>Ga0207667_10006631_pt1 | contig 13992 bp, 10 predicted proteins | sample KBSCornC52_FD_184301 | JGI IMG/M metagenome (GOLD analysis project Ga0207667, IMG submission 184301) | Corn rhizosphere microbial communities from Kellogg Biological Station, Michigan, USA - KBS Corn C5-2 (SPAdes) (version 2) | ecosystem: Host-associated > Plants > Roots > Rhizosphere > Soil ... | reverse complement strand
GAAGCTGGACCCGGAATCCAAGCGGCTGGTGGAGGTGTACTACCGGAAGTTTGTGCATGAGGGCGCGAAGCTGAAGCCGGAGGAGAAGACCACGCTGAAGAAGATGAACGAGGAGCTTTCGACCCTGGAGAACAACTTTCGCGTGAAACTGCTGACCGGCGCCAAAGCGGCAGCGTTCGTAACTCAGGACAAGGCCGCGCTGGCGGGACTGAGCGACGCCGAGCTGAAGGCAGCGGAGCAGGACGCGAAGGCGCGCAAGGTGGAAGGCTACGTGATCCCGCTGCAGAACACGACGCAGCAGCCGGTGTTGAGCTCGCTGACGGTGCGGGATACGCGGGCGAAGATCTTTGAGAACTCGCTGACGCGGGTGGAACGCGGCGGGCCGAATGACACGCGGGACACGATCGTTCGGCTGGCGGAGCTGAGGGCGGAGAAGGCGAAGCTGCTGGGATTTCCGAACTGGGCAGCATGGACGCTCGAAGATCAGATGGCGAAGACGCCGGAGAGGGCGATCCGGTTCATGGACGACGTGGTGCCGGCGGCGACCGCGCGCGCAAAGGCCGAAGGCGATGATATCCAGGCGCTGATTGATAAACAAGCCGCAGGCGCTAAGCAGAAGGGCGGATTCAAGCTGGAGCCGTATGACTGGGAGTTCTACTCCGAGCAGGTGCGCAAGGCGAAGTATGACCTGAACGAAGAGGAAGTGAAGCCGTACTTCGAGTTGTGGAATGTGCTGGAGAACGGGGTGTTTTACGCGGCGACCCAGTTGTATGGGATCACGTTCAAGCGACGGACGGACCTTCCGGTGTATGACCCGGACATGCGAGTGTATGAGGTGTCCGATGCGGACGGGAAGCCGCTGGCGCTGTGGTACTGCGATTACTTCAAGCGCGATAACAAGAGCGGCGGCGCGTGGATGGACCAGTTTGTGGGTGGGTCAAAGCTGCTGGGCACCAAGCCGGTGGTGTTCAACGTCGCGAATTTTCAGAAGCCTGCTTCAGGGGAGCCCGCGCTGGTTAGCTTTACGGATGTGACGACGATGTTCCATGAGTTTGGACATGCGTTACACGGCATGTTCGGGGACACGGAGTATCCGCTGCTTTCGGGGGCGGACGTGCCGCGCGATTTTGTGGAGTTTCCATCGCAGTTCAACGAGCACTGGGCGAGCTACCCGAGTGTCTTCGCGCATTATGCGAAGCACTACAAGACGGGAGCGGCGATGCCGGCGGATCTGGTGGAGAAGATCAAGCGGTCGGAGAAGTTCAACCAGGGCTATATTGTGACCGAGCTGGTGGCGGCGGCGGAGCTGGATATGCAGTGGCATACGATTCCGGCGGGTCAGAAGATCGCCGATGCGGATGCCTTCGAGCGGGAGGCGCTGGAACGCAAAAAGGTGGCGATGAAGACGGTGCCGCCACGGTATCGGTCGAGCTACTTCCTGCACATCTGGAGCAATGGCTACTCGGCGGGCTACTACGCGTACATGTGGACCGAGATGCTGGATGATGACGCGTATGCGTGGTTCGAAGAGCATGGCGGGTTGACGCGGGCAAACGGAGATCGGTTCCGGAAGATGATCCTGTCACGGGGTAATACCGAGGACCTGGAGAAGATGTATGAGACCTGGCGCGGGAAGGCTCCGACGACCGCCGCGATGCTGAAGGATCTCGGGCTGGTGGAGGCGCCGGGGCAGGAGAAGTAGGTGCGTTCTCAGTTGCCGGTTGTCAGTTCTCAGGGGCGAGTCTGGGGATCGGGCGCAGGTTCGAGCGCATCGACGAGGAGGGCGGACCATGCGGCTACAGGTTCGGCGTGGACGCCGGTGAGAGAGTCGCGGGCGGCGTCGAGCGCTGCGAGCTGCACGGCGAAGTTGCCGATGGTGGAGCTCTCGGGCGAGCCCAAATGGACTTCAAGGCCGGTGGCCTGCTGAGTGAGCCGGTTCAGGAAGGCGTTGCGGCTTCCGCCACCGACGATGAAGAGCCGCCGAAGACGCTTTCCTGTGAGCTGTCGGACGCTGCCGAGGACCTGCGCATATCGCGCGGCGAGTGAGTGGAAGATGAGGCTGGCCAGCGCGGGAGCCGCGGCTGGGGTTTCATCCAGAGGAGCGAGACCATGGCGAATGCGTTGAGCATTGATGCGCTGCGGCATGTCTCCGGGCTTCAGGAGCTCGGGATCATCCACTTCAAGTAGGCCTGGGGGACACAGCCCGGCTTCGGCTTGGGAGATGAGGGTGGGTAGACTCAAGTCGTGCCCGGAGAGACGCCAGGAGTCGAGACACTGGCGGATGAGCCACATGCCATTCACGTTTTTGTGGAAGCAGATGCGGTTGCCGACAGCGCCAAGGTTGGTGAAATTGGCGGCCTGGGCTGCGGGGTCGTTGCGCGGACGATCGAGGAGTGTTCCGACTAGCGACCAGGTGCCGGAGGAGATGTAGGCCCAGTCGTCGCCTGTGGCTGGGATGCCGGCGATGGCGGAAGCGGTGTCATGGCAGGCCGGGGCGATCAGCGTGGTGTCGGCGAAGGCGGGCAGCTCGCGTAAGGAGCCGGTGAGCTTGCCGAGGGTGGTGCCGGGCGGCACGATCGTAGGAGCGGCGGCGAGGTCGAGGCCGAGAACGTTGAAGATCTCCCGGCACCACTGCCTGGTGCCGAGATCCACGAGCTGAGTGTGGGTGGCGTTGGTGTACTCCGCGATGCGATCCCCGCCCCAATGGGAGAGCAGATACTCGGGCAGGTTGAGCCAGTGCCGTGAGCGGTCGATGCCGGCGAGCTGATCGGCGTAGAGCTGATAGACGGTGTTGATGGAGAGCACCTGAAGTCCGGTGAGCTCGCGCATGCGGCTTTGCGAGAGGTGAAGGTGGGCGGCGGTCTGGGCGGCGGTGTTGCGTGAGTCGCGATAGCAGAATGGATCGGCGAGAGGGGCGCTCTCCGCATCGATGCGGACGTAGTCGACGGCCCAGCCATCGACGGCGATGGAGCGTATGCCTTCCGGGGCGAGGGCGGCGCAGCGGCGAAGACCGTCTTCGACGCCGCGAACGATGCGCTGGAGGTCCCAGCGCAGGCCTCCATCGAGCTCGCGAGGATCGTTGCGAAAACGATGGATGAGCCGGATGAAGGGACGGCCATCCGCCCAGCGCAGGAGAGAGACGCGGCAGCTTTCGGCGCCGAGGTCGACCGCGATCGAAGCGCGCCGGTCAGCCGGGATCAGCGAAGGTGGGGGCGGCGTGCTCTTCATCTCTCAGTCCTGATTCGACGCCGGTGCACTAACGCAGGAAGGCCTCGGTGAGGCCGCCATCGACCGGGATGATGTGTCCGGTGGTGCAGGGGGTGGACGGGCCGGCGAGGAAGAGAATGGCCTCGGCGCAGTCTTTGGGGTCGATGGGGACGTGGGTCAGCGTGCGCTTGGCATAAAAGCCGGCGAGCTTGTTGCGGAGTTCGTCGTCGGACTCCGACTCCTGGAAGGCAATGGCATACTTCGCGAGCGAAGCCTTGACGCGATCGCGCGGGAACATGGTCGAGCCTTTGACGACGGTTGCGGGGCTGATGCCATTGACGCGAATTCGTGGTGCGTAGGTGACGGCGAGCTCGCGGACGAGATGGCTGAGCGCGGCCTTGGAGACGTCGTACGCCTCCGAGCCCTTCTTGGCGACGACAGCATTAGCGGAGCTGGTGAGGACGATGCTGCCGTTGAGGCCCTGAGCCTGGAATATTGTGGAGGCTTCGTCGGTGAGCTTGTAGTTGGCGGTGACGTTGATCTCGAGGGTGGTGGCCCAAAGGGCGTCGGGGATGATGCCGTCCGGCGTGGAGGGAAAGATGGCGGCGGTGTTGATGACGATATCGAGGCCGCCGAACACCTTGATGGTGGCCTCGAGCGCGGCCTGGATGGTGTCGCGCCGGGTGATGTCGATTGCAGAGGAGACGACCGCTTCTTTGCCGGCGAGTGACTTGCACTCCGCGGCGACCTTCTCCGCCGCAGCGGAGTCGCGGTCTGCGATGACGATGTGGGCACCGCGCCGTGCGGCAAGCAATGCGGTCTCGCGGCCGATGCCGGAGCCTCCGCCCACGATCAGCACGATGCGGCGGCTGAGCTCCTTTTCGGGCGGCTGGCGCTGGATCTTGGCCTCTTCGAGGGCCCAGTACTCGATGCGGAAGGCTTCGCTGGGCGGGAGGGCAACGTAGTTCTCGTATACGGTGAACTGCTCATGCGCGGCGGCAGGCCCGGCCTGCGGAACCATGGTGCAGGCGGAATCGTCTCCGAGCGCGCCCGCGCCCTGCATGACATGGATGGCGTTGGTGTAGAACTCGCCGGCGAGGCGTGACTCGGTCTTGTTCTTCCCGAAGGTGAACATACCGACTCCGGGCACGAGCACGACGGTGGGGCTGGCGTCACGGAGTTTGGGTGAATCGGGCAGCGCGTGCTGCAGGTAGTACTCGCCGTACTCGCGGCGGTAGGTGTCGAGGGAGGAGGCGATGAGCTGCTGCAACTGGTCGGCGCCGGATGCGGGATCCCACTCCACGTACATGGGCCGGATTTTGGTGCGGATGAAGTGATCCGGGCAGCTTGTGCCCAGGTAGGCGAGCTTCTTTGCCTGGCGGGAATTGACGAACTCGAGCACGTCGGGAGCGTCACTGAAGCTGCCGATCCAACGCTGGTTGCGGCTGACTGCGCCGCGGATGGAAGGGAAGATCTGGAGGGCAAGCTGGGCGCGGTCTTCGCGGGCCTGGTGAACTGCTCCGCCGAAGGGCGCGGCGGCCTTCTTCGCGGCATGGCGTTCGATGAACTGTCCGAGCTGATCGATGATGGCGATGGTGTTGCGGTAGCTCTTGCGCTGCGTGTTGCCCCAGGTGAAGAGGCCGTGGCCGCCAAGAACGATGCCGTCGCAACCGGGGTTCTGCTCGACGGCGCGCTTGAGCATCATGGCGAGCTCGAAGCCGGGGCGCTGCCACGGGAGCCACACCAGATGATGGCCGAATTCCTGGTTGAACTCCTCCATCTTCTGCCGCCCGTTGGCGGAGGCGGCGACTGCGATGGCCCAGTCGGGGTGGAGGTGGTCGACGTGATCGAAGGGCAGAAAGCCGTGGAGCGGGGTGTCGATGGAGGCCGCGACGGGGTTGTTGCCGAAGGCGATCAGCGGATAGAGCGCAACCATCTCGTCCTCGCGCGCGACGCCGGGGTAGACCTTTTCGAGCGCCAGCAGCTTGTCGAGGTAGAGGGTGGCGAAGCCGGAGCGCTGGATGCTGCCGAGGTCGCCGCCGGAGCCTTTGACCCAGAGCACGCGTTTCGTCTGGCCGTCGAGTGGATCGGCCTGGTCGAGTTTGGAGCTGGTGTTGCCGCCGCCGAAGTTGGTTATGCGGAGGTCGGAGCCGAGGAGGTTGGAACGGTAGCGGAGCAGCTCGGAAGGATCGAGTTTCGAGGCCAGGGCTTCGTCCCATTTGTCCTCGAGAAAACGCAGTTGGGTGCTGCCCGGCATGTACTGACCTCAATGCGGAGATTTTACATGGAACATCATTTCACATGAGAAACATGGGTGCAAAGACGGGAGTCAGTGCAGAAGGAAGCGTAGCAGGCGGTCCTGAGCCTTGCGAATGCCGATGCGCGGCGTGGCCTCGATGCGGCCGGGTGTGACACCGTCGTCCAGAACGCGCAGGGCCGAAGTGGACTGTGTGACGTCGAGGCCGTTGTGCGCCAGCCGGGTGATGTCGAGTGCCTGGCAGAGCTTGCCGGGGCCGCCGGTCAAGGCCTTTGCAGGTGAGGTGGGCGGGATGCCGCGCAGCATGGCCATGGTATTGATTCCGGCGACGGGCTGGAGCGCGCGGATGAGCACGCAGCCGGCGTGGCCCTCCGGCTGGCAGGAGAAGTTGAGGCAGTAGTACATGCCGTAGATGAAATAGACGTAGGCGAAGCCGGGCGGTCCGAAGAGCACTGCGTTGCGCTCTGTGCGACCGGCGAAGGCGTGGGCAGCGGGGTCGGCGAGGCCGAGATAGGCTTCGACTTCGATGATGCGGCCGGCGAGCTCTTCGCCCTCCAGCGAGCGGACGAGCAGCTTGCCGAGGAGGGATTTTGCGACCTGCTCCGGGTTGTGCTGATAGAAGCCGCGCGGTAGAGGTGTGGCGTCGCTAAGGTGCTGCGTGGATGTCGGAAGGGCTGCGGCGGAGGAGCGGGGCATGGGCTAGTGCGAGCTCCAGGTTTTGTCGCTCGAGTTGCAGAGGGGCTCGAGCGTGCAGTCTGCGCAACGGGGGTTGCGGGCGATGCAGACCTGGCGTCCGTGGTGGATGAGCTGGTGCGAGAACTCGATCCACTTCTTCTGCGGGATCACCTGCATGAGGTCCTGCTCGACCTTGACGGGATCTTCCTGCCGGGTGAGCTCCAGGCGGCGAGAAATGCGGAGCACATGGGTATCAACTACAACGCCGACGGCGATGCCGTACCAGCTTCCGAGCACGACGTTGGCGGTCTTGCGTGCGGCTCCGGGGACACGCAGGAGCTCTTCCATGGTTTCGGGCACTTTGCCGCCGAACTCCGCTGCGATGACTTTGCCCGCGCCCTGGAGCGATTTGGATTTATTGCGGAAGAATCCGGTGCTGCGGATCATCTGTTCGAGCTCAGGCGTTGCGGCCTGAGCCATGTCCGCGGGAGTGGGGAAGCGCCGGAACAGCTCGGGCGTAACCATGTTGACGCGGGCGTCGGTGCATTGCGCGGAGAGGATGGTGGCGACGAGGAGCTCCCATGCGTTGCGGTGCTGGAGTGCGCATACGGCATTGGGGTAGGCCGTCTCCAACGCATCGAGAATGGCGGCGACGCGTGCGGGAGCGAGCGGATCGGCGGTGCTGCCGCGCTTTTTATTTGGCGAGATGGATTTGAGGGCTGCGGCGGCAGGAGGCCGATCGCGGGGCGGCGTTATGGGCGGTAGTACCGTCGCATTCGCGGACGTTCTCTTTCGAGCGGTACTGGACGGCTTCGCGGGTTTTTTTGATCGAGATGATGCCATTCTTAGAGGCTCGGGAACTTCCGGTTGCCGTGGTCCGGCAAGGAAGGTGGTTTAGCCAAGGGTATGGCCTAAGGATGGGAAAATGCCAGCCGGGATGGAGTGGGAGGTCCGGGCGACTGGAGACATCAGCTCTCGTCTACCTTCTCATGGAGGGCTCTTAGTCGATTCGGAATACTCGACGGACCCATGACGTGGAGCAGTCCGATGCCAATGAAATAACGGCCGCCACTCTTCAGGAGTTCGACAACTTTGTTGGCCCACCATTCATTTCGACGTGTTTGCATTGCCTCATAGAGTTGCGGCATGTCGATCATGCGCTTCAAGGAACGGGTCATCGCAGGCGGATGCCCCGTTGTCCAATCGTAGGGTTTCGGCTCCTTTATGCCCTTGTCCTGATCGTCGAGATAGGAGAGCAGCCACGACACATATTCGTTTTGGATTGCCGGTGACAATTGCGCCATGCTTTCCACAAACGCCTCGTACGAGGGCAGTTCGAAACGGATCTTCATGTTCTGAGAGACGGCTCTTCTGGCCAGGAATTCATCGACATATTTTGTTTCGGCCTGTGGATGGCGGCGATAGTACGCCGACATAATGAGATAGTAGCCAGCCCAAGGACGGAGATTGGCTATGTCATTCTGCGCAATTTGAAGATCGGCAATTCGCTTCTCAGCACGCCTTCGAACATCGGGGGTGAGCCAGTCGAAGAATGTCTTTCCTGTCGTGTGCCGCAACTCGTCAATCCTATGGAGCACAGCGGGGCTTTGCGGGGCTGCCAGGAAAGGCGGCACCGTCTCAAGCCAGAGCTGATTGCATCCATCGAATGCAGCACGGACTTTTGGCGAAAACCAGGAATCATCCCGAGCGTCAGCGAATCCGAGAATGGTGACTTGGGAAGGCCCTCTGCTTACTTCTAAAAGCTTCGGTCCTTGGGATAGAGCAGCCATTGCTCGAGTTCTCGTTGGCAGCCAGACGGCAAGTGCGGCAAGGGCCGCGCTGAATTCCCGGCGAGTCATACCATTCATTGTTTTCCACTTTCTTGCTGAATTTCCGCGATTTACTGTGGTGTTCTACTATTTTTATAGTAGTAACATCTAGGCGTCTCTCTAGTGAGTCGACGGTTGGTTCTTTGGTGGTGAGGTAGTCCCTTACGGCTTCTGGTAGGTCGTGTCGTATTTCCGATACTGATCGGTGATCGGATCGTATTGGCGGTATTGCTGGTAGGCGTTGTATTTCCGATAGCTATCGGTGATCTGCTCGTACTGCCGGTATTCGTGGTCAGGGACGTCGTGTTGCCGAGAACGACTGGGCATTTGTTTCTCGGCTTTGCTCTGCTTGCCTTCCTTCGCGAGTCGCAGTGTTGAGCTTCGACTTTGTGGATTTCCAGGGCCAACCAGTGCAGGGGAATCGGCTCCCAATGCTGCTTGTGCCGCTATGAGGTAGCCGGTATCAGGATCGAAGCCAGAGTTCTGGGGGGCATTCGTGGACGGAAGCGAACTTGCAGTTGCGGCTGTTATGCGAGGCGTGGCGATTGCGATCCCCGCCAATGGCAATATCGATAGGCCGCAAAACGCTGCCAACATGGGACGGCGGATGGTTGCGGAGTCCGTCATGAGAAGAGAGTGCACCCTTCGACCCAACTGAGACTTGTCAGCGGCAACGCTGAGTGCCAGAGGCGAGGGCTCACAGTCCAGTGCGAGGCGGGCATAGTCGACCAAGGCTCTGGCGAATTGAGCAGTGCCCCCGTACTTTGCCGCGGCTATTGCGTCACAGGCTTTCTCTCGCTCTTCGTTGAGGCGGCGATTCATCCAATGCATCACCGGATTCCACCAAAGTATCGCCGTGAGGATTCTCTGGGCCAAGGCTGCCCAGGTATCGCGTCGCGTCACGTGCGCGTATTCATGCGCTAGAAGCGCACTCAAAGTGTCGGACGAAAGACGATCGGCTAAGTCGGGCGGAAGCAGGATGAGCTGTCTGGTGTAACCAACGACCATAGGGCCGGGCACAGCGCGATGGGTGGCTACCGCGACCTCGGCGAAGCGAGAACGTATTGCGGCGGTTCGCGCGATCTGTCCGAGTCGCCGTAGTTCCAACACGATGCGTACGCCACTCACCACAACGCCGACTGCCCATAATGCCAGCAAGAAGTCACTGATGGAAAAATGGCGTGCCAAAGGTGTCGTGCGCGAGATGGCTGCGTGGATCTCCGGAGAGCGCAATGCGACAGGCGCATAGGACGCAAGATGATGCCAGGCCGGCAGAAAGGCGCACGATGGCATGAGAACTGAAATTGCCATCGCAACCATGGTGAGTCTGTAGCGAAAAGCCGCCCGGCAGTCGCGGCTCGCGAATAGGGCCAATTTCAGAAACACCGCGATCGCCAGACTCTGGGCGAACTGATCCAGGCCAAGAGAGAGGATGAACGAAGAATTCATCAGGAATCCTTCTTCGCCAGGGCGACCTGGATCATCGATTCCAGAGATTCCAGTTCCGCTCTGCTGATGTCTGGCTGCCGAAGTATGTGCTGCGCTAATGCAGTCTTTGAACCGTCGAAGAACTCCCCAACGAGGTGGCGCAACGCCTGGGTTTGAGCTTTGTTTCTTGATGATTTGGGTCTGTAGATCAGGATCCTTCCGTCACGACTTGCCGTCACGTAGCCCTTTTCCTCAAGCACCTTGAGAACGGTCATGACTGTTGTGTAGGCGACGGGTGCGGTTTTCGAAACAATCTGCAGAACATCGTTGACGCTGGCCTGTTTGAGGGTCCAGACTGCGTCCATCACGCGACGTTCGGCGGGAGTGAGGATGTTGGATTTTGTCCGCGCCATAGAGTTCTACTATATAAATAGTAATGCGCGATTCTGTCAAACAGGCACGCTACGGTCCCGCTTTGGCGAAGAGTTCGCGCCCAGCCTGATCAGCCGGAAGTTTTCGAAACAGTTGAGCTCAACTCCATTTTGAGAAAGACCGTATTCGCCTGCCCATTGCCGCCCAGAACCTATCCCAGGCGATCCAGCATTTCCTGCGGCGGGACCCGGACGCAGCTGAAGATGGGAAAGTCCTTGAGGGTGTACATGCTGATCTCGGTCTCGCGGAGCTGCTGGACGAGGTCGAGGAAGTCCTCCGGGAAGTTGGTCTCAAAGGCGACGACGAACTCCTGATCATCCAGTCCAAAGGAGTAGGTGGTGTTGAGCTTGACGCGTGGATAGAGCAGGCCGATGCGGATGTGCTCATCCATCAGGCGCTTGCGTTCGCCCATAGGCAGCAGGTACCAGGGGCGGGTCTTCCAGAAGGGATAAATGAAGATGTATTTTTGTCCGCCGGGGCGAATGGCTCCGCGGCCTTCCCCCTCGCTCTCATCGGCGCGGTCGATCTGGTACTGCGAGCGCTTGGTCATGGCCAGGAAGCTATGCGGAGTGCTCAGGTATCCGCCGAGCGGAGTGCGCAGCAGCTCGCTGCGCATCTGGTTCAGCTCATCGACTCCGTACCCAATGGACCAGACGCACATATCCACATCGCCGCGGGTTCCGACGGTGGAGTAGGTGAGGGAGAGGAACTCGCCGGGTTTGTCCCAGCGGTGGAGCACCTCAGCGAAGGCTGCTTTGTGCGCGGCCTTTTCGGCGGCGGGCAGACGCCTCCACTCCGGCATCACCTTGTAGAAGCTGAAGCAGACGATCTGCCGCTTCACCGGCTTATCGCCGTGGGTGCTGGGAGCGTATGCGGGCCGCCCGGCGGGAGCTTCTGCGGTTTCGGTTGGTTTGGTGATGATTTCGGCCATATACCGATTCTCTCGCGAACCATCGCCGGGTGGCAAAGGCGGCTTAGCGCAGAAAGTCGAAGTTGCCCTGGCCGCGTGAGACTACATTCTCGATACGATGGGAGTGGAGCACCTCGTTGTCTGGGTACCAGAGCGGTACGGAGGGCATCTCGTCGGCGAGGATCTTCTGGACTTCGATGTACTCGGCGTGGCGCCGGGCCTGAACCTCCGCGGGCGGGCCGGTCTCGGCTGCAGCGCGGGCGAGCAGCGCATCGACCTGGGGATTCACGTAGTGGCCGCGGTTCGCGCCGCGAGGCGGGAAGCTGGCCGAGGAATACATGTAGCGAAAGATGTCCGGGTCCTCGTTGGAGCCCACCCATTTGAGGATGTACATCTGAAACATTCCGCGGGTGACATCGGAGTAGAAGGTGCCGAACTCGGCGGATCGGATGGTGAGCACGATGCCGGCCGCGCGAAGCTGCTGCTGCATAGCAATTGCGGTCAGGCGCGTATCCTGGGCGGTGCTGATCTTGAGGGTGAGCCGGAGCCGCACACCGTCAGGGCCTGCAGGGTATCCGGCAGACTCCAGCAGCGCCGCGGCACGGGCAGGGTCGTGCGGATAGATTGCGAGCTGAGTCGCGTCGGCCTCGGCCCAGTGGCCGGGCGGCAGCAGGGTAGCGGCAAGGCGGCCGTGACCGCGCCACAACGAGGAGAGGATGGCGGGCCGGTCGATGGAGTAGGCCACTGCCTGCCGGACGCGCTTGTCCCGAAGCGGGCCGTCCTGGGTATTGAAGTTGAGGTACCAGACGTTCGACCCGGGGCCGGTGGAGGTCTCCACCTGCGGGGAGCTGCGCAGGGCGTACACCTGGTCTTCGGTGAGGAGGTTGCTGGCGGCATCTGCCGTGCCCTTCTGGAGCTCCAGTGCAGCGGTGATGGCGTCTGGAACGATGTTCACCTGGAGGCGGTGAATCTCTGCGGCCCGGCGGCCGCCGCGGGGGATGCCATCGCTCCAGCAGTGCGGCGCGCGGTCCAGCACTAGCTCCTTGTCCTGCACCTGGCTGACGAAGCGGTAGGGGCCAGAGCCGATGGGGTGCAGGCCGAAGTCGCCGCCGGAGCCACGCGGGACAACGCCGAAGAGGCCGTCGCTGAGATTGAACAGCAACCCGGCATCCGGACGCTTCATATGGATGACGAGCGTCAGGCGGTCGCGAGCTTCGGCACGGGCGACAGTTGCGAAGGCGCCCGCCTTTGGCGAGATCAGCGAGCCTCCGGGAAGGTGCTCGGTGAGGCTGGGGTCGATGAGGCTCTCGATGGTCCAGACAACGTCGGCGGCCTCAAGCGGTCGGCCGTCCTGGAAGCGGACGCCGTCGCGCAGATGAAAGACCCAGGTCAGCGGGTCGGGCTGCTCCCAGGAGGTGGCAAGCCAAGGCGCGAGGTTGAAGTGCTCGTCCTTTTTGACAAGTGCGTCGAAGATGAGGGCACCGAGGTGCTCGGACTGGGCATCGGTGCCCTGGCGCGGATCGAGATTGTTGGGAGAGCTTTCAATGATCAGCACCAGCGTGCCGGGCGGTGCTACCTCGCGATGGCAGCTGCTGAAGCCGGCGCAGAGGAGGGCGGCTGCGAGCACGCGTGCGAGTTTCATCGGGAGACGATCCCGTCCGGACTGGTGATCTTCCCGAGGACCACGGGCCGGGAGGCTCCGGTTGCGCTGGGCACGTTGCCGGGCAGTCCATGACAGGTGAGCCAGGCGAGCAGGGCAAAGGCGACGGCCTCTTTGGCCTGCGCGGGAACGCCGAGCTCGTCGCTGCTGCGCAGTTTGACCCGCAGGGGTGCGAGCCCGGTGCGCAGCATGTCCATCAAGGTGCCGTTGTGCGCGCCGCCCCCGGCGACATAGAATTCGACGCGAACGCCGGGTGCTTCGGCCTGAAGGTGCGGCGCAGCGAATCGCTGATAGGCGTCGAGGATCGAGGTTGCGGTGAGCGCGGTGGCGGTGGCAACGCAGTCGGCGTCACTGCCGCGCGATTTGCGGCACAGAGAAAGGAAGCTCCGGGTGAAGCCTGCACCGAACTCTTCGCGGCCGCAGGATTTGGGCGGTGGGGCAGAGAAGTATGGCTGGCGCAGGATGCGCGTGACTACCTTCTCCAGCACGCGGCCCTGCCGAGCGACGGCTCCGTTGCGGTCGAATCTGCGGCCGAAGAGGGTCTGCATCGTCTGATCGATGACCATGTTTCCCGGCCCGGTATCGAAGGCGATCAGGCGATCTACGGACGCCCCTGCCGGGATCACGGAGAGGTTGGCGATGCCGCCGATATTCTGAAGCACCCGGCTCACACGGGACGAGCGGAAGAGGCACCAGTCGAGCATGGGAACCAGCGGAGCTCCCTGCCCACCGGCGGCGAGATCTGCCGGGCGGAAGTCGCTGACGACGGGGCAATGGAGACGCTCGGCGATGGTTGCTGCTTCGCCGATCTGCCATGTGGATCGCACGGCAGCGCCGAGGAAGCGGGTGGGCAGGGTCTCATGATGGATGGTCTGTCCGTGGCAGCCGACGAGGACAGGCTTCGCTCCGACTTGATCGGAGGCTGCGGCGACGCAGCCGGCATAGATGGTGCCCAGGCGCCAGTTCAGGCGGCCCAACTCGGCAGCCGTGCGCGGCTCTCCGGCCATGAGCGCCAGCACTTCTGCGCGAACCGGCTTTGGGTAGGCGAAGCTCTTCATGCCCAGCAGGCGAATGCGAGGGGAGAGGCAATCCGATCCCGGATGGATGCGGCACAACGCGACATCGACTCCATCCGCGGAGGTGCCGCTCATAACTCCGGCGACGATCATCGACCGGGGAGAATCGCTGCGCTTCATGAGGAGGCTCCGAGCTCGCGTTGCAGCTCGGCGAGCAGGTTCAGAGCTTCTCGTGGCGTAAGGCCATCGAGGTCCAGCGCGCCGATGCGATCGACGATGCGCTGCGACAGAGGCGTGAACATCGTCATCTGCAAGGCAGCCGCTGCCTGCCCGGCCGGCTGCAGCGCGGTGGAAATCTGCTGGGTTTCCGCCCGCTCATGCAGCTTGAGGACTTCGCGTGCGCGGGCGATGACGGACGCGGGGAGTCCCGCCAGCCGCGCAACCTCGATGCCGTAGCTTTTGCTCGCAGCGCCGGTTTCCACGGTGTGCAGAAAGACTATGCCATTCGCGGTCTCCTTTACGGTGACGCGCAGATTCTTGAGCCGGGGCAGGCGGTCGGCGAGCAAGGTGAGCTCGTG
>Ga0207667_10006629_pt1 | contig 13997 bp, 13 predicted proteins | sample KBSCornC52_FD_184301 | JGI IMG/M metagenome (GOLD analysis project Ga0207667, IMG submission 184301) | Corn rhizosphere microbial communities from Kellogg Biological Station, Michigan, USA - KBS Corn C5-2 (SPAdes) (version 2) | ecosystem: Host-associated > Plants > Roots > Rhizosphere > Soil ... | reverse complement strand
ATCTGATCGGCGCGATCTGCGCGCTGCGCAACGCCCGCGACGGGCGCATCGGCAACCCCGAGAAGCTGGTGCAGACCGCTCGCGAGCTGGCGCCGCTGCTGCGCGATCTGGGCAACATCCAGCGCGCTCAGGAAGCGGCCGAGATCGACGGGCTCACGCAGCTGGCGAACCGCTCGACCATCCTCGACTACGTCCGCGCGACGCTCGAAGGCGAGCCGGCCGAGCCGGGCGCGCTGCTGCTGCTCGACATCGATCACTTCAAGGCGATCAACGACCGCCTCGGCCATCTGGCCGGCGATCGCTGTCTGCGAACGGTCGGCGAGATCGTCGCGCGCAACGTGCGCGACGGCGACCGGGCCGGCCGGTTCGGGGGAGAGGAGTTCCTGGTCGTCATGCCGCGCGCCAGCAGCGAGACGGCGCTCGCGGTCGCGGAGCGATTGCGCGCCGGCATCGAGGCGTGCGGGCTGTTCCACGCCGACGGGACGCCGGTCACCTGCTCGGTCGGCGTCGCGACGCTCGAGGTCGGCGAGTCGCTCGAAAGCGCGCTCGCACGCGCCGACAATGCCCTCTACACGGCCAAGCGCCGCGGCCGCAACATGGTCGTCGAACTGTCCGCATGATCGACAGCCACGCGCACGTCCACGACAAGACGTTCGACGAGGACCGCGCCGCGGTGGTCGCCCGGGCGCGCGCGGCCGGCGTGGGCGCGATCCTCACCGTCGGCTGCGATCTGGCCGATAGCGCACGCGCGATCGCGTGCGCGCGCGAGTACGGGCTGAGCTCGTCGGTCGGCATCCACCCGCACGAGGCCAAGGACGCGCCCGAGGATATCGCCGCCGCATTCGCGCCGCTGCTCGCCGACCCGAGCGTGGTCGCGATCGGCGAGACCGGGCTCGACTACTACTACGACCACAGCCCGCGCGACGCGCAGGCGCGCGTGCTCCGCGCGCAGATGCGGCTCGCCCGCGAGCGCGACCTGCCGCTGATCTTCCACCACCGCGACGCTTTCGACGACTTCCTGGCGATCCTCCGCGAGGAGTTCCGGCCCGGCATGCGCGGCGTGATCCACTGCTTCACCGGCGACGCCGCGCAGGCCAAGACCTACGTCGACGAGTTCGATCTCAAACTCGGCATCGGCGGCGTGCTCACGTTCAAGACCGCCGACGGTCTGCGGGAGGCCGTCCGCGCGGTCGGCCTGGCGCCGCTCGTCCTCGAGACCGATTGTCCCTATCTCGCGCCCATCCCCCATCGCGGCAAGCGCAACGAACCGGCATTCGCCGGCGCGACGGCGGTCAGGCTGGCGGAGGTGCTCGAGGAGCGGCCCGAGACGGTGCTCGCGAGCACCGATGCCGCCGCTCGCCGCCTGTTCCGCCTCCCCTAGCGGGGCGGAAATGGCAGACATCGGGCAGTTCTGACGGCACATCGACGGCACGACGTGCATTATATCCACTGCCATGGACGAACGCCGCTGGGTTCCGCGCAACGACGTACCGATGCGGCTGACCGCGCGATCGAGCAGCCGGGACCGCCATTGGACGGGTTTCCACGCGACCATCTACGACACCACGCCGGGCTATCTCGAGAACGAACGGACCGGCGCGACCATGGTCAGCATGCATCTGAGCGAACCGATGGTCGCGGCCTGCCGCTGCGACGACGCGTATTCGGAGCGGCTCCGCGTTCGGGGCGATCTGCAGATCGTGCCGATCGGCAGCGACGCCGCCTGGGAACATGAGGCGCACGCCGCCGAGGTCGCGATCTTCCTGGAGGCGGCGCTGGTGCACGCCGCGGCCGAGGGGCTCGGCCTCGATCCCGGACCGGCCACCATCGCTCCGGACCTGTACCTGCGCGATCCCCGGATCGAACATCTCTGCTGGGCGCTCAAGCACGAGGTCGAGAGCGACGATCCGCTCGGGCGGGTCTACGCCGAGAGCCTCGGCCTGGCGCTGGCCACCCATCTCCTGCGCCGGTCCGCCTCGGACGGCGGCCGGCGCGGGCCCGCGAAGCTCTCGCAGCGTCGCCTCCGGCGCGTCATCGCGTTCATCGACGACCATCTCTCGCACGATCTCTCGCTCGTCGAACTGGCTCACGTCGCGAATCTGAGCCCGTCGCATCTCAAGACGCTGTTCCGCGACGCGGTCGGGCTGCCGCTCCACCAGCACGTGATCCGGCGGCGCGTGCGTTTCGCGATCGACGCGATCCTGCGCGAGGACGTCCCGCTCAGCGAACTCGCGCTGCGGGCCGGCTTCGCCAACCAGAGCCACATGGCGCGCTGCATGCGGCGCGTCGCGGGCGTGACGCCGGGCGACGTGCGCCGATCGACCGGCGTGGTGCCGTTCGCCCGACTTCCGTCCGTTCGTACGCACCGCCGTCCGATTGTGAGCGACACCGCTTCGATCGATTGATACGTTTCGTATCGGCGCGGCTCGATGCCGCGCCGCTTGCATAACGACAACCGAAAAGGAGCCTCCATGCCTCGACATCGATTCCGGCATGCGCTGGTCACCGCGGTGCTGCTCGTCGGATTTCTCAGCCAGGAAACATGGGCACTGGCTGGGACGACGGGTCGCATGAGCGGTGTCGTCGTCTCCGCGGACTCGGGCGCGCCCCTTGCAGACGCAAAGGTCACCGCGACGAGCCCCTCGCAAAGCGCGACGACGCAGACCGACGCGACCGGCCACTTCCTCTTCATCTCGCTCGCGCCGGATACGTACACCGTATCGGCCGAAAAGGACGGCTACCAGCCCCGCAGCACCGCGGGCCTGACCGTCTTCGCGGACGCGACCCAGAACGTCGCGCTCCAATTGCATTCGACGATCGCGACCATCGCGCGCGTGACGTCGACCGCCGCGGGCAGCCTGGTGAAATCCGGGACGACCGCCGACGTCTATTCGATCGGCGCGTCCACCCAGGATAAGCTCTCGGGCCTCGGCGGCGGCGGCGCGCTGAACTCCGCCTACTCGGCGATCGCCTCGGTCCCCGGGGCGTTCGTGCCGCTCAACCAGATGGGCTACTTCCAGACCGTCCACATCCGCGGCGGCGACTACGATCAGGTCGGTTACGAACTCGACGGCGTCCCCGTCAACCGTTCGTTCGACAACTATCCGTCGGGCGCGGCGTCGTCGCTCGGCCAACAGGAGCTGCAGGTCTATACCGGCGCCTCGCCGGCGAACTCCGAAGGCCAAGGCCTGGCCGGCTACATCAACCAGGTGATCAAGACCGGGACGTACCCCGGTTTCGGCACCGCCCAGTTCGGCCTGGGAACGCCGACGTTCTATCACAAGCTCTCGGTCGAGACCGGCGGCTCGTCGCCGAGCCGGCTCTTCTCGTACTACATCGGTCTGGGCGGATACGACCAGGACTTCCGCTATATCGATCAGAGCAACGGGGCCGGCGCGGCCGACTTCGCCGGCGCGATGGCGCCGGTCGCGGCCGGCACCGGGTCGTGCCCCGCCGCTCTCGCGCCGACCGGGTGCTACTCCATCCTGCCGTACCAGTACATGTTCCAGGCCGGGATCGCCGATCGCGACGTCGTCGCGAACGTCCACTTCGGTCTCCCGCATAAGAACGACGGCGGCAAGGACGACGTCCAGCTGTTGTGGGACAGCGGCGAGCTGACCAATCCGTTCTACAGCTCGACGAACGACGCCGGCGGTTTCGCCGCGTTCGGCGGCGTCGCCAACGCGCCGAGCTTCGCGGACGGCTACCAGTGGACGTGCGGCGTCGGGACGACGATCGCCACCCTCTCGCGCTCGTGCGTCTCGAAGTACGCGTATCCGGGGACCCCGGCACACGCGTTCGGCGGCATCATCCCGCCGGATCTCCGCGATACCCTGCGGAACACCCAGGAGATCGTGAAGCTCCAGTACCAGAAGAACATCGGCAGCGACGCGTTCTTCCGGATCTACGGCTACACGTACTACAGCGCGTGGACGCAGAACGGTCCCAACAGCGCGGATGCGAACTACGTCGCGTGCTGCGCCTCGGACTACGAGCTCAGCTCGCACACCCGCGGCGTCAGCGCGGCGTTCAGCAAGCAGCTGGACGCGCGGAACCTGATCAACCTCCAGGCGGCGTACACGACGGCCACGTCGGTACGCGACAACAACACCCAGATGTTCAACGCCGGCGGCGCGCGCTCGCGCGGCATCGTGATGGTGAACGCGAACGCGCCCTTCAGCGGTTACTGCTTCGGGGCGGCCGGCAACGTGATCACCTGCAATCCGGGCGGCGACGCCAACGGCAATCGCGCGAACTTCGCGACCTGGGCGGGCGTCGCCAACGGCGCCGTGCCCGCGCTGGCCGGCGCCTGCAACGTCGCGGGCGGCCCGGCCGGCCCGTGCACCTGGCTGGTCGCCGAGAACTCGCTCTGGGCCACCTACAACGCGGTCACCCCGCGCTTCACGGCGGTCTCGCTGACCGACGAGTTCCGGCCCAACGACAAGCTGCTGCTGGATCTGGGGCTGCGCTACGACCGGTTCCAATTCGTCGGCTCGAACACGCGCGCCGGCGACCCCGTCCGCGCGTTCTGGTTCAAGGCGTGGAATCTCGACAACTGCATCAACGCGGCGGGTGCCCCGGTCGACAAGTCGGCGATCGGGGCCGGACTGCTCCCGACCGATCCTTGCCCGGCCGGCTACACCGCCGCGAACATGCAGAACGTCTCGGGAACCCAGACCTACGACATCTTCGAGCCGCGGCTCGGCGGGACGTACACCGTGAACCCCGACACGGTCGTGCGCTTCTCGGCCGGCAAGTATGCCGAACCTCCGAACGCGGCCTTCGAGCAATACGACACGCTCCAGGAAGATACGCCGTTCGAACTCCCGGGTTCGGCCGCGTTCTACGCGCTCGGCTTCACGACGCCCGGCCAGCACGCCGTCCGTCCGCCGACGTCGTTGAACTACGACCTCTCGCTCGAGAAGCGCATCAAGGGCACGGATTGGTCGTACAAGCTGACGCCGTTCCTGCGCTCGACGAAGGACCAGATCCAGCAGTTCTTCCTCGACCAGAAGACCGGCTTCGTCTCCGGTCTCAACGTCGGTCGTCAGACCAGCAAAGGCTTCGAGTTCCAGCTCAACGACGGCGATTTCAGCCGGAACGGGCTCTCGGGGCAGCTGTCCTTCGCCTACACGCACTCGGCGATCAAGTACGATACGCTCAACAACGGCTCGACCGTCGTGACCGGCATCAATGCGGACATCGCCAAGTACAATGCGTTCACCCGGGCGGGCGGCGGTTCGCCGTGCTACCTGGCCGGCGCCGCATCGAGTTGCGCGGCTCCCGGGGCGATCGCCAACCCCTACTACAACGCGCCGCTCCAGGCGCAGATCGACCCGAACCAGTCGTTCGCGACCTACACCAACTTCCCGGGACCGGTCCAGTCGTACGCGGTCGCGTACGGAGCGCCGTACGTGGTGACGGCCATCCTCAACTACAAGCGCGACCGGCTTACGATCACGCCGTCGGTGCAGTTCCAAGGCGGCGCCCGCTACGGCGAGCCCGAGACGACGAACGGCATCGATCCGACCAGCTGCACGGCGCCGCTGGGAGGCTCGCCGACGGGCGATCCGCGCTATCCCTACGGCGCGCCGGGCGGCGGCCCGTACGACGCCACCAAGTGCGGCGGAACGCTCGCGATCCCGGACCCGTACACCAACGCGTTCGACGATCTCGGTTCGTTCGTGCAGCCCGACCAGCTGGCGGCGAATCTCCAGATCAGCTACCAGGCGTCGTCGAAGGTGACCCTCGTCGGGACCTTCGCGAACCTGGTGGACACCTGCTGGGGAGGGACCAAGGCGGCATGGACGCTGCCGAACGACCACAACGTCTGCTCCTACAACCTGCTCAACACGGGCGGCGCGGTGGGGCCGGTCGGCAACCTCTACAATCCCCCCGCCACCGTCGGGAGCTTCCAGCGGCTGCTGCGCTATCCGTACGGCGCGTACTACGGACAGACCAACTCCAACACCACGGCCGGCAACTTCAATCAGACGAAGCAGCCGTTCCAGTTCTTCCTGGAAGCGCGCATCAAGCTCTGACGCGCGCGCTCGTGGGCAAACGGAAGGCCCCCGCTTTTACGCGGGGGCCTTCTCACGTCAGCGCCTCCGTCAAAACGTGAAGCTGGCGATCTTTCGAAAACGGAGGACGACCACGGTAGTGAGAACACCCGTTGACAGCGCCGGTTCTGCTTATATAGGTCGAGGCGAATAGATGCCGATCATGAGAAATATCATTATCCAGTCGATCCGCGCGCTTTCCCTTGTCCTGGCGTGTTGCGCCCTCGTTAGTCCAGCGGTACCTTCAGCGCAGACGACGGACCGTGTCACTTCCGGCGTTGACGACGCAATGATTCTGTTGAAGAGATATGACGCCACCCATTCTTTGGGTGATCTGAAAGCGGCGGTTGGAAGGATCGGTGGCGCCGCGACGATTGATCTGTTTTCATTTCGGACGTACGTGAGGCAGAGACGCTCCTTTGTGCGCGGATTCGTAGCGGTGTTGAAGGCGATAGAGCTGGCGTACGATCCTAGATACGACCCCGACGCTTTGGTAAATCGACCTGAAATAGGCTGTCTTGAGATCGCGACCGACACCGGACTGACTCCAGTATGCAATCCATCCCAGCTCAAGGATGCGAACGCCAAAACCTCCTACGCAGCAGCAGTGGCGGCAAATAAGCAAAAAATCGCGCGCGAAAAGGCCTATTTAAACCTAGTGCGCGTTGACCAGTACGCGATGCCACACTTGAGGTCCATATTCGCCAGCTGCGGCGACTCGCTCAGGCCAACGTGGGCCAAGACTATGCCGCCCTCGATGGCATCGTACGCGGGGCGCATCTGAGTTCGAACAGGGAGCGCAAGATTGAAGCCATGCTCTAACATCTTCCAGGGCGGGGGCCGCTCACGTCAACGGCGGCGCGTGCGCTTCTTCGGCTTTAAGCTGCGCGACGCACGGCGCGCGACGAGCGATCGCGGTAGGGTGATCGAAACCTCTTCCACTTTGTGCACGCGGTCCGGGAGCATCGCGCCCTGCTCGGCTTGAAGTTCCAACCAGCCTTCGGCACAATCCAAGACATTCGCACGCGCCTTCGGAATCGTCGAGCCGATCGACCAGACGCCCGGTAGATCGGGGATCATCGCGGACCACGTCCCATCTCCGGCTCGTTCGTAGACTATCGCGTATTTGCTCATCGTATTCCGGCCCTCTTGAGGATGCTCTTGAGAGTTCCCGTAGCCACCTCTTGATTCTTTCCGTGCCTGGGGACCGGCACCACGATGCCGGTCTCGTTCCGGAAATAGTCGTGCCGATGTCGATGCTCCGCAAGATAGAAGCCGTGACGCACAAGGAGGCGCCGCAGTTCGCCGATCGTCATCGCGACGCGTCCCACCTCTCACAGAAGGCTTGCTCGCAGTGGAGCCTGATCGGGGGCACGCCTGAAACCGCCCCCCAATCGCTCTGGTCGAACGCGCCGTACGTCGCGTTGGCGCTGCCGATCCACGACGCATCGGCGACGACGACCAGTTTCTCGGTCGCATCCGTCACACGTACCGCAATGCCAACGCGCTCGAGGTTCGCAATCGTCGCCGCTTCCCGCGCGTTCCGACGCAACTCGCGCTTCGCTACGAGCAGGCGGACGTGCGCGCCTCGTCGCGCCGCCCGCTCGAGCGCGCCGGAGATCGGGCCGTTGCCGAAGGACTCGGTCTCGACATCGATCGCGTCGCCGCTTCCCGCGCCCTCGATCAGACGCAACTCGGAGGCGAGCGCCGCGCCCTTCGTCGTCGCCACCGCCGGATCGCGAGGATCGGGATCGCGCAGGATGGTATCGCCACCACGCTCTAGCCAATTCGAATCGTCGAGGTACGCAACGCCGTCGGCGACCAACGATTTCGTGTGTACGCCATCCGCGACCCCGGCGTCCGCACCATCGCGACGCAACCGCTCGACCATCCGCGCGTTTAGCCGAGCGAGCGAGCCGGCGCGGTAGGGCGACGCCTCGACCCGGACGTCGACCGATGCGCCCCGCCGCGCGGCTGCGTCGAGCGCGTCGAAGACGGATCCGGGGTGGAGCATGTAGGCCGAGAACGCGATCGACCGGGCCGAGCCGATGGCGGCCACGACGTCGGAGAGCGAAGCGAGTGAGAGCATCCCAAGGCTCTATCCCGACAAACGTCGCGACCGACAAGCTCCCGCGGCCAAAAGTAGAGGCCCGTCGTGCTCAGGCCCGAAGCAAAGTCGCCCACCCCTATGGCAACTTCTACGCCCCGCCCACCGACCGACAAAGGCGCCTACGTCCGCGAGATGTTCGCACGGATCGCGCCGCGCTACGATGCGACCAACCGCGTGATGACCGCGGGCATGGACGAACGCTGGCGCCGGCGCGCGATCGCGCTGTTGGCCGCGCCCCAGGGGGGCGCCATCCTCGACCTGTGCTGCGGCACCGGCGACGTCGTCTTCCACCTGTTGCGGACGGATCCGAGCCTGCACGTGACCGGCATCGACTTCTGCGCGCCGATGCTCGACGGCGCCCGCGCGCGCGCCCCCAAAGAGGCGCGCGGCGACGCGACCTTCGTCGAGGGCGACGTCATGTCGCTGCCGTTCCCCGACGCGTCCTTCGACGGCGCGACCATGGGCTTCTCGCTGCGCAACGTGGTCGACATCGACGCCGTCCTGGGCGAGATCCGCCGCGTGCTCAAGCCGGGCGCGCGCTTCGTCAACCTCGACGTGAGCAAGGCGCCCAATCGGGTCTGGAAGGGCTGCTTCGATCTGTACTTCTACAAGATGGTGCCGCTGATCGGCGGGATCGTCGGCGGCTCGAAACAGGCCTACAGCTACCTCCCGCAGTCGCTCACGCACCATCCCAACGCCGACGAGCTGCGCGACCGCTTCGCGAAGGCCGGTTTCGCGGACGCCGGCTACGTCCGCTTGATGGGCGGCGCGATCGCCATCCACTACGGTTCCAACCAGACCTCTCCTGTCATCCCGAGCGTAGCGCAGCGTGGTCGAGGGACGAACGCCTGATGGAGAGCGTGCGCGACGATGCCGGCGTCTACGCCCGCGTCGAACGGTTCTTCAGCGAGACGTTCTCGACCGACAACGCGCTGATCACCGAGGCGGTCAAACGCATGCTGGCGGCCGGCGGCAAACGCCTGCGTCCGCGCATGACGCTGCTGGCCGCGAGCGCCTGCGGCGACGACGCCGACGAACACCTCTATCTGGCGGCCTATATGGAGCTGATCCACGTCGCCACCCTGATCCACGACGACGTGGTCGACAACGCGAGCACCCGTCGCGGCGTCAACGCGACCGCGATCGACTACGGCAACCGCGTCAGCGTGCTGGCCGGCGACTATCTGTTCGCCTGGATCTTCAAGAACGTCACCGCCAACTACGACGCGCCGATCCCACATATCCTCAGCGCCACCCTGGCCGACATCTGCGACGGCGAGGTGCTCCAGCTCCGCTCGCTGGGCGTGCTGGACCTGCCGATCGAGACCTACGTCGAGGTGGCCCGCAAGAAGACGGCCTCGCTCTTCGCGGCTTCGGCCGAATGCGGCGCGATCGCGGCCGGGGGCTCGCCCGAGCAGGTCGAGGCGCTGCGCGCGTACGGCGACCTGTACGGCGTCGCGTTCCAGATGAAGGACGATCTGCTGGACGTGACCGCCGATGCGGCCGCCATCGGCAAGCCGGTCGGCAACGACCTGCACGAGCGCAAGATGACGATTCCGTTAATTCTGGCCCTCGGGACCGGGGATGCGGGACTGCGCGCCCGGGTCGAGACGTACTATGACGGTAGGGGCGCCGACCTCGACGTGGCCGCGATCGTGGCGGACATCGCCCGGGTCGGGGCGCTGGACCTGACGCGTCGGCAGATCGCCGACTATGCGGCCCGGGCCAAAGCCGCGCTCGCCCCGATGGGAGCATCGGGTGCCAGAACCGAACTGGAACGGCTGGCCGACGCGCTCGTGGCCGACTAGGAGACGATAACCCCTCATGCAACTGCACCCCGTCCTCGCCTTCATCGACGCACCGATCATCATCGGGATCGTCGCTCTCGCCGCGCTCCTGTTCGGCGCCGACAAGCTGCCCAAGCTGGCCCGCAGCGCCGGCCAGGCGAAAAAAGAGTTCATCCAGGGCCAGGCCGATGCCGACGTCGCCGCCGAGAAGGCCCGCGAAGACGCCCGCAGACGCGCCGAAGCCGCCGCTGCCGATCCGATGAGCAACGTCGAAGCGGGCAACGCGGCCGGTCAAGCCGTTCCGCCGCCGAGCGATCAAGGGACCTCATCGCTCTAAAGGCCGGCTAATGCCCGAGTTCGCCTGGGACCAAAAGGAGATGCCGTTCACCGAGCATCTCCGCGAACTTCGTACGCGCCTTCTGATCTCGATCGGAACGGTCGTCGCGATCGCGGTCGTCCTGTTCTGGCCGTCGCAGTTCGCCATCAAATGGATGGTCGCGCAGTACTTCCACGGCATCGAACTGCACGCGTTCGGCCCGGCCGACGTCATCTTCACCGAGTTCAAATTCTCCATCATCGGCGGCATCGTCATCGGGCTGCCGGTGCTGCTGCACCAGATCTGGATGTTCGTCGTCCCGGCGTTCCATCCGAAGACGCGCCGGATGGTCTACGCCTTCATCGCGCCGTCGCTGCTGCTCGCGCTCGCGGGCCTGGCGTTCGCGCACTTCATCGTCATCCCGCGCGTCGTCGCCGCGCTCATCAACATCACGAACGAGGTCGCGGTCGCGACGTTCGGCGTGGCCGACACGCTCAACTTCGTGATGATCCTCCTGGCGCTCTTCGCGATCATCTTCCAACTGCCGGTCATCACGATCGGCCTTGCGCGCATCGGCATCGTCAATCGGGCGCTGCTGATGAAGTACCGCCGTCACGCGATCTTCGGTTTCTTCGTGGCCAGCGGCATCGCGGCGCCCGACGGCAACCCGATGACGATGGCCCTGCTCGCGCTGCCGATGTGCGTGCTCTACGAGGCCTCCATCTGGATCATCGCCGTCCTGGAGAAGACGTGGAAGCGCGACTGAGCGGCCTGCGCGACCTCTACGAAGATTTCGTCCGCACGTTCGGCAACGTGCTCTTCGCCGTCTGCCTGTTCTTGGTCTGGGGCGTGCTCACGCTGCTCGGCGTGGTGGTCGAGCAGGGCCTCGAGCCGAGCGCGTACTTCGACGCCTACGCCGCGCCGGTCGCCCGCGCGATCGTGCGGCTCGGCTTCGACAACATCTACCATTCGTATTGGTACGTCGGCATCATCGGCCTGATCTTGCTCTCGCTGACGGTCTGCACGTTCAAGCGCGTGATCCCGGCGAGGCTGCCGCCGCTGCGGCCGGTCAGGATCGACAAGATCCCGCTCAACGCGTCGATCGCGATCCCGGGCACGGTCGCCGACGTGCGGGCGAAGGTCGACGCGTTCTTCCGCAAGCGCGGCTGGCAGGTGCGCGAGCGCACCTTCGACGGCGCCGAATGGATCTTCGCCGACCGGTTCAATTGGGCGCGCCGCGGCGTGCTGATCGCGCATCTGGGCTTCGTCATCATCGCGGCCGGAGCGACCATCTATTGGGCGCGCGGATTCGCGGGCGAGGCGGCGATCGTGACCGGCCAGACGTTCGAGATCCCGCGCACCCACGCGCTCGTCCGTCTGGACGGCTTCGGGTACAAGATCCAGCCGATCGCGACCAAGAGCGGCATGGTCTATCAGCCGATCGACTACGTCTCGCACGTGACCGTCACCGGGAACGACGGCGTCGCGAAGCACGAGACGATCCGCGTCAACCAGCCGATCGACATCGACGGCACGCTCTACTACCAGGCCTCGTACGGCTTCGCGATGCGCTTCGACGTCACGCACGACGGCGCGCGGGTGGGCTCGCTCTCGGACCGCACGCTGATGGAGGGCGAGGCGCTCGAGATCCCCGGCACCCAGAAGAGCGTCCAGTACGCCCGCTTCGTCCCGACCGTCGACCGGGTGACCGGCCAGCCCGGCCCGGATCCGCGCGTCAACGACCCGGCCGTCGTGCTCAACGTCTTCAACGGCGACGCGCAGGTCGGCGCGGCCCTGGTGCCGCTCCAGACCTGGATCGACCTGGGCGGCGGCTGGCGGATCGTGCCGCACACCTACCTGATGTACACCGGGCTGCAGTACCGCTACGATCCGGGCGCGACGCTGGTCGGCGTCGGCGCGTTCGTCCTGCTGGCGGGATTGGTGATCGCCTTCTATTTCCTGCCGGCGCGCCTGTACGTACGGGTCGACGAGGGGGCGGACGGCACGGCGACCGTAGGCGTTGCCGCGACGACCGTGAAAGGCTACGATATCTACGAGAAGCAGTTCGGCGAGCTGACGAAAGCATTGGAGGGGAACGCATGGACATCGTCCTGATGAAACTCGCGCTCGCGGCGTACGCGATCGCCGCGCTGGCCCTGCTCGCCTACTTCTTCACCCGGCAGCCGGCGCTGCGCGCGTTCGGCGCTCCGCTCGCGGTGCTGGGCTGCGCCGCGCAGTTCGCGCAGCTGATCGCGCGTTTCGAGATCACCGGCATCTGGCCGCTGCTCAACCTCTACGGTTCGCTCTCGCTCTTCGCGGCCGTCGCCGTATTGATCTTCATCATCTTCGCGATCCGCTACGACCTGTGGTTCGCGGGCGGCTTCGTGATCGCGATCGCGGCCCTGTTCCTGGCCTACGCGACCACCTGGAACGAAGGCACCATGCCGGCGGTCCCGTCCCTGCAGTCGTACTGGGCCAAGATCCACGTGCCGCTGGTCGTCTCGTCGTACGGCGCATTCCTCGTCTCGTTCGTGCTCGCGGGGCTCTATCTGGTCCGCTACTACGTCGAACGCTCGCTCGCCAAGACCGCGGCCCTCGCGACCGCCGGCGGGCACGCCTCGGTCGCCGCGACCGGCGGCTGGCTGGCCTCCTTCCCGTCGCTGCCGCAGCTCGACGTGCTGACCTACCGGGCGGTCGCCGTCGGCCTGCCGTTGCTGACGCTGGGCATCATCACCGGGGCGATGTGGGCGCACGAAGCCTGGGGCGCCTACTGGCAGTGGGATCCCAAGGAGACGGCCGCGATGTCGTCCTGGATCGCCTACGCGATCTACATGCATCTGCACACCCGCAACGCGTGGCGCGGGATGGCCAGCGCCTGGATCTGCTTCGCGAGCTTCTTCGTGGTGCTGTTCACCTATCTCGGCGTCAACATCTTCATCCACGCCGGCCTCCACGCGTACCAGCGTTAGCCCCTCCCCGGGTCGGGCCGTTTCCGGGCGCCCTCTTTTGTAGCGGCGGCGGCCTCGAAGGGCCGCGTAGAATCGCAAAGAACACCGCCCCCTAGGACGGGTCTCGTTCCCGTTGCGATTCCGGAGATTACAACTTTGTCGAACGACCACCGCGGCCCGTCCGCGTATGACGACCCGGGTACGCCCGAAGAAGTCACCCGCCGAACCTTCATGGCCAACGCCACCCTGACGCTGGGCGGCATCATCGGCCTCGGCCTCGCGATCCCGATCGTCGGGTCGCTCCTTCCGAAGACCGGGGCCGGCGGCGGCGCCTGGACCGCGCTCGATGCGGCCGGCTGGAAAGAGCTCCAGAGCTCGACCGACAAGCCCGTCAAGATCGACTTCGTCCTCAAGAACAAGGACGCGTACCTGCCGGAAGATTCCTCGCCGGAATCGGTCTGGGGCGTCAAAGTCGACGTCGACAAGTTCAAGAAGCTCCGCCCGGACATCTACGACGTCAAGGGCGGCGACGTGCCCTACCCGGCCGTGAACATGGGCTTCGCGATCTTCAGCCCGATCTGCCCGCACCTCGGCTGCCGCTTCAACTACGACGACTCGGCCGGCAAGTTCTTGTGCCCGTGCCACGGCTCGCAGTTCGGCCCGGAGGGCGATCATCTCGCCGGTCCGGCCGACCGCGGCCTCGACCCGCTCCCGCTGCGCGAGCAGAGCGGAGCGGCGGAGATCACGTGGATCCGCTACGCGCCGACGGTCCCCGAC
>Ga0207667_10006627_pt1 | contig 14000 bp, 11 predicted proteins | sample KBSCornC52_FD_184301 | JGI IMG/M metagenome (GOLD analysis project Ga0207667, IMG submission 184301) | Corn rhizosphere microbial communities from Kellogg Biological Station, Michigan, USA - KBS Corn C5-2 (SPAdes) (version 2) | ecosystem: Host-associated > Plants > Roots > Rhizosphere > Soil ... | reverse complement strand
TTGACAGGCCGCGTGCGTGAGATCAGCTTCGCACTGGCGGAACGAGTGCTCGGAGGCAATCTCGACTATCGATCGATTCCGCTCGAGCTGTCCCCGTTGCCGCAAGGGGGGCTCCCGGGATGAGCGCCGCCGTGCCTGAAAGCATCGCCAGCGTGGGCGCCGCGGATGGAGGTGAGCATCTGCGACGCAGCCTGGGACTGTTTGCACTGGTGTCGCTCGGGCTCGGCATCGTGATCAGCCAAGGCGCGATAGTGACGATGTTGCAGGTCACCGGGCTTGGCGGGCCGGCATTCTTCGTTGCCCTGCTCATCGGGCTGCTGATAGCGGTCTGTTATGTGGACACGTTCGCCGAGTTGGCGTTGATGATGCCGCAGGCGGCGGGCCTGGGACGGTACACTGAAGTGGCGCTCGGCCCCTTCCCGGCGATCGTTGCGACCTTCGCCGGCTACATCGTCGTCGCGTTCTTCGCTGTGGCGGCCGAGCTGTTGCTCGTCGATGGGGTCGTGCAGCAGCTCCTGCCCGGTCGCGTACCAGTATTCGCAGTGGCCTTTGGTGTGTTACTCACGGCGACGTTGTTGAACATCATCGGCGTCGATCTGTTTGCGAGACTGCAGAACGGGCTGACAGTATTGAAGATCGGCTCGATGCTGGGGCTTGGTGGGCTGGCATTGCATGCCACGCCTGCGGCTAACGCGCCAGCGGCAATCTCGACATTCTCATTTCCAGCGGTGCTGCCGCTGGTGGCCGCGGTTATCTGGGGATTGATGGGCGCCGAGTACATCTGCCCGATGATCGAAGAGGCGCGCCAACCCGCACGCACGGTGCCCAAGGCAATGTGGATCACGCTGGCCTTGGCGACGATGCTCTACCTCATCATGAGCATGGGCGCGCTGCATCTGATTCCGCAACAGCAGTTGGTGCAGGCGGAGCTGCCGCATCTGTTGGTGGCTGAGACCGTCATGGGTCGATGGGGCATGATGCTTGTCGGGGTCGCCGCATTGTCGGCCAGTATCGGATTGGTCAGCGGGGTACTCGCCGCTGTGCCGAGGCTGCTGTACGGAATGGCGTGCGAAGGTCAGGCGTTCCCAGTATTTCGGCGTTTGCATCCGCGGTTCCAGACTCCGTGGGCGGCCATTGTGTTCATGGCGCTCGCGATTGCTGCTTCGATGCTTACGCTACGGGGCGACTCGAAAGGATTCACCGTGCTCATTCTGAGCGCCGCCTCAGCCTGGTTGTTGGCTTACATCGTCGCGCATCTGGATGTGCTGGTGCTGCGCCGGCGTTACCCCGATTTGCTGCGGCCGTATCGCAGCCGTTGGCTTCCATGGCCGCAATGGCTGGGGATCGCGGCAATGCTGTACTGCCTGCTGCATGTTTCTCCCGACTCGGCGCTGACCCGTTCGATTTACCTGCATGCCGGGGCCGTACTGCTGGTCGTTGCGGCGATCGCGCTGGGTTGGGTGAAGTGGTTTCTGCGCCGCGGTTTGTTCGAGGATACGAAGCTCCGCACCTGTTGACTCGGACATCCGGACATTACGGACCGGCGCGCGCTTGCCGATTTCGCCTAACACCGCTCGAGTGGCGCGCCTAGTCTGATGCAATGACGAGGAATCAACGGTGAGCGACCCTGCAATCGAGCTTCTGTTGTCGCGACGCCGACGCACGCTCGGCCATCCGACACCCTTGTTCTACGACGAGCCGTTGCACCTGGTGCGCGGAGAAGGCGTTTGGCTGTTCGACCACGAGGGCCGGCGCTACCTCGACGCTTACAACAACGTGCCGCACGTGGGGCATTGCCATCCACACGTGGTGGATACCTTGCATCGTCAAGCGGCGAAGTTGAATATCCATACGCGCTACTTGCACGAGAACGTGGTGCGCTATGGCGAGCGCCTGACGGCGACCTTCGATCCGTTGCTCTCGACCGCACTCTTCGTCTGCACCGGTACGGAAGCCAACGAGCTGGCGTTGCGTATCGCGCGTCATCAAACTGGCGCGCGCGGCATCCTCGTCACCCACTTCAGCTATCACGGCAATTCCGCCACGCTCGCGAGCCTCGCCACTGGAATTCAGACCAACGAGCCATTTCCGCCGCACGCACGGGTATTAACGATTCCCGACGTGTTGCGCGACCTTGCTGACGGAGGCACGCCTGAACAGCTCGCCGAGCGGGCGCTGGCCGAGGCCGATGCGGCCATTTCCGGGCTACAGCAGGCAGGCTATGGCGTTGCCGCGCTGCTGCTCGACACCATCTTCAGCACCGAAGGCTTGTCTCGCCTGCCGCCCGATTATCTCGAGCGACTGGTGGCCAGAGTACGCGTGGCGGGCGGTTTGTTTATCGCCGATGAGGTGCAGCCGGGTTTTGGCCGCACTGGCGAGCATTTCTGGGGCTATCAGTCCTACGAGGTGGTCCCCGACGTCGTGACACTCGGGAAGCCCATGGGCAACGGTCACCCGATCGGCGCCGCGATCACGCGTCCCGAGTTGGCCAACGCCTTCCTCGAGGACGCGATGTTCTTCAACACCTTCGCGGGGAGCCCCGTATCGGCCGCCGTGGGACTTGCCGTGCTCGATGTGATCGAGCGGCAGCAGCTGGTGCGTAATGCCCGTGACACAGGCGAATACCTTCAACAGCGCCTGTGGGAGCTGACACACCGTCATGAGCGCGCCGTCGCGGTTCGCGGCAAGGGCCTGTTTTTTGGCCTGGAGCTGGTGACGGACCCGCGCACGCGAGCGCCGGCTACGATGGAGACAGGCCGGCTCATAAATGACATGAGGCGCCGTGGCGTGCTGATCAGTGCCATCGGGCCTCACGGCAACGTGCTGAAGATGCGCCCGCCGATGGTGTTCGAGCGCGAACACGCGGACCTGCTGTTGACCACGCTCGAGGAGGCGCTGGGCGCGTTGCCGTGACGACTTTGTTCCATATACCGGAGTGACGACAAATGTTCAGACTGGAAGGCCGAGTGGCTCTCATCACGGGGGCGAGTCAGGGCATAGGGCAGGGGATCGCTGAAGTCTTCGCCCGTGCAGGCGCGCACGTGGTAGTGGCTGCGCGCGACGCGACCAGGGGCAAGGGTGTCGTTGCAAAGATTGAGGCCGAAGGCGGCCGGGCGCGTTGGATTCAAACGGATGTCGGCACGCACGCGGGGGTGACTCAACTGGTTGACACCGTGCTGAATGACCTGGGAGCGGTCGACGTTCTGGTGCATAACGCCGGCGTGTTTCCCATGGTCACGATCGACGACGTCACGGATGGGCAGCTCGAGGAAACGCTGTCGGTCAACTTGAAAGCTGCGTTCTGGTTTGCCCAGGCTGTCGCGCCTTCCATGCGCGAGCGCGGTCGCGGACGCATATTGTTTACCTCGTCGGTCACCGGACCGCGCGTCGCTATGCCGCTGCTGGCGCACTACGCCGCGAGCAAGGCCGGGCTCAACGGCTTCATTCGCGCCGCTTCGCTCGAGTACGCGCGCGACGGCATCACGGTCAATGCCGTGGAACCCGGTTACATCCTCACTCAAGCCATGGACGCGCTGGTCAGCAAAGAGGAGCAGGTGCAGATGGCTGCGCAGGTGCCGATCGGACGACTTGGGTCTCCGCATGACATCGCGCACGCGATGCTCTATCTCGCGAGCGATGAGGCGGCCTACGTCACCGGACAGACCATTGTCGTCGACGGCGGGTCGTGCACGCCGGAGAGCGGCGTTCAGTTGCAGGGTTTCTATGACACGCGGGCCGCGGCCAAAGCGTGATCGAGCTGTGCCAGCTCAGTGACTTTGATGAAGTGTGAGCGTTCAGGCTGGCCACTTCCGCAGGCAGTCGCGCTTTCCAACAACGATAACGGGGTGGCTTCACGATGAGACGAAAAGCGTACAGATGGCCAACGGCTTGCGCTGGCCTTTCGATCGGGCTGAGTGCATCGCTTTCGCAAGGCGTGCTGGCGCAGAGCACTCTTGATGGCGGCGAAGGTCAGCTCGAGGAAATTGTCGTGACGGCGCAGAAGCGCGCAGAGAATTTGCAGCAAGTTCCGATCGCCATCACCGCAATCACGGCCTCGCAGTTGAGCGCAGCAGGCGTGGGCAACAGTCTCGATTTGGCGGTCATGACATCCAGCTTGAGCACTTCCGATGACGCGGGTTACTACATGCCACGGCTGCGCGGCATCGGAACGTCGTCCTTCGGGCCCGGGATCGAGAACGCAGTGGCTTCCTATGTCGACGGCGTTTACATTGCCTCCGCCCCCGCTTCTTTGTTCACACTCAACAATATCTCGCGTATCGAGGTGCTCAAAGGCCCGCAGGGCACGCTTTTCGGACGTAACGCCACGGGTGGGGTCATCCAGGTCATCTCCAAAGACCCGCAGGCAGGGATGAGCGGCAGCGCCAACGTCTCGTATGGCAACTTCCAGACCGCCGCCGCCAGCGGCTACCTCACCGGAGGATCGGATCTGCTCGCTGTCGATCTCGCCGCCCAGGGCTCGACTCAGGGCCAGGGCTATGGCCGAAATCTCGCGACCGCAGATGAGGCGAATCTGGTCGCATCGGATGTCGCTGTGCGCAGCACGGCATTGTTCAAGCCCGGCGCTTTGACCGAAGCCCGCTTGAGCCTCGATTACGAGTCGCGGCGGGGCAGCTATCCCTGGTTCCGGCAATACAGCAAAGAGGTCCCGCTCCTCGGGCCGCCCACCGGCGGCGGTCCCTGGGACGCGAATACCAACTTCCCGACCACCGCGCGTCTGAAGGACGCCGGCGGCCTGAGCTTGCGGATCAACCAGAAGTTCTCCGCCGTGGAGCTGGTGAGCATCACGGGCTACCGACTCTCGACGTACGATTATGACTTCGACTACGACATGACCTCCACACCCGCGCTGGCGCTGGTTAGCACACAGAAGGATCGACAGTTCAGCCAGGAGGTGCAGTTGGTATCGCGAAGCGAAGATCCATTGCGTTGGGTTGCCGGGGTGTACTACTTCTGGAGCGAAGGCCGATACGCTCCGTCGGATGTGTTCGAGTCGGGCCCGGCTGTCAACCCGGCGCTGCCGCTGCAGGAGGTCGCCACCACGAGCGGACAGACGGCGAATTCCATTGCCGGTTTCGGGCAAGCCACCCTGGCGATTGCCGAGCGAAATCACCTGACTTTGGGTCTGCGCTACACGGATGAGCGGCGCGAGCTGACCGGCACCAGTGTCGGCTTCCTCGAGGGCGGCTTGCCGATCGGGGTCATCGACTCCGCGCACAAGGCAGCGACTTTCAGCAAGATGACCTGGCGCGTCGCGCTCGATAGGCAGCTGTCGGATAAGGTCTTGGGCTATGTATCGTACAACCGCGGATTCAAGAGTGGCGGATTCAATGCATCGCTGCTGAGCCAGTCGGCGTACAAACCCGAGCTGATCGACGCCTATGAGATGGGGATCAAGTCCGACCTGCTCGAGCGGCGGCTGCGGGTGAACCCATCGGTGTTCTACTACGACTACTCGAATATCCAGGTGCCGTTCTTCACGAACACCGGTCAGGTTGGCATCGCGAACGGCCCGTCTGCCCACATCTACGGATTGGACATGGATCTGCAAGCGGTCGTTGCCGACAACCTGCGCCTGACCGGTGGGCTGACATATCTGCACGACCGATTCGGCTCCTATCCCGACGCCCTCTACAACATTCCGTTGCCGGCCGGCGGAAGCTTGATCACGACGGGTGATGCGACCGACCACCAGCTACCGTTCACCTCGAAGCTGACGGCGACCCTCGGGGCGGACTACACCAAGCCTGCCTTCGGTGGCGAGTTGTCGCTGAACGTGAATGTGCTCTACAACGATGGGTTCTACAGCGAAGTGGATAACTTGCGGCGGCAGGGCAGCTATCCGTTCTTGAATTCGAGCCTCAAGTGGACATCGCCCGGGAAGTCCTACTACGTGAGTCTTTGGGGCAAGAACCTGACGAACGAGGCCATCATTACGACGCTCGCGGGGGCGCAACTTGGCACCGCAGCGTCATATCAGCCTCCGCGCACCTATGGGATCGCCGCCGGTGCAACATTCTAGGAGCCAATGCCATGACGCAAGCACCGCAGCGTACGCTCGTATTCGGTGGTCCCGAGCACGGGTCCGGCTGATGCAACTCAGTCCTTGACGACGCGCAGGGGTAGGTGCTTCAAGCCCCTTAGCGTGTTGTTGAAGCGGCGTTCGGGAGCACCAGCCAGCTCGAGCTTGCGGACCCGCTGCGCAAGGGCCCGCAGCACTACTTCTCCTTCGAGCCGGGCAAGCAGTTGACCAACACATGCGTGAATGCCCGTGCCAAATCCCACATGCCCGAGAGTCTTGCGCTCGATGTCGTAGCTGTCCGGATCGCGCCATTGTCGCGGATCCCGGTTTGCAGCCCCAAGAAACACCAGTACTTTGCGGTCGGCTTCGAGCGGCACACCGCCAAGCTCCGTCGCTCGGGTGGTCGTGCGGAAGAAGGTCTGGACGGGGGATTCGAAACGAACCGCCTCTTCGAAAGCCGCGCGCGCGAGCTTTTCGGGATCCGCTCGGAGCTTGTCCCACTGCTCGGGGAATCGAGCGAGGCAATATAACGCGGCCCCAATCCCGTTTACGGTTGTATCCACTCCTGCCGTCAATATCGAGCGCACCAGCTTGTGGGCTTCCTCCGAGGTGATCTCCCCGGCATCGGCGCAGTTGTACAGGATCATGCCAATACCGTCGGGTCGCAGGTTCTCCCGCAACGCTTCCGATTCAACCCACGGAAACGATTCGTCCGCGCGTTTGGCCGCTCTCTGAAACAGCTCATTCGGCGGGCCGAAGGAGTTGAATACCATATCCCCGTAAGGGAGCAGATGATGCCGGTTCTGAGGGCGCATCCCGAGCGCGTCGGGGAAGACTCGCAGCGGAAACGCCTCCGCCAACTCGACGCAGGCGTCGAACTCGCCTTTTGCGACCAGGTTGTCGAGCATTTTGCCGGCCGCTGACGCAAAGCGTTCGCGCAGACCGCGCATGACCGCGGGCGAGAGGGCCTTGCTGATTGCGTGACGCGAGCGGGTGTGTTGCGGCGGGTCGGCTTCGAGAATGATGCTGGGCAACCGAAAACGACCATGGATGTTGAAGTCCGACATTCCCACCCCCCGAGCGGAGGAGAACGTCTGCCAGTCTGAAAGGACCCGACGAACTTCCTCGTAACGCGCGGATGCGGCAATACCGTAGCGAGTCAGCCATACAACCGGGCCGCTGTCTCGAAGCAGCGCGTGCGCCGGATACGGGTCGGCAAAGAACTCCGTCGTGAACGGATCCAGGTCGATAGCCGGCACTACCGGTGGAGGAGCGTAATCGTAGAGAGCGCAGGGTGCGAGCGGTGTGTTCATTGTCCCTATGCTAGTCGCGGCGTATCATCGTTCAATACGAAGAAGCGGTAATCCATTATCGGCTGCAGCGATGGCACGAGGCGACCCGCCATTCGACCTGAACCTGCTGCGCGTTCTGCTGGCGCTGGACCGGACGCGCCACGTGACACGTGCGGCCGACCTTCTGAACATGAGTCAGTCCGGGTTCAGCTCGGCGCTTGCAAGACTGCGCCGCGACTGTGGCGATCAGCTCTTTGTGCGCACCTCCGCAGGAATGATCGAGACTCCGCAGGCTCGACGGTTCATCGAAGTCGCTTCAGCAGCTCTCGAGGCAGTCGAGCGGCAGATGCTCGTCCCACGGGCTTTCGATCCTGCGACCGTCCGCACTGAGTTCCGCCTGGTCATGACGGATGTCGCCGAGATTGTCTTTCTGCCTCGACTGCTCGAACACCTGAAGCGCGTTGCACCCCAGGCCACGATCCTTTGCGACACGTTGCCCAAAGAGTCTCTTCAGCAGGCACTCAAAGACGGTACGGCAGACCTCGCGTTGGGCTACTTCCCGGATCTTGCTGCGCAATCGTTCTATCACCAGAGACTGTATCGTCATACGTTCGCGTGTATCGTCCGCAGAGGGCATCCCCTCGACCAAGGGCAGATGACGGCCCTTTCCTACACCCGACTTGGGCACGTCGTCGTGACATCGGTTTCGCGGAGTGCCAGCTTGCTCGAATCGTCTCTGAGAGCGCGGCGCATCGAGCGCAACGTGGTTCTACGTACTCCACACCACCTCAGCCTGCCCGCTATCATTGAGTCCACCGATCTTGTGGGAACGGTTCCTTTGGCAGTGGCCGTGTGGTTCGCCCAGCACGGAGCGGTAGATGTTGTGGCGCTGCCGTTCAGGCCGCCGGTGTTCGACGTGCAGCAACACTGGCATCGCCGATTTCATCAGGACGGCCGCCACCAGTGGCTACGTCAGCAGCTGTCGTTGCTCTTCAACGACAGATCTGACGATTGGCGAGGAGTCGAACAAGCTCTGTATGGAAAGAGATCCGGACAGAGCAAAGGGGGGTAGGCATTGCTGTAGATAGGCGAAGCGCTGCGTGGACCTGCCGATTTCGGCTAACGGACCTGATTGCGCGCTGCCTATGCTCGCCAAAGCCCTCACCGAGGGGGTTCCGTCCGCAGGCGCTCCGGCACTGCGGACAGTCCGAACTGGAGAAGCCGATGTCTGACCGCCAGCGGGAGTCGTCCCCCCAGCCTCTGGAGTTTCAATCGGCAACGGAATTGCTGAGGCTGTTGCGCGCCAGGCGGATAGGCGCGGTCGAGTTGCTCAAACTGCATCTCGAGCGCCTCGAGAAGTACAACCCCGCTCTCAACGCCGTAGTTGCAACGGATGTCGAGGGCGCGCTACGGGCGGCGACGGCAGCGGACAATGCAGCGCACGATGCTGGGGATCTTCGCCCGCTGCATGGGTTGCCCATGACGATCAAGGACACCTTCGAGGTCGTTGGCATGCCGGCGACCTGCGGCCTGCCGTTCCTGGCCGAACACCGCCCGCAGCGGGATGCGGATGCCGTCGCGCGGCTGAAGGCCGCTGGGGCGATCGTCTATGGCAAAACCAACGTGCCAGCGGCCGCCGCGGACTGGCAATCCTACAACTCGATCTACGGACAATCCAACAATCCCTGGGACACGACGCGCAGCCCCGGCGGGTCCTCCGGCGGCGCCGCGGCCAGCGTTGCGGCCGGGTTGGCGCCACTGGAGCTGGGCAGCGACATCGGTGGATCGATCCGCTGTCCGGCGCACTTCTGCGGCGTGTATGGCCATAAAACCAGCCATGGTGTGGTGCCGGGGCGCGGACACATTCCGCCGCTGCCTGGCCAAACCCTGACTTACGAGCTGGGTGTATTCGGGCCGTTGGCACGTAGCGCGCAGGATCTGGAGCTCGCGCTGGACATACTCGCTGCGCCCGGGGAGTTGCAGCAACCCGCGGTTCGCATCGCCATTCCACCCAGTCGTCACGAGCGGCTGCGGGATTTCCGAGTCGCCGTCTGGGCCGACAGCGACACATTCGCAGTGGATCGGCTTTGCCTGGAAGCGATCGAGTCGTATGTAGAGGATCTGCGCCGTGTGGGTGCCAAGGTCGATTTCAAAGCACGGCCTGACATCGACTGGCACGCTGCCTATGATACCTATCTCGCGACGCTACTACCGATCGTTGGAAGTGGCCTCCCTGCGGCGGCGGTGCAGGAGCTGTTCGACGCGGCAAGGGTGCTGCCGCCGGACAGCACCAGCTATCTCGCCCGAACAGCGCGGGCGCTCACGATGCGGCACTTCGAGTACTTCAACGTGAGGGAGCAGCGCGAGCAACTTTTCCGCCGATGGCGCGACTTTTTCACTCGCTTCGATCTCCTGATCTGTCCGGTGATGCCGACCGTTGCGTACCCGCACGATCACCGCGGCGAGGGCGCAGTAGATGCCCGCACCGTGCTCGTCGACGGTCGTCCACGGCCGTATGAGGACGGATTTCAATGGCCCGCATTGGCCGTCGTGGCCGATCTCCCGTCTACCGCCGTGCCCACCGGCCGCTTCATCGATGGTTTGCCGATGGGGGTGCAAGTGATCGGTCCATACATGGAAGACCGCACGCCGCTGCGTTTCGCCCAGCTCGTCGAACACGAGCTTGGTGGGTTCAAGGCTCCGACTCTACAAGGTTTGACTCCATGACGAACAAGCCTAGGCGCACACTCCTGTTCGGTGGTCCAGTGCTGACTCAGAATGCAAGGCGCGAAACCCACGAGGCGCTTGTGTTGGAAGACGGGAAAGTGCTGGCCACCGGGGAACTGGCAGACATGCGCACGCTCGCCGGAGCGAGGGCACGCGAAGTCGACGTGCAAGGAGCATCCGTACTCCCGGGCCTCATCGATAATCATCCGCACTTCCTCCACTTCGGAACGTTCGAAGCGGGCGCGGTCGTCCTGTACGACGCCCGCAACCATGAAGAGATCCTCGCGCGTATCCGCGAGCGAGCGGCGGTCACGCCCCGCGGCCAATGGATTCTGACGACGCCCGTAGGGGAGCCGCACTACTTCATCCGCCGTTCCTGGCGGAACCTGCCGGAGGGGCGCTTGCCCAATCGAGGGGAGTTGGACTCGGCCGCCCCGGACCATCCGGTGTGGATTCAGGCCTATGCACCGCAGGTTCCCAACGTCGGCGCGATGAATTCCATGGCGCTCCAGGTGCTCGGCTTCACCCGCGAGCTACCTGACCGCGTGGGTGATGTCTGGATCGAGAAAGACGCGAAGGGCGAGCTCACCGGTCTCTTTCACGGCAACGTGACGACATACTACAACGGTGATGAGTTCTGGATGACCCGCGTCGTTGCGCAGGTGCTGCGCGTGCCGGATGACGCTTGGTACTGGGGCGCTCTGCGGGGTCAGGTCACAGCGGCCGAACGGGGCGTCACGGCGGCCTATGAAGGGCACGCAATGGATCCCGAGCACATTGCCGCGTATCAGCGCATTCGTGACGAGGGCCGGATGACCCTCCGCGTTCTCGCGGCACTCGAGGCCGCGCCGCATGCGCTGGATTGCGGCATGGGCCTTACGGACGCCGGCATCCGGGGGAAGTTCGCGCTTGCGAAGGCGCTGACGCAGACCACTGACCCGCTGTACCGGGTCAACGGCATGACATTGTGCCCCGATGGACCTGTCTGGTCGGGTTTCATGCGGGCGGAGCAGCCTTACAAGGATGCGTACGGGCGGCCCACGCAAGGACGTGCATTCTTTCCTCGGTATATTCAACGCGAGGCCATCGAGTACTGTCTGAAGCACGATGTTCGACTGAACATGGTCATGGGCGGCCTTCTGAATCACCGCGAGTTTCTGCAGGACCTCGATCCCCTGCTCGATCAGTGGGACGTCCGCTCCAGGGAATGGATCATGCAGCACAACATCTTCATCAAGGACGCGGTCATCAAACGCTACGCCGAGCTGAATTTCCATCTCACTACCACCCAGAGTTTCTGTTGGGGCAAGGGCGAGATGTACCGCGAGCGGTTGGGCGAGCAGGCGCTCGCCGATCTCCTGCCCGTCGGCAAGATGTTCGCTTCGGGCGCGAATGTCGGGCTCGGTTCGGACTGGGGGCCCGCCAGTCCCTTCGAGCACATGGCTCTGGCTGAAACGCGCGAGATGGCCGCGTCCGGATTCCGGCACGACGGGCCCGGGTACTCCATCAACCGACAGCAGGCGCTCGACGGCTGGACTGTCAACAATGCAAGCATGATGCACTGGCAGGGCATTGGAGCGCTCGAGCCAGGCTACCAGGCGGATCTGACGATCGTCGATCGCAACCCGCTGACCTGCGGCGTGGCCGAGCTGCCGCAGACGCGGGTGCTGAAGACGGTGTTGGGCGGCAAGGAAGTGTTCGATGCCGGGAGTCTTTCCGGGCTGGATCAGGAATGACAGGGTGCTAAGGTAGTCCATGCAGTTCCATCTGAACGGCTTCAAGACCGGAAATCCTCAGCTGGGAAGGATTCGCCGATTTTTGTCTGCGGATCTACCCGGGCGGAATTTTCGAAGTCGGAATGTTGGAGTTCGTGATAAAGGATTGGGTAGATCGAAGATCGAAAACCGCTGGTTCGACGGCTCCACGAGTAGATCGACATCACTGTCGTCGCGAGCTTGATTGCGCGCCACGGATCCATACAGGAACAATTGTCCCACGCCGAGTTCATGGAGCTGCTCACGGCGTTCGCGTAGGAGGCGGAGGGCGTCATCGCGCTGCATAGTCGCATTTTACCTAGGATGATCCGGCCCCGCAGCCGGGGATTCCTGGTGGCGAATCCTGGTGGCAAATCTGGGGATTCCGGGGGTCTGAGGGGGACCTAAATTCCCCAGAGATCAGTAAGTTGCTGAGCTGTAAAGGCCGAGCCGAGGGTTCGAGTCCCTCCCTTTCCACCATTTACTTTCAATGACTTACACATCGCGCCACCAAACGAAGCACGGTTCCCGTGTGAGATCGGTGTGAGTTCGCTATGCGGTTTACCGCCCTCACGAGGTTGCCGAGTTCCGCCGCACTGTAATGCGTCGTCATCCGACCGCTCTTGTGAGCCGGGATGTCCTGGCGATCCTCGAACCCGACGCCGGCCGCCCGCAGGCGACGTCCGCACGTGTGCTTGAGGTCGTGTACCCGGACCCGCCTGAAGCCGTCCGGCGCAGGCCGTCCTAGCACCTCCTGGTAGCGAGCGGCAGCCCGCCGACGCGCTGCCTTCCAGCCTGAGTTGTTCAGCCGGCAGAAGCGACGCCTCCGGCTTTTCCGATCCTCCCAGGTGAAGACATAGGCCGGATGCTCGCCGCGAAGCTCGTCCACGAGACGTTGTGCTACGTCGTTCAGCACAACCACACGCGCTTCCTTGTTCTTGGTCACCCACTCCGGCAATACGAACACGGTCCGTTTGATTTCGGGCGTGTCCAATTCCGGTACGCGCTGTTCCCATTCCCACCGGAGCTGGCAAGCCTCCTTCTCCCTCATTCCGGTGTTGACTTTGAACAACGCCGCTCGTCTCAAGTGCGGCGTGAGCTCGCTGAACAGTAGCTCCTGCTCGGACCAGTCGATGGGATATGGCTTTCGGGCTTTCCTGTTTTCCAACAGTTGAATCAGTGGCGCTTCCGCGAGCCAGGTCAACGTAGACCCCTCGTCCCGCCATAAACGCGCGGACACGTTGAGAATCCGCCGCGCCACTGCCAGATCGCGATTGATGGTGCCCGCGGCGACTCGTTTGCACCCCGCAGCAGGGTGCCGGTGGCGTGCATCGATGTACGCCTTGAACGACTCGTTGTGAACACAATCCAGCCAAGTAACTCGCTTCAGAGCAGTGACTTCGCTCGCAACGACTCGAGTTGGGCGGACTCAGTCGCGATGCGCGAATATTCTTCGCGGTTGTGTCGTCACGATGTAAATGCCTGGCAAGGCTTTACCTGGTGCTTGCAGCAAGAACAAGGCGTGTTGGGTCGGCGTAAACCTGGTCGTCCTGCCGGGGTGAAGTTGCTGCCCGTGCAAGTGAGCAATGAAGCGCAGGATCCACGGACAGAATCAGCCACTGCAACGCCTTCCGCACCAACGAGCGAGGGGCGTATCGAGATTACGCTCGCTGATGGCGTGCGGATGACGATCAGCGGCATGGTATCGCCCGAACAATACGTTCTCGAGCGCATCGCGGACTATGCGATTAACCGCGTGGCAGAACTGACTGCGGCCGATGCGTGCCCACGCCTGATGTCCTCAGCGATTGCAGGTAGTCTGAGTAGTTTGGTGTGAGGCGGCCTTTGCTGAGCCAGCTCCGATGCGAGGCGTATAGCACGTTGAGCATGACCCGCCGGTCTTTCATGAGCTGTCGGCGGTGGAAGGCTTCTGTATCCTCAAAGAACATTGTCCCGGCAGGTCCTGTAATCGTTCGGACGCGATCAGGATACTTTGCCAGAATCTCGTCATCCGGAACTCGTTGTCGGAACGCATCGCGTATGTTGCGGTGGCGATGCGTCCCAATGATAACCTGGTGCGCTCCCGAATCCTCGTTGACGTCCGTGAAGTACACAAACAGGTTCAGTGACTGCCACCCGGCATAGTCGAAATGGAAGAGTCGTTGCGGATGGACCGGCCGACTTGCG
>Ga0207667_10006625_pt1 | contig 14000 bp, 10 predicted proteins | sample KBSCornC52_FD_184301 | JGI IMG/M metagenome (GOLD analysis project Ga0207667, IMG submission 184301) | Corn rhizosphere microbial communities from Kellogg Biological Station, Michigan, USA - KBS Corn C5-2 (SPAdes) (version 2) | ecosystem: Host-associated > Plants > Roots > Rhizosphere > Soil ... | reverse complement strand
CGCGCTTTCACCCTCATCGAGATCATCACCGTGATCGCGGTCATCGGCATTTTGGCGGCGTTTGCCTATCCGGTATATCAACGGGTGACCGCCAGTGCAAAAGCGGCCGCCTGCCTTTCCAATCTGCGTCAACTCGGCATGGGGCTGAACGCCTATCTCAACGAGAACGACAGGAAGATGCCGACGCTGCAGATCGCGCGGGACAATCTCAGCCAGAACGTGCCGGTGATCGACAACACGTTCGACAAATACCTCACCGACAAAGGCGTCTTCGCCTGCCCGGCGGACAACAAGAACTACGCCGCGACGACCGGCACGAGCTACTTCTGGAATGTCGCGCTCAATGGCCAGGCGGTGGCCAGCTTGAACTTCCTGCTCGTCACCGACACCACGCACATTCCCATTCTATCCGACAAGGAGGGGTTCCATCCCTACCTGCAAAACAAGGTGAACGTCCTCTACGCCGACGGGCACGCCACCAAGGACGTAAAGTTTTTCACCGGCAACTAGCTATCGCGCCGGTGATGCGTAATCACGGCCGGTCGGTTTCTGCGTGACTACCTCATCGCGGACCGGATGCAACTTACGCTCCAACCTGACTGTCTCGAGCAGGGACATGTAGCGGTTCAACTGATTTTGAAAAACGAGCATCGCATGCGCATCGCCCGCTGGCAGGCTGGCCTTCTGCACTCGCAGTTTCTCCTGCAGGGAGCGCACGATGTCTTCGCGTTCGGCCAGGGAAGGACGGGGACCGTCCGGATGCAGCGCGGCATTGAGCAAATTATCGATCTCCGTGCTATAATCCGCAGAGGGCGGCGGCAGAGCGGCAGTCTCGGATGCTGGACCTGCGGAAGTCGAGGGGGAGTTGAACGCAGGCAGAGCCTTGGTAATGCCATTCTGCTGGATTTCGTGGGCCTTCTGCAGCAAGGCCTGGAGCGGCGAGTTCGAGTTGCCCTGACCGAAGAGGGCAACCCCACCGAAGAAGAGGACCGCGCTCGACACCATGCTGATCACGCCCGAGAGGATTGCGACACCAAAAGCGTGGATGGTGCCGATATCATACGTGCCCGCGATGATCAGGAGATAGGCGACGAAGAAGGCGAGCAACAAAGCGGCATAAATCCCTCCAATGACCAGCGGAGCCGTGTTTTTTCCACCCGCCGCCGCAATCAGGAACATAATAATTGCGCCCAATCCGAGGATCACAATTCCCGCCAGAAGATTGGAAATCATGATTTTGACTGCCATACCGTAAGTCGTCCTTCCCGCAACGGCGACCTTGGCCGCCAGCCACATGGGAATGGCGGAGAGGAGCAGATAAATCGGGATCGAAACGACCGCGACGAGGATGATCATTACGATTCCTACACCCGCGATCCCTGCGATCCCTGCAGGGTTCAGAGCGTCGGCGAGAAACGGAGAGAAAAGACTACCCAAAATGGAAGTCGGAGCCGCCAGCACGGAAGAAACCATTTGCATACCGATATAGTCTACCCGCCGGCCCCCTGCGTAACAACACTAAAATCGCTTCCGGCAAATGGCGGGGCCCATTTGGCATCACTGTGCTGGCTTGGCCACCGAGGAATTCCGGGCGGTGATCAGCTGATAGCGAAACTGAAGATAACGGTTGAGTTGATTTTGATAAACAGTCGCTGCGTGGCCATCGCCCGCTGGCAGAGAGCGCTGCCGCGCGTTGAGCTTTTGCTGGATGTTCCGCAGCGCGGCTTCCCGGTCGGCAAGGGGCGATTGCGGACCGATGGGACGCAGCGCGTCGTCGAGCAGCCGATCGATCTCATCGGGCTTCCCCTGGCCGAGCAATCGGATCGCGAATTCTTGCTGCTCGGCCTTGGTCTTCCCGAAGGTTGTCTGCAGGCTCGCGATGTCTTTCTCCAGATGCATGACCCGAGGCACGATGACTTCCGCCACCTTCATGACGCCACCATTGATGCAGCCGGCCAGCACCAGAATGGCGAAGGCGCGGAGAAAGCCGGTGACGTAGACCTTCATCGGGATGAGAAAGGCCAGCAGCAGCCAGGTCATGAGCATCCCCCCCGCGACCAGGAAGGTTCGCCAGTATTCGCCAGTCCGAATCATCCACGGGACCGCGAACACCAGACCGGCGACGAAGGCGATCCAGAGCAGCAGACCGAGCAGCCATACTTTGAAGGCGTTGCCGAAAGTGCAGTGATCATTGTCCACTATCATCTTCGATGCGCCCCAGAGGGTGAAGATTTGCACCACTTGAGCGCAGGCCATCAGGATGAGAATGCAGACGCCGATGTGCCGGACCTCGTCGCGCTGAATGAACTCGGCAAAGCGGGGATGGAACGGAAACGCGCCCGCCGCCGCCAGGGGCGCACCTTGGGAAATGAGTTGCATGCGAGGCGATGCTACCGAAAAGCTGCGCGCAGACCAATACCGGAATGACTTCGGCCCCCATGATCGAACTACGCCACTTGCAAAAAGCCTTCGGGGGAAAGCCGGCGCTCCATGATCTCTCGCTGGAAATGAAGCGGGGCGAGATCTTCGGCCTCCTCGGCCACAATGGCGCGGGGAAGAGCACCACGCTGGGGATTTTGCTGGGGCAAGTCTTTCCCGATCAGGGTGAAGCTTTCGTCAATGGCGTCTCCGTCCAACGCGAGCGGGCGAAGGCGCTGGCACGCACTGGAGCGATCTTCGAGGCGCCGCGCTTTTACGAATACCTCAGCGGCTGGCGAAACCTGGAGATTTACACCAGCTACTCGGCCCGCGTGCCGAAAGAAAAGATCGCCGAGGCGGTGGAAACGGTGGGGCTGACCAAACGCATCCGCGACAAAGTCGGAACCTACAGCCAGGGCATGCGGCAGCGTCTCGGCCTCGCCCAGGCGCTGTTGCCGGACAACGAACTGATCCTCCTCGATGAACCGACGAACGGTCTCGACCCTGAGGGCATCCACGAGATGCGTACGCTCATCCAGCGGCTGAATCGCGAGCGGGGGATCACCGTCCTGTTTTGCTCGCACCTGCTGGTCGAGGTGGAGCAATTGTGCGATCGGGTGGCCATCCTGAATCAGGGCCACAAGGTCTTCGATGGCCATTGGGCCGAGCTCGATAGCGAGCAACGCAGCGTGCGGCTCGAGGTCGATGATTGGGAAAAAGCCGCGGGTCTTTTGCGCAGTGTCGAGCAACTGAAGATCATCGAAAGTGGACTGGTCACGGTCGGGAAAGACTACGACACGGCGGATCTCGTCGAGCGACTGGTGCAAGGCGGCATCCGCGTCCGCGCCGTGGAGCCGCACCGGCGAAACCTTGAGGAAATCTATCTCTCCATCACGCACAACGGAGCTACATCGCACGCCGAATCATGAGCCTCTTCTTCCTTCAACTCCGGGGCGAGCTCTGGAAGCTCTTCGCTCGCAAACGCACCTATCTCGGTTTCGGCGCCTTCCTTGCGCTGGAGGTCGTTATTCTTCTCCTCTTCCAGATTCCGAAGGTGCAGCGCTCGTGGCGTCATCTGCTCGAGGATTCGGGCTACGTCTTCGAGCAATACTTCTCCGGCATTACCCTCGCGTTTCAAGTCGTGCTCGGGACGACCACGTTGGCCTTTCTATACACCGCGCTCGTCTCCGGCGACATCGTGGCCAAGGAAGTGGAAGACGGGACCTTGCGCATGACACTGTGCCGGCCGGTCTCGCGCTTGCGCGTGCTCGCGGTGAAATATCTGACGTGTGTGCTCTACACCTTCGCGCTGGCGTTTTTCATCGGCCTGAGCGCGCTGCTGGTCGGCACGCTGCGCCAGGGAACGGGCGGCTTCTTCGTCTTTCAGCCGCTGGAGAAATTGTATGTCATTTACGATTTCGGTCCGGGGCTGTTGCGTTATCTCGCGTCGTTGCCGGCCTTGGGCTTGAGCCTGCTGAGCGTCACGTCCTTCGCTTTCATGATGTCCTGCTGCAATGTGAAGCCCGCGGCTGCGACCATTGCGACGCTCACCTTTTTCATCGCCGACCTCATCTTCCGCGGCCTGCCCTATTTCGAATCCATCAAGCACTGGTTCATCTCCCAGCATACCGAAACGTGGTACAATGTCCTGCGCTCCCCGTTGCCGTGGCAACGCATGGTCGAGGATTACGCCTATCTTTTCGGCGTCGATGCGACGTTCGTCTTGATTGGGGTGGTGATTTTCTGCTCCCGGGATTTCAAATCGTAAGCGTCTGCACGTACTAATCATTACCGACATCTTTCGTGGATGGCGAACCAGCTTAGTCCCGAAGGGACGATGGAATTTAGCCGGTGGCGAAAGCCACCGGAATCGTTCGTTTCTGACTCTGGCCCCAGAGGGGCGCGTGCCGCGACACTTCGCTCGTTTCCGCCGCCCCTGCCGGGGCGAATCATGGAGGGGACGGGTTCCGGTGGCTTTCGCCACCGGCTAAATTCCAGGGTCCCTCCGGGACCGCTCGCCACTTTGCCGCAATGACTTCGTCATTACCTGGGAAGATATGGGTAATGCTTAGCTGCCCGTAGCGACGACGCCCAATATCGAGGCGGCTGCGCAACCTGCCTGTCGCGAATAAAAAGGTGGCTGGCACCACTGCCCACCGGCAGTGGCCGACCTTCATCTTCGTAACCCCAATGGATATCTACGCTGATCCCGCCTATGCGATGGCTACGGAACAATTCCGGGTGATCGCCGATTACCTCAACCTCGACGCGAATATCCGCGAACGCATGCTGTATCCAAAGCGGGCGATCGCGGTCACGTTGCCCATTCATCGCGACGACGGCACTCTCCAGACATACCAAGGCTACCGTGTGCAGCATCACCTCGCCATGGGGCCGACGAAAGGCGGGGTGCGCTTTCATCCCGGGGTGAGTCTCGGCGAAGTCGCCGCGCTCGCCACCTGGATGAGCTGGAAATGTGCGCTCACCGGCCTGCCCTATGGCGGCGCGAAGGGCGGGGTCACCGTCAATCCCCGCGAGCTTTCCGTGCGGGAGTTGGAATCGCTCTCGCGCCGTTACATGCAGGAGATGATTCCTTTTGTCGGGCCGCACACCGATGTCATCGGGCCCGACATGGGCACGAACGAGCAGGTCATGGCTTGGTTCATGGACACCTACTCCGTCTACAAAGGCTACGCCGTGCCGGAGATCGTGACGGGCAAGCCGGTGAGCATCGGGGGAACGACGGGGCGGCGTGAGGCCACCGGGCGCGGTGTGGTGTATCTCGTCGAGCGCGCGTTGAATGTCCTCAAGATGCACGCGGACAAATGCACCGCCATCGTGCAAGGCTTCGGCAACGTGGGCTCGGTGACCGCGCTCGGTCTCGCTTACAAGGACGGAATGAAAGTCACCGGCATTAGCGATGCCTTTGCCGCCTTTTATCGTGAGGATGGGATCGACGTCCACGCCGCGGAGAAATACGCGAATGAACACGGCAGTCTCGCCGGTTTTACCGAGGCGGAGGCCATCGATCCGGATGAACTTCTGACGCAGCCGTGCGATGTCCTCGTTCCGGCCGCGGTCGAAGGCGTGATCACCGAGAAAAATGCCGGCCAGCTCCGTTGCCGAATCCTCGCCGAAGCGGCCAACGGTCCGACCACGCCCGCGGCCGATCGCATCCTTTTCGAGCGCTGGAGCGAGATCTTCGTCATTCCCGATATTCTCTGCAATTCCGGCGGCGTAATCGTTTCCTATTTCGAATGGGTCCAGGGGTTGCAGCAGTTCTTTTGGAATGAGAGCGAAATCATGGACAAGCTCTTCCGCATCCTGGAGCAGGCATTTACCGCGGTGATCAAGCGATCCCGCGAGGCCAAGGTTCCGCACCGCGTCGCCGCCATGGCCATCGGCGTTGAGCGCGTGCTCGCCGCAAAGCGGACGCGCGGTCTATTCCCGTAATCAGGAATCGAGTGGACCGGAGTGAAAGTGGCAGCGGCATCCCTGCCGCTGATCGACGGCGACTCCAAGCGGCAGGATGCCGCTGCCACCATCCTAAATCGCCCGGTCGTAAATCCGCTTAAACACCGCGGCCTCGCCTTCGCCCGCGCGGTTCGGATCGACGACGAAAATGCCATCGGATCCGAAGCGCGCCGTGACGGTGGCGCCTTTGCCTTTCTGCAGATACTCGAAATTCAAATCGCGGACCTGGGCCGCGGCGTTGATGAGCGCGACAGTGATGCGCGACTCCTCTGCGGTGGGGTAGAGCGAGGCGACGGAGTCGCGGGTCTCGCCGTGGAATTTGATCCGGCAGATCGCTGCGAGACCGACGGTGAGGCTATCAACGCCGTAACCGACATAGGCGCTGGTGCCGTCCGGGCGCGCGACTTCCCGGGTGAAGTGATTGTTCGCCGTGCGCGATTTGTCGCCTTTGCTCCACCAGCGGAAACCGCGGTATTGCTGGTCGCTCTCGACCTTGCCATCGGCGCCGACGATTTCGTGGCCTTGGTTCACCGGTCCTTCGAACTCGGGGGGCGTGATCCAGTTGTTGTGGAAGTTCATGCTCAGGCCGTTCTCGAAATCGACGCGGACTTGCACGGAATCGTAGGCGAGAATGCCATCGCGAATGAGGCGCTTCTTCTGCCCGACGGCGGTAAGAGAAACGGGCTTGCTGCGATAGTAGGAGTAAATGAGATCGGTCCAGTGCGCGCCGACGTAGCTGAAGGGGTCGCTGGATTCGACCCACTTGAAAGTACCGGTGGCGACTTCGAGCGGCTCCTCGAGATACGCGGTGCCGTAGAGCGGGGCGCCGATGCGCTTTTGGACGTCGTCGCGCACCCGGAGATGATCGGGGTCGTAGCGCTTGTGCATGTCCACGGAAACGACCAGCCCCTTGGCCTGCGCCGCCTCGATGATTTCATCGGCCTCATTGATCGTGAGGCACATGGGCTTCTCGGTGATGACATGCACTCCCTTCGCCAGGGCGGCGAGGATGGGCTGCGTGTGGAGATTGTCCGGCGTGGCGACGGCCAGGATATCGAGATCGGGGATATCGCGGAGAATGTCGTCCCACGGCGCATCGCCGAAGAAGGCGCGCGGTTCATAGCCGGTGATCTCGCGGAAGTGGGCCTGCGCCCGCTGGGCGGAAGCCTGCGAGCGAGTGGCGACCGCGACCAACTCGAAGCGAATCTCGGCGAAATCGCGCGTCCATTTGTCGAGACCGACGCGGGCCAGTTGCCCGGCGATGCCGAAGCGCTGCAGGTCGGAATAAGCACGGAGATGGACGTCGCCGCCAAACATGCCGGCGCCGACGAGGGCGATCTTGATCGTTTTAGCCATGACTGTTCTGGGAATGCGCGTGCAGGGTGCCGCGTCCGTGTAACGTGTCGAGGGAAAACGAAGAGAAGGATGAAGGCGGAAGGATGAAGGATGAAGAAAGGCGCTCTTCAGAGCGTAAAGTTCCCACAAACCGCGCGCGCTGTTCACTTCATCCTTCCGCCTTCATCCCTCATCCTTTTCCCTGTTACGACTAAGACAGAGCTTCCGTCGGAGGTATCACCGGCGCTACATCCGCCGGGGAGGGGCGCACCCGGCGCCAGGCGAAAGCCAGGCCATCGAGAATGGTGTCCAATCCGAAGCCCATAAAGATAAAGAGGATCCACTCGATCGGGACGAGATAACGGGTGACCGTGTCGCCGATGGCGTAGACGATGAAAAGATAGAGCAACAGCGGAAGCCAGAGGAACGACGTGCGAACGAAACGTCCCGGCAGGAAGGCGCAGACCAAGCCGAGCAGGGCAAGCCAGCCCATGGTTTGAATGTGAATGCGCGGAGCGTGTCCGGCTTCACCGCGATGGGCCTGGAGCCAATTGACACGGGTGAAGGGTTTCAAATACCTGGCATACCACACGGTGTGGGTGGCGCGTTCGCCGACCATGCTGTCAAAAGCCGGTCGATCCATCTCGTAAACCACCTGCATTTCCTTCGGCCGCCGGCTCCAGTGGATCTCGCCGTCCTCGCTCTGATCGGACCAAAACTCCGCCGGGTCGATGCGCAGCTCGGCATGCCGGTCGGCCGCCGCGACGATGATCTTCTTGCAGACCATGCCGAAGTATTGGAAGGGGTGGGCGAGGACCGCCTGCCGCGCCAACGCCTGGGCCACTTGGGCGAAACGTTTGCGGTTGGAGAGGAGCTTTGCGTACGCCGGGCCGAGAGGGCCGTCCTCGTCGTCGTTGATGAGCATCTTTTTGAAGTGCCCTTGGTTGAAAACGTAGTTGGACAGGTCGGTGCGGGCGGATTCGATGGCCGGACGAATGAGCGCGCGCTCCCTGGCGTAGGGCTCGCCTTCGGTTTTCACCAGAGGCAGGGCCGAACTCAGAAACAGCCAGGGGCCTTGTGAATCCTTGCCCGAGGTCAGGGCGACGAGAATGACCAGGGGAAGCGTCGCGTAGCAAAGTTTCGGCCAGTGCAACGGTCGCCGGGTCACGAGGGCGGCGGCGAGGATGAGTCCCAACCAGATGGGCCTTCCCGCGGGCTTGATGGCGACGATCAGCAAGGCCAGGATGCAGAACCAGATGAGACGGCGGTCACAGGCGAGCCCCTGCCGGGGGATGGCGATGGCGACGGTGGCGATAAAGGCGCCAAGGAGGAGAGTCTCGGAGATGAGCTCGTGCTCGTAGTAGATCGTGCGCGGCCAGATGGCGGCAAAAGTAGTGACGAGCGGCACCCAAAGCGTGCGTCGACGCACGAGGTGTCCCGTGATCCAGCCAATGCCGAAGATGATGAAAAGGCCGGTGAGATGCTGGACCGCCGCCACGACCTGGACCGTGTTGCAAAAGGGGACGGGCGGCGCCACGGTCAGCAGCAGTGGGTAAATGTAGCGGCGCTTCGCCGGCATCTCGAAGCGATGATCGATGTAGATCGCGTGCGCCGTGGCGAAGTAGGAATTACTATCGCTCCCGTAAAAGCCCTCTGGAACAGCGGCGAGAAAGGAGATGCGCAGGATCGCGCCGATGATCAGTGCGGGCAGGCAGAGCCAGAAACAGCGGCGAAGGGTAAAATGCGGGCGTTCCTTTTCTGTGGAGGTCGCAGTCATGACGCGACGCGGCGAGGACCGCCGAGGTAAGACTGGACGCTGTCATGGTCGCGATAAAGCGACTCGCGCACAAATGAGATGGCCTGCGACTGCGGCATAGGATTTTCGCCTGGCAAAAGCGCCAAACGAGACAATCCGCTGTGTCTTTCAAAGACCCTGCATCACTGCAAGGGCATCCCGCTGCCTGGCGTTAAAATAGCGGAAAAACCGACAGGGGTTGTCGGGGCATTCAGTATCCCACCCTGCGTTTCGCTATTTTCGCCCTCATCGGGCCGTCGGGGCGGGCGACTCGATCTTTTTGGGCACATGCCGCTGTCCGGAGACCGAACTGCTGCTGCCGCTCTCGCCGGCTTCGTGATACTCGGCGTCTTCGTTCACCCGCCAGAGATCGTAGACCGTTTCCCCGGCCAGGATATTCTGCGCACAGAGCATCGCGGTCATCATGGAATGATCCTGATTGTTGTACTTGTGCATGCCATTGCGGCCCACGAGATGGAGCGTCGGAAAGCGGCGGGTGAGCTCTTCGCGAATGGTGGCCAGATGCCGGGCGTAGGCGTCATCGTAGACGGGGTAGGCCTTGCGTTGCCGCACGACACACGCGTCGACGATATCTTCCTGGCGGGCGAGCCCGAGTGCGCTGATTTCCCGCTTGGCCAGTTCCTGCAATTGCTCGTCGGTCAATTCCCACAGGCCGGTGTGCTCGAAACAAAAATACTCGAGCCCGTAGCAAGTCATCTTCGGATCGGGAACCATCTCCGGCGACCACGACTTGAAGTTCTGGATGCGTCCGACCTGCACGGACGGATCGTGAATGTAGATCCAATTGTCCGCGAAGGCGTCGCGATCGTGCAGGATGAGAACCGCGGTGATGAAGTCGCGATAGCGGAGCTGGTTCGCTGCCTGCACGGCTGCTTCGGACAGGGCGGGTTTCAGCATCGAGCACAACTCCCGCACCGGCGCGGTGGAGATGACGTGCTGAGCCACGAGGGTCTGCACCTGCCCACTTTGATCCTGCGTCGTCACCGTCCACTCCTTGCTGCTTTCATCGAAAGCGCATTCGGTCACGCGGCGTCCCATGAGGACTTGCCCGCCCGCGGCTTTGACCTTCTCCGCGCAGGCGTCCCACATCATTCCGGGACCCAGTCGGGGATAGCGGAAGGACTCGATCAAGGTCTTCACCGTCTTGCCACCACTGCTGGGCTTGCGCTTTGGCAGGAGGGCATTGAGCACGGCCGTCGTGAGAGAGAGACCCTTGATCCGCTGGGCGGCCCAATCCGCCGAGATCTCCTTGCAACTCATGCCCCAGACTTTCTCCGTGTAGGTCTTGAAGAAAATCTGGAAGAGCCGTTTGCCGAACTGATTGCTTACCCAATCCTCGAAGCTCTTCGGATTTTTTACCGGAAAGAGCCGCGCCCACAAATAGGAGAGGCCGCAGCGCACGGATTCAAAGATGCCGAGATTGAAGAGCGCCTCGGCCGCCTTGAGGGGGTAGGAAAAGAACTGGCCGTTGTAGAGGATGCGCGAGGAGCGCGGCCGGACGAGCATGTCGTCGGGCAGGATCTCGCTCCACAGATCCTCGACTTCCTTGGATTTGGAGAAAAAGCGGTGGCCTCCGATGTCGAAGTGGTAGCCCTTATAGGTCGCCGTCTTGGAGATGCCACCGACATACTGCGGATCACCTTCGAACACGGTCACCGGAACCCCGGCACGGGAGAGGAGATAAGCTGCGGTCAATCCGGCGGGACCGGCGCCGATGATGGCGACCATTCCGCGAGGTGGGATGGAAGTATTTTCTGTCGAAGGCGAAACGGTCATTGAGGATCTGGAAAACGAGCGGGCATGACACGACGAGCGTAGCGCGTCAGGAGCATCAGGATGAAACTGACGCCGACTGTCGCGAAGAACAACTCGAACGGCAACAAGGTTCCGTAAGCAACTCGTGGGCCGGGGGTGGTGATGCTCGTCCAGACGATCGGGAGCAACTGGATGAAGAGACAGGCCGCCAGGACGCAAAACTCCCATCGCCGTTTGGCAAAGGCGATGACGATGCCCAGGAGCGAGAGAAAATAGAGCACGCGGATATGCTCCGCGTGGCGCGGGATATCATAATAGACCCGGTAGAATCCTTCCGCCCAACGATGGAAGAAATCGCCGGCGCTGTGGCTCCTGGCGTAGTCTTTCCAGGTGAATTCGCTCTGGATCTGCCCGGTGTGGCCCTCCTCGTAGCTGTCCACCCACATGAAATTCGAGAGATACCCATGATGGACGGGATTGTGGAAGTAGTGATAGCGGGGCAGCCAGGTGGGAATCGTTACGATCACGAGCATGACTGTCGCGCCGAGGTAGGAGAGAAGGAGGGAGCGTGAGCGTGCGAAACCGGTGCGCGTCTCGTTTTCTCGCGGTTTGGTGAGACGCCAAAGATCGTAGACGAACAGCACACCCAGCGTGGCTGCGGCGCCGAAGAGGCCATTGGTCCGGCTGAGATAATCCAGGCCGGCGGCCGCGGCGATGCCCAGGAGATAGCGCGGCCTCCCTGTGCGCACGTAGGCGAGGAAGAGCAGAATCAGGATGACGAGCACGAGGGCGTGCGACGGCTCCGTCATCAGGCGACAGGAGATCTTATCCACCATGAAGGGATTGCCGATGAAGAGCAGGCTGCCGATGGCCGCGATCGTATCGCTGTGGAAGAGTCGTCGTACGCCGTAGTAAAAGCAGAGCAGCAGCGCGAGCCCCACGAGGAGATTTACCGAGCCCAAGGCGATCGGGTTGTCACCCCAGAATTTCACCGCCGGCGCGAGGAGCAGCGGATAGAGCGGCTGCCGGTGCGGCATGGTCTGGACGTAAGACATGCGGAAATCACCACGGGCAAATTCCTCCGCGATTTCGATGTACTGCCGCGAATCCTTGGACTCCATTTTCGTCACGAGGTCCGGATGCTGTGACGTGTGAATGAGCACGGAAATATTCAAGGCCAGATAAAGAAGGCACAGGCACGTGACGAGGAGGTGTGAGATCCTGCGTGGCCCGGAGTCAGCGTTGATGCCAGTATCCGTGGTGGGTTTGTCAGTCATTACTAATGTCATCTACAAATGAATCTGGCCAATAGGGCGTCGAGTGGCACCACCATGGCGACGAAAAGGACCGGCCAGACGACGGCAAAATAGTGGACGTTGACCAGCGAAACGGAATAGACCGCGAAAACCTGCAGTACGGAAATGATGACCCAGACACCGAGGGTGTTGCGGTAGTGCGGGAGGAACGCGCAGCCCATGGCCAGGAGCATCCAGATGCCCAGGAAAGTCGGCCGGACGAGGGAGAGTTTGCTCTCGTTCTTCGGGACTTTGGGATAGCGGAAGTAATCGAATTTCGTGCCGTAGCTCGCGACCCAGGCTTGCACCGTCCTTGCGGCCCAGGACCCCGGTGCCGGTTCCAGCCGATGTTGAAACTCGGAGTAAGGCGGAAGCGGACCGTGGGGCGGCAGACCGAAGGCCAGGCGCAACGGGCTTTTCTCATCCTTCACGGCTTCGTTGTAATACATCGCCGAGCGGTCCACATAGCCACCATCGGCAAAATGGCTGAGCCCGTAAGCGGAGACATTGGCATCGAAGACGGCCCGCTGCACACCGAGATAGAGGACGAGGTCCGGTCTTGCTTTGATCCCTTCCAAGGCGAGGTCCATATAGACTTTGGCCTTCAACTTGTCGTCTTTGCCGAGCGCTTTCCAAAGAGGTCGCGTATCCTGTTCGCCCGGGTCGCGCAAGAAGTAGAAAAGTTCGCCGTCCTGCAGGGCGTGAAAGTATTCCAGGTTGTTCCGAAAGTGCTCCACGTAATCGTGAATCTCCGCCTTGTAGTCGGCGTGCAGTGGAGTATCGAGGCGAGTGAGTGGGAATGTCGCGGTGTAAAAAAGCTGCGCGCCCTGACGCTTCGAGCCGACGGTCAGTGAAACGGCCATGAGCGCGACGATCGCGCTGAAGTGACGCCAGTTGAGGGGCCGCCACGCTTTGACCATCAAGGTGCCGATGAACAATCCGGGCCACACGAACCGTCCGGAGGGTTTGGTGAGAATGAAAAGAGTGAACGCGGTGAAGAAGAACCAGAACATGCGCCGCGACCGGGCGGGATCCGTTTGGGTGACCCAGGCGACCCAGCCGGCAAACGTCCACAGAAACAGAACGAAGAAGACATTATCGGCGAGCAACTCGTGCTCGCACCAAAGCACCTCGGGCAAGCCGGCGTAGAGGATCGTGATAGGGATGATCCACAGGCGCCAGCCCACGAGGGATTTTCGAATCACATAGGCAAGGGGAATGAGCGTAATCCATCCCAGGAGATGCTGAAAAATCGCCAGCCAGCGCAGCGTGCCTCCCGGCAGCAACGTGACCGGCGCCATGAGCAATGGGTAGAGATAGCGCCGTTTGTCGCCGAGGCTGAACGAGTGGTTCAGAAACAGCTTGTGGGTGAATGCAAAAAAGGAGCGCGAGTCCGCCCCCCATAGGGCGTACGGCATGTAGCTGACAAAGAGGATGCGCAGGATGCCACCCACCAAAAGCGCGGGGATGGCCCAGCGAATGGCGTCGGCCACCACTGGATGCCGGCGAAACCAAGCGACGAGCCCCACGGCGGAACCGGAGGGGTTGTTCACGCGAGGATTTTCAATAACAGCGAAGATTGACCTCGGGTGAACCTGTTTTTCAGCGCGGCTTTTCCGGAGGCGAAAGCTTCCGGGCACGCAAATGGGCGCGAGACATGAGAACCAGCCTCGACGATGGAATGGGAAGGGAGACCAACGGGCATTGCGCCGAACTATAGCATTCCCATGAACGGCGTCTGTATCTCCTGTGAAAATTTATTCAGTTTCAGAAAATACGTCTACGTATCGTTTAAATTCGTAACGTATCCCGATGCATCAATGATGCAACAGCGTATCGGGCGGCTTTCCGAAACGATCGAGGCCGCGATTACTTGCCGACCTTGCTTTGGAGTTCCTGCGCCATGG
>Ga0207667_10006624_pt1 | contig 14001 bp, 10 predicted proteins | sample KBSCornC52_FD_184301 | JGI IMG/M metagenome (GOLD analysis project Ga0207667, IMG submission 184301) | Corn rhizosphere microbial communities from Kellogg Biological Station, Michigan, USA - KBS Corn C5-2 (SPAdes) (version 2) | ecosystem: Host-associated > Plants > Roots > Rhizosphere > Soil ... | reverse complement strand
GAGACCATCATCTGCACCCCGGTGCGGCGCCACGCGGCCATCTGCCGGCAGGCCTCGAGCAGCACCCACCGCCCGACGTCGACGATCTGGCCACTCGACTCGAGCACGGGGACGAAGTCGGCCGGCGGCAGCTGCCCGCGCCGCGGGTGGTTCCAGCGCAGCAACGCCTCGAGCCCGACGAGGGTCAGCTCGTCCAGGTCGTAGATCGGCTGGTAGACCAGCTCGAACTGGCCCTCGCCCAACGCCTGCCGCAGGTCCAGCTCGAGCTCGTAGCGGCGCTGGACGGAGGTCTCCATCTCGGGGGCGAAGACCTCGTAGCAGTTGCGCCCGGCGGCCTTGGCCTGGTTCAGGGCGAGGTCGGCGTCGCGCAGCAGGTCACCGGGCTGCTCGCGGGAGCCGATCGCGATGCCGATGGTGGCGGTGAGCACGACCGGTCCGGCCGGTCCGAGGTCGAATGGTTGGCGCAGGACGTCGATGATGCGGGCCGCGACCAGTTCGGGCGCGCAGCTGAGCTCGACCTCGTCGATGAGCACCGCGAACTCGTCGCCGCCGACCCGTCCGATGCTGTCGACCTCGCGGAGTGCGCCGGTGAGCCGGCGGGCGACGGCCTGCAGCAACGCGTCCCCGGCTTCGTGCCCGCGGCTGTCGTTGACGTGCTTGAACCCGTCCAGGTCGATCAGCAGCGCCGCGTAGGTGGAGCCGGGCCGGCGGCCGCGGGAGAGCATCCACTCGATGCGCTCGGTGATGAGCGCGCGGTTCGGCAGCCCGGTCAGCGCGTCGTGCATCGACTGGTGCCGCAGCTGCTCGTTCTTCGACTGGGCGTCCTCGCTGGCCCGGGTCAGGCGGCGGTTGAGGTGCGCCAGCCGCAGCACGACCAGGGCCAGGACGAGCGAGGAGACACCGATGCCGAGCATCGCGGTGCCGCGGTGCAGCAGCAGCAGCGGACCGGCGAGCAGTGCGCCGGCGAGCAGACCCCAGCGCCCGTTGGTCATCCGGTGGCCGGCCGGCAGCGGGTCCGGCGAGAGGTCCGCCGGCTGGGCGCCGATCGGCGCGGCGGCGAGCAGGACGAACGTGGTGAGCCAGAACGCGTGCGCGACGTGGTTGCTGGTCGTCCCGTTATGGGTGAGCGCGAGGGTCTGCATCGTGTCGCCGGTCAGCAGGGCGAGCAGGCTGCCGCCCACCAGCAGCAACGGCACGCTGAGCCGGTGGCTGACCAGGACGGGCACCACCAGGGTGAGCAGCACGAGGTCGGCGGCGGGGTAGGCGAGCGCCACGAGGTGAGCGACGGGCGTCCCACCGCCGTGCCGGGCGGCCGGCAGCAGCGCGTACGCGGCGAGCAGGCCGCCGCCCCCGACGATGACGACGAGGGCGTCCAGCAGGTCGCCGACCGGGTCGGCCCCGCGACGGGCAAGCGCGACGGTCGCCAGCGCCGCCGCGAAGCACGGGACGCTCAGCAGGCAGATCGTGTCGGCCCACGAGGGGAACGGCAGCGGGTGATCGCGCAGCACCCAGCTGAACTCCCGCGCGCCGTTCGACGCGGCGGCCAGCGCGAGACCGGAGGCGAGCAGCAGCCAGCAGGTGCGGGCCGTCCCGGTGGCGCGGACGCCGGCGCGCAGCGTCGAGGCGACGGCGCCGGCGGCGAGGACGGCCACCACCAGGGCCTGGCCGAGCCCGTGCCGCGGCAGCAGGTAGTACGCGCCGATCGCGGCGGCGCCGAGGACGAGCGCCAGCGCGCGGCCGCGGCCCCTCCGCGGGCGGGTCAGCCGAGCGGGCCGGCGCAGGGCGTCCGGAAGGTCGAGCCCGCCCAACGCCATTGCGGATCCCTGTCTCATCGGCGCGGGCAGTCCCCGGTTCGGACGGCCCTTCGACGTCGCCCATCGGCAGCGGCGGCCGGGGACTTGAGGGCCGAACTGCCCGCGGCGATCGGTGCGGACGGTCAGGCGCGGTCGAGTTGCAGGAACGCGGCAAGGGACGCCGGGGTCGCGTTCGCGAGCGTCTCGCCGAGGAACTTGCGCACGAGGTCGGCCTCGTCGGGGTCGTCGTCGCTGAGCTGGACGGTCGGGACGTCGGCCGCGGCGGCCGTGATCTGTTGGGCGAGCGTGACCAGGGCGTCCCGGTGCTCTTCGAAGATGGTGTCCCACGGTGGCTCGGCGAGCCGGATGAGCTGGGCGGCGGTGAGGTCCGGCGGCACGCCGAGCCGGTCGGCGAGCCCGACCGTCTCCACGGCGCGCAGGACCTCGACGTGCCGGGCCTCCTGCAACGCGGCGTCGAGCTCGCGGGTGGTGCGCGACAGCCAGCGCACCTCGCCGGACCGGGCGACGAGCTGGGTCTGGAAGACCTTGAACAGCAGCTGGTCGAGAACCTCGCGCAGCCGCCACAGCGTGCTGGACAGCGTGGTGAACCCGGTCGCGTTGCCTTCCAGCTCCGACGCCATCGGTTTGGTGTCCTCGTCCTGCTACCCACGCGCGCCCGCGAGGGGGGCCTCCCTGTTGAGGCGATCAGACACAGTGTGGCGTACCGGACCAGGGATCTCCCCTTTGCCACCGGCCCGATCCGCCTTCCGCAGCGGGCCGCGGCGGACGGTCCCCGGCCCGGCGGCCTGGACCGGTGGCCGCCCCGGTGGACGGCTGGTTGCGCTGCGTCACCGGCCAAGGCGGTTTTGGGGCCGTCCTCGGCGGCGGACGGCGCGGTCTGCCGGGACAAAGCCCCCGCACGTCGGGCCCTTGGACCCTCATCGCGCACTTCACGCGGGCTTTACAGTAACTGTGCGTGTTCAGGCACGTAGCGCCGCGGTCCCCCCGGGCCGTACCACGGATGGTGAGCGGAATGGCGCGCCGCACGACGGAAAAGGACTTCCCCGATGACCTCTTCGCCGAAGCTTCCCGCGGTGGGCGGCCCGGCCGCCGAATCAGCCGATGAGCTGGTCCGCGGCAACCTCCCGCTCGTCGGCCACCTGGTGCGCGAGGTGCTGGCCAAGGTGCCGCTGCACGTCAGCCGCGACGAACTCTCCTCGGCCGGGATGATGGCCCTCGTCGTCGCCGCCCAGAGCTACGACCCTGCCCGCGGCGTGCCGTTCGTCCGGTATGCGAGCATCCGTATCCGCGGCGCGCTGCTGGACGAGCTGCGCTCGATGGACTGGGCGGCCCGTTCCGTCCGGACCCAGGCGCGCGAGATGGAGAACGTCGAGCACCGGCTCGCCGCCGCGCTCGGACGGACCCCCCGCCCGGCCGAGCTGGCCGCCGCCCTGGGCGTGTCGGCCGGCGAGCTCGAGTCGCTGCAGTACGACGTGGCCCGGGCCCGCACGCTGAGCCTGCAGGGCTTCGCGCCGGAGACCGGCCCCGAGCTGATGGCCGACGCCACCGCCGGACCCGAGGCGCTCCTGCTGTTCCGGGAGAAGCTGGGCTACCTGCACCAGGCCATCGAGGCGCTGCCGGAGCGGCTGCGGTTCGTCGTGGTGGCGTACTTCTTCGAGCAGCGGCAGATGGCCGACATCGGCGCCGAGCTGGGCGTTACCGAGTCCCGCGTGTCGCAGCTGCGGGCCGAGGCCCTGCGGGCGCTGCGCGACGGCATGAACAGCCAGCTCGAGCCCGAGTTCGTCGAGCAGCCCTCCGGCAAGGGCCGGGCGTCGGCCAGCCGCCGCGCGTACCTGTGCGCGGTCGCCGACGGCGGGACGATGTCCTCGCGTCTTTCGGCCACCACGGCCAACGGCGAGGTTCGTCCGGACGCCCGGCCGGCCGCCCGTCCGATGGGACAGCCGGCGACCGCCCGTACGTCGCCCGCGCAGCGCGCGACCAAGTGCAGCCGCAGCCGCATCGCCTGACACTTCCCTCCTCGGCCCGTCCCCGCAGCTTGCGGGGGCGGGCCGAGTCGTTTGCGGGCGGGAACACCCGCTGCAGAACCTGCGGCGAAGCCTCAAGTGCCGGCCACGGCGGCCGATAAGAATTGTGTCAGCCGATGACACCCTGCAAGTCGGACGGTCCGCAACGACCGAGTCGTGTCTGGGGAGAGACTGCTGGCCCGTCCGGGACGTTTCGCCCCGGCTCTCGCAACACACCCCCCGCGGCGAGAGTCGGGGCGAACGTCTTTTTGCGTTTCGTCGACGCCCCCGGACCATCGACTTCCCCCGCCGTGGTCGCGCGCTCGTGCGCTCCGATCACACCGAATGCAACGTCGGGCTCCCGCGCGGAGGCAAACCGACGGCCGGGGTAGGCGGCGTGGTCAGCTCGGCGCCCGACTTTGCATTCGGTGTGGTCGCTATCCGCGCGCGGGCGCCTGAGATGGCGACCACAATGGGTGCAAAGTCGATCGAGTCGCGGCCGCCAGTCGGCGCCGGTGGTGCACGAAGGGCTGGGCCGCTGAGCCCGGACGCCGGAGCCGCGCGGCTACTTCTCCTGGACGTCCACGACGCCGGGAGTGGTCGGGTCGGCGTTCCACTTCTGGTCCCGCCGGCCGACGCACTTCTCCACGTCGACGGCCGACCAGGGAGAGGCCGGCGCGTAGCTGGTGTTCAGGCTCAGGCACAGTCCGGACGAATCCACGATCGTGTACTTCATCGTGTAGCTCAGCGAGTCGTCGTTGTTGTTGAACGTCCACGTCTGCCCGGCCGTGCTCGCGCTGCACGGCTTCACGACCACGAGGCCGGTGTTCGTGCGGGGGCTCGTGAGGCAGTAGTTGATGCCGCCGGTGGTCGTGTAGAAGTTCCCGCTGGCGCTGGCCGCGCCCGAAGCGATGGTCGGGCCGGTGAACTTCTGGTTCCAGGCGACGGCGTTGGCGTACGGGTTCTGCTTGCACGGGTAGTCGATCAGGTACGTGGCGTTCACGTTCTGCCCGGTGACGTCCAGGCAGCGGCCGAACTCGTAGTAGTTCACCCACTGCGGGGCCGCCGCCGCGCCGGCACCGACCGACGGCGCGGGCACCCACGCCTGGTGGGAGTCCGAGACCGAGCCGATGCAGACGTCGAGCTGTACGTTGGTGGCCGCCGACGGCTGCAGCTCGGCCTGTCCGCTGGCGGTGGAGGTGCCCGTCCAGTCGGTGCTGAGCGTGATGTGGGTGCTGTCGACGATCGAGCGCACCGAGTAGTACGTGTTGGTCGACGTGCCGATGCCCGAGGTGAGGCTGCCGCGGAAGACGATCTGGTCGCCGACCGCCAGGCCGTCCGCCGATGGGAAGGTCACCAGCGTGTACGGCTTGAAGGTCGCCGTGTCGGTGCTGCTCGAGCCGCTCAGCGTGACGTTCATGCGAGTGCCGGCGTCCATGCAGTAGCCGGACAGCGTGCCGTTGGTCGACGACGTCGACAGGGACGCGCGGAAGTGTCCGTTGTCGTCGAAGCTCCACTGCTGCGTCCACGATGGGCTGCCCAGCGCGTTGCATTGCGTCAGCGTCACCGACCCGCTGGCGGGCGAGCCGGCCGAGGTCGGGATCGTTAGGCAGAGCCCGTTCGCGTACGTCGACCCGACCGACGGCAGCAGTTGGAGGGTCAGGTCGGTGCGGTAGACGAACACCTGCTGGTCGGCGGGCGGGGTCGAGGTGCTGCACGTCTGCAGCGTGACCGTCGTGCCGACGGCCGGGGTGCCCGAACTGCCGTCGATGCACAGCAACGGTGAGGCCGAGCTGTACGGGTACACCCGCATCACGCCGCCGGGGACGTTCGTGCTGTTGGTCTTGAACTTGTAGGTCGCGATCAGCGTGCGGCCACTGGACGCGCCGGCACCGCTGCCCGCCGTCGCGGTGGATGCGATCTGCGCCCACGCCGGCGTGGCCTGCCCCGAGGACGTGTCGTAGGTGCCATAGCCGACCACGCACCTCATCGCGCTCGGCGCCGGCGTGGCCGTCGGGTCAGAGGTGTAGTACGCGATCGTGACGGTGTAGCTCAGCTGGTTGCCGGAGTCGAGCGCCCCGTTGATCGGGCCGCACGGCAGCAAGGCCGCGTCGCCGGCGCCGTTCGTCGTGGCGTTACGGATCTTGCCGAGGGTCAGGTCCAGCCCGGCCTGCGCGGCGTCCACCGACTGCACACGGGTCGAGTCGAAGTGCGTCGAGTGTGCCTGCCCGAGCAGTACGGGCACGAGCATCCCGCTGATCAGCATGCCGACGATGGAGACCAGGAGCACGAGCGGGATCGAGCCGCGCTCGTCGGCGCTTCGGCGGATCACGGGCGACCCACTTCCTGACAGACGGTGCCAACCTGGTCCGGCGGGGGGCTGTTGACGGCCGTGAGGGTGAAGGACGACGCCGAGTGCGTCGTGTCGCCGCTGGTCTTGTCCGCGGTGAGCGTGACAGCCAGCTGCTGATGGGCTTCGGAGCCGGTCGAGGTCGAGGCCACCGAGAAGGGCGTGGTCGTGTTGGTGATGTTGTCCGCGAACGGCGTCCAGCCGGTCAGCCCGGTGTAGGTCGTCCCCGACACCGTCCAGCTACGCTGCTGCAGCTGGTCGGTGGCGAGGACGAGCCGGACCTGCGTGCAGACCTGCGTTCCACCGCCCGTATTGCTCAGCTCGACGTAGAACGCGGTCGCGCTCGAGCCGGGGGAGCTGACGCCCGACGCGTACCGGACCTTCTTGTCGAACCAGAGGAACGCCCGGTTGACCTGGTCGGCGGTGTCGCTGACCGCGCGAGCCTTCATCTCCGACTTGCTGATCAGCATCATCGAACCGGTGAAGATGCCCAAGAAGATCATCATCACCACCATCGCGACGACCATCTCGATCATCGTGACGCCGTCGTCGTCCCGCCACCGCGTGGGCATCACGACACCGTCCAGGTGAAGGTGGTCGTCGCGGTTGCCCCCGTCGAGTCAGTAACGATCACCGACACCGAGAAGGTGCCCGTCGAGATCCAGCCCGTGTTGGTGATCAGGCCGGTTGCCGGGTCGATCTTGAGTCCGCCCGGCAGGTTGGTGGCCCAGTACGTGTAAGGGCCGGTGCCGCCGAAGTCGTACGCGGACATGCTCACCGACACCGTCGAGTACCAGAAGGAGGAGCGGTTGGCGGGCACGCCACTCCAGCGCAGGTCGGAGACGTACCAGGTGATCGTCCTCGAGAACGTGAAGCCCGAACTCTCCTGCACGGTGATCACGATCGGGCTGACCGGAGTGGCACTCGCCGGTGCGGTCCCGGTGAACGCGTTCGTCGTCGAGTTGTACGTGAGCCAGCTCGGCTGGCCGGAGACCGAGATGGCACTGGCCGTACCCCCGGTCACGTAGTTGTCGATGTCCAGGTTCACCGCGGTGTTCGGCGCGGTCACCTGGTCGCCCAGGTTGAGCCGCAGGGACGCCACGTACCAGATGAAGCTGTCGGTCACCGACGCGCCCTGGCTGTCGGTCACGATCACCGTCATCGTGGCCTGGACCCGGGTCGCCGGCGCCGTCCCGCCGAAGGTGTGGGACGTCGTGTTGTACGTGATGCCGCTCGGCAGGTTCGCGACGGTGACGGAGTACGCGCTCGTGTACGGGGTGCTGCCGCCGCTGAGGTAGGTGTCGATGTCCATCGGCGTGACCCCGGCGCCCGGGCTCGTCCATTGATCGGGGATCGCCAACCGCAGGTCGGTGACGATCCACTTGAAGGATGCGGTGGCCGTCGCGATGTTGAAGGCGTCCTTGACGGTGACCGTGATACCGCTGGTCGCGGCCTTCGTGCCCGGCGCGGTGCCGGTGATGATCCCGGTGGACGAGTTGATGCTGAGCCAGCTAGGCAGGCCGCTCGCCGAATAGGTGTACGGGGCGGTGCCGCCGGAAACGAGGAGCGCGGTGTTGAGGCTGGCCGCCGTGTTCACGTACGTGGTCTGCGTTCCCACCACGCCGATCGACGGCGCGGCGTTGACGTTCCAGGTGAAGGTCGACGAGCTCGCGCTGACGTTGGCGGCGTCGGTGACCGTGATCTTGGCCGAACTGAAGGTCCCAGCCGCGGTCGGGTTGCCGGTGATCAGACCAGTGGCCGAGATACTAAGACCGCTCGGGCCGCTGGTGAGCGCGTAGCTGCACGGTGCGTTCGGGCAGTTCGTGACCAGCTGGAGGTTGACCGCCACACCCACCGTGGTGGTCTGGGTCGCCGGCGCGGTGACGCTCGGCGCCGCCACGATCGACCAGGTGAAGGATTGCGTCACCACCGCGTTGGCGGCCGTGTCGGTCGCGGTCACCGTCACCGAGGTCGAGCCGACCGCCGACGGCGTCCCGCTGATCAGGCCGGACGAGTTGAGGGAGAGCCCGGCCGGCAGCGTGCTGGAGGTCCAGGTCACGGTGCCCGAACCACCGGTCGCGGTCAGCTGCAGCGTGGCGGCCGCGCCCTTCGTGTTGATGACCGTGCCCGGATTGGTGGCGACGAGCGGGCCGTAGCCGACCGTCCACGTCCAACTGACGGTGGCGGTATGGCCGCTGGAGTCCTTGACCGTGATGGTGACCGGGTAGGTGCCGGCCCGGGTCGGCGTGCCGGTGATCTTGCCCTGGTTCGAGACCGTGGCCAACGTCAGGCCCGGCGGCAGCGTGGCGCTCGGATCGGTCCAGGTGTAGGGCGTGCCCGAACCGGCCGAGGCGGTGAGCGTGAGCGGGCTGATCGCGGTGCCCAGGACGGACGTCTGCGGCCCGGGGGAGGCCGCGGCGAGCTTCGGCAGGACGGTCCAGGTCAGCGACGCGGTCGAGGTCCGCAGGAATCCGTCGGTCAGCGTGGCGGTGATGGTCACTGGCGAGCCCGTCGGCGCGGTCGGCGCGCCGGAAAAGGTGCCGTCGGCGTTCAGCGTGATGCCGGCCGGGAGGGTGCTCGTCGTCGTCCACGTCGCGGTGGGTACGCCCGTGCCGGTCTTCATCGTGAAGGCGACGTTCGAGATCGTGTCGTCCACGTACGAGCTCTGGCTGCCCGGGCTCACCGCCACCGGCAGCGGCGCGGGGGACTGGTTCAGGTTGAACGTCGGGTCGACGGCGCCGGTCAGGAGGGTCGCCGTGACGAAGGTGCACGTTCCGCCCGAGCAGTGCGAGCTCGGCCAGGTCACGGCGACCACGCCGCGGTAGTAGGCGATGACGTTCGACAGGCTCAGGTTGGACGGCAGGCAGCTCGATGAGTTGCCGTTCGCGCCGCCGGCGAGGACGGCGCAGGTGCCGACGTACTTGCTGACGCTGTAGTCCAGGCCGTTGACCGTCGTCACCTTGGGGACGGTGGGGACGACCGCGGTGACCCCGTCGCCGTCGACGGCGGTCGCGTCGTAGATCGGCTTCATGACCGTCGACGCGGCGGCGGTGGACGCGGTGCCGAGCACCCAGGACGCGACCGGCGTGTTCAGCGTGGCCTGGAACTGGGCCAGCACGTCGGTCTGGTCGCGGTCCGTGACCAGGTCGGTGGCCGGGACGGCCCGCAGCGAGTCGAGCGCGGAGTCGGCGACCTGCACGGCTACTTGGCGCTGGCGGGCCTCGTTGTTCGACTTGACCGCGTTGCTGAAGAAGGCGGTCAGCGCTGCCATGATGATGGTGATGATCGCGATCGCGACGATCGACTCGAGCAGGAAGAACCCGTCGTCGTTCCGGGTCGAGCGCAGCCGACGACCGGCCCATGAGGCGATCGAGGCGGTCGCCTGGGCCGGATTGCGCCGGTGCGTCTTCACCCTCGTCCGCTCACTTCAGCCGCAGCAGTTTCGCGATCTGCGCGCGCTGGTCGGCCGTTTGCGGCGTCGCGAAGACCGTGAGCGTGACCGTCATGGTCGACGACGGGGCGCCCTTGTCGCCCTCCTTCGCCGAGAGGTTGACGGAGCTGACCAGCGCGACCCGCGGGCCGGCGAGCCGGATCAGCCGCAGGAAGGCGAGCTGTGCGTGGGCGGGGCCGGAGGAGGTCAAGGTGACTGCGATCGCCACCGAGCCGCCGGGTGCCGATCCGGTGGCCGCCGGCGCGGTGCCGGTAGTCGCGGCATTCGCGATCTTGGCTGGAACGGGGCCGGTGCTGGTGGCACCGCCGGTCGTGGTGGCACCGCCGGTCGTGGTGGCGGCCGGCGCGCTGTTCGCGGGGGTGAAGCCGCCGACGTTGAGGCTGTCGAGACTCAGCCCGAGCGCGGACGCCTGCCGGTTCAACTGCCGGGTGAGGTCGGGCAGCCCGTTCTCCATCGGCAGCGCCGCGAGGGCGGCCACCAGCTGCGCCTTCAGGCCGGACAGCTGCGACTGGCTGCTGGCGAGCTGCCGCAGCTTCTGCTGCGCAAGAAGGGTCTGCTGCTGGACCGATGCCGTCTGCGACTGCACCGAGTCGGTGTCGTCGAGCACCGGGCTGATGACCAGGAACCAGGTGGCGGCCGACACCACGGCGGCCGCGGCCGCCCCGCCGATCAGCCAGGTGCGCCGGTCCTGGAGGCTGGCGGTCATTTGTTGCCGTCCTTGACGTCGAAGTAGTGCGTGAGCAGCTGGTCGTCCAGCCCGAAGGTGATGTTGAACTGACCACCGTCCTTGCCCTGGCTGTTCGAGGTCGGGACGACGTCGAGCACGCCGCGGATCTGGCTGAGACGGTCGACGAAGGTGGAGACGGCGTCCATGCGGGCCGTCTGGCCGGTGAGCGTGACCGTGCCGATCCGGGCATGGGTCGTTACGTCGATGGCCGACGGGTCGCCGCCGGCCTGCGCGCCGGCGACGCCGGCCGCGCTGATCGTGACCGAGATGGTGTTGACGGCGATGCCGGCCGGCTCAGCCGCGCCGATCCGGGCCAGCAACTGGTCGGAGGCGACGTCCCCGTGCATCAGGCCGGCGATCTGCGTGCGGATCTGCAGTACCTGGCCCTTGAGCTGGGTGATGCCCGCGTACTTCTGCTGCTGATGGGTCAACTGATCGGTCGCCAGCTGGGCGTTGGCAAGATCGTCCTGAGCAGCGGAGCGGCCGTTCGCGGCCACGAAGTAGCTACCCGCGAGCAGCACCGCGACGGCGACCAGACCGGCCACGACGGCCCGCCGGACCGTCCGCAGCTGGCGAGCCTTGAGCAACTCAGGGGGCGTGAGGTCGACGAAGATGCCCCAACCCGGTTGGACCGTCCAGGGGTCACTGCGCCTGAGCAGGGCGGTCATGCCGCGGCTCCCATCGCGAGGCCGACGGCGACCGCCGTCGGGACGACCGGAAGGGGTCGGTTCGGCTGCGGGGTGCCGGCCAACCGGACGCGCCGCATCGGATCGACGACGTCGGTCGGCACGCCGAGCTGGGCCGAGAGGAGCCCGGGCAGCCCGCGCAGGGCCGCGGCACCGCCGGTGAGCGAGATACGCTCGAGCGGCGAGCCGTCGTTGGCCGTGTAGTAGTTGATCGAGCTGCGGATCTCCGTGATCAGCGGGCGGACCCCCTCGTTCAGGGCACGGCTGATCGCGGCGTCGTCGCCGACCAGGCCCTCGTGCAGCTTCGCCGCCTCGGCCTCGTCCGTCTCGAGGCGCAGCTTGTCGGCCAACGCCTCGGTCAGGTGCCGGCCGCCCTGCGCGACGCTGCGCACGAGCTTGGGGATGCCATGGTCGTGGATGACGATCGTCGTGAGGTCGGCCCCGACGTCGATGACGGCCTCGACCCGCAGCCGCTCGTCGGCGGCTGCCCGCAGGGTGCCGAGCGAGGAGAGGTCGACCCGGGCGACGGTCAGCCCGGCGCGTTCGGCCGCCTCGACGGCGGCCAGGACCGGCTGGTGCGGGGTGGCGACGAGCAGGCCGGTCTGCAGGCCGGTGTCCGGATCCGGATCGCCGAGCGGCGCGAAGTCGAGGATGACCTGGTCCATCGGCAGCGCGACGACCTCGCGGGCCCGGAACGGCAGCGCCTTGGCGCGCTGGTCGGCCGGCATGTCGGGCATCTGCATGTCGCGCACGAGGATCTGCGGGTTGGCGATGCCGAGTACGACCCGCTTGCAGTTGAGCTTGTTCTCCCGCCACAACTGCTTGAGGGCGGCGGTCACGGCGCTCTGCTCGCGGACGACCCCGTCGACGACCACGCCGCGCGGCAGCGCGACGCTGCCGCACTCGTGCAGGGTCGCGACCGGGCGGCCGTCCACCATGCCCGGGGTGAGCACGGCGGCGCGGACGGCGGTGGCCCCGATGTCCACGCCGATCGCGTGCCCGTCGGAGTTCATGACCCCGGGGCGGTGCGGCCTGACAACCTTCATGACGACTCCACCTCGTTCAGGCCCGAAGGGCCAGTCGTACGTACGTATCGGCAAGAGGAGCGCCGAGGAAAAGGGCAACCAGGCTGCCGGCCACCATGAAGGGCCCGAACGGCACCGCAGTGCGGCGCGAGCCGCGCCGGGCGGCGAGCAGGACGAGCCCGACGGCGGCCCCGAGCAGGAACGCGGAGCCGGCGCCGACGAGCAGCACGCGGTATGACAGCGCACCCAACACGGCGCCGACGAGGCCGGCGAACTTGACGTCGCCGAACCCCATCCCGCCCGGCCAAGCGAGGGCGATGGCGAAGTAGGCGCCGCCGAGGGCGGCCGCGCCGATGGCGGCGCGCACGAGGAGTGCGGGGTCGTGGTCGAGTATCGCGCCGAGCACGAGCAGGCCGGTGAGGACGGGGTAGGACGGCAGCACCAGCGCGTTCGGCAGCCGGTGCACGGCGAGGTCGATCACGGCCAGGGCGACGCCGAGGGCGGTGAAGTAGAGCAGGGCCGGGGCGAGGGCGAGCTGGTGGTCAGCCGCCAGCTCGGCGGTCACGGCGACGAACAGAATTGCGGTGACCAGCGCGATCATCGGATAGCGCCCGCTGATCGGATGGCGACAGCCCGGCACCCGCGCGATGACGACGTTGAGAAACGAACCGACCGCCAGCCCCAGCAAGCCGATCGCGGCGAGCAGGAGGGACATGGCGGTCGTCCTTGCGGTGTGGTGAGTCGGTACGTGGAGGGTCCTTCGCCTGGATGCCGGGTGAGGCGCCCCATCGGCGCCTCACCCGGCCCAGGTCCTGCCGAACTCACCCGGATCTATCGGTCGAGCCCGATCAGCAGTTGGCGGCCCAACCGGTGTAGGTCGCGGTCGACTTCTGGACCGACCCGCCGGCCTGGCTCGCGTAGCAGTAGACGCCGCCGCTGCCGGTGCCCGCGACGTTGCCGCCGCTGTTGAAGGAGGTGACGAGGTACGCGGTCGCCGTGCCAGAGGTGGCGTTGGCGTAGTAGGTCAACGTCGTGCCGCTGGTGAGCGACACCTTCTGGGTGCAGGTGCCCAGCTGGCTCGTCGAGGTGTAGGCGGTACCCGTCGCCGGGCTGACCGGGTAGCTGCTGTTGCTGCTGTCGGACAGGCACTGCTCGAGCGCGCTGATCGCGCCGCGCAGGTCGGACTGCGCCGACTTGTCGTTCGCGCCCTTGCGGTAGTTCAGGTACAGCGGGATCGCGATCGCGATCAGGATGCCGATGATCACGACGACGACGAGAAGCTCGATCAGGGTGAAGCCCTTGTCGCCGTTCGCCCGCTTCTCGCGGAGCTCGGCCAGCCGGTTGATCATGGGGGAGCCTCCTTGGCTCAATCGGGGGTTCGGCGAGTCGGTGCCGATCCGGGTCGTTCAGCCCCACCATCGGCGGAACCGTGGGGGACTTGAGGGGTTCTAGTTCGACTGGATGTGCTGGTAGACCGAGAACATCGGCAGGTAGAGGCAGACGACCATCACGCCGATGACGGCACCGAGCAGGACGACCATGAGCGGCTCGAGCGCGGAGGTCAGCGACTCGGTCGCGGTGTCCACCTCGTCGTCGTAGAAATCGGCCACCTTCTCGAGCATCTGCGAGGTCTGGCCGGTCTGCTCGCCGACCTCCATCATCTGCACGACCATGTTCGGGAACATGTCCTGCTTGGCCAGTGGGCGGGAGATCGGCGAACCGACCCGCACCGCGGCCTGGACGTCCTTCATGGCCTCGGCGATGACCGCGTTGCCGGCCGTGCCGCCGACGATCTCGAGGGCGCGGATGATCGGCACGCCGACCGCCAGCAGCGTGCCCAGCGTGCGGGCCCAGCGACTGATCGCGATCTTGGTGAACAGGGGTCCGAACACCGGCACCCGTAGCTTGAACCGGTCGACCTTCAGAGATCGGAAGAGCGTCGTGT
>Ga0207667_10006623_pt1 | contig 14001 bp, 6 predicted proteins | sample KBSCornC52_FD_184301 | JGI IMG/M metagenome (GOLD analysis project Ga0207667, IMG submission 184301) | Corn rhizosphere microbial communities from Kellogg Biological Station, Michigan, USA - KBS Corn C5-2 (SPAdes) (version 2) | ecosystem: Host-associated > Plants > Roots > Rhizosphere > Soil ... | reverse complement strand
ATTGCCTGTGCTTCGTTATTGCGGTCCTGCATCGCGATGGCTTGTGCGAGGATGTATCGGGCGCGTGATTCGAGCGGTTTCGGGTTGGTTTGCACCGCCACCGAATTCGGGATGATCGCCAACCACTGTCGCGCCAGGGGTTCCGCTTGCGCATAGCGACCGAGCTGCACCGCCGCGCGCGCGGCGACATTGAAGCTAATTTGCAACATGTTGTTTTTCAAGCGCGTTGCACCGGCGTCCGTCGCGGGTACTTCGATCGGCTGGATCATGGGGCGTGCCGCAGTGACCTCGGCCAATGCGGGCTGTGCTGCGCCCTCGTCCAGCCTCAGCTGGCCGCCCATCAGCCGTTGATTCATCGCATGGGCCGCGAGCAGGCGTTGGGGAGAATGGGGTGGCAAAAAGCTCGTCGCGAGCGTGTGCAGGTTGCGCAGGTAGGCTTGCAATGATTGGTCTGCGCCCGCCGAGTCGCCGCTCTGCGCCTGAACTTGGGCAAGCCCGGCCCAAATATAAACGGTCACCGCAGCGAGGCCCTTGGGACTGCGGGGGTCCTGCGGCAACGCCACCGCCGAGTGTGCCGTGGCGATGGAGGCAGAAACTTCACCACGCTCGAACTGGAACGTCGCGACCTGGGTCCGGGCCTGCGCCCACCTGGCCCAGGCATCGAGACTGGAAGGGTTGAAGCGCACCCAATCCTGGGCGGCCTGCACGGCCTGGTTGGCGTAAGCCGCGGCGGCTGCCGTGTCGTGTCGACCATCAGCAAGGTCGCCGAGCCGCCTCACGGCAAAGAAGCGATCCTCCAGCGAATGCAGATCGCCGGGACGGCGGGCCAGGACCTTTTCGGTCATCGCGAACACCTGCTGCTCCAGCTTTTGCGCCTCGTCATTGCGGCCGAGTGCCTGCAGCTCCCCCGACTTGGTGTCGGCGGTATCGGCCCAGGACGCCGCGGCATTCAGGTCCGACAGATCCAGTGCACCAAGCCCTGCAAGCGTCTTGAGTGCCTCATCGCAGGTCGCCAAACCCTGCTGCGGTGGCTGATTCAGGCACAGGATGTTCAAGGTATCGGCATAAAGTTGTCGCACCCGGCGCGATGGATTTGCACCAGTGACCAGCGGCTTCAGCAGGGCGGCGGCTTGGTCGAGCGGCGCCGTACTCCCGCCGCCTATGGCGGATCCAAGATTTGCGTTGTACAAAATCGAGGCGAGGCCATAGATCACGGGTTCGCCATCATCGCCGGCCGCGCGCAGCTTCTTGAAAACCGCCTCGGCTTCGCCGAAGTTCTTGCTCGCGGTCTTTTGGTCGCCGCTGGCATCCTGGGCCGAGCCGAGACGCACCAGCGCCATCGCCTTGTTGATTTCGGTTTCCGGGGTGAGCAACGTCGGGGGCAGGCCGTTGTAGTAGTCCACGGTTTTCTGCGCCAGCATGCCCAGCGTGCCAAGCCGGCCGGTAGGTGCGAGCTCGTTGTAGAAATCATCGATCATGAAGCCGACCAGATTTTCCGCGTGCGTGCGCGAGGCTTGGGCCTCGGCTTGCGCGACCTTTGCGCGATGCATGCCGATGAAACCGAAAATTGCCGCGATGACCGCGAGTACCAGCAGTACCACGCATACCGTTGCGACCATGCGCGTGCGCAGCAGCGCGCGATGCGTCGCCGCTTCGCGGTCGCGTTGTTCCGCGAGTTGCCGCTCGGCGGCTTCGCGCGCTTCGCGCGCGTGGCGTTGGTTGCGGCTGGCGAGCACCACGCTGCACAGCACGTCGTGGGTCAATTCCACACGGCGCATGTCGAGGCGTTCCTCGATCCGCAGCAGGCGCCGGTTGACCAATGTGGCCAGCGCGTCCGGCGACGCGCCCGCCGCGGCGAGTGCCTTGCGCACACGCTCTTCGGCCAGGCTTTCGCGATAACCGGACTCGGTCAGCAGCTCGTCCTCGATCACGCGCCGCACGCCGGCCGGCTGGTCCGCGAGCGCGCGCTCGTAGAACTCGGAAAGAATGGTGTCGCGCGATCCCGCCAGGAGGTCGGCGGAAATTTCCTTGCGCCCCTGTGCCTGCCGCACCGTGTTGAGTTCGCGGCAGACCAGGCTCAGCAACGACGGTTCGATTTCGGCGTTGCCGAGTTCCGAGCCACCGGCCACGAAACGCACGATGGATTCGGCGACTTCCTGCGACACCAGCTTGCCACCCGGTTTCACCACCGCGCTCAAGGCCTGCGCGCCATTCATGCGTGCCAGCCGCATCCGGTTCTGGGTGATCGAAGGCATGATGTCCTTCACGCTTTCCAGGTGCGCGAGGTAATCCTCGCGCAGTGCGATCAGCACGCGGTAATCGGCGCGCGCGAAATCGAAATCTTCGGTGGCGTTGTCGTCTTTTTCGAGTCGTGCTTCCAGCACTTCCGGTGCACGGTTCTCGACCAGGTCGGCGAGGTCCGCCAGGAATTGTTTCGCGCGCAGGCGGCCGGCATCGTCGGCCTGGCCCAGCGTGAAGATCTCTTCGAACTGGTCGAAGATCAGCAGTGGGGTCAGTGTCTGTCCGGCCGCGTCGCGCAACAGGTCGCCGCGGTGGTGCAGGAACTCCCACAGCGACTCGCCTTCGATCGAGGCGCCGGGGCGCGTCCAGTGACCGGCGTCCGCGGTGGCGCGAAAAACTGCCTGCTTGATCTGTTCGGAAGGGGCTGGTGATGCTGGGGCGTAATCGATGCGCACGTATACCGGGCAGTAGCCGAGATCGCGCAAGCGTGGCACCAGCCCGGCGTGCAGCAACGACGTCTTGCCCAGGCCCGATTGGCCGAACAGTACGCTCAGCAGTTTGCGTTGTACGTGGCGCGTGAGTTCGGCGGTTTCCTCGTCGCGGCCGTGGAAATAGGCGCGCGTCGCTTCGGAGTAGGAGAACAGGCCCAGCCACGGGTTTTCCGGGTCGAGCGTGACCGTGTCGATGCGGGGCGCGTCGTTCATGGTTGCCCCCCGTTGCACAACTCCTGCAGGCGGCGCAGGAACTCCGGGGTGGCTTCGCCGGCGGGCAGGTGCGTCATGTGCACCGCCTTGAAGCTGTCCGGCACCAGCGCCGTGGATTCGGGGGTTTCGTCGATGCGTACCGGCAGGATGAACACGGCGCCGCCGGCCATGTTGCGGGCGCGGTCGACTGCGTAGCTCCATTCGCGGCGGAAATAGGCTTCGTGGCGCCGCTGGGTGGTCACCGAGATCACCGGGACGAAGTAACTGCAGCGCGCGATGTTGGCGCGGATCTTGCGGTCGTAGTCGTCGCCGCCTTCCAGCCGGTCAAGGTCGAACCAGGTGGTCAGTCCGGCCGCATCCATGCTGGCCTTGAGGCGCTGCACGGCCTCCAAGTCCTCGCGTGCATAGCTGATGAAGATGGCGTTCTCCGGCATTTCCCGCGCGGGCGGCAGGAAACGCTGCGGCGCGCTGCCGTTTGCAGCGACCGGTGCCTGCGGTTGCCGCGCACTCCAGCGTGCATGCAGTTCGGCGACGAACGCCTCGGCGCCCGAATACACCCGCGTGCGCACGCTGACTTGTTGCAGGAACGCGACCAGTCGATCGTCCTGGAGCGTGTGGTCGTCGGCGAAAACCTCGGTGACGTCGCGTGGATCGGACAGCCGCTTGCGCTTGGCCATGCGCAGGAACAGCCGCGCCAGCCAGTTGGAGAAATCGCTGCCGATCAGCAGCAGATGGTTGTGTTCGAGTTCGTGGAAAAGTCTTTCCGGGGTCAGGTGTTCGGATTGCAGCGCGCAGATGAACTCCAGCATGTCCTCGTCGGAGAGCACATAGGTCGGCGAGGCGGACAGCCTGCCCAGCAGGTGATAGACCACCGTGCGTTGCAGGTCGCCGCGTTCGGCTGGCAGGTCGGCGACCCGGTTGGGTGTGTAGGCGATCACTTCGGCGGAGGGTTGGCCGCCGTAGCGTTCCAGGTTGACCGCGTTTTCCAGCAGCGGGTCGAACGTAGTCGTAACGAACAGGTCGAAATCGGTAATCTGGGCGAGTTGCCGCAATGCCAGCGGCGGCTCGAATTGCACGTCGCGCATGATCGAGCGAAGCCGCGTGTAGGCCTCCTCGCGACGGCCGCGCTGGCCGAGGTAGCTGCACATCACGTCGTTGAGCGCCAGCGGCTGCGGCAGTCCCTCCGTTTCCACCGACAAGCGCGCCGCCAGTTTTTCGGCCAGCCACACGTACAGCGGGCGCAGGCCGGTATCGGTCTGCACGCGCAAGAGGTCGGGGCCAATGATTGGAATGACCCGATGCTCCTCGATGTAATTGAGGAGATCGTCCCAGGCGTCTTCGTCAAAACCTTGCATGGAACCGGCTGCAGCGGGCAACGTGGTCATGGCAGGCGACACCTGATTGGACGGCGAAGCTTACTCCTAAAGCCGCTTGCGGTGCGGGAGTTCGCGGGCGCCCGGCCGGCGCGGAGCCGGTTGGCCCCGGGCACTTATAATTGCAGAATGGATGAGAGCACTTCGCAGCGCGTCGACGAACGTTTCGAACTGGTCGCGCCGTACCGGCCATCGGGCGACCAGCCGCCGGCGATCGCGAAGCTGATCGAGGGTTTCGGCGCAGGCCTTGCTGCGCAGACCCTGCTGGGCGTCACCGGTTCCGGCAAGACCTTCACGATCGCCAACGTCGTGCAGGCGGTGCAGCGCCCGACGCTGGTGCTGGCGCCCAACAAGACGCTGGCCGCGCAACTGTATGGCGAGTTCAGGCAGTTCTTCCCACACAACGCGGTCGAGTATTTCGTCAGCTACTACGACTACTACCAGCCCGAGGCCTACGTGCCGTCGTCCGACACGTATATCGAGAAGGACGCGTCGATCAACGACCACATCGAGCAGATGCGCCTGGCCGCGACCAAGGCGCTGCTCTCGCGGCGTGATTCACTGATCGTCGGCACGGTTTCCGCGATCTACGGTTTGGGTGATCCCGAAGATTACCTGTCACTTCGATTGATCCTTTCGATCGGCGATCGCGTCGACCAGCGCGCGTTGCTCCGCCAGCTGACCGAACTGCAATACACCCGCAACGAAATGGAACTGCGCCGCGGCACCTACCGCGTGCGCGGCGAAATCCTCGACATCTTCCCGGCCGAAAGCGAAACCGAGGCGCTACGGATCGAGATGTTCGACGGCGAGGTCGAGAAGATTTCGATGTTCGATCCGCTCACCGGCGACACGTTGCGCAAGCTGCCGCGCTGCGTGGTGTATCCGGCCACGCACTACGCGTCCACGCGCGAAAGCGTGCTGAACGCGATCGACACCATCAAGGAAGAACTGGCGCAGCGGCTGGAAGTCCTGCGCGGCGCCGGCAAGCTGCTGGAAGCGCAGCGGCTTGAGCAACGCACCATGTACGACATGGAAATGATGCACGAGGTCGGTTATTGCCAGGGCATCGAGAACTACTCGCGGCACCTGACGCGGCGCCTGCCCGGCCAGCCGCCGCCGACGCTGTTCGATTACCTGCCGTCGGACGCGCTGCTGGTGGTGGACGAATCGCACGTCACGATTCCGCAGTTGGGTGCGATGTACAAGGGCGACCGCTCGCGCAAGGAAACCTTGGTCGAATTCGGTTTTCGCTTGCCATCCGCGCTCGACAACCGCCCGCTGAAATTCGAGGAATGGGAACAGCGCGAACCGCGCACAATCTTCGTGTCGGCGACGCCGGGCCCGTACGAACGCAAGCAATCCGGCGACAGCGTGGTTGAGCTCGTGGTACGCCCGACCGGGCTGGTCGATCCGGAAGTCGAAGTGCGACCGGTGCGCTCGCAGGTGGACGACGTGCTCGGCGAAATCCGCGAGCGCGTGAAAATGGGCGATCGGGTGCTGATCACCACGCTGACCAAGCGCATGTCCGAAAACCTCACCGACTTCCTGGCCGAGCAGGACGTGCGCGTGCGCTACCTGCACTCGGACATCGAAACCGTCGAGCGCGTGGAAATCATCCGCGACCTGCGACTCGGCAAGTTCGACGTGCTGGTTGGCATCAATCTTCTGCGCGAAGGGCTCGACATGCCCGAGGTGTCGCTGGTCGCGATCCTCGACGCCGACAAGGAAGGTTTCCTGCGTTCGACCGGCTCGTTGATCCAGACCATCGGCCGCTGCGCCCGCAACGTGCGCGGCAAGGCGATCCTGTATGCCGACACGATCACCAAATCGATACAAGCCGCGATCGACGAAACCGACCGCCGCCGGGCGAAACAAGTCGAGTACAACCTCGAGCATGGCATCACGCCGACCACCATCGTGCGCAACATCGCCGATGTGATGGAAGGCGCGCGCGAGGAGCCGGGCACGCGTGGACGCGGACGGGGTCGCGGCAAGGGGCTGGCGGAACCCGCGCGCAAAGTCGCCGAAGATGCCGCGGATTATTCCGTACTCGATGCACACGCCGCCGCGGCGCTGATCAAGAAACTCGAATCGCGCATGTACAAGCACGCGCAAGACCTGGAATTCGAGGAAGCCGCGCGCCTGCGCGACGAAATCCATCGCGTGCGCGAGCAGGCGTTGCTGTCGTAGGAATACACCCTCAGGCCGACTTTGGCGGACCCTGCTCGGCACGATCTGCCTGCGTCAGCGCGCGCCGCGCACCGCCACCGCCGCGCCGAGCAGGCCGGGATTCGGATGCGTGATCACCTGCACTGCCATGCGCCGCATGTAATCGGCGTGACGGCCCTTCGCGGTGAACGCGGTCATGAATTCGCTGGCGCGGAAGAAATCGAGGAAGTGCAACACCACGCCGCCCGCGATCATCACGGTGTTGGCGCCGTGCAGCAGCGCGGCGTCGCCCGCGACCGCACCGTAGATGCGGCAGAAGCGCCGCAATGCGTGTACCGCGTCGGTTTCGCCCGCCAGCGCCGCGTCCACCACGTCCTTGGAGCGCCGCGAATCGGCCTGCGCCGCGGGTGCAACGGTAGGGTCGATGCCGCGCAGGCACGCGTCGATGTTCGAAAGGCCGTGACCGCTCAGCAGGCGCTCCGTTGAAACGCGTCCGTGGCGAATGCCCAGCCACGCGGCGAGCTTGCGTTCCTCATCATCGGTGGGCGCGAAACTCGCGTGACCGCCTTCGGTGGGCACGACGTGCCAGCCTTGCGCGGTCGAGCCCGTCAGCAGCGCGACGCCCAGACCGGTACCCGCGCCGATCAATGTCACCGGGCCTTCCGGCGGCGTGACGAGGGTGCCGTGGATCTCGACGCGATCGCTCGCGGCGAGGTGTGGCGCCGCCCACGCGATGGCCGCGAAATCGTTGATGAGTTGCAGTTCGCCGAGGCCGAGCGCTTGTTGCAGCTTGCCGCGGTTGAACGACCAGTCGCGATTGGTCAGCGTGACGTCGTCGCCTTCGATCGGCGACGCGACCGCCAGCGCGCCGCGCAGCGGTTTGGCATTCGTCGACTCCAGGTAATGCCGCGCGGCGTCGCCCAGGCTGCGGAACCCCGCGTCGGTGAACGTCTGTTCCTGCAGGATTCGCGGTGTAGCGGCCGTGAGGTCGGTGAGTGCGAAGCGCGCGTTGGTGCCGCCGATGTCGCCGATCAGTGCAAGCTTCTGCATCGTCCCTCAGTCCTTGTTCGCATGTTCGGTGCGCGGCACGTCCTGCCACAGGCTGGATCGCCGCACCATCAGTTTCATCGGCAACATCCGGCTTTCCGCCGTTTCGTTGTGGATCAGGCGCAGCAAGCTTTCCACCAGCATCTCGCCGGCACGTTGCGTGTCCTGCTGCACGGTCGTGAGCGGCGGATTGACGAAGCTGGCCATCGGTATGTCATCGAAGCCGACCACGGCGACCTCGAACGGCACGCTGATGCCCTGCGCCGACAGGGCGCCGATCGCGCCGATCGCGATCAGGTCGCTGGCGGCGAAGATCGCGTCGAAAGGCTCACCGCGCGTGAGCAGGGCTTCCGTCGCGCGGCGCCCTTCCTGTTGCGAGCTTTCCGCGTCCACCTGCAGTGCGTCGTCAGGCACGATACCGCGCGTGCGCAATGCCTGGAGGTGACCGCGGTAGCGTTCCTGGAATTCCGGAAAATGCCGTGAGGCGTCGCCGATGAAGGCGATGCGGCGGCAGCCCTGGTCGAGCAGGTGTTCGGTGATGCGGTGGCCGCCGCTGAAGTTGTCACAGCCGATGGTGACGCAGGGCTGGTCGGGCATCACCGCGCCCCAGCTCACCAGCTTGGTGCCGCGCGCGCGCAGCTTTTCCAGGCGGCTGGTGTGGGTCAAATAATCGCCGTAACCCAGCAGGATGATGCCGTCCGCCTTCTTGCTTTCCGCGAAGTCGGCGTGCCAGTCACGCGAGAGTTCCTGGAACGAAATCAGCAGGTCATAGCCATGCCGCGCGCAGGCGCGCGTGATCGAGCCCAGCATCGACAGGAAAAACGGGTTGATGTGCGAATCGTCCGGCGTGGGATCTTCGAAGAACAACAACGCGAGCGTGCCGGTGAGCCTGCCGCGCAGGTTCGATGCGTTCTTGTCCACGGTGTAGTTCAGCGCCGCCGCGGCCGCCTCGACGCGCCGACGGGTTTCCTCGCTTACCGAAGGGTCGCCGCGCAACGCGCGCGACACCGTGGCCTGGGAAACCCCGGCCTTTTCGGCGATGTCGAACGACGTGATGCGCTTCTTGCTGTGCACGCGATGGCGGCCTTCGGGCCCTGCGACCGGTCGATCGAGGGCTACGATGCTAGCCAAATTCGCGCGCTGCTGCCGGGCGGGAGTGCTCAACCCGGCGGATTCCCCTCGGCAAGCGACGCGAACATCGCGCCGTAAGCGGGCAGGCGTACATGCTCGCCGTCCAGCGTACCTTCGTGCAGGCCATGGCCGTGCAGCGGCCGCGCACCGCGCAACGAAGGGATCGACCAATTCGCCGGCGCATCGGAAAGGTTGAATGCGACCAGCAGGGTTTCACCAGGCGCTTCACGCGTGAAGGCCAGCACCGGTTCCGCGGTATCGAGGAACCGGATCGAACCCGTGCGCAATGCCGGATGCTGGTGCCGCCAGCGCATGAAGGCACGGAAGCCATTGAGCGTGGAAGTATCGTTCGCCTCCTGCTGCGAAACCGCCAAGGCAAGGTGTTCCTGCGGCACCGGCAGCCATGGCGCGCCGGTGGTGAAGCCGCCATGCGCGCCGGTGGTCCACGGCATCGGCGTGCGACAGCCGTCGCGTCCCTTGAACTGTGGCCAGAACGCGATGCCGTAAGGATCCTGCAAGGCTTCGAATGGCAGCTCGGCTTCGGTCAGGCCCAGCTCCTCGCCCTGATAGACGCACACGGAACCGCGCAGTGAGCAGACCATCGCGGTCAGCAGGTTGGCCATCGCCGCGGACGTGCGATCGCCGCCCCAGCGCGACAGCACGCGCTCGACATCGTGGTTGGAAATCGCCCAGCACGGCCAGCCTTCGGTCATCCTGGCTTCCAGCGCACGCACGGTGTCGCGGATGTAGGCTGCGCTGAAGTCGTCGGTCAACAGTTCGAAGCTGTAGCCCATGTGCAGGCGATGCCCGGCCGTGTAGTCGGCCATCGTCGCGAGGGAATCTTCCGACGCGATTTCCCCGAGCGTGGTTGCGCCGGGGTAGCTGTCGAGCAGCGCGCGCAGTTCGCCGAGGAATGCGAGATTCTCGGGCTGCGTGTTGTTGAAGTAGTGGTACTGGTACGCGTACGGATTGTCGGCACTGAATCCGCGCCCGCTGCGCTGGGCCTTGGGTTTGGGCGGATTGTCGCGCAATTGCAGGTCGTGGAAACAGAAATTGATCGAATCCAGCCGGAAGCCATCCACGCCGCGTTCCAGCCAGAAGCGCAGGTTGTCCAGCATCGCCGCGCGCACGTCGGGGTTGTGGAAGTTGAGGTCCGGTTGTTCGGTGAGGAAATTGTGCAGGTAGTACTGCTGCCGGCGCGGCTCCCACTTCCACGCGGGACCGCCGAAGATCGACAGCCAGTTGTTCGGCGCGGTGCCGTCCTCGCGCGGGTCGGCCCACACGTACCAATCGGCCTTGGCATTGTCGCGGCCCTGCCGGCTTTCGCGGAACCACGCGTGTTCGGCCGAGGTGTGGCTGAGCACCTGGTCGATCATCACTTTCAAACCAAGCACATGCGCCTTCTCAAGCAGCCGGTCGAAATCATCGAGCGTGCCGAACAGCGGATCGACCGCGCGGTAATCGGCGATGTCGTAACCGAAATCGGCCATCGGCGACTTGAAGAACGGCGCGATCCATAGCGCGTCCACGCCCAGCGACGCCACGTAATCGAGCCGTTCGATGATGCCGGGCAGGTCGCCCACGCCGTCGCCGCCCGTGTCGAGAAAGCTGCGCGGGTAAATCTGGTAGATGACAGCGCCGCGCCACCAATCCACATCGGCCATTATCGAGCGGGTCCCTTGATGCGCGCGCGTGATTTCGCGGCGTCTGAATTGGCGGCCAGCTTACCGGCTGGTGCATGCCGTCTAGCGGCGCGCGCATACGTATTCATGGATGTTGCAGGTGCGTCATGGGTAGCGCGAGCGGCCGCGGCATGCACGCATGCGCAGTGGCTGAATGCGCGTGTCGTTGATGTGCAGACGGGGGCCTCGCGCCGCCGCAGCATGGCGCAAGCGTATCCGCGACCGCGGTGTTGCGTCGCAACATGCGCGCGATGCTGGCGGCATGAATACGTATGCGGCCTGTGTCCGCCGCGAAACCAGGCGCCTACCATCCGGATCACACCCGCGCCGCGAGCGCGGGCCGCCGCGCGGCACCAGCCGCGCCACGCACAACGACGATCACCACTGGGGACGACACGATGCAACTGAAACGCAACATGATGACGCTGGCATTGATCTCCGCGGGCATCGGCTTTGCCACCTGCGCCAACGTCGCCTTCGCCGCCAGCGCACCCGCCAGTGGCGCGCAGGACCAGACGCAGCCGCAGAACCAGACGCCGACGGCCGACCAGAACGCGACCGACAAGAAGAAGAACGAAAAAAAGAAGCAGCAACCGCAACAGTTGCAGACGATCAACGTGCGGGGCTATGCGGGCAGCCTGCAGAACGCCACCGCGATCAAGCGCAACTCCGACGAGATCGTCGAGGCGGTTTCCGCCGAGCAGATCGGCAAGCTGCCGGGGACCAGCATCGCCGACACGCTGGGCCGCCTGCCGGGCCTCGCGGTACAGACATTGAGCGGTCGTCCGCAAGTGCTCACGATCCACGGGCTCGGTCCCGACTTTTCGACCGCGCTGGTGAACGGGCGCGAGCAGGTCAGCACCTCGAACAACCGTGACGTGCAGTACGACCAGTACCCGTCGAGCTGGTTCAACAGCGTGGTCGTGTACATGTCGCCCAGCGCCAGCCTGATCGGGCAGGGCCTGTCCGGCACCGTGGACATGCGCACGATCCGTCCGCTGGAGCAGAGCGGCCCGGTCGCTGCCGTCAACGCGCACTATGTGTGGGACAGCATCGACACGTTGTCTCCCGGACCAGGCGTCAGTGACCACGGCTACTCCGTGAATGGTGTCTACGTGAACCAGTTTGCCGACCACACCTTCGGTGTGACGCTGGGCGTGGACCTCGAATCCAATCCGGCGCAGATCGAGCACCAGGCGCCCTGGGGTTATCCCAACGATGCGAACGGCGACCTGGTGGTGGGCGGTTCCAAGAATTACGGCATTTCCGATCAGTTGAAGCGTCTCGGTCTGCTCACCACGCTGCAATGGAAACCCAGCGACAACTTCACCAGCACGCTGGACCTCACCTGGGACAACTTCCGCGAAACCCAGCAGGCCAAGGGCATGGAGTTTCCGCTGTTCTGGGGCGCCGGCGTCGCGCTCGCGCCGGACAACGTGCAGAATGGCTTCGTGCAAGGCGGCGTATACAGCAATGTCTCGCCGGTGGTGCGCAACGACTACAACAAGACCCGCGCCAAGGTCTGGAACATCGGCTGGAACAACAAGCTGCGTTTCAACGAAGACTGGTCCGCGGAACTGGACGCCAGTTATTCACGCGCGGATCGCAGCGACGTGCAGCTGGAAAGCTATTCGGGCTTCGGCTACAACAAATCCGGCCCGACCGACACGCTGGCCTTCGAGGAAGCCGGCAGCGGCTTGCTGTACGTCGATCCCACGCTGGATTACACGCAGGGTCTGGTGCTCACCGATCCGCAGGGTTGGGGCAGCGGCAACAACCCGCCGGTGGTGCAGGCGGGCTTCATCAACGCGCCGCACACCAACGATTACCTCGCGCGGCTGCGCCTGTCCGTCGAGCATGAATTCATGAGCGGGCCGTTCTCGAACATGCAGTTCGGCGTCGATCGCGCCACCCGCAACAAGAACTACAACATCGACCAGGATTTCATCGTGCTGCCGAATGGCGCGCAGACCGCCGCGATCCCGTCGTACACGATCGGCAGTCCGCTGGCATGGATGGGCGTCGGCCAACAGGTGGTCTACAACCCGCTTGACCTGCTCGCCAACGGCACCTACGACCTGTTCCCGACCGCGTTGTCGTCGATCGGCGTGCCGCCGAACTGGAAGGTGCGCGAGCTCGACACCACGCCGTTCGTGCAGTTCAACATCGACACCTCGCTCGGCAACGTGCCGGTGCGCGGCAACATCGGCATGCAGGTTGCGCATACGAACGAGTCGTCACAGGGGCAGCGCGTCGCGGCGGGAACCAGTTCGACCGGCTCTTCCGTGGTGACCCTCGTGCCCATTTCGGGCGGCACCAAGTACACCCGCTGGTTGCCCAGTGCGAACCTCGTGTTCCAGTTCACGCCCAACACCGACCTGCGCGTCGGCGCCGCGCGCGTGCTGGCGCGCCCGCGCATGGACCAGATGAGCGCAAGCGTTGCCATCAGCGGCAACATCACGCATATCGGTTCGACCGATCCGAACACGTCGTACTTCAGCGCGAACGGCGGCAATCCCGAGCTGCTGCCGACGATGTCGGACAACTTCAACATCAGCCTCGAGCACTACTTCGCGCAGAACCAGGGCTACATGGCACTGTCCACGTACTACCTGAAACTGTCGGATTTCATCAATCCGAGCGCCGCGTTCCTGTACAACTTCGCCCCGTTCGTCGGTGCGTTCCTGTCGCCGACCCAGCAGCAGCAACTCGGCACCACTTACGGCATCGTGTCGGGCCCGACCAACGACGGCCATGGCAGCGTGAAGGGCCTGCAAGGCACGATCAATTTGCCCTTCAAGGCACTTACCTCGATGCCGGTGCTGGAGGACTTCGGCTTCATCCTGACGGGCGACTACACCAAGAGCGCGGTGACGTATGCGGGCAACCCGCAGGCGATCACGGTGCCCGGTCTTTCCAAATGGGTGGCCAACGGCACGATCTACTACCAGCACGATGGTTTCGAGGCACGCATCAGCGACAGCTACCGCACCAGCTTCCTCGGCGAAGTGCAGGGCATCAGCGCCACACGCATCCTGCAGACCATCAAGGGCGGCAGCACCTACGACGCGCAGGTCAGCTACACGATTCCGGACGGCCGCATGAAGGGGCTGACCTTCCTGTTGCAAGGTTCCAACCTCACCAACCAGCGCTTCATCACCTACCAGAACAACGATCCACGCCAGGTGCTGACATGGGAGGAGTATGGCCGCCGCTTCGAAGTCGGCGTTTCGTACAAGTTCTTTTGAGGCATGGCGGCGGCACGCGCTTCGCTGGTCTGCGGCAGCGGAGCCGTGCCGCCGCCATTTCGCGATTGCGCGCGGATGATTGATCGCGCCTGTCCGCGGCGTATGCTTCCGGCATGAACGAATCCGCGATCCGGCGTGTGGTGATCGTGGGCGGTGGCACCGCCGGCTGGATGGCGGCAGCGTTGCTGGCGCGCGGCCTCGGAGGCGTCTGCGAAATCCACCTGGTCGAGTCGGCCGAGATCGGCACGGTTGGCGTGGGCGAAGCCACGATCCCGCAGATCCAGCATATCAATGCGTTCCTCGGCATCGACGAGAACGACCTGATGCGATTCACGCACGGCACGTACAAGCTCGGCGTGCAACTCAACGACTGGGGACGCATCGGCGATTCGTACCTCCACGC
>Ga0207667_10006619_pt1 | contig 14008 bp, 14 predicted proteins | sample KBSCornC52_FD_184301 | JGI IMG/M metagenome (GOLD analysis project Ga0207667, IMG submission 184301) | Corn rhizosphere microbial communities from Kellogg Biological Station, Michigan, USA - KBS Corn C5-2 (SPAdes) (version 2) | ecosystem: Host-associated > Plants > Roots > Rhizosphere > Soil ... | reverse complement strand
GCCGACTCAATCTCCATCGTCCCCAGCCTGTGCCCGCTCACGTTGATGACGTCATCCACGCGGCCCATCAGCCAGTAGTAGCCATCGGAGTCACGCCGCGCGCCGTCGCCGGTGAAGTAGCTGCCCGGAACATCGCTCCAGTACGTCTTCTCGTACCGTTCCTGGTCGCCATAGACGGTGCGCGCCATCGAAGGCCACGCCTTGCGAAAGACCAGCAGCCCGCCCTGTCCGTCCGGCACAGGCTGGCCCGATCTTGTAACCACTTCAGGCACAATTCCAAAAAACGGCCGCGTCGCAGAACCAGGCTTCGTCGGCACTGCGCCGGGCAGCGGCGAGATCATGATCGTCCCCGTCTCCGTCTGCCAGTAGGTATCGACGATCGGGCAACGCTCCTTGCCGATCTCGCGGTGATACCACATCCAGCTCTCCGGATTGATCGGCTCGCCCACCGTCCCCAGCAGCCGCAGCGACGCCAGCGAGTGCTTCCGCACCCACGAGTCTCCCCACTTCGTAAATGCCCGAATCGCTGTCGGAGCCGTATAGAAGACCGTGACCTTGTGGTCGTCCACAATCTTCCAGAAGCGGTCATTCTCCGGCCAGTTCGGCGCGCCCTCGTACATCATCACGGTCGCGCCGCACTGTAGCGGCCCATACACGACGTAGCTATGCCCGGTCACCCAGCCGATGTCCGCCGTACACCAGTACACATCCTCATCGCGCAGATCGAACACATACTTGGTCGTCAGATACGTCTGCACCGAGTACCCGCCGGTCGTGTGCACCAGCCCCTTCGGCTTGCCCGTCGTGCCAGAGGTATACAACAGATATAGCGGGTCTTCGGCATCCATCCACTCTGCCGGACACTCTTTGCCGGCGGTCAGCATCGCTTCATCCCACCAGATGTCGCGGCCCTCCTTCATCTCGACCGGCGAACCCGACCGCCGGTACACCACCACGTTCTTCACCGTAGGGCATTTTTCAAGCGCCTGGTCCACAATCGCCTTCAGCTTCACCTCGCCCCCGCGCCTGTAGCTTGTGTCCTGCGTCAGCACCGCGACGCATCCCGAATCGTTCACACGGTCCGAGATCGCGTGCGCCGCAAATCCGCCGAAGATTACCGAATGAATCGCGCCAATGCGCGCGCAGGCCAGCAGCGCAATCGCCAACTCCGGACACATGCCCATGTAAATAGCCACGCGGTCGCCGCGCTTAATGCCCAGCCCCTTCAGTACATTGGCAAACCTCTGCACCTCTTCATGCAAATCGCCGTAAGTTAGCCGCCGTACCTCGCCCGGCTCGCCCTCCCACAAGATCGCTACTTTGTCCTTGCGCGCCCCCAGTGCATGACGGTCCACGCAGTTGTGCGAAAGGTTCAGCTTGCCGCCGACGAACCATTTCGTGTGTTGCGCCTCGCCCTCTATCACCTTGGTCCAGGGAGCAAACCACTCCAGTTCCTTCGCAGCCTCGCCCCAGAACTCCTCCGGATGCTCGACGCTCCGCCGGTACATCTGCTCATATTGCGGGAGGCTCTTCACATACGCCTTCGCCGCAAACTCAGCCGGCGGAGCAAAAACGCGGTTCTCCCGCAGACTCGAATCCAGATTCCTGCCTTCTTCCAACGTAGCCACGCACTACCCTCCGTCAACGAATCAAACCAATTTTCCCACCCCCCAAAAGGTACGCTATCGGCGCAAACAGCGGCAACCCGGCGCCGTCCCGCGTCGCGTCAGACGCAACGCGCTCGCGGTAGACTCGACTGGAATGAGCGCCTATCTTCCAGCAATCTTCGGCTTCCTGTTCGGTTTCGGCTTTGGCGTTGGCTGCGCGCTGGCCGTCATGTACTCGATCTACCTGGGCGGCTATCGCGCCGCACTCCGCGATGCGCGGCTCCCCACTCCGCCGGAGCGCTACCGCCGCGCGCTTGAAAAGATCTCGTCATCCCGAGGATGAGAGCCTGTGGCTTTTTCGCTTGTCATTCTGAGCAACGCGAAGAATCCCCGCATTTTGCCAGCAGTGCCGAGGTCCGGCCGGCGTAGAACGATAAAAGCCACACCCCCTTGAGAGCCTTCAACCTCTGCCCGACGCCAACTCAATCCGCATCTGCCTCACCTCGCCCGTCAGCGCCTCAATGGCCTTCATGATTGCTGCTCGTTGCGCATCGTCGCCCATGGCCGTAATCCCTTCCATGTAGAAGTTCCCATTCGGCTCCAGCACGCATTTGTCAACCTCCTTGAAGCTGTCGAACCCCTGTTTATGCAGAACGGACAGCAGTTCCATCTCAGTCAGCGCCTCTTTCTTCATGGCCTCTTTATCGACGACTCCGTTTCGCACCAGCACCGTCTCTTTGCCCTCCAGTGCCGCATTCAGCCTCGGCGTGCGGAACAGCACCCGCGTCAGCAGCCAGTTGATGACCAGCAGCGACAACGCGCCGATAATTCCGCCCGAAACCGAGTTGTCGTCGCCGATCATCGCATTCTGCACCGTATTCGACAGGCTCAGCAGCACCACCAGGTCAAACGGGTTCAACTGCGCCAGCTCCCGCTTGCCGAAGATACGCAGAAACACAACCAGGCTCAGGTAAACGATCATCGGGCGGACGATCTTCTCGAGTACCGGCAGTTGCAGATGGAACATGCTCTGGACCAATGAGGCCTCCTCGCGGGTGACAGATCACCTCGACGCAACCATCTTAGCCATACCTGCCGCGCCAGACCCGCTGCCGCACTTGCCTTCTTTACGCGTACCGCTTCTGGTGCCACCCCCACGCGCTGGCCACAATCTTGTCTAGTTCGGCAAACCGCGGCTTCCACCCCAGCTCCGCCTTGATCTTCTCCGAACTCGCCACCAGCACCGCCGGATCACCCGGCCGCCGCGGACACTCCTCAACCGGGATAGGCTTGCCCGTCACCCTCCGCGCCGACTCGATGACCTCGCGCACGGTAAAGCCCTGTCCATTGCCGATGTTGTAGATGACCCTGCTCCGCTGCTCCAGCGCCCCCAGCGCCAGCAGATGCGCCTCCGCCAGGTCCTCCACGTGGATGTAGTCGCGGATGCACGTCCCATCGGGTGTGGGATAGTCCTGCCCAAAGATCTTGATCTTCTCCCTGCGTCCCAGCGCCACATCCAGAATCAGCGGAATCAGGTGCGACTCGGGCTCATGCGCTTCGCCGTAGCCCTCAATCGCCCCCGCAACGTTGAAGTATCTCAGGCTCGCATAGCGAAGTCCGTGAATCGAGTTCATCCAGCCGAGCATCTGCTCGACCAGCAGCTTGCTCTCGCCGTATGGATTGGTCGGATTCAGCCGCGCGTCCTCAAGGATCGGCGTGCTCTCCGGCTCGCCGTAGCAGGCAGCCGTCGAGCTGAAGACCAGCCTGTCATGCCCTGTCGCCACCATCGCCTCCAGCAGGGTCAGGCTGGCCACGGTGTTGTTGCGAAAGTAGATCTCCGGCCGCTGCATACTCTCGCCCGCTTCAATCAATGCGGCGAAGTGCATCACTCCGTCGAACCGCCCGTCCTTCAGCGTCTTTTCGAGCAGCGGACGGTCAGCCACATCGCCCTCGACAAACGCGGCTTCATGAGGGACCGCTAATCTTTTGCTGTGGCAAAGGTTATCGAGCACGGTCACCTGATGCCCGCGCGAGAGCAAAAGCCGAGTCACCGTGCCGCCAATATAACCCGCTCCGCCCGTAATTAAAACCTTCATCGAATCACTCCTTTACGTACTCTTCTTGGATACCACAAAAGTACTAGTGTCAAGCACATACGGATACGGCAATATACTTGCAGTAAGTGATGAGCTGCGCCCCGGCACACGAAACGAATCTGCACTCCCCAATGCACGGCGCCAGCTACAACCTTTTATGTTGTTCCTAACGTCTGTTTATAGAAGCTAACAGCGATGACCAGGATTCCGAATCTCATCGTGAATGGTTTCATCGAGGAACTCAGGCACGGGTCCTTCCCCTCGACGGCGCTCCGGCAGGTCACTCGGAGTCAAACCCTCCCTTCGCACTGGTTCCTGCCTCCTGGCAAAACCGGTCATCTTATTCCGCCCCGCCTGCCTTGGGGCACTTCAAGGATTTTCCATGGCTAAGCCGCTGCGCACTGACAACCCCAACCCACCGAACATGCAGTTCGCTCACTTCGGCGTCCTCAACGACGGCAGCCAGAGCAAAGCCTCTCTCTTCACCTCGATCACGGTCAACATTGTCATCGCCGTCGTCGTCTGCATTCTCGGCGCGGCAGCCAAAAAACAGATGGACCACATGCGGCTCACGCACCTGACCGAGCCGATTCCGCTCAAGAAGACCGAACCGGAACCAGTCAAGCCCAAAGTCATCCCCAAGCCGCTCCCCAAGCCGCCCGTGCTCAAGGTCGAGGCCCCTAAGATCAAAGTGCCCGATGTTACGCTGCCGGACGTGCCCAAGCCGCCCGAGATCAAGATGACGCAGCCCGTTCCCGTCGTGCTTCCCGCGCCGCCCAAGCTGGTGCAGCCTCCCCCGGCGCCGCGCGTCGTCAATCTCGCCCAGGCACAGCCTGCCTCCGTTCCAAACAACTCGGCGCATCCATCCGCAGTCTCTCTGGGTCAGCGTGACAACCCCATCGCACCCTCGAATCGGCCAGCTACATCGGCAGTCAACCTCGGCAACCGCGGACTGGCGGGAATGCCTGCCTCAAACAACGGCATGGGGGCGCGTTCAAGTGTTGTCAATCTTGGTTCCGGCTCGGCCAACAGCCAGAACATGAACGGCCGCGACAATGCCCGTAACGAGGTCCGCGGCGTCAAGCTCGGCGTCACCGGCGGAACAGGTCCCATGAACTCACACGGCCGCGTCGCCGGCCCGGTCAACCTCGGACAGGTCACGCCGCCGCCCATGCCTCGCCCTTCGGCCCCGTCGGCAGGGACCTCTCACCCGCCCAAAGTCCTCTATAAACCCAAGCCGGAGTACACCGCCGAGGCCACCAAGCTCCATATCGAAGGAGTTGTCTCGGTCCGCATCCGGGTCTCTTCCACCGGCGCGGTGCAGGTCCTCGGCGTCACCAGCGACCTCGGCCACGGACTCGGCGAGTCCGCCATTCGCGCCGTCGAAGGCACCCGTTTTTCGCCCGCTACAGATGCGTCGGGCCGTCCAGTCGATTGGGAAGGTGTTGTCAATGTTGCATTCCAGCTAGCCGGTTAGCAAAACTTACTGCGCCGGAAGCCGTTTTATGAAATAGCATCAAGTCCATTATTCAAGGTTGACCCAACGGGTCGCCGTAGGAGCAGCAATTATGATCTTCGGGAAAAAGTCCATAGCCGGTATGATTCTGGCTCTTTTCGTCGCAGCCTCTCTTCCAGCTCACGCAGGAATCGGCCTCCCGCACATCGGCAAGAAGAAGAACCAGGAAGACCTCCTACCCACCCGCAAGCTGACCGCTGCTCAGAATGCGCTCATCGACAAGGCCATCGCCCGCGAGAAGGTCGTCATCACGACCGTCAAGCAGCGCGCCCCGCTCGTCGAGACCTACATCCAGAACATGAAGCCCGATCCGCTCCTGGGCCAGGTCCCCGAGTCCGACCAGCACTTCCTGGGCCGCGTCGACTTCAACAAAATCATCAGCGACGAGACCTACGACGTCAACAAGACCAAGCCGGGGTTCTTCAAGCAGTCCACCTCGTTCATCACCAGCCTCGGCAGCAGCCTGCACCTCAACTTCCACCAGGCCGGCTTCGTCCAGATGCTGCTGATGGACTCGAACAGCTTCGATCGCCAGCACTACGTCTTCGGCTACGTGCGTAACGACTTCCTCGGCCCACCGCCGTCTTCGACGTCACCCCGATCCCCGGCAAACCCTCCAAGGGCCGCTTCTTCGGACGCATCTGGATCGAGACCAAGAACGGCAACGTCGTCCGCTTCAACGGCGACTTCTCCGGCACAGAGAAGGAGTACAGCGAGTACTACCACTTCGATAGCTGGCGCACCAACGTCCAGCCCGACCTCTGGCTGCCCACCTCCTTCTACGTTGAGGAGAGCGACCCCAAGAGCACCACACGCACCCTCAAGTTCAAGGCCATCAACCATGTCTGGGGCTACGTTCTCAAGGTCCCGCCGCCCGAGTCTGCAAACACCTCCATGGATGTCGTCGGAGCTACCGACGTCAGCAACGACGCGCAGGACGTAAGCCCGCTCGGAGCGCAACGCGCATGGGTCCAGCAGGCTGAGGACAACGTCGTCACTCGCCTCTTCCAGGCTGGTCTTCTCGATGCCCCCAGCGACTTCGACAAGACCCTCGAAGCGCTCGCCAATAACATCCTCGCCTACAATAACATTCAGCTTTCGCGACCCATCCGGGTCCGCACCCTGCTGACCGAGCCGCTCGAGTCGCTCTCCGTCGGCAACACCATCATCATCTCCAAGAGCCTGCTCGACACCACCGGTGTCGTCACCTCCGACGGAGCGCAGCAGATGGGCAACCTCAACGCCATCCTGGCCTTCCAGATCGCCCACATCGTCCTCGGCCACCGGCTCGACACGCGCTACGCCTTCAACGACCGCCTGCTCTTCCCCACCACCTCGGTCTTCCAGCGCATCCCCATGCACCACACCGATGCCGACAACGAAGCCGCGGCCAAAGAGGCCATGAAGCTGCTCAGCGCCAAAGAGCTTGAAGGCGGCGAGAAGTACTTCGGTCTCTACCTTCAGCAGCTTCAGCAGCGCGTCGGCGCGCTCAAGTCGCTCAACCAGCCGATGATCGGCGACGGCCTCACCAGGAGCGACACCGATCAGACCTTCTGGATGCAGGCCATCGTGTCCAAGGGCGAAAAGCTCGACATGAAGGACCTGAAGCAGCAGGCCGCCATGCCGCTCTCCAGCTTCACTCGCATGGACCCCTGGACCGATCAGGTCGTCGTGCTCCATTCCGCTTACGAACCTCTGCTGACGCCCTCCGACAAGATGCCCTTTGAAGTCGCGCCAGTCTACCTGAAGCTGAGCTACTACAAGGCGCCGGAACCTCCAGCGGCATCAGCCGCACCGCCAGCCGCGGCTGATGCCCAGGGCGCAGCACAGGCCCCTGCGGCAGCACCCGCGGCCGACGCTCAAGGTACTGCGCAGCCGCCAGCGGACGCTCCAACGACGACCGCGCCACAGCCGCAAAATTAGCAAACCGCAATACGGGACTGGCCGTGAAAAGCCAGTCCTTTCTTTTTGTTCTAAAGCGTCATCGCCGGGGCCAGATGCACCCCTGAAGCATTCTTTTGAGGAGTGATTCCAGATTGAAACGGCACGCCGTCAAACGGTTCGCGCAGGCGTCTGGACAGGCCAAACCTCCTGACTCCAGTGTTATAGGCGGCACCCGGTTCTGGATGTCTTCCCTCAAGCCGCTCAACTTCCGTTACGATGCTTTCAGGACCTTCACGAAACCTGGCTCGCAGCCGATAACCTTGTCGGGCCGCCTCAGAGGGGTGTGTGTGCTGACAAAGATCTTCATCTTAACCTGCCTGCTTGGTGGAACATCTGGCCTTTATGGGCAGGCGAGCGCGACAGCCTCGCGCACCGCCGACCTCAAAATTGGCGGCGGTTTCACAATCGCCAACGGCGACTACAGCGGACGGTATAAGGGCGGCATGGCCTTCTTCACCTACGACTTCACCCCGCATCTCGGCATCGAAGGGAACTTCCACTTCATCAAGGGCGGTGGCAGCAGCAACCTCTACGAAAAAACATACGAGATCGGCGGACGCTACTTCCGCAATTACGCCGACGGCAAGCTCTCACCCTATGTAAAGGTCATGTATGGTCGCGGCGTCTTCAACTTCCCCGCCTACGTTCCCAATGGGCCCCACCCCAACCTTGCCTACAACTTGTTCGCAGGCGGAGCCGGCATCGACTACAAAGTTCTCCCCTATATGTATGTCCACGGAGACTTCGAGTACCAGCACTGGCTCGGTTTCCCGCCCTCTGGCCTGACCCCAACCCTCTTCTCGATCGGCGCCGCCTACCACTTCCGGTAGCGCAACTCCGCCACAGGATGCGAAGGGCCTCGGTCAACACCGAGGCCCTTTCGTTTAACGCAAATCTACTGGCTTTTGACTGCTTTTCTCACACTATAGCTGTTTCCCTGGAGGTGTAGTGCCGGTTACCTCCTCATCCCCAGGGCTGTCCCCACTTTTTTGTTGTCATTCCCGAAGGGAACCTGCGTTTCGCATCGGCCTGCGCCGGGCTACACCTATATGGAAAACGCTCCAGACTAGAAGTGGTACGCAATGCCGATCGAAGGCGACGAGATCACCTCATACCGGTTGGTCTTAAAGATGTCGCCCGGCAGGCTGAAATCCGGGGTCTTCACCAGAAAACCGCGATACTCCGCCCGAATGTCGAAGCTGGGGCTGATCTCATACGCCAGACCGCCGCCAAAAAGCGCGCCGATGTTCGTGTTCTGCTTCACGTCGAACTGGTTCGTCCCTTCGTCCTTGAGCGGATGGAAGATCATCGCGCCCACGCCGATCTCGGCAAAGGGATTGAAGTTCTTGAAGTTCAGGTTATAGACATAAGCTCCGCTGATCTCATTCTGCAGCGTATGGATACCCCCCTGGCTCTTCCCGAAGACCGTGTAGTACTGCCTGTTCTGCGCATAGCCGTAGTTCAACTCCAGCGCGCTGCGCGGCGTCAGCATATAACGATAGCTGGCCAGGAAGCCCAGCGTCGTGCTTGTATTCTTCCGAACGCTGTTCCCGGTTATTACGGGCGCAAAAGCTCCACTGGCGCTGATGCTCACATCCTGCCGGCTCTCCTGCGCATGTCCGGCCGCGGCTGACAGCATAAGCGCGCCCAACAACAAAATCGTTTTCTTCATTCTTCGCTGAATCCCTTCGAGTTCGTCCGCAACGTCCTTACGCTTCCCGAAGGCAGCGCATTTCAGAAGGATAACGGAACGCCGTAGTCACTTGTTCTTCATTGTAACCGCAGCCGCGCTCCCAGGCGGCAGGCAAACGCAAGAAAGGCCGGGGAGATACCCTCCCCAGCCTGTTCCCATCCCAAGGCTTTACTGTTGCGGAGCAGGAGGAGGCGGCGGCGTTGCATGGTCACCGCCCTTCCGGTTGCCCCTGCGTGGATGCTTTGCAAGCATCGCATCGTACTTCGTCTTCTGGTCATCGTTCAGCACCGCGCGTATCTTGTCCTCGGACGCTTTATGAATGTCCATGATCTTCTCGCGCTTGTCCGCCTGCGCAACCGACGAGTCGCTGCGCACCGCCTCGATCTGCTTCGCGGTGTCGTCATCGATCATCTTGATCTGGCTCACCTGGTCCGGGCTGAGGTTCAGTTGCTTAGTCATCCTCTGCAACTGGCGATCGCCATTCATCCGCCCGCCCCGTCGGCCTTCTCGCGGCGCTGCGTTGTCCGGCGTTGCTGGCGGAGCCGCATTGTCCTGCGGCGGTGGCGGCGTAGGCATCGTCTCCTGCGGTGGTGTAGCAGGCGTCTCCTGCGGTGGCGGCGGTGGCGGAGGCGTCTCCTGTTGCGGCGGAGGCGGGGCCGTGTTGTCCTGGGCCAGGATCGGCATCGTGCCCAGAAGGGCCGCGCACAATGTAAGCATTGTGGCCCGTTTCATCGATTTGCAAAATGTCCTGTTCATTGGAAATCTCTCTCCTCATGGATAATTTGCCGGCGCAGCTTTCAACCGGTGCGATCAATCTGCAACGTACAGACGCGCTTTTCCCGGGAAAGGTTCCTCTTGCAAAGAAGAAATTTCCATACGGCAAACTACATCCCGCGCTCCGCTTGAAAACAATAGGGATCGCCATGCGAGGCAGCATATGCCTCCACCACCTTCAGAAACGCCAGCGCCGCATGAGACAGGTTTGCCTGCCTTCGATACACCAGCCGCAACTTACGCTCAATCTGCAACTCCGGCACCTGGACACTGACCAGCGCGCCGCTCTCCAGCTCCGGCCTCACCGTCAATCCCGGCACCAGAGCGACGCCATTGCCCATCTCCACGAACCGCTTGATCGCCTCCAGCGAAGGCAGCTCCACGCCCATCTGCAGCGGCGTCTTATGCCGCTTGAACGTCTGGATCACCTTCTGCCGCTGCGGCGAAGGAATGTTGTGCGCAATAAAGTTCTGCGTCCCCAACTGCCGGATCGACACCTTCCCCGCCCCTGCCAGCGGATGCCGCGGATTCACCACAAACGCCAGCTCGTCCCGGTACACCACCATCGATTTCACCTGCGTATCATCCGGTCGAAATGACAACACACCAAACTCGACCGAGTGCATCAACACCTCGTCCGAAATCCTGCTCGCCAGCGTCCGCTGCACCGCCAGCTTGATCCGAGGGTTCTGCCGCCGAAACTCGTCGAGCAGCGGCAGCAGATACAGACACGTATATTCATTCGCCGCCAGGTTCAGCCGTCCCCGATGCAGCGCCCGCAGCTCGCTCAGCGCGCCCTCGGCATCGCTACGCAGATTCAGCAACTTAGCAGCAAACTCTCGCAGCACCTCACCCGCGTCGGTCAGGGTCCCATCCCGCGACGACCGCTCGAACAGCACCTCGCCCAGCTCACTCTCCAGCTTGGCAATTGCCTGGCTTACGGCCGGCTGTGTGCGATGCAGCCGCGCCGCCGCTCGCGAGAAGCTGCGCTCCTCCGCCACAGCCAGAAATGTCTCCATCTGAACGAGATCCAAGCCGCACCTCCCGCTATCAAAACAATCAATAATTCTGCATATGTCAATTAGAAATTCTGATAAGCATGGAATTCATCATAAGCCTGCGTTATGATAACGTCCAGATCGAGAGTACATAAACCTTATGCCGGCTCCCAATCAGATTCTCTTCTTCGACACCACCCTCCGCGACGGCGAGCAGTCCCCCGGCTGCACCATGCATCACGACGAAAAGCTCCGCATGGCCCACCAGCTCCGCGACCTCGGCATGGACATCATCGAGGCCGGCTTCGCCATCGCCTCCGAAGGCGACTTCGCTTCGGTCCAGACCATCGCCCGCGAGGTCAAGGGCCCCACCATCGCCTCGCTCTCCCGCGCGAAACGTGAAGACATTGAAGCCGCCGGCCGCGCGCTCGCTCCCGCCCCCAGCCGCCGCATCCATCTCTTCCTCGCCACCTCCGATCTGCACCTCGAATACAAGCTGCGCATCAGCCGCGAAGAGGCCATCGACCAGGCCGGCGAGGCCATCCGTCTCGCTCTCACCTTCACCCCCGACGTCGAGTTCTCCACCGAAGACGGCACGCGCACCGACCCCGAGTTCCTCATCAAGATGATTACCGTAGCCGTTCAGGCCGGGGCCACCACCATCAACATCCCCGACACCGTCGGCTACACCACGCCGCCCGAGTACGAGGCCATCTTCCGCAACGTCCGCGCCCGCGTTCCCGGCATCGAAAACGTCGTCCTCTCCGCCCACTGTCACGACGACCTCGGCATGGCAACAGCTAACTCACTTGCGGGAATCCGCGGCGGAGCGCGCCAGGTCGAAGGAGCCATCAACGGCATCGGCGAGCGCGCGGGCAACGCCGCGCTCGAAGAGGTCGCCGCCGCCATCATGGTCCGTCAGGACCAGTTCCCCTTCACCAACAACCTCAAGATGGAGCTGCTCTACCCCACCAGCCAGTTGCTCTCCGAGTTCATCAGCTTCGGCCCCGCGCCGAACAAAGCCATCGTCGGGGCAAACGCCTTCGCGCACGAAGCGGGCATCCACCAGCACGGCGTTCTCTCCAACCCGCTCACCTACGAAATCATGACGCCCAAGTCCGTCGGCGTGGACCACACCAACCTTGTGCTGGGCAAACACTCAGGCCGCCGCGCCCTCGCCGACCGCTTCAAAAAGCTCGGTCACGCGCTCACGCACGAACAGCTCGACGAGGTCTACCACCGCTTCACCGAACTCGCCGACCATAAGAAAAAGATCTACGACCAGGACCTGCTCGGCCTGCTCACGCACGAGAAGCCCGCTGTCACCACACACTAACCAGCGGCGATGCAGATGCAACCATGCTGACGACGCAGTTTATCAGTAAGAGGTTTTGTTAAGGGCACGGCTTCAGCCGTGCCGCAACGGCCACCAAAGAGCAAGGGGCTTTAGCCCCTGAGGTACTTATCCAATGCGCTTGAAGATCGCAGTCCTCGCCGGCGACGGCATCGGCCCCGAAGTCACCCGTGAAGCCACCAGCATCCTGCGTGCAGTCGCCGAACTCGGCGGCCACGACTTCACCTTCGTCGAGGGCCTCATCGGCGGCATTGCCATCACAGAGACCGGCTCGCCGCTCCCCACTGCGACGCTCGACACCGCGCTCGAATCCGACGCTGTCCTGATGGGAGCCGTCGGCGACAATAAGTTCAACGCTCTCCCGCCCGACAAGCGCCCCGAAGCAGGCCTGCTGCAAATCCGCCAGGCGCTCGGAGGCTTCGCCAACCTGCGCCCCTCTATCGCCTACGCCGCGCTCAGCGAAAGCTCCCCGCTCCGCCCCGAAGTCACGAAAGACGTAGACATCCTCTTCGTCCGCGAGCTGCTCGGCGGTCTCTACTTCGGCGCGCCACGCTGGTGGAACCGCGAGACCAATGAATCGATCAACACCATGCGCTACACCAAGGCCGAAGTCGCGCGAGTGGCCCGCATCGCCTTCGATCTCGCCGCCAAGCGCCGCCAGAAAGTCACCTCCGTCGACAAGGCCAACGTCCTCGAAGTCTCGCAGCTCTGGCGCGCCACCGTCACCGAGGTCGCCCAGGACTACCCCAGCGTCACCCTCGAACACCAGCTCGTCGACTCCATGGCGATGCACATCATGAACACCCCGCGCAACTTCGACGTCGTCCTCACCGAAAACCTCTTCGGCGACATCCTCTCCGACGAGGCCGGCGTCATCACCGGCTCGCTCGGCATGTTGCCCTCGGCCACCATCGGCGGAGCCGTCAACCTCTACGAACCCGTTCACGGCAGCGCCCCTGACATCGCAGGCACCGGCAAAGCCAACCCGCTCGGAGCCATCCTCACCGCCGCCATGGTGTTGCGCCACTCCGCCAACCTGGAGCAGGACGCCAAGGCCGTCGAACAAGCCGTCCACAAGGTCCTCAACGCCGGCTACCGCACCGCCGACATCGCCCGCGGCCAGCCGTCTATTACTACGCAGGAGATGGGCAAGCTCGTCCATCAGGCGCTCGCCGAATCCATCGACCAGCGCCAGGCCATGCACGCCGTATGATTTGGTTCCGCATCAAAGTGGCGCTCATCAACCTCGGCATTGCCGCCGCGCTCGTCTACCGCTATTGGACCGGAACTCCGCTCCACATCATCTTAATCATCGGAGCCATCGTCTTCACCTTCGCCAACGTGCTCATGGTCATCGCACAGGAGCAATCGGGCAAAAATAAGCAACCGGGCAAAAACGCCAGATCGAAAAATCCGTGACCACGCATCGCAAACTCGCCGCCGCCATCCTCCTCCTCACCGCAGGAACGATGATCTCGCGCGCCGAGATATTCAAGCACAAGGACAAAGCGCCCAAAAGCAATCTGGAGTGGCTCTGGCAGTATGGCCCACCCCCCGCGGGAGGCCGCGAAAACGCCCTCGTCCTCGACCCGCGCTTCCGCCCGTTCCTCGCGCAATACTTCACTACGCCTCAGACGTTCTGGGGCAGCGCCAAGACAGGCTACAAGCCGCTCGCCGAGACCGCACTCGACTTCGTCTCTGTCCCCGACAAGGTCCTCACCGACGACAACCGCTACCTCACCATCACCGGTTGCGTCTTCCGTTTCTGCCCCGACCGCGGCATGATATGGGCCGATCTCGGCCTCAAGCAGCCGCAGGTCGTTTTCGCCGCCATCGACTGGATCCAGCAGGACAAGACCCCCAGCGAAGAGGGCGCCGAGTATACGCTCTGGGTCTTCTCCAACCAGCCGCTCGACCCCGAACACATTCCCCCCGCGCTCGTCCACAGCATCGCCCGCTGGACAGCCGAGCCGCCCTCCGGCAGTACCATCATCCAGAAGATTCGCAACGCCATCCTCGTCGCACC
>Ga0207667_10006617_pt1 | contig 14009 bp, 8 predicted proteins | sample KBSCornC52_FD_184301 | JGI IMG/M metagenome (GOLD analysis project Ga0207667, IMG submission 184301) | Corn rhizosphere microbial communities from Kellogg Biological Station, Michigan, USA - KBS Corn C5-2 (SPAdes) (version 2) | ecosystem: Host-associated > Plants > Roots > Rhizosphere > Soil ... | reverse complement strand
ATTCTCGCCGAATCCTCCGGCGGCGGCCGAGCCGGTGACGACGTTGACTCCGGTCAGGCGACCGAGCGAGTCGGCGACATTCTTGTCGGGAAACTTTCCGATGTCCTCGGCGGTGATCACCTCCGATACCATGTCGTTACGCTTCTTCTGATTCAGCGAGGCCTGAATCGAGGCACGGATACCGGTGACGACGATTTCACCGTTCTGCCCCTCGCGCTCTTGCGCAGCGCCGACCGGTCCGGCCACCTGGTTGGGAGTCACCTTCGTCTGCTCAGTGGTTTGCTTGTCGCTTGCAGTGGCATCCTGCGCCAAGGCTGGAGTCGCGGCTGAGATTGCCAGAATACTGGCGCCGCAGGTGAAAATCGTCTTGCGAATTCCAGTGTGAGATTGGAACATGTTCTTCCCCCTGTTCCGCACCTGATTGGATGTGACCAAAGCATGACCACCCGAGCAGATGCGCTGTCCTATCACGCGTCACGATACTACCATTACGCACATCCTTAGGCACCAACTTACGCTCCAATGCAATACCAAAAATGCATGAGAGGCCGTTTTGTCACGTTTAGGTATTGAAAAGGTCTTACGTTCATGTCACCTAATGGCAAAGGAGGGGCGATGTTCGTTGAGCGCGTAGGAAAGCTGGAGAGCGGAAGCAGGACGCCGCTCTACCTTCAGCTGCAGAGCGTTTTGCGCTCGGCCATCGAGCGCAACGTGTTGACGGCCGACGAAGCGCTGCCGCCCGAACGGGAGCTTGCGGAAGCCTATAATGTTTCTCGAGTGACGGTCAGGAAGGCGTTGGACGGGCTCGTCGACGCGCACCTCCTCACCCGCCGGCAGGGCGCCGGAACCTTCGTCGCAGCTCGCGTCGAAAAGAATTTCGCGACGATCACGTCCTTTACGGAGGACATGCTGTCGCGCGGGCGCCAACCGCACAGCGAATGGCTGTCCCGCTCCGAAGGCACTGTGATGCCCGAGGAAGCGCTGGCGTTGGGCCTTGGTCCCGGAAGCCCTGTCTACCGCCTCAGTCGAATTCGCTATGCCGATGAGCAATCGATGGCGCTCGAACACGCAACGGTTCCCAAGTCGTGTCTGGAATCGCTCGAAATGGTCCAGGACTCGCTTTACGAGGCGCTCGGGAACGCGCGGCCCATCCGAGTCCTTCAGCGCCTGCGCGCGGTCCTGTTCACGCCCGAACAGTCCCACCTTCTCGGTATCGAGCCGGGATCGGCTGGTCTCGAGATCGAGCGCCGGGGCTTCGCAGCCGACGGCCGAACCGTCGAATTCACGAAATCCTATTATCGTGGCGACGCCTACGATTTCGTGGCCGAGCTCAATCTGGGCCGCTCCTAGGTTGCTCCGGAGGGAAAGCTGATGGCCCTCGCCCGAGGCCCGGAGCACGAGACTTTGATGTTTCGCGAAGCAAGCGAGGCGCCCGCGGTTGTTGCCCGTCAGCGTGCCAGGAACAGCGAGGCTCTGGCCAGGCTTGCCGACAGCTTTCGCGCCAGTCGCCCGCGGGCGATCGTAACGCTCGCTCGCGGAAGTTCCGACCACGCCGCAACTTACGCCCGCTACCTTATCGAGCGCCACGCCGGCGTGATCACAGGTTCGCTCTCACCCTCGATCGCATCGCTTTACGGGACAGCGCCGAGGTTCGACGACGCGGTCGTTCTCGCGATCTCGCAATCCGGCAAGAGCCCTGACCTGCTTGCGGCCGCAGAGAAGGCGCGCGCGAACGGAGCGTTCGTCATCGCAATGGTGAACGAGGATAACTCGCCTCTGGCGGCGGTGGCGGACGTGACGATCGCGCTGGCTGCGGGACCGGAGCGAAGCGTCGCGGCGACCAAGTCCTTCATCGCGACTCTTTCCGCGACACTCGCGCTCCTGCATGCCTGGACGCAGAACCCAGCCATCGGCGCCGCGCTGGATCAATTGCCCGGAAAGCTGCAGCAGGCATGGACACTCGACTGGGCTCCGGCGTTGCCGCTGCTGGTCGACGCGACGTCGATGTACGTCGTTGCTCGAGGTCATGGATTCGGGGTCGCCCAGGAGGCCGCACTGAAGCTGAAGGAAACCTGCGCCATCTCTGCCGAAGCTTTCAGTGCTGCCGAAGTTCGGCATGGTCCGATGACTCTGGTGCGAGATGGCTTTCCGGTTCTGCTGCTGGGTCAGGCGGACGAAAGTTTGAACGGCGTCGTGGAGCTTGCCCGAACCTCCGCCAGCTTCGGCGCTACCGTCGTCAGCGCTGGGGTCCCAGATGCCCCCGGCATGGTTTTGCCGACTGTCGCCGCCGATCCGCTGATCCAGCCCATCCTGCAAATCGCCAGCTTCTACCGGTTCGCAAATTCGCTCGCCATCGCTCGCGGACGAAATCCCGACCAACCACCGCACCTGGCGAAAGTGACGGAGACAGTCTGATGACGACTACATTCGTCAACGGACGGGTGCTGCTGCCGGACGGGATTCAGCAGAATGTCTGTGTCGTGGTCGCCGGAGATCGGATCGAGGCGATATCGGATAGCGCACCAGAGGGCACGAATATCGTGGACCTGATGGGCGATCTTTTGTTGCCGGGCTTCATAGACGTCCAGGTGAATGGCGGCGGCGGTCGGTTGTTCAACGAGGACCCGTCGGTCGAGACCGTTGGAATTATGGCTGCCGCCCATCGGCGCTTCGGCACGACGGGGCTTCTCCCGACCTTGATCAGCGACGATCTCTCGGTTGTCCGAAAAGGAATTTCGGCGGTCGAGGAGGCGATTGAGGCCCGCGTCCCGGGCATTCTCGGAATTCACATCGAAGGGCCGTTCCTCAGCCCGGCTCGCCGCGGCATTCACCTTGCGTCGATGCTTCAGGATTTCGACGATCGATTGCTCGAAATGGTAGCATCGGCAAGACGTGGAAAGGTCGTCGTCACCGTGGCGCCCGAGTGCGTCACGCCGAGCCAAATCGCTCGTCTTGTGCAGGCCGGGGCTGTCGTTTGCGCCGGCCATTCCGATGCGGATTACGAGACGGTCAAAGCTGCCATCAATGCCGGCGCCTCGGGTTTCACACACCTATTCAACGGGATGTCGCAATTGACCAACCGGGCCCCGGGGATGGTCGGGGCCGCCCTTGAGGACCGGTCAACCTACGCCGGCATCATCATCGACGGCTATCACCTTCACCCGGCGAGCTTCCGCGTGGCCCTGAACGCGAAAGGGGCTGACCTGTTGATGCTGGTGACCGACGCGATGGCGGCAGCCGGTAGCGAGGAACGCGAATTCACGCTGCAGGGACGCACGATCAGCCGCGAGGGCCAGCGATTGGTGAACGAAGACGGGGTACTTGCCGGCTCCACTCTGACGATGGTGGAGGCGGTCGCAAACGCAATCGAGCAAGGACAGATCTCGCTTCCGACCGCCGTCCAAATGGCGAGCCTGACTCCTGCGCACTTCCTGGGGCTGCAGGACGAAACAGGTGCAATAGCGCCGGGCCTGCGGGCAGACCTCGTGGTTGTGCGGGCGGATTTCACCGTGGTGAGCAGCTGGATCGGCGGCAAAGGTGTCAACTCGGACGGAATGAACGTTTCCGCCAAGTAATCATCAGCCCTCGGAAGCTTTCGAAAAGCCAAATTTCCCTGAGCTTGCTAAGCCGCTTGGTTGGGCCCTGTTTCTCCGATTGCATCAACCAGAGGCTGAGCGCCGTGATAGTGCAACGCCGGTCGTGATCCGACCTGATAGCAAAACATGCATCTTGGCCGAAGACGTTCGACGCGAAGGGGGATGCCTTCATCGGGCGAGCCATCCGCCGTCGACGGCTAGGACATGGCCGTGGACATAATCGGAGGCGGAGGAGGCGAGGAAGACGGCGGCGCCGTTTAGATCGGAGGGCTTGCCCCAGCGTCCGGCGGGTATGCGTTCAAGGATCTGTCGGTTGCGGGTCTCATCCGCCTGCAGTGCTGCGGTGTTGTTGGTCGCGATATAGCCAGGGGCGATTGCGTTGACGTTGATGCCTTTGGACGCTCATTCGTTGGCGAGCAGCTTCGTCAGCCCGGCGATTCCGCTTTTGGACGCGGTGTAACTTGCCACTCGGATTCCGCCCTGGAAGCTCAGCATCGAGGCGATGTTGATGATCTTGCCATAGCCTTTGTTGATCATGTGCCGAGCGGCCGCCTGACAGAGGAAGAAGACGCTCTTCAAATTGGTGTCGAGCACCGCATCCCAATCCTGTTCGCTAAACTCCAGCGCATCGGACCGGCGGATGATCCCGGCATTGTTTACGAGGATGTCGAGCCCGCCAAGCTCCGCAAGCGTGCGCTCCACCGCCCCTGCTATCGGCGCGGTAGTCGACAGGTCAGCATCGACGATCACAGCGCGCCGCCCGGCGGCGCGAACCTCCTGAGCCGTTTCCTCTGCCGGAGTTCGGCCGACGAGCGCCACATCGGCGCCCGCCTCGACTACACCGATCGCTTCTATCAGGCGCTGAAGGGCGCCTATGAAGGCCAGTTCTTCGAGGTCGACTATATCGACGAGCATCACGGCTCCATGCTCGAAAGCTACCAGTTCGAGATCGATAACAGCGATGACGGCGAGACGTGGCGGCAGAAGCTCGAAAAATTGAAAGCGTTAGTCGCGGCCGGTGACATTCAGGGGGCGAAGCGGGCTTGGACCGACGGCCCGCTCGTGGCGGTCATCTTCGACAAACACCTCTACTACCCGCTGATGTCACCCAAAGATGGCCAGCCGCTTCCGCTCCGAATGCGACCGGCAGCTTTTGACCACGAAAGCGAGATCCAGTTCGTTCGTGACCTCGAGGCATTCTGCGGCACCGACGCAGCGAAGAAGCTGCTCGGCAACAGGCGTCTCTATCTTCTGCGAAACGCCGACACAAAAAATAAGGGGCTTGGCTTCGCTACCGCAGGCAACTTCTATCCCGACTTCCTACTGTGGGTAGTCGACGACCAAACCGGCCGGCAGTGGCTCAGTCTGATTGACCCCAAAGGCATCCGGAACATGGATCTGGATGATCCGAAACTCGGTCTTTGGCGCGAGATCAAGAAGGTCGAAGCTGAACTCGGGGACACCCAGCTCACATTGAATGCCTTCATCCTCTCGTGGACGAGATACGCCGATCTTCTCAATATCGCGGGCGCAGACAGCAAACGTGAACTTGAGGGACGGAATGTCCTCTTCATGGAAGACGGAAGAGATACCTACTTGCGGAAGCTTCTCGCGAAGCAGCTTGAGCCAGGTGCTGCCACGCCGATGAATTGAAATTGCTGAAAGTCAGTTCGAGCCGTTCACTCGTGATCTGGCGTGCATTCCGCCGCGTTGAACTCGTATTCGAGCGCCTCCGCCTGATCCACACCCGTCAACGTCACATCACCTTTGATCTTCATTGTAAGGCTATTGAGGGGATCAAAAATAAAACGGACGCGAAGCGTGCCGGCGGCGTCCTCTAAGCCGCTGACGACGGCGAGGAAGAAATCTGGATCTGACTTCGCCGCATCGACTTCGGTCAGTGTTAGAGTGACGTCAGTAGGAATTGTTGCGCTCGAGCTCATTTTGATTTCGTAGCACTGGCGAAGCTCGTCGATTGCATCCACTCCGACCCCCCGCCGACTGCGCAAGTCGACGATTTCTTGAGCATCCAGGCGTAGTGCGCGTCGAACCGCTTCTAGCGCCAAGGCTTCACGGTCATTTGCAGGGGGCAATACTGATCGTGATGAGGACGTGCCATTCGCTCCAGCATTTGAATTTTCCGGTTTCGAGAATGTCCGCTCACCCTTTTGGCCCGAGCGATTGGCAAAGATCGTCCCCTGCAGTTGCGCACCGCGGTTTACTATCGTTCCCTTGTTTGGCTCGAGTTTGTCGAGATCCCGTAGCTTCCGAACTTGGATGACCTGTTGACCCGCCTGGGAGCTTGGTGGGGATTTCGTCTTGCGTCCTTGTCTTGTCTCGCTCTGCTGCTTCAGCTCGCTCAGCCGGCCCGTAGTAGTAGCTCGATCCGCCTTGGTTTTCGGCAGGATTACCCGTTCTGCACGTTCGCCTGATGATGCTCGCTGCCAGACCGCAGCCCAGGCCCAAGCTACCTTTTGGCGATCTCCAGCAAATAAGGAAGCGATTGCCTGTCCTGCTCCTTCGGCCGCGCCCGCGACGTCTGACGATCGCACAATCAACGTTAATGGTTCGCGCCACATATGCGCAGGAACGGGAACTGTAATGCGTTTCCCGGGAGGTGGCTCTGCGACTACCGATAGCTCTGGATCGACTGCGACGTTTGCACTCAGGAGCTCCGACCAGTCGACGATAATGCCCTCGAGGAGTGCCTGATCAGCTCGCATGAATTCCTGCTTCAATAAGCTGACCGCGGCGGCGAACGTTTGCCGAATTTCCTCGCCCTCAGCGAAGCCATAAGCAGTCGTGCTTACTGGCCGGAAATCACTCAATGTGAGCTTTGTGACATTTAGAAACTGAAGAAGAAGCTCAAGACCAGCAAACGACGTGATCCCTGGCCGCCACGTGGGCACATCTCCGGGAACGTTCTCAGCAAGCTCCTCGCCTTCGAAAGCGTAAATTGGACGAGCCGTCGCCCACCTCGAACCATCCCATAACGGCAGCTGCTTCAGTTTTCCTCGCACTTGCGGTGACAGCGTCAGCATTTTGGAGGCGAGAAATCGAAGCGTCGTAACCATGATCCCCAGATCGGCCGGAGAGGGCCGACTGGCGCTAAGCTCCTTCAGCACTGCAATCGCATCATTCCCTGTAGGGAATGGAATATTCAGCGCCTTCCACAGTGGCTCCAAGCCCTCAACAAGAGGAGCGAATGGGCGGCGGTCGCCAAAGATCATTGGACCTTGGAAAACGCCTTCCGGCGATCGCCACTCGCCCTGTGTTAGCAACAATCCGCGACCGTCGCGGCCAGCTCGGAAAGCGTTTCGTAATTGGGCGGGGGTCATCGTTTCACCCGGGAAGGCGTCATCCTTGTGGAGTGAGGAAGCGAGCAGTTGATAGACTAACAAGCTTTCCTTGATCACCTCATTGGTGACCTTCTGCGCCTTCAAATTTTGCAACTGTTCAATGAGCTCCGCTGGCGTGGGACCAGACTTGACTCCCAGAGCTGGCAAGATGCCGCTTCGGTGGATCTGGTCGTCTACCTTTCCTAGCGTCCGGGCTCTCTCCTTCGGTTGGATCGGAACGCCGGCGACCGGCAGTTGCAGTTCGCTAGCGTATCGTAGTCCATTTGCGGCATCTGGAAGCCAAGGCTCGTCTGCCAAGCGCGCCAACCAGGTCGCTTTTACATCGGGTCCGGTTTGCCATGTGTAGTAGGGATATGCGGCTTTTGCGGTTTGGTAATCCGCGTAGCGCTTTTCCCACGCACGGCTGAGGACTGCGAGAAGCGTCATCGCGCGCTTCCGCCTGATCTTTACTGGTGCGGCGACGATGTTTTCGACGACCGCCTCAAGGTCTGGGGACCAATGATCGTCGATCAGGTCTGTGTAGACGCTAGGCAGATCAGCGACCTGTGCATCGGGTCGATAGACCCCCCAAAGTGGACTCGTCCGGGTTGGGTCACTCTGGTAATAAACTCTCAAATTTGGCGGATCGGCCAAACGCGGCTCTCTTGCGACTCCCCATGCTGAAAGGAGCCGTTGCGCACCTATGTGATTTCGACCTCCTTGCTGCTTCAGAAGCTTCGCATAGGTCTTGTCGATCCAGATCAGGCCCGGCGCCCGCCCCGCGGCCTTCGCAAAGCTTTCTGTTTCCTTGTCGATCGCCGCTGGCAAATAGGCATCTGATGGGCGAGCCCAAAGGTGCTCAGTCTTGCTCTCTTCATCGAAACGGATCGCTCGCAAAGCGACGTTCGAACCGATCCGATGACCCAGTCGCGTTTCCTTCTCTTTCGGCAATTTCGCCCAGGCATCGCGAAGCTGAAGCAAGTCCGCGTCGCTAAGTCGGATTGGCTCCCTTAGGCGATCAGCACGGCCGAGAATATCGAGAGCAGCTGCCGCATCGTTGCAGTGGCCGACCAACGCGTGTCGGCGCTCCAATTCGCGAACGAAGTTCGAGGCGTCTTGTGCATCGAAGTATGCCGGATGCAGTTGCTCAACGAGACCTAGACGAACGGCGAGAGATTTGGCGTCTGCGGTCTGCACGAGGACTCGTCCGTCGCTCCTGGTTGGACAGGTGACCACCCGTCCATCTGCTAGGAGCAGGCTTGGGCGACGCAGGAAGTCATCAAGGAGATAAGCCTCCTGAGCCAGGACAGCGAAACGGACAAACCAAGTCGGCTCGCGCTGCAAATCGGCCTTGAGCAGCTTTAGCGCATCATAAACCCCAGCAACTCGCGAGCGGCCGAGCTCACCCAGGACGCTTCGCCACCGACCACCAGCATCACGTGCGACGCGCGGCAGAGCAACGTGGCTGGGAAATAGAGTGCCAAGATCATCTTCCGAGACGAGGCTTTCTAGCTCTTCCGCTTCGTAGGAAAGCTTCTGGACAGGAACCGGACCTGACGGAGTGGTGATAATAAGGTCGGCCTTGAGACGTTTGTGACACCGTTCGACGACGCGCTCGAACAGCTGATTGGTGAGCCAATCGCTTCGATCGCCAATCTCAGCCTGCAAAGGCACGTGGTGCCAAGCAGCCGGAGGATATTCCTTAAAAGCTTCTAGTGCGGCCCAGCTGACTAACGTGCCGAGATCATCCAGACGAGCCTCATTCCAAGTTGTGTGGCGAAGATGCGATCGCGCTGAGTCGGGGTCAAATTGAGCATTCAAACCAACTGGGAACTTCACTGCGATGGGCAGCGGCATTCGATCATAGAGCGCCAACGGCTCGGACCCAGCCAAGCGCACGCAAACACCGAGCGGCGTGCTATCGGCCGTGGCTTTGTTCGATCGTTCCTCGCCAGCGGGGGTCGGACGGCAAACGAAGTATCGGCGAAATTGGGGTGCACCTAGATCCACCGACGAGGACACAGGCGTGAGTGACGAGAGTTCTACACTGGCGTTTCCTTCAGCAAACGAGATGGAAGACGTGCCTACTGACGTAAGGCTAATCTCGAACTCGCAGCTCTGATCTGACGCAGCGAGGTTAGCGAACTGCAACCGCCGAACGCTGCGGAGAAACAAAAGAGCGTCGCTGTTGAGCTCTCGGACTGCATCCAAGACTTGTTGAGCAGCAACTTCATCATTCAGCGGGAGAAGCAACATGGTGTCGCGTGCTGCCGGATCGTAGACTCCGAGCACCTCTTTCTCCGCACCGCAGGGTTCCGGGCCGCCCGGACCCATGATGAAGTGGAACGGCGGGGCATGGAGAGCTATGGGCCCACCGAGCGCCTTCAGGGTTTTTTGCCCAATGCCAAACCGTCCCGATGCGTGCGGATCATCGTCTTTGGTTGAAAGCCACGGCAGCAACATTGCCGCGACATTCGCGAGTGTCACCGGAGAGCCGTTGTGTGTGATCAAGAGCTCTCGGCGAGGATGCTCACGATACGCGACGACTAGCTTGGTGGCGCCTAAGTCATCGGCATTTTGAATGCACTCCAGCACGCCTTGGAACGGCCTCGGGCTTAACGTGCTGGCACCCTTTTCAGCGCCTTGTTGACTGGCTCTGAAGACTGGTCGCTGCCCACTCATAAGCTCGCCGAAGCGCACGACCGCACCTCGTGCCCAAGCTTCCGAAGGTGCATCGGGCACCCAGCTGTAGTCAGGCCACGTGTGACTTAGGCGATCAGCCGCTTCTCGGCCGGCCTCGTAATCATCATCAACGCGCTCCAGCGTCGCCATTTAGGTCAGCCCCGCACAGTTAATTGGATTGCTCCGCGTGTCCTCTCGCCCACGCAAGCGTATTCACCATCCGCAAGTGCTCCACCGACATTGCGTCAAGCTCCAGCAGCCGCGGGTTCATCAGCACGATCGCGAGCGTCCGCGCGCGGCTGATCGCGACATTCAGCCGGTTCTTCGAATAGAAGAAGTCTACGTGTCGAGGCAGATCGTCTGGGGCGGAGGTGGCGAGGCTGACGATCACGACCTCTGCCTCCTGGCCTTGGAATTTGTCGACCGTGCCGACGCGGGCGCCATCCGGCAGGTGGGCCCGTAATAGGTTCACCTGTGCATTGTAGGGTGTGACGACCAAGATATTCTGCAGGCCGAGTGCGTCGGTGGACCCGTTGCGGTTAACGAACTGAGTCCCAATAAACGCCTCGATTAAGTCGCGCGTAGCGAGAGCCTCCTCCTCGCTCGATTGGCTGCACCCCTGATGGTTCATTTCGAAAACAGAGATGCCGTGCCGCTTCAGAGCCGGATGCGCGGTCCCGTTCAACAAGAGCTCTTGTCGACCGCAATCGTTCTGCGCCTTTAGCCGCCCGTCATAAACGGCCTCGGAAATGAAGGCGCATATCGACGGGTGCATGCGCCAGCTCGTGTCCAGCAGAACGCCCCTGTCGGGGGCGATCGTCGCATCACCCTGAAGAAAATAATCGAGCGCCGACAGGCCACTTTCCCCCGGATGCGCGCCTTGGATCGGCTGAGCAAGCTGCATCTGGTCGCCCACCAGAACAATGTTTCGAGTGCTGCCCGCCATCGCGAGCATGTTACCCAGCGAGACCTGTCCAGCCTCATCCACAAAGAGATAATCGACGGCACCCTTCATGTCCGGCCGGGCGAAAAGGTAGGCCGTTCCGCCAATCAGATCCCAGCCCCCCATCTCCATGTCCTGGTTGTCGAGAAGATCTTGGATGACCCGGCCATTTAGGTAGCTGTCCGGATCATGCGCCGACACTTTCTTGACTCCGCTGAACACGATTTGGTGTTCCGCCGCGAGTTCCTCGACCTTCGCCAGCAGGTTGTTAATTGCCTTGTGGCTGTTGGAGGAGACGCCGACCCGCTTCCCAGCATTAATCAGCGCTAAAATCACGTGCGCACTTGTGTAGGTCTTTCCGCTGCCGGGAGGGCCTTGGATGAAAAGCAGACTCTCATCGAGAGCGAGAGAACGAAGCGTGCAGGCATCGACGAGACTGTCGCCCGATTGGACGAGCGGACCTCCGTCCCAGCCAACGAGCCGAGGAGCTCGCCGCTCAAGCAGGTCCAGGACCGCTTTGCTGCCTTCTCCAGAAGCGAGCGCTGAGATGTTTCGTCGCAGAGCACCTTCCAGAACTCTATCGTCAAGCGGCCAGCCGAGGATGATTGAGCCGTCCTCAGGAAACTGTTCCCCACCTCGAAGCTGCCGCTTGACCTCCACGCACGAGGCGGTCGTGTCTATCTCAACAATTTTGCCGAGCCTCATACCGGAGGGGGCATGAAGCACCTCTGATCCGACCCTCAGCTTCGTTTCCTGCGGGGGGAACGAATAGCGGGCGACGGTCGACTTCTTCTCCTGGCGAAGCCAAGCAGCTCCGGAGGAAGACACGCAGCCGATGCACTCCAGATCATCCAAGAGCTCGTGAGGCTCGGCTTCGCAACGGTCAAAAACTGCCCATCGGGCAGGCTTCTTGGCGCGCGCATGGAAATCCACCAGCTGGAGGAGAAGTTCGCGGACACTTTCAGTGAGGTGGGGCGACGCGGCGACGGCACGACGGAGCGCTTCCCGTAAATGCTTCTTTTCATCCCGCTCGGCGGCCTTTTCCTCAGTGATCGGCGCCTGCGGCTTCTTTTCCCACCAAGGCAAATGATCCGGCCGGAGGGACAGCAACCAGTCGCGAAGTCCTTCGGTGTTTTCGCAATCGACTCGATTGTAGTCGAGGATTGAGTCGAGAAGCCGATCGTCGCGACCTTCAAGCCAGCGATGGTAGAAGACGATCGACTCGCCGGCCGCTTTCACATCTTCGTCGCGCTTGGGCGCGAAGAAGTGTTCGAGCGTCTTCAGGCTCATATCCCGCTCTGAAGTGCGGATCGCCGCCCGCGCGACAGTGAAGAGGTCAACGAACTTTTCGGCCCGGAGCAGGGCATCCACTTCGGCCTCGCGGCTGGCAAACGCCGTCGACAGCCTTCGCAGGACGGTCACTTCGTAGGAGGCGTAGTGATAGATGTGCGCCCCTGGGTGCTCGGCGACGTGCGTTGTGAACCAATCGACCACCGCCTCAAAGGCGGCTCGTTCGGTTAGGCGGTCGTGAGCCCAGTAGTGAACGAACTGCTTCTGTCCCGCAGTATCGCGGAGATGGATACCCCAGAGATATTCCAGGCCGCCCTCGTGCAGCGGATCGCCTTCCAGATCGAAAAACAGGTCCGCGGGATCGGGATGAGGCATGCGAAGAAATCCGCGCGAGTCCTTAAACGGCAATAACTCGATCAGCGGTTGGTCCGGTTTCCCACGGAGCTGCAGGCTCGCCTGCGCCCGAACCTTTTGGAAGGTGGCCGGCGCCAGCTTTGGCACGACCGTCGCTGGTGACGCTTGCGCCAGGCCGGTGAGCGTCGATATGCCGGCTGCCCTGAGCTTCTTGGCCTGCGGACGGGCCAGTCCCGCCACTCGGCACAGATCGTCAGTCCGCTCCCATTCGTCGGCGCACAACTCACGCCAGCCGCACAGCTTGCATACACTGCATGGCTCGGGCGACGTCCCCTGCGCTCCGCCCTCGACGAACCCGAGATAGCGACCTTTGGAAGCCCCAATCGTGTATTGAAAGTCCTTCGCCCTGAAGCTGTGCTCGGCACCGTTTCCGAGAACGATGTGGAGCTTCTCGGGCGGTCTGCCTTGGACGCTCTCAATCAGGTCCGCGTAGAGACCCAGCTGGACGATGTGGTTTGCTCGTGGTTCACGCGCGAGCTTGGTATCGATGGGTTCGTAGGACCAGCCGTTCAGGGCGGAGGGCTCGTCCACACGCCTTAGAAAGTCGGCAAAGCCATGCCACGGCCCATGCAGGAAGGCGGCCTGATAGATGATCGGTGCCCCGCCGTGCATCGCTTCGACAGTCGCGTTGACTCGATCTTCGAGAGACCCGCCGCTCGAAATCTCGACCACAGTCGTTTCGCGTTTCAGCTGCCGGAGATAATCTCGCTCATGCTCGTTTCCGGCCTCTGCGACGAGCTTTGCCTCCTCGTCATCTTCGGCTCGGTCCGGCAGGCACTTAGGATCGTTGAGTTTGCGCAGGCTGAGCGAGATCGAGTGCGGACAGCCGAGATAGGCATTCAAGTCTGACGCCGAATGCAGCAGCTTGTCGTCGAACCTACGCATACAACCCCCGAGGAGGGGCCTACGCTAGTTCAACCGCTTAATCTAGTTTAGGTTTTCGGTTTCAGCTTCATTTGGAGGATGGCGGATTTAGGATGCGAGAAAGTGTTCGGGAGTGATTTATGACTCTGGAAGAAGCCTACCTTCAGCACATTCTCCTGCACCTCCGTGTTCAAGATGCTGACGACGGTCTCCTGAAGACGTTGATGAACAGCTGGTTCGCTCACTACAAAGGGGCTCCCTCTTAGAGTCTGGTCGGCCTCGATGGCTGAGCAGAAAGAGCAGCAAGCGCGTTCTGAGGCAGCATTTGCATGCAATTTCCGCGGCCGCGCAGCAGGCGCATGACCAAGGCGAATATGAGCGCCTCGTCATCGATCATGTGATCCCGTCCGCCGAACTCGTTGCGCGACTTAAGCGGAAGAGCTTCTCCGACGCTAAAGAGCTAAGATCGTTCTTGGCCAAGTGGTTCACGCTGGCGCTGCTCACGAAGGACGAGCATGACCAGCTGCTCAAGCCCTTCAAATCCTCGCTTCCTTCGACTTGGGATGATGCGCAGTTCGAAGCTGATGGGTCCCGCCGCTACTGCCGGTATGAGCATCCCAGCATTCGGATTGAGTTCACCGTCCTCAACGGCCATTGAAGCGGGGATCGCGCACCAAGCACACCTTTTGGGGCTAAGTTTAGGGTTTAGCTGAGGTCTAGTCCGGGAAATCGAGGCTAATCAGAACGATATAGCCGCTGTTAGGAGTCCTCCCGCGAAGCGCTACGGAAAGGCGTCTGGCGGAGACGGAGGCCGCACACTCCACGTCCCAAGGCAGATCGGGACGTCTCTAAGTCTTTGATTGCGATGAGGATCAAGCCAGT
>Ga0207667_10006613_pt1 | contig 14013 bp, 14 predicted proteins | sample KBSCornC52_FD_184301 | JGI IMG/M metagenome (GOLD analysis project Ga0207667, IMG submission 184301) | Corn rhizosphere microbial communities from Kellogg Biological Station, Michigan, USA - KBS Corn C5-2 (SPAdes) (version 2) | ecosystem: Host-associated > Plants > Roots > Rhizosphere > Soil ... | reverse complement strand
ATTGCTGGAGTTGGATCGATGAACGTTCGTACGCCTGCGGACATCTCGAAAGCCCCCGCTGGGTCACTCAGTGAAGAGTTGTCGCAGCTCGAGATGGCGCTGACCGTGCTGTGGAATTCGGCGCGGCGCTGGCTGAGCAAGAGGAGCAGCGTCAACGGTCTCTCAGACCTCGACGTCTTTCTGATGCACATGCTCGCCTACCGGAACAGCCCCATGAGGGCATCTGACCTCGCCTTCGCGCTGGCGATCGACGACATGCACCTCGTTTCCTACTCGCTGAAGAAGCTGACCAAGCTCGGGCTGATCACCAGCGCGAAGTCCGGGAAGGAAGTCGTTTATCATGCAGCCAAGGCCGCGGAGGACGACCGCGATGCCTTCCTCGAGGACCGCAGCCGCTACGTGGAACCGGCAATTCGCGACTTGATGGCGTCAGGACTTGACGTCGGAGCACTAACGAAGGCCCTCCGCACGCTTTCAGGCGTTTACGAACAGGCGGCGCGTGCGGCGGCTTTCGAAAAGCGCAGCGACGCTTAGCAGGGCCGATATCTGAGCAGCCGAATCTGGCCGTTAGCAGCCGGTCTGCTTGTGGCAGCTTTCGACTCATTTCTGCCGGTAGCGTTTCAGCAGCCTTCGATCGTTGCGAAGACAACCGATCCGTGCGGGATTTCGACATCCCGGATTGATTCACAGGAGCCCTTCCCGGCGGAGCATCGAAAGTGGTTCGTAGGAGGCCAGGCCGTGCAGAAGTGCCCCATAGCATTCGGCCAAATGCTGATGCGCCTGCCGGGCCGTCGCGTGGACTGCTGCCTTCGCTGCCGCGCGCTCTTGTCGCTCGCGCCGACGAAGGTATTCCGTTTCTTCGTGAGTCATAGAACCCTCCGTCCGTTCAATAACCGGCCGAGGTTGCACGCGAATTGCCCGCTAATGTCTCAACGATGACCGAGGGGATCCTTTTTCGCCGCGCACTGTCAGTTGGCGCACGCGTCCAGGGAATAGCCTTCAGAGCGGACGGTGCGAATGATCTCCTGCCCGGGACCGAGCGCGACGCGCAACCGTCTGATCAAGACGTCGACTGTGCGCAATTCCACCTCTTCGTTATGAGGCCAGACGATCTCGAGAAGCTGCTGACGCGAAAAGACGCGTTCGGGGGATCTTAGAAAATGCTGAAGGAGCCGGTATTCGGTCGGACCTAACGAGACCGGTCGTCCGTCACGGCGCACACGATGTGCGGCCACGTCGAGCTCAATGTCGCCATATCTGAGCTTCTCGGCGACCAGATTCGGCGAGGAGCGGCGAAGTAATGCATTTGCCCGGGCAACCAGCTCCTTCGGGCTGAACGGCTTCGATAGGAAGTCGTCCGCGCCTGTCTCGAGGCCGCGAACCCGATCATCCTCCTCGCCACGAGCAGTAAGCATGATGATCGGAAGTGTTTCCACCGAGCGGCTGCGCCTTATCCGTCGGCACACTTCGATGCCGCTCGTGCCTTCGATCATCCAGTCTAGGATCAGGAGGTCGGGCTTGATCTCATCTATGAGAATCAGCGCTTCATCCCCGTTCGGCGTAGTTGTGACCGTAAAGCCCGCGGCCGCAAAATGATGCTTCAACAGGTCTGCGATGGGTCTGTCGTCTTCGACGACAAGCAGGCGTTTGGTGCCCCTCATTTCGGCGACTTGCCTGGCCGGTCGGCCATGTGCTGGCCGGTTGCTGCATAATAGACCATCTCGGCGATGTTGGTCGCGTGATCACCCACGCGTTCCAGGTTTTTGGCAACGAAGAGGAGGTGCGTCGCGTGGCCGATATTCTGCGGGTTCTCCATCATGTGCGTAAGGAGCGACCGGAAAATGGAATCGTAGAAATCGTCGACCGCGTCGTCCCGCTCGCATACCCGGTAGGCCGCTTCAGCATTGCGTTCGACGAACGCATCGAGGACGTCATGCACCATTCCGGTCGCGATTCTCGCCATCTCCGGGAGCAACGATAACGGCTCGATCTTCGCGGCCCCCTCGAGAAGCGGGACGCGCTTTGCGATGTTCTTGGCATAATCGCCGATGCGCTCAACCACGCCCGAAATCTTGAGCGCTGCGACGACATCCCGAAGATCCTCGGCCATCGGCGCTCGCAATGCGATGAGCTGGACCGCGCGGCGCTCGGTTTCCACTTCCAGCACATCGAGCTTCTTATCGTCTTCGATGATCTTGGCGGCGCCTTCGAGGTCCCGCTGGACGAGGCACCGCATCGCCTCGCCGATGGAATGTTCGGCGAGCCCGCCCATCTGGCTGATGAGCGCGCGGAGGCGGTCGAGGTCCTCGTCGAACGCCTTGAGCGTATGTTCGCGGCTTTGCTGCATGATTGCTCCGTTCAGCCGTAGCGGCCGGTGATATAATCCCTGGTCCGCTGCTCGTGCGGGTTGGTGAAGATGTCGCTCGTCTTCCCGAACTCGATCAGCTCGCCCAAGTGGAAGAAGGCGGTCCGTCGCGAGACCCGCGCTGCCTGCTGCATGTTGTGGGTCACGATCATGATCGTGAACTGGCTGCTGAGCTCGTGGATGAGCTCCTCGATCCTCGCCGTCGAAATTGGATCCAGCGCCGAGGTCGCTTCGTCGAGGAGGAGGATTTCGGGCTTCACTGCGATTGCGCGGGCAATGCACAGGCGCTGTTGTTGCCCGCCCGACAAGGACAGCGCGCTCTGGTTGAGCTTGTCCTTGACCTCGTCCCAGAGTGCCGCCTGGCGAAGCGCATCCTCGACGCGGTCACTGAGCTCAGACTTGGACAGGCGCTCATAATAAGACAGCGCAAAGGCGACGTTGCTTCGGATCGAGGAGGGGAAAGGCGTCGGCTTCTGAAACACCATGCCCACGAGTCGGCGGAGGTCCGCGAGCGGATATTTGCGGTCGAGGACGTTCCGGCCGTCGATTAGTATCTCGCCCGTCGCATGCTGGTCCGGATAAAGCTCGAAGATGCGGTTGACGGTGCGAAGGAGGGTCGACTTGCCACAGCCCGAGGGCCCGATGATCGCCGTGACCGCATTCGCCGGGACGCTCATGTTGACGTGCTTCAGCGCGGGCGTTTTGCCGTAGTGGAAGCTCAGGTCGCGCATGACAATGGCGCCTGGCGTGGCTTCCGCGCCGGCGGCGTCCGGTGTTTCTTTGGTCTCGATCCGGATGGCTGTCGCGCTGTCGTTCATTTGCTGATGCCTTTCCGGGCAAGCAGCCGGACGAGGATGTTGAGGATAAGCACGAAGGCGGTGAGCACAAAGGCGCCGGCCCAGGCGAGCGTGTGCCACTCGTCATAGGGACTCATCGCATACTGGAAGATCACCACCGGGACATTCGCCAGCGGCGCGTTGAGGCTCGAGCTCCAGAACTGGTTGTTGAGCGCGGTGAACAGCAGGGGCGCGGTTTCCCCTGCAATACGGGCCACCCCCAGCAGAATTCCCGTGAGAATGGCGCTCAGCCCCGCCTTGTAGATGATCTGCCAGGTAACGCGCCAGCGCGGCAGTCCGAGCGCGAAGCCCGCCTCGCGCATCTGGTCGGGCACCAGCCGAAGCGACTCTTCGGTGGTGCGGACGACGATCGGGAGCAAGATGATCCCAAGCGCGACCGCGCCGGCATAGCCCGAGAAATGGCCTGCGCTGACGACCACGAGTTCGTAAACGAACAGGCCGATCACGATCGACGGCGCGCTTAGCAAGATGTCATTGACGAAGCTGATTACGGCGGCAGCTCGCGTGTGCCGCCCGTGCTCGGCGAGATAGGTGCCCGCGGCGACGCCGATGGGCGTGCCCACCACCAGTCCGAGCAGGATCATCACCGCGCTTCCGTAGAAGGCATTCAGCAGGCCGCCGCTCGATCCCGGCGGCGGGGTCATTTCGGTGAACAGCCGCGGGGTCAGCGCCGCCGCGCCCTCGCGAAGCGTCGTCCAAAGGATCCAGAAGAGCCACAGCAGCCCGAACGCCGTCGCGGCGGTGGCGAACAGGAAGGCAATGATGTCTGCGGCCCGGCGGCGGATGGGGACGGCCACGTCAGTGAGTCCTTCCGAACTGGCGGTTCATTCGGAGAAGTAGCAGTTTGGCGATGGTCAGCACGATCAGCGTCACCACGAACAGAAGGAAGGCGAGGGCGATCAGCGACGAGCGATAAAGATCGGTGTCGGCTTCGGTGAACTCGTTCGCGATCGCCGCGGCGATCGAGTTGCTCGGCATGAGCAGCGAGGCCGAAAGGTCGTGCGCGTTGCCGAGCACGAATGTCACTGCCATGGTCTCACCGAGCGCCCGGCCGAGCCCAAGGAAGACCGCGCCGATGATCGCGGAGCGCGTGTAGGGGAGGGTCAGGCGGCTGAGGATCTCCCAGCGCGTCGAGCCCAGCGCCACGGCCGATTCCTTAAGAGCCGTGGGAACGGCGTTGAACACGTCGCGCGAGACGGCGGCGATGAACGGAATGACCATGATCCCGAGCACGATGCCGGCGGTCAGCATGCCGATCCCGATAGACGGCCCGCTGAACAAGGGACCGATGAGCGTCTTGTTGCCGAGATGATCGTTGAGCCACGGCTCGACATGGGCGGCCATGAATGGGGCGAAGACGAACAGCCCCCACATTCCGTAGATGATGCTGGGGATCGCGGCGAGCAGCTCGATCGCGATCGCGATCGGCCCTCGCGACCAGCGCGGTGCGATGTCGGTCAGGAAAAGCGCGATGCCGATGCTGACCGGGACAGCGATGATGAGCGCGATGGCCGATGTGACGATCGTTCCGTAAATCGGCACCAGCGCCCCGAAGTGCCCAGCGACCGCGTCCCACTCGCTGCTGGTGATGAAGCGCCAGCCGAACGTCTTGAAGGCGAGGCGGCCGCCCCAGGCCATCGAAAGCGCGATGGCGCCGAGAAGGATCAGAACGAACCATGCAGCGGAGGCAGTAATAAAATGGAAGACGCGGTCCGCGGACGCTCCGCTCTTCCACGGAGTGGCCCCCGTTCCGGACTTATGGGCGAGCGTTGCGTTCATTTAATCTCGGCGGCGACGTAGCTTTCGATCTGCTGGATCAGGGCGGGCGGAAGCGGGACATAGTCGAGCTTGTTGGCCTGATCCTGGCCGTGTTCGAGCGCATATTTGAAGAAGGCTACGGCAGCGTCGGACCGTTTCTTGTCGCTCGGCTGCCTGGGCATGAGGATGAAGGTGGTCGCGGTAATCGGATAGGCGTTCGCACCCGGCGCGTTGGTCATCACCAGGTTGAAGTCCTTCGCGTTCTTCCAGTCGGCGCTTCCCGCCGCCGCGGAGAAGCTCTGCGCGCTTGGGCTGACGAAGGTGCCGGCCGCATTCTGGAGCTGCGCGTAGGTCATCTTGTTCTGGATCACATAGGCATACTCGACATAGCCGATCGAGTTCGGAATCTGCTTGACGTAGCCCGCAACGCCCTCATTGCCCTTGCCACCAACGCCGACCGGCCAGCTCACCGACTTGCCTTCACCGGGACCGCTTTTCCACGTCGGGCTGACCTGGCTCAGATAATGGGTGAAGTTGAAGCTCGTGCCCGAGCCATCGGAGCGGTGGACCACCGCGACGGCGGCCGCGGGCAGCTTCAGCCCGGGGTTGAGCCGGGTCAGGACCGGATCGTTCCAGCTCTTCACCTTCCCGGCATAGATGTCGGCGAGCACCGGCCCCGTGAGCTTGAGCTGACCTGCGGAGAGGCCCGGAATGTTTACGACCGCGACGATTCCGCCGACGACGATCGGAAATTGCACTAGCTTGCCTTGAGCGAGCTCGTCGGAAGCGAGCGGCTGGTCGGTGGCGCCGAAGTCGACTGTCCCCGCCTTGACCTGCGCAACGCCGGCGCCCGAGCCGATCGACTGGTAATTGATCGCGGTGCCCGACTGGTTCCGGTACTCGGCGGCCCAGGCGGAAAGCACCGGATAGACGAAGGTCGATCCGGCCCCTGTGACCTGCACGCCGGACGAGCCGGCCCCGTTGCCCGTCTCGTTGCCGGCGTTGCTCCCGCAAGCGGCGAGCACGATCGCGAGCGGAAGTGCAATGACGAGCTTTTTCATGATCGGGTCCTGTGGAGTCATTGAACCCGGCCGTCTTTAGAGGCCCGTTATGACGGCTGTGTGACAGTCATTTTACAGGCGTGCGACAAAAGCCGCTCACCTCGCTGTCGGAACCCGAACAGCGACGGTGGTCCCGATCCCGAGCTCGCTCATGATCTCGAGAGAGCCGCGATGGCGCTCGACGATGTGCTTCACGATTGCGAGGCCTAGGCCCGTGCCACCCGACTCACGGCTGCGCGCCGCGTCAACGCGATAGAATCGCTCGGTCAGCCGCGGCAGATGCTCCCTGGCAATCCCGGGGCCCTGGTCCGCAACCGCAACTTGCACAAAGCCGCCGGCTTGCATCACCGAAACCGCAATCGCGCAGTCGCCCGTCGCGCAGCCGTAGCGAACGGCATTGGCGAGGAGATTGTCGAACACCTGAACCAGCTGATCGAAGTCGCCGAGAATCTTCGGAATGTTGTCGTCGAACCGCGTTGTCACGCGGCACTCCCGTCCGTCGGCAGCGAACCGCGTGTTGGCGACGGCCGCATCGATCACCTCGCCGATGCTGATTTCTTCGGTCGGCTTGACGAAGCGGTGAGCCTCGACTCGAGAAAGGCTCATCAGATCTTCGACGATTCGAAGCATCCGGTGAGCTTCGTCGCCGATGGTGCGGGAGAAGCTTGAGCGAAGCTCCTCGGGGAGGTTGTCCCCATCGGCAAGAGTTTCCGAGTAGCCGATAATCGTCGCCAGCGGCGTGCGCAGCTCGTGACTTGCGTTGGCGACGAAGTCGACGCGGATCTTCTCGGCCGAAACCCCGGCGGAACGGTCGACCATGCGGACAATGACGGACTCTCCGACGGTCTTGATGAGCAGCCGCCACGCCCATCCGAGCTCGGCGATGCCGGTGACGTCGATGTCTCCGGAACGGTGGCCCAGGATGAGGTCGAGGGCTTGCGGATGGCGGATCGCCAGCCGCACGTCGCGTCCCTCGATCTGCTCGCCGAGCAGCTTGCGCGCAGGCCCATTGGCCATCGCGATCCGGCTGCCGGTAACGATGATCGTCGGCTCGTCGAACGAATCGATGACCAGCCGCACGTCGATCGTCTTGTCGAGCATGCGCGGGCTTGTAGCCAATCGCCTTCCCCGAGGCACGCTCGCAAGAAACTGGCCCCCTCACCTAAACGGCGAGGGGGCCGCCTTTCGGGCCGAGGGGAGAGAAGGCCGAAAGGCAATCAGAAGACGAGCTGTCCGAACAGGCCGAACTCGTTGTAGCTGCCGCGGTCGAGACCGCCGATCGTACCATTGGACGTGCTCAGGAAACCGTTGTTGGTGCGCTCATGTTTGTAGACGACCGCCAGGTCGATCGGGGCGATCGGCTTATAATCGACACCCAGATTGAAATAACGGTTACGCGCAGCTCCATCGGTTCCCGCCAGCACCACCTCGGTCGGCCTTACCCAATCGTACCGTCCAAACGCGGAGATTTTCGGACTGAAAGCAAACGAGCCGAAGGCCGACCACCCGCGCGACTTATCGTTAGGTGTCAGAGGCGCTGGATTGGGCAGCGCGGCCGTGGTGATGTTGTTCCAGTTTTTCGCCCAGAAATATTCGACTCCGGCGCGGAGCCCCTTGTCGGTGTAGGCGGCAAGTGCATCCCAACGTTCGGCGCGATGATTGACGTTGACCGTGTCATTGCTCTTGCCGAGCTTGCCCGTGTAGCCGCCGAGCGCGAGCACGATCGGCTTCACCGGGTGCACGTCGATACGACCCTCGAGATCGATCGTGTTCGAGCTGCGTGACAAGGTCTTGTAGCCGGCGCCATTGATCGCCGAAATCTGATAGTTGACGAGGCCGTTGCCGAAGCCGCCGAGCACGTGGACGCCCCAGTCGGACGAGGTCCCGAACTTGGTCCGGTCGATCAGTGTGTTCTCGACGAAGCGGTAGCCGTACACGCCTTCGACGAACGGTACCCACGGCAGGTCGGCCGCGCCAATACGGACCGCGAATGCCGGGTTCAGCTTGGCCTGCAGGAACGCCTTCTTCACATAGACGAGGACGTCCTTGCTGGTGCCATTGGCATTGTAGCGGAAGTCGGTCGTGATGTTGGCCGAGAAGACGTCGCTGAACTTGTGATCGACGCCGATGTAAAAGCGCTTGAGCTCTGTCTGGGTACCGTTCTGCACATTGTCTGTCGTGCGACCGAGGAGATCGGTCGAAGTCTGGTGGATGCTGCTGACGTTGAGGAACGATTTGCCGCTGATGGTCGTGTTCGCGAACCAGCCGGTCTTGATCGCCTTCTCGAGCGGCGGGACCGCTTGCTGGGCCGAAGCAGCCTGGACTTGCGCGGCTTGCGATTGTCCTAGGGCCGTTGCCGCCTGATTCTGTGCAGCTACGGCCGCTGCCTGGGCATTTGCAGCCTGCGTTTGCGCCGCCTGAACGGCTTGGGTAGCGCCCTGCTGCGCCGCTTCGTCGGCGTCGAGCCGAGCCGTCAGCGCCTTCACTTCCGATCTCAGCTCCTGGATTTCGGAGTCGCGAGGATCAGCACTGTGCTTGTGCACCTTCGCGTTCGCCGGGACGGAAGCAAGAGCCGTGCACGCAAGCAGCAGTGAAACCGTCGTCTTCATTTCGTTAGCCTCTCTACCTTCTCATCCGGCGGCGCCGGGACATGTCTGCTGACTGTTGGTGGATGCGTGGAGGTGCGGCTTTTTCCGCGAACGGATTCGCGTGATCCATGCAGTCCCCCGGCTCGCCACTGTTGTCTGGCGAATCGGGGACTAGGGCGCAGATGCTACCTGCGCGTGACGGCGACGTTACAGATGCGTGACGACGTCCGCCAAGCCGTTTTGCGTCACGAAGACGCAACATGCGCGACCCGAGCCTGTAACAGCGACTCGCTAAAGACCGTCGGGTGGCAGGGGCCACTTCAACTTTTCAGACGGGAATCATTCTATGCGTGGGATCAAGCGATCGCTGCTTGTTGCGATGTCCATCTTTTCGATCAGCCTGGGCACGGGTGCTTCGGCAGCAGTGACTGGGGCTGGATCGACGTTCGTCTACCCGGTGCTCTCAAAGTGGGCTTCGGACTTCAAGAAAGCCGGAGGCGACGAGATCAACTATCAATCGATCGGCTCGGGCGGCGGAATTGCGCAGATCAAGGCTGGTACGGTGGACTTCGGAGCGACGGACAAGCCGCTAGCCAGCGAAGAACTTGCTGCTGCCGGCCTGACGCAATTCCCGGTCGTGATCGGAGGCATCGTGCCGGTTATAAACATCCCCGGCGCGCATCCCGGCCAGGTAAAGATAAGCGGTCCCGTGCTTGCCGCTATCTATGCGGGCGAGATCAAGATGTGGAACGATCCGCAGATTTCCAAAATCAACCCCGGCCTGCACTTCCCGGCGAAGGCGATCACGCCGGTGCACCGCGCCGACGATTCAGGAACCACCTTCAACTTCACACACTACCTCAGCCAGGTCAGCCCCAACTGGAAGGTGAAGTTCGGCGAAGGGAAGACAGTCTCCTGGAACGGCGGGATCGGCGGCAAGGGCAACGAGGGCGTCGCCGGCTACGTCAAGCAGATCCCCTATTCAATCGGCTATGTCGAATATGCATATGTGAAGCAGAACAATCTTGCCTACACGCTGATACAAAATTCAGCGGGCAAGTTCGTGACGCCGAACGCGAAGAGCTTCGCTGCCGCCGCAGCAACGGCCGATTGGGCACACGCACGAGACTTCAACCTGGTGATGACCAACGCGCCGGGCGCCGCGTCTTATCCCATCGCGGCAACCACGTTCGTGCTAATGTACAAGCAACCGAAGAATGCCGCGTCTGGCGCCTCAGCCCGTAAGTTCTTCGAATGGGCGCTCGCGAAGGGCCAACCACAGGCGCTGAGCCTCGATTACGTCCCGCTGCCGACGGCACTGGTAAAACGGATCCAAGGCTATGTCGGATCGAACAGCAGGTAAGCTATGTTCTTGCGGCGAGTCCCTAACGCACCATTATCCACGCCTCTTTGTCGCTCGTTCAACGATCGGCGGTAAATCTGTCTTTGGCAGCACCCCTCACCCCAGCCTGCCGAAGAGTGACCAGAGGCCCGCCGCAGCCGCTTGAACCCGACCGGCAGGGCCTCTTCATTCCATCGGAGATCCTGTGGCGCAAATGCTCTTTGAAGAAGAGGCTGAAGACTGCCGGCGGAAAGCACTCGCCTATGTCGGCCAGCCGGAAGCAACGTTCCTCTTGAGTGTGGCAAGGCAGTTTGATCGGCTTGCTCATGAGCGGACGAAGGCTCGCAGGCCGCGGCCCTAACGTCCGCTTTGGATGGAAGGCGGACATTCGACCCTTGACCGAGCCGACGACGCGGCGCCACCGCTAGAAGGACCAAGGAGGTAATTGCCATGAGGGCGATCGTGGTGACGGACGAGACTGCAGGAACGGCCGGAATGAGGCTGGTGGTGCGGCCCGAGCCGGCGGCAGCTATCAATGATGTCGTGGTGCAGGTCCACGCGTCCGGATTCGTCGGGACCGAGCTGGGTTGGCCCTCGACCTGGACCGATCGCTTAAACCGTGACCGAACGCCGACGATTCCCGGGCACGAGCTGGCGGGAGTGGTCACCGCACTGGGCTATGGGACGACGGGGCTTTCCGTTGGACAGCGGGTATTTGGCCTCACTGACTGGTATCGCGACGGCACTCTCGCCGAATATGTGGCCGTCGAGGCGCGTAACCTTGCGGCGTTGCCGGACGACGTCGATTTTACGGTTGGCGCAAGCCTGCCGATCTCGGGCCTGACCGCGTGGCAGGGATTGTTCCAGCACGGCCGCCTTCGGTCGGGGCAGAGCGTCATCGCGCACGGTGCCGGCGGCGCTGTCGGATCGATGGTGGCGCAGCTCGCTCGAGAGGCGGGCGCCCATGTCATCGGCACTGGACGTGCCGCCGATCGCCAAAAGGCGCTCGACTTCGGAGCCAACGAGTTTGTCGACCTCGACAACGAAGTTCTGGAGGACGTCGGCGAAGTCGACCTGGTCTTCGACCTCATCGGCGGCGATATCGCTAAGCGTTCCGCACGCCTGGTTCGTAGCGGTGGAACGATTGTGTCCATCGTCGGGCCAGTGGAGACGCAGCCAGCCGATGGCGTCGCGATCGATTTCGTTGTTGAGGCTGACCGCGTTCAACTGAGCGAGATCCTCGAGCGAGTACGGGATGGACGGCTCCGAACAAACATTGGCGCGATGGCGCCTCTCGATGACGCGGTCGCCGCCTTCAACTCGACCGAACGACGAACGGGGAAGACGATCATCGACGTTCGTGCAAGCGAGCGAGTCCCGAACGCCGACGCCAGCCAAAGTGCGCTATCGGTCGTGAGCTGAGTTGGGAGCGCTATTGTTTCGCTTCAGTGGAAAAATGACTCTAGCAAGCCGTCATCGCTGCTGAAAAAAAGGTTTGGCCGCAGCTATCGCTGAGTGCTTGCCCATTCCTGCAGGATTCTTTTTTCCGCACTCGTGAGTTGATTTCCTCTGAAGCCGGGCCTCCTGAAGTCCGACAATCGACCATCCTTGGTTATCGGCTGTGGAGAAAACGCTGGGCTTGGGAGCAAGTCGTCCGCCCGCTTGGGTTCGCCGAAGTGAATGCCGGCGGAGGCATCCGCGACCCAGGCTATCCAGCCTTGGACCGCCTGCCCGTTGCACCGAAGAGTCACGTGTGCATCTTCAGGCAGCCGCACTTTGCCGACGACCAGCACGCCGTGCTCCGATAGGTTTCTAATTCTTATGGGGACGCGAACACCCTCGCTTTCAAGAAAACCGGCCAGCAAGACTTTCGCACGCGGAGATCTCCGCTCGTCTGCCGGGCTCTTTTTCACCTGGGGCCTCTGTAGTGCTGCGGGGTATTTCAAATTCCGGATTAGCCAAAAAGTCTTGATCAGTTGCACACTAACCAAAGTAAGGACGCCACTCAGTGTCGCGCTAGCGAGGGAAAGCCGGGCATATCGTTACAGTGGCTCTAATGTCTGCAATGGGTGAGAGCTGCCATTAGCCACCATACCAAATCGGTCTGTCGTATTAGCATTTCTCCACCGCCCCAAAATTGCTACCGGCATCCGTGTCGTCACGGCAGAATCGGAGCGTTCGACGGACGCGTGATTGCCTGCCAATCCGGTCTATCGCAGACCGGCGCTGGTCCTGATGGCCAGCACCACGGACGGAGGCAAGTCGATGAGCAAGACAACCTATCGCAGCGTCGATGTCGATGGCGTCGAAATTTTCTATCGCGAGGCCGGCGAACCCCGCGCGCCGAAACTTCTCTTGCTTCACGGCTTTCCGACCTCGAGCCACATGTTTCGCGATCTTCTTCCGCTGCTCGATGATCGATTCCATATCGCCGCTCCTGACTTGCCGGGCTTCGGCCGCTCGGCGAATCCACGTAAGAACAGCTTCGAGTCTATCGCGGACACGATCGAGCGATTTACGGAGATCGTCGGTTTCGACCGGTTCGCCGTCTATGTCTTCGATTATGGCGCGCCTACCGGATTTCGCCTCGCAATACGTCGTCCCGAACGTATCATCGCGATCATCTCCCAAAACGGCAACGCCTACGTCGAGGGTCTGAGCGACGGCTGGAACCCCATCCGGAATTATTGGGAGAACGCGTCGGAAGCCAATCGCGCGGCACTTCGCGGGATGCTGACGCCCGAAATGACCTACTGGCAATATTCCCACGGCGTGCCCGACCCGTCGGTCATTTCACCGGATGGCTACACTCTCGACGATCACTATCTTACGCGCGAAGGGGCGGCCGAAGTGCAGCTTGACCTCTTGGGCGACTACGAGAGCAATGTCACCCTTTACCCGACCTTCCAGGCCTATTTCCGCGAGCGCCAACCACCGCTGCTTGCCGTCTGGGGCAGAAATGATCCGTTCTTTCTTCCCGCCGGCGCGGAAGCTTACAAGCGCGACCTGCCCAAGGCGGATGTGCGGTTTTTCGAGACCGGGCACTTTGCGCTCGAAACGCACGCGGCAGAAATTGCCGGTGTCATTAGGACGTTTCTCAGCACAGGAGCGAAGGCCGCGCCAAAGGCGACGATGCCTATGCCCGCTGGTGCCTAGGCGACGGAGAAACCAGAGCCAAAGGAAAGAACAGACCAACTCCTCGCGTCCAGGAAGCTCGGCGGATGAAATTGGAGAAGCGATCGCAGGACGGCTGAAGAGGTTGGCTAGTCAGAGCGAGATGGCAACAACAGAAGAATGATGCGGATGACCCTGGCTCAAATATCGGAACTTTCACAGATCATCAGTTCGCTTGCGGTCGTCGCTTCCCTCATTTTCGTCGGCGGTCAGTTGCGCCAGAATACCAAAGCAACGCAGGCAAACTCCCATCACGCGGTTTCCGAGGCGCTTAATCGGCTCAATCTCCTGTGGGCGCGGAACGCTGAGGTGACGAGAATCTGGCTTTCAGGTTTGCATGACAGAGCTGCGCTTAACCCAGAAGAACTGTGGCGATTCGACTCCACCGTGCGCGCTTATCTCCACGTCTGCGAGACGATGTACAGGCAAGCAGACCTAGGAGCGGGCGATTCAGGAATCGTCGCCGCCGAAGAGAACGGCATCAAGTTCGTATTTTCTTCAGCCGGCGTGAGAGAATGGTGGGCGGAGAACCCGTTCGGCTTCTCGACCGAATTTCGCGAATATATCGGCAAGCTTACTGGCGCGTAGTTGGGTCGTTTTCCTGGTTGAATCGCGCTGCCGTTAGTGCCTCCTTTTGGGTTCTTAAGCAGCCGATAGTGCTAGTGGCAGGAATGGGTGGGAAGCTGACATCAGCCGCCGGCGGCTCACGATGCGTTGGGCGTCAGGAATGATGTGCACACCCCCTTGTTGAGCACGGGATCACGGCGATCGCGCATGGGGTAGATTCCCAGCGCCTCGCCGCGCTCGGCTTCCTCGGGCCAGTTGGCGACGATGATGCCGTCGATCCAGCGCAGCTTGGAAACGAGCC
>Ga0207667_10006608_pt1 | contig 14019 bp, 12 predicted proteins | sample KBSCornC52_FD_184301 | JGI IMG/M metagenome (GOLD analysis project Ga0207667, IMG submission 184301) | Corn rhizosphere microbial communities from Kellogg Biological Station, Michigan, USA - KBS Corn C5-2 (SPAdes) (version 2) | ecosystem: Host-associated > Plants > Roots > Rhizosphere > Soil ... | reverse complement strand
TCGGCATGACCTTCTCGGTGTCGATCATCGCCACCGGGATGACGATGGCACCGGACTCGAGAATCATGCGGGCGACGCCGGTGCGACCGCGGTAGAGCCGGCCGTCCGGGCTGCGCGTGCCCTCGGGATAGATCCCCAGTTGGCCGCCCTTGGCCAGGTGCTCGAGACCGGAGTTCAGCGAGGCCTCAGAGGCCTTCCCGCCGGAACGGTCGATGGGCAACTGGTTGATGCCGAGGAAGAAGTGCTTCGTCGCCCATCCGAAAAGGCCCTTGCCGGTGAAGTACTCGCTCTTGGCCAAGAAGCTGATCGAGCGCTTGACCGCGAGCGGCAGGAACACCGAGTCGACGAACGAGAGGTGATTGCTTGCGAAGATGACGCCGCCCGAATCGGGCACATTCTCTTCGCCCCGCGACCACGGCCGGAACACCGAGTTCGCGAACGGACCGACGATGAAGGTCTTCAAGAACCAGTAGAGCACGCGACCTCCCGACGCCGTGCGAAAGTCTATCGAGCCGTGGCCGTCGACTCGCCACGGGCATGCAAGCGGGCAAGATCCGCCGCCCCGACGACGCCGGCGTCGTTCACCAGCTCGGCGACCGAGAAGGTCGGCTCGGGGTGGAATCCACGCGCGGGCAGGTGCGCAAGGTACGCGTCGCGGATCGGTTCGAGCAGCAGCTCGCCCGCCACGGCGACTCCCCCGCCGAACACGAAGCGCTGCGGGTCGAGCACGGCTCCGATCGACGCGCAGGCCTGGCCGAGCCACGACCCGAGCTCGCGAAGGGCGGCAAGCGCACCGGGATCGTGATCCTCGATGAGCGCGCCGACGATGCCTCCGTCGAGCTCGCCCTGGGATGCGCGGGCTTCGGCCAGGCTCAGACCGATGCCGCCGGCATCCGCGATCTCGTTGGCGTACCGCAGCAGCGCCCTGCCGGATCCGTACTGCTCGATGCAGCCGCGTTGACCGCATCCGCACGGCAGCCCCCCGGGCACAACGCGCAGGTGGCCGACCTCGCCCGCCGCGCCGAAACCGCCGCGCAGCAGGCGGCCGTCGGCGATCACGGCGCCCCCGACGCCGGTGCCGATCGTGAGCATGGTCATGTCGGTGGCTCCGCGGCCGCGGCCGAAGCGGTACTCGGCCCAGCCGGCGGCGTTCGCGTCGTTGTCGATCGTGATGTCGATGCCGGGCAGGAGCTCGGACAGGTGATCCCGGAACGGCTCGGAGCGCCAGTTGATGTTCGGCGCGTAATAGACGACCGACTGGGCGGCATCGACGAAACCGGCGGCCGCCACCCCCGCCGCGACGATGTCCTCCCCGTGGCCGAGCGAGGTGATCAGGTCGACGACGATATCGACGATCGCGACCGGGTCGCCCGCCGGCGTCGCGCGGCGGTCGGTGCGCAGGATCTCCCCGGATTCGCTGACGAGGGCGCCGGCGATCTTGGTTCCGCCGATGTCGATTCCGATGGCATGCACGGGGTTCGACTTTACCGTTGGCTGAGAGCACCGCGACGACCGGGCGGGACCCCGGCTAGGCTCAGCCCAACGATCTAGGCTGGGGCTTAAGAACACGATCGGTACCGAAGGAGTTGCCGTGAACGAATACTTCACCCCTGCCATCGTCCCCGCAGACCCGGACGCGAACACCACCGATCTTCTGCTCGATCGGCTAGCTGCCACACCGGACGCGCCCCTCTTCGCACTTCCGACGGCCGACGGCGGATGGAGCGACGTGTCGGTCGTCGAGTTCCACCGGCAGGTGGTCGCGCTCGCCAAGGGCCTGGTCGCCGCGGGCATCGCGCCCGGCGAGAAGATCGGGTTCATGTGCAAGACGCGCTACGAGTGGACCTTGATCGACTTCGCAGCCTGGTTCGCCGGCGCGGTGCTTGTGCCGATCTACGAGACCTCGGCCCCTGCGCAGATCCAGTTCAACTTGACCGACTCAGGAGCCACAGCGCTCATCGTCGAAACGGCGGATCACTTCGCCAGGTTCGATGAGGTGCGCAGCGAGCTGCCGCAGGTCACCAAGGTGTGGCAACTCAACCTGGGCGACCTCGACAAGCTGGTCGCCGGCGGCACGAAGGTCACCGACGCCGAGATCGAGAAGCGGCGCAGCGCGGCCAAGGGCTCGGACCTCGCCACGCTGATCTACACCTCGGGATCCACCGGGCGCCCGAAGGGGTGCATCATCTCGCACTCGAACTTCGTCGAGCTGAGCCGCAACGCCGCGGTCGCCATGGGCGAGGTGGTCGCGCCCGGCTCATCCACGCTGCTGTTCATCACCACGGCGCACGTCTTCGCGCGCTTCATCTCGATCCTCGCCGTGCACACCGGCGTCAAGGTCGGCCACCAGGCAGACACCAAGCAGCTGCTTCCCGCCCTGGGCAGCTTCAAGCCCACCTTCTTGCTCGCCGTGCCGCGCGTGTTCGAGAAGGTCTACAACTCGGCGGAGCAGAAGGCGGAGAGCGGCGGCCGCGGCAAGATCTTCCGCGCCGCGGCTCGGGCCGCCGTCGAGCACTCGAAGGCCCTGGATGCCGGGTCGGTCCCGACCGGCCTGAAGTTCAAGTTCGCGCTCTACGACCGGCTCGTGTACAGCAAGCTGCGGGCAGCCATGGGCGGCAACATCAAGTTCGCCGTCTCGGGATCGGCGCCGCTCGGCACCTATCTCGGCCACTTCTTCCGCAGCCTCGGCGTCAAGATCCTCGAGGGCTACGGCCTGACAGAGACCACGGCTCCGGCGACCGTCAACCTGGTCTCGAAGTTCAAGATCGGCACGGTCGGCCCTGCGCTTCCGGGTGTCGGCCTCAAGATCGCCGACGACGGCGAGATCCTGGTCAAGGGCATCGACGTGTTCGGCGGCTACTGGAACAACGAAGAGGCCACCGCAGAGGTCATGCAGGGCGAGTGGTTCCACACCGGCGACCTCGGTGCCCTCGACGACGACGGCTACCTCACGGTCACGGGCCGCAAGAAAGAGATCATCGTCACGGCGGGCGGCAAGAACGTCGCACCCGCCGCTCTCGAAGACCCGATCCGGTCGAACCCCTTGATCAGCCAGGTGGTCGTCGTCGGCGACCAGAGGCCGTTCATCTCGGCCCTGATCACGCTCGATGCCGAGATGCTCCCGGTGTGGCTGCACAACAACGGCGAGTCGGCAGACATGACGCCCGAGCAGGCCTGCACGAATCCCAAGGTCGTCGCCGAGGTGCAGAAGGCGGTGGATGCCGCGAACGCCCGCGTCTCGCGCGCGGAGTCGATCCGCAAGTTCGTGATCCTGCCGAGCGACTTCACCGAGGACAGCGGACACCTCACGCCGAAGATGAGCATCAAGCGCGGCCCGATCATGTACGACTACGCGAGCGTCATCGACGGGCTGTACACGGCGGCGCCGGTGACGGAGTCGTTGGGGGTTGGGTAGGGGCCGAGACGGGTCACCTGGGCTGTCGCGGATGCGAGCGGGTCACCTGGGCTGTCGGCGGACAGTTCGCGAAGAACCCACGGCTGCTCACGCGGCGGTTCGGCAGAATGGTTCAGAAACGCTATGCGTTTCTGAACCATTCTGCTGAACGAACCGCCCTCATCGCCTCGCGCTTGATCTCGGGCTCGAGGCCCTCGATGTAGAGCTTGCCGTCCAGGTGGTCGGTCTCGTGCTGCAGGGCCTGTGCCATGAGACCGTCGCCCTCGACGACGATCTCGCGGCCCGCGGCATCCATCCCGGTGACGCGCGCGAAGGGGTAGCGCATGCGGGGGAAGTAGAAACCGGGCACCGAGAGGCAGCCCTCGTCGACGAGTTCGGGCTCGCCCGAGACCTCGAGCACCGGGTTGAGCACGTAGCCGATGTCACCATCGATGTTGTAGCTGAAGGCGCGGAGCCCGACGCCGATCTGCGGCGCGGCCACCCCCGCGCGGCCGGGAGGCGTGACGGTGTCGACGAGGTCGTCGGCAAGGGCCTTCGTGCGCGCGTCACCGGGCTTCACCGTGATCGGGTCGGCCTTCGAGCGCAGCACCGGGTCGCCGAAGAGCCGGATCTGGCGTTCCGTCATCGCCGCCGAACCGCAGGAGTCATGCGTCGCGGCGGGTGGGCAGCCCGTCCATGACGAGGGCGGCGAGTTCACGCGCCGAGGCCCGGGTGAACGGCTTCAGGGCCGAATAGCGCACGACAGAACCGGCCGCCAGCTCGGGGTCGTACGGGATCCGCACGATGTCGCGCACGCGGGACCGGAAGTGCGCCTCGATCTCATTCAGCTTGACCAGGTTGGTGCCCTGGGTGGCCGTGTTGAGCGCCACGATCGCGTTCTTGGCCAGGTGGCCGTAGTTGTTCGCTTCGAGCCAGGTCAGGGTCTCGGAGGCGAGCCGCGCCTCGTCAACGCTTCCACCGGAGACGATCACCACGGAGTCCGCGCGCTGCAACGTCGCGCGCATCACGGAGTGCACGATGCCCGTGCCGCAGTCGGTCAGCACCATCGAGTAGTAGCGGGCCGCGACATCCGCGACGACGTTGTAGTCGTTCTCGTCGAATGCCTCGGAGAGAAGCGGATCGGTGTCGGAGGCCAGCACGTCGAGGCGGGTGACGTCGCGGGAGACGTGGGTCGACAGCTCGTTGAAATCGCGGATGCTCGGCGCATGCGTCACCAGGTCGCGCACCGTCGACCTGGTCTGCTTGTTGACGCGCTCGGCGAGGGTTCCCCGATCGGGGTTGGCGTCGACCGCGATGACGCGGTCATCGCGCACGTCGGCCATCGCCATGCCGAGCAGGGTGGTGATCGTGGTCTTGCCGACCCCGCCCTTGCGCGTCAGCACCGGGACGAACCTGGTGCCCCCCTCGAGGCGCTTGCCGATGCGCGCGTCGAGCGCTTTGCGCTCGCGCACGCGCGCCGAGTCGCCGAGGTTCACCAGGTGGAAGGTGCCGCGGTAGAGGCCGTTCTGCCAGAATCCCTCGGGCGCGACCTTCTGCCGGCGCTTCGGGTCGAGCATCCGCTCGGCGGTCAGCATCGATGAGGTCTCGGCGGTGCGCGGGGTGTCACCGCGAAGCCGTTCGCGGCGTGTCGGCGACGGGTCGTCGCGCACCTCGTCGCCGGGCAGCGGCACGATCACCGGAGCCTCGTCGACGACCTGATCCTGCTCGGCCAGGTGAACCGGATCGGTGATGACGTCGATCGAATGCGTAGCAGGGGCCATCCCGTCCGCGAAGACCGGGGTGATCGCGACGTCATTGAGCGTCACGTCGGCCTCGTCGGCAGGAGTGGTCTGCACCACCGGCGGCAGGTCGATGCTGACGGTCAGGCTTTCGGGAAGGCTCGCGGCCAGATCGCCGAGCATGCCGGAGTGCTCCGGAAGGGTCGCGTTGGTCGCGCCCGTCGATCCGGTGTTCCTGCGCGTCGCCACGAGTTGCTCCTCTTTCCGTCCCGGTCGGTCGTGCGGGACTCTCCAGTTTAGGCGGCGGTCTTGCGCGGGTCGCTCACTCGACGACAACTAGCAGGTCGCCGGCATCCACCTGCTGCGTCACCGGGATCGCGAGCCGCACGATCCTGCCCGCCACGGGGCTGGTGATCGCGGCCTCCATCTTCATGGCCTCGATCGACGCAACCGGTTGTCCGGCAACGACAGCATCGCCCTCGGAGATCTTGAGCGTCACCACGCCCGAGAACGGGGCCGCCACGTGACCCGGCCTATTCGGATCAGCCTTCTCGGCTGCCTTGCTGTCGACAGCGATGCTGCGGTCGCGCACGGCGATCGGCCGCAGCTGACCGTTGATCGTGGTCATCACGGTGCGCATGCCCTTGTCGTCCGGCTCGCCGATGGCCTCGAGGGTCAGCAGAAGGTCGACGCCCTTGCTGATCTCGACGGCATGCTCGGCGCCCTGTTGCAGACCGTAGAGATACCCGATCGTGTCGACAGGCGACAGGTCTCCGAACAGCTCGCGCACCTGCTCGAACTGGCGCGTCGGGGCGGGGAAGAGCAGCCGGTTCAAGGCGGCCCGGCGCTCGTCGGAACCGCCGCCGAGCGCGGCCCGATCGTCGCTCGAGATCTCTTCGACGCCGATCTTGATGCTGCGCCCCTCGAGCACCTTGGTGCGGAACGGTTCCGGCCACCCGCCTGGCAGGTCGCCGAGCTCTCCGGCCATGAACCCGATGACCGAATCGGGGATGTCGTACTTGTGCGGGTTCTGCTCGAAGTCGTCCGGATCGGCATCGGCGGCGGCGAGCATCAGCGCGAGGTCGCCGACCACCTTCGACGAGGGCGTGACCTTGGGAGGACGGCCCAGGATGCGGTTGGCCGCCGCATACCAGTCCTCGACCCGCTCGAACTGGTCGCCGAGCCCGAGGGCGATCGCCTGCTGGCGCAGGTTGGACAGCTGGCCCCCCGGGATCTCGTGCCGGTACACGCGTCCCGTCGGCCCCGGCAGACCGGACTCGAACGGGTGGTACACCTTGCGCACAGCCTCCCAGTACGGCTCGAGGTTGCTCACGGCGTCGAGTGACAGACCGGTGTCGCGGTCGGTGTGCGCCGTCGCCGCGATGAGTGCCGAGAGCGAAGGCTGGCTGGTCGTTCCGGCCATCGGGGCGCTCGCGGCGTCGACGGCGTCCGCTCCTGCGCGGCTGGCCGCGAGCAGGGTCGCCAGCTGACCTCCCGCGGTGTCGTGGGTGTGCACGTGCACGGGCAGCTCGAATCGCTCCCGCAGGGCCGTCACGAGCTTCTCGGCCGCGCCCGCGCGCAGAAGCCCGGCCATGTCTTTGATGCCCAGGATGTGCGCGCCTGCCCCGACCATCTGATCGGCAAGGCGCAGGTAGTAGTCGAGGGTGTAGAGGTCCTCATCGGGGTTCAGCAGGTCACCGGTGTAGCACATCGCCACCTCGGCCACCGCGGTACCGGTCGCCAGGACGGCGTCGATCGCCGGCCTCATCTGATCGACGTCGTTGAGCGCGTCGAAGATGCGGAAGATGTCGACGCCGCTCGCAGCGGCCTCGCGCACGAATGCGTCGGTCACCTCGATCGGATACGGGGTGTAGCCCACCGTGTTGCGTCCGCGCAGCAGCATCTGGATCGCGACGTTGGGCAGTGCCTCGCGCATGGCCGTCAGCCGGTCCCACGGGTCTTCGCCCAAGAAGCGCAGCGCGACGTCGTAGGTGGCGCCGCCCCAGGCCTCGACCGAGAGCAGGCCGGGCGTCATCCGCGCAACAGCGGGCAGCACCGCGACCAGGTCCTTGGTGCGCACCCGGGTCGCAAGCAGGGATTGGTGCGCATCACGGAAGGTCGTCTCGGTCACCGCGAGCTGCGTCTGAGCGCGCAGGGCGGCGGCGAAGCCGGCCGGGCCGAGTTCGAGCAGCCGCTGGCGCGATCCCGCGGGCGGGGCGGTATCGACGTCGACCACGGGGAGCTTCAGCGACGGATCGACGAGGCCGGCCCCGTCGCCGTTGGGGTGGTTGACGGTGACGTCTGCGAGCCAGTTCAGGATCTTGGTGCCGCGGTCGCGCGATTCGCGCACCCGGAACAGCTCAGGGCGCTCCTCGATGAACTTGGTGCTCAGGTCACCGGCCTGGAACGCCGGGTCGGCGAGCACCGCCTGAACGAACGAGATGTTCGTGGTGACGCCCCGGATGCGGAACTCGGCGAGCCCGCGGCGGGCCCGGGCGACCGCGGTCGGGAAGTCGCGGCCGCGCACGGTCATCTTGACCAGCATCGAGTCGAAGTGCGGGCTGATCTGGGAGCCCGTCGCGACGGTGCCGCCGTCGAGCCGGATGCCCGAGCCGCCCGGCGAGCGGTAGGTGGTGATGCGCCCGGTGTCCGGACGGAACCCCGCGGCCGGGTCTTCGGTGGTGATCCGGGTCTGGATCGCGGCGCCGTGCAGGTGGATGTCGCTCTGGTGCAGGCCGAGGTCGGCCAGAGTTTCGCCCGCGGCGATCCGCATCTGCGACTGCACGAGATCGACATCGGTGACCTCCTCGGTCACGGTGTGCTCGACCTGGATGCGCGGGTTCATCTCGATGAAGACGTGCTGGCCCGCCCGGTCGCCCTCAGTGTCGAGCAGGAACTCCACGGTGCCCGCGTTGACGTAGCCGATCGACTTCGCGAACGCGATGGCATCGCGATACAGCGCCTGCCGGATGCCGTCGTCGAGGTTCGGCGCCGGCGCGATCTCGATCACCTTCTGGTTGCGCCTCTGGACCGAGCAGTCGCGCTCGAAGAGATGGACCGTCTCGCCCGTCCGGTCGGCGAGGATCTGCACCTCGATGTGACGCGGACGGATCACGGCCTGCTCGAGGAACATCGTCGGGTCGCCGAAGGCGCTGTCGGCCTCGCGCATCGCCTCCTCGAGGGCGGCGCGCAGGTCGTGCTTGTTCTCGACCCGGCGCATCCCGCGCCCGCCGCCCCCGGCGACGGCCTTGGCGAAGACCGGGAAGCCGATGCGGTCGGCCTCGGAGAGCAGAAGCTCGATGTCGGTCGTGGCCGGGCTCGAGTCGAGCACGGGCACGCCTGCGGCCCTCGCGTGCTCCTTCGCCGTGACCTTGTTGCCTGCCATCTCGAGCACGTGGCTGCCGGGCCCGATGAAGGTGATGCCCGCCTCGGCTGCGGCCTGGGCGAGGTCCGGGTTCTCGGAGAGGAAGCCGTAGCCGGGGTAGATCGCATCGGCGCCGCTCTCGCGAGCGACCCGGATGATCTCTTTCACATCGAGGTACGCCCGGACCGGATGCCCCTCCTCGCCGATCAGGTAGGCCTCATCGGCCTTCAGCCTGTGGAGCGAGTTGCGGTCCTCGTATGGATACACCGCGACGGTCTTGGCGCCCAGCTCGAATGCCGCGCGGAAGGCTCGGATGGCGATCTCGCCGCGGTTGGCCACCAGGATCTTCGTGAACAATTCGGTCCTCTCGTGCGTCCTTCCAGCCTAGGGGGACCGGATACGAGGCCAGCGAGGCGGCGGTGGCGCGCGGGCGTCAAGAAGTGGGTTCTTTCAGATTAGTGAAGGTAGGCTCCGTAATCGTGCATGTGCTCAGCGTCAGCTCCCTCAAGGGGGGCGTGGGAAAGACCACGGTGACGCTCGGGCTGGCATCCGCCGCTTTCGCCAAGGGTGTTTCGACCCTTGTCGTCGATCTCGACCCGCAGTCCGACGTCTCGACCGGCATGGACATCGGGGTCGCCGGCCACCTCAATGTCGCCGACGTGCTCGCCTCGCCGAAAGACAAGATCGTGCGGTCGGCGATCGCGCCGTCCGGGTGGACCCGCGGCCGGCCCGGCACCGTCGACGTGCTGATCGGGTCGCCGTCTGCGATCAATTTCGACGGGCCGCACCCCAGCATCCGCGACATCTGGAAGCTCGAAGAGGCACTGGCGCACGTCGAGAAGGACTACGAACTCGTCCTCATCGACTGCGCGCCCTCGCTGAACGCGCTGACCAGAACCGCGTGGGCGGCCAGCGACCGGGTCGCCGTCGTCACCGAGCCCGGGCTGTTCTCGGTCGCGGCCGCAGACCGCGCGCTGCGGGCCATCGAAGAGATCCGCCGCGGCCTCTCGCCCCGCCTGCAACCGCTCGGCATCATCGTCAACCGGGCCCGGGTGCAGTCGCTCGAGCACCAGTTCCGCATCAAGGAGCTGCGCGACATGTTCGGGCCGCTCGTGCTCGCACCGCAGCTGCCCGAGCGCACCTCGTTGCAGCAGGCGCAGGGCGCGGCGAAGCCGCTGCACATCTGGCCGGGCGAGAGTGCGCAAGAGATGGCTCGCAACTTCGACCAGTTGCTGGATCGCGTCATGCGCACGGCTCAGTTGAGCGGCTCGCCGCTCGACGGTCCGCCTGAGGCGCCGGCGGCTGCCGCATCCGAGGCCCCGATGACCGCGCCGGCGAACTCGATGGAGTCGCTGTTCCCGGGCTTCCCGGCCTGATCCCTAGCTCGCGCGGCTGGCGCGGCGGGCTGCGAGTTCGTCTGCAGGGTCTTCGCCCGGCGTCGAGTCGAGCTCGATGAGGCTGGACTCCACCTCGCGCAGCACCTTGCCGACCGCGATGCCGAACACGCCCTGGCCGCGGCTCACGAGGTCGATGACCTCGTCATCCGATGTGCACAGGTAGACGCTGGCGCCGTCGCTCATCAGGGTGGTCTGGGCGAGGTCGTAGACGCCGGACTCGCGGAGCTGGTCCACGGCGACACGGATCTGCTGCAGCGAGATCCCGGTGTCGAGCAATCGCTTGACCAGTTTCAGAACCAGGATGTCGCGGAACCCGTAGAGCCGCTGCGAGCCCGATCCGGCGGCTCCGCGCACCGTCGGTTCGACGAGCTGCGTGCGCGCCCAGTAGTCGAGCTGCCGGTAGCTGATCCCGGCGGCTCGGGCGGCGATCGCGCCGCGGTAGCCGGAGCCGTCATCGAGGTCGGGCAGGCCGTCGGTGAAGAGCAGTCCGAGATCGTAGCGAGATTCTTCGCTGCGGTTCACGTCGACCATGGTGTCCTCACCCTCAAGTTGAACTTGAAGCTCAACTTCCTCGTGTTTTCAACGCTACCCACCGGCGGGACTCGCGGCAATGACATCCGGTCGAACCGCCCGGCGTGTCGCGTTGAATTGTTCGCCGCCGCCTCTGCGGCGAACCCGCTGCGCGACACGAGCGCGGTCGCGTCGCTCCGCTGGCCTCCTAAAGACGACTCAGCGCGCTGCGGATGAGGTTGGAGCGCACCACCTCGAGCTGGCCGGCGATCTCGCCCGCCATATCGAGGGCCTTGGCCCGGCTCGACGCGTCTTTGCGGCGCGCGACCGGGATCAGCGCGCTCTCGATGAGACCGAGTTCGCGTTCGGCCGCTGCGCGGAATCCGCGCAAGTGCCGGGGTTCGATCCCCGAGCGCTGCAGCTCGACGAGCGCCTTGAGAACCGAGAGCGCGTCGTCGCCGTAGTGCTCGGACGCCACGATGAGCGACGCCGTGATGGCGTCGCCGAGAAGCATCGGAGTGGCGCCCGCCTCTTTGATGAGCTCGTCGCGGGTCAGGCGCCGGTCGCTCGGCAGCATCGACGGTCCGCTGACCGTGACCCCGCCCGGAAGCTGCGGCTCGCGTCCGGCGTCGAGGTCGTCGAGGTAGCCCCTGATCACCTTGAGCGGCAGGTAGTAGTCGCGCTGCATGGTGAGCACCAGGCGCAGGCGGTCCAGGTCGGTCGGCGAGAACTTGCGATAGCCGGACTCGGTGCGCGAGGGCGTCACCAGGTGCCGCTCCTCGAGGAACCGCAGCTTCGAGGGCGAGAGGTCGGGGAACTCGGGGCTCAGACGCGCGAGCACCTGCCCGATGCTGAGCAGTTGGGGTCCGGCAGCCTGACGGGCCGGCGAGGTGGCGGCCGCCATCAACGACTCGTCGACGCGAGATCGAGTCGAGAGGCGTAGAACGTCAACCGGAACTTGCCCACCTGAACCTCTGCCCCGTCGCTGAGGAGCGCCGATTCGATGCGGACGCCGTCGAAGTACGTGCCGTTCAGCGATCCGAGGTCATGCACTTGGAAGGTGTTGCCCACGCGGTTGAACTCGGCGTGACGCCGCGACACGGTGACGTCGTCGAGGAAGATGTCGGCATCCGGATGCCGCCCCGCAACGGTCGAGTCGGCGTCGAGCAGGAAGCGCGCCCCCACATTCGGGCCGCGGCGCACGACAAGCAGCGCAGAGCCGGACGGCAGCGCCGCGATCGCCTCTTGCTCGTCCGGCGAGATGCCGGCTTCCATCGCGGCGAGCTGCGACACGAAGTCATCGGTGAAATGCGCTGTCGTGTCGTTGGAAGGCCCAGCGGGCGGTCGGCCTGCGTCGGCTGGCACTTCGGGCGAATCGCCCGGAACGTCGTCGGCCATCATGCCCTCCTTAGCTGTCCACAGTATCGGATGCGGCGGCCGGTGCAGCCCGCAGTTCGCTGATCATCCGCCCAGCTTGCAGAGCGTAGATCACCCCGGCCCACCAGTAGAGGAACACACCCCACAGCGCGGCCGCCCAGCCGAGCGGATTGGCGATCTGGTCGATGTTGGGGAACGCGGCGCCCAGCACGAGAACGGGCATCGCGAACAACAGAGCGAAGGTGCCCATCTTGCCCAGGTGATGCACCGGCAGGGGCCCGAACCCGTGGTTGGCGAGCACGACGCCGACCACGATCAGCAGCACGTCGCGGGCGATGATCACGCCCGCGAGCCACCAGGGCACGAATCCGCCCCACGCCAGGCCGATGAGTGTCGAGAAGATGAAGAGCCGATCGGCGGCCGGATCGAGCAGCTGACCGACCCGGCTGATCTGGTTGAACTTGCGCGCGACGAATCCGTCAACGAAGTCGGTGACGCTCGACACGACGAGCGTGATCAGCGCGGTGAGGTACTCGTGCGTCAGCAGCAGGACCAGGAAGACCGGGATCAGCAGCAGGCGGAAGAGGCTGAGCGCGTTCGGGACCGTCACGATCCGCGAGCTCACCGTCGTCACCACCTGCCTCCTTCCTCGCGAGAGTCTATCCATGCGCCGCCCCGGGCCCCACGGCAGCACTTAGCATCGGAGCATGTCCCCTCTGCTCGTCGTCGTGCTCGTCGTCCTGGTCGTCTGCGCCTTCTGCTGGGTTGCATCCCTCGTGACGAAAGACACCTCGTGGGTCGACAGGATCTGGTCGATCGTGCCCGTCGTCTACGTCTGGATCTTCGCCATCGCGGCCGGGCTGGGCGACGCCCGCTTGGATGTGATGGCCGGCCTGGTCACTCTCTGGGGCGCCCGCCTGACCTTCAACTTCGCGCGGAAGGGCGGCTACGCCGGCATCGGAGGCGAGCACGAGGACTACCGCTGGGCCGTGCTGCGCTCCCGCATGTCGCCCGCCGCGTTCCAGGTCTTCAACTTCTTCTTCATCGTGCTGTTCCAGAACGCGGTACTGGCGCTCATCGCCCTGCCCGCCTACACCGCGTATCAGCACCGCGGCACGCCGTTCGGCCCCCTCGATGCCGTGCTCACCGTGTTGTTCCTGCTCTTCCTGACCGGTGAGACGGTGGCGGACCAGCAGCAGTGGAACTTCCAGACCTGGAAGCGCGCCGAGGCCGCCGCGGGGCGGGTGCCCTCGCCGCGCTTCGTGCAGACCGGACTGTGGCGGCTGTCGCGGCATCCGAACTTCTTCTTCGAGAACGCGCAGTGGTGGACCGTGTTCGCCTTCGGGGCCGTCGCCGCCGGATCGCCGCTGCAGTGGACCGTGGCGGGCATCGTGCTGCTGCTGGCGGTGTTCATCGGCTCGACCAGCTTCACCGAGGCGATCACGAAGTCGAAGTACCCGGAGTACGCGGCATTCCAGAAGTCCACGTCCGCGGTCATTCCGTGGTTCCCCCGGCGAGGCACGGCACCGGTCGAGGCGTAGCGGGTAGCGTCGAAGCATGTCGTGCATCCGGTTCAACACCCCGGCCCAGCGCGCGCAGATGCGGGCCGCAGCTCCCGCGATGCTCACGCCCGAGCAGGCCGCGGCGCTGCATCCCGCTCCCCCGGTGACCGAGAGCAAGATCCGCAGGCTGCGGCTGCTCGCCGAGAGCCCGAATCCGAAGATCCGCGAGAGCGTCGCGAGCTCGTACCATGCGCCCGCCGAGCTGTACGAGCGGCTGGCTCACGATCCCGACGCGGGCGTGCGCGGCTGCGTGGCGCGCAACGAGGCGACGCCATGCGACGTGCTGCGCGAACTCGCGCACGATGACGACGAGACGGTGCGCGGCTGGGTCGCGGTCAACTTCTACGTGCCCGACGACGTGATGCGCGAGCTGGCCGATGACGCCAGCGCGACCGTGCGATCCCTGGTGGCCTGGAAGAGCTCCTTGGCGGTCTCGGCGTAGCTCGGCGTCGCGTCGCGCCGACGCGGCTCAGCTCAGTTCGGGGTCGAGCTTCGTCAGGCGCGATCGCAGCTCCGGCCAGCTCGATGCCAGCCCCGGATGCAGCGGCAACCCCGCGACCTCGGCCAGCGGCACCCAGCTCATCGCGATGCTCTCGGCGTCGCCGACGAAAGGCTCGAAAAACTCGGTGGAGCGCGCGAGCACGGTGGTGTAGCTCCAGTAACCGCTGTCGAACAC
>Ga0207667_10006607_pt1 | contig 14021 bp, 12 predicted proteins | sample KBSCornC52_FD_184301 | JGI IMG/M metagenome (GOLD analysis project Ga0207667, IMG submission 184301) | Corn rhizosphere microbial communities from Kellogg Biological Station, Michigan, USA - KBS Corn C5-2 (SPAdes) (version 2) | ecosystem: Host-associated > Plants > Roots > Rhizosphere > Soil ... | reverse complement strand
ATTGACACTCTGCTCCCCTATTCATCCAGGACTGGCGATGGCCGCGCCGAGCTGTGGCGGGAAATCAGGTCGCGCATTGACCACGCGGCGGGCCACTAATCCATGGACCCATTTGCGCGCAAGATGATTTACGGCTCATTTGTTTATGGCGGCATGTTGATAGTAATGTTTGCCGTGCTCACGGTTGTGTATCTGCACACGCGACCGCGCTGCTCTGATCGGGTTGTGGCAGAAACAACGGATCAGGCCGCTCAGTGGACCGCCGCCCTTTTGGAGCGGCGTTGCGGCGCTGAAGCGCCATTTTTTACTCACGTGAATCTTCGTCCCGCAGGCAAGGATCTGAATACAGGTTTTTTCTCCGGCTCGGTTACGGAAGGTGAGGTATTTGTGCTGGAACAGGATGCCGCAGGCGCAGGCGTCACGCTGCGTTGGAAATCGCCTATGGCGCTCAGCATCACATGCCCGCGTTGCAGCCCCAGCCTGTTAAGAAAACATGACGAACACTGGGGTAGCGTGACTATCAACTACGATCTGCCGCAACATTAGCCGTCCGGACGAACCACCAAGTACCAAGTACTACTACCCAATTACCCATTTACCAACTTACTCAATGACCAAATTACTTACTGTCCTCCCACCTTGCTTGCGCCTGCATGCTGCTGTAACCACTGCGCCAGTTCCGTTTGCAATCGCGGACGCCGCTTTACGCACCCCTCAATATCTTCATGAGATTGCTTTAGCGTCCGTTCCGCCGATGGGACCTTGTGTTCGCTGAAGAACTGCTGGACGTCATCATTCATTTCCGCGCTGCAGAATTTTCTTGTCGAGCCCACAATCTCCGGACCGCTTGACATAGTGATTTTCTTTTCCACGGCGGGCCAGTGCGTCTTCACCCATTCCCATGCTATTTTTTGATTGTCGGGATTGATGAGCACCCTGGCTATGAGTCCCGCCGCATCCTGATTGCGGACTTCGTCGGACACGGCAAGCTCCATTACTTTTTCCACGATTTTGGGATCGCGAAATTCAGAGAGCGCTCCGCTCACGTTGTAAAATTGCTCGGGTGACCGCATCCGGCCCATCGCACTCACGTACTGCTGAAACAACTCTTCATTGCCGAACCGCGCCGCCACCCCAAGCACATCCTTGGCAATGCTGGCATCTACGGAGTTCGGGTCTTTTAGGTATTGCTGGGCAAGGCTCGTGGCCTGCCGGACCGTCTCTGGATCTTCGCCGATCATGCCAAGGATATGGATCAGGTTGCCGCGCAAAGTGTGTATTTCAGCGCTTTCATTTGCAGCAGGCGTCCAGCCAATCTTCGCCATCATGGGGCCAAAGTTGGAGCGTACCCACGCGCGAAAGGATGCTGCATCCGTGCCGGGAAGCAAGTAGCTGTTCACGTAATCCAGCATCGGCAAGTAGCTTTCCACTACCTCGTGCTGCGCATCCTGACTCATGGCGGAAATTAAATCCAGATACGCTGCCATGCTTTGTTGTCCGGAGCCGACCAGCGCGGCCTGGTCGCGCAGAAGTGAAATGCGCTCTGCTGTCGTCAATTCCGTGCCGGCGATAGCGATCAGCTTCTGTAAATCAGCCTTGTCATATTGCGTTCGGTAATACCCGGCGGCGCTGCTATTCACAAAGACCCACGGCGAGCATCCCGCGAGTGGCAGGGTCTGCTCTTTCTGGCTCAGGATCTGGCAAAACGGCTTTGCGGCGCCCGACTTCACACAAAGGGGCGCCATCCATATCTGCTCTTTTTTCGGCGCCTCCGCGGGATTGGCCCAGAAGCGCTGTTGTGACACGGTGACTTGCGTGGTTGGATTCGGCTTGATGGGCCCGCGCCTTGATCGCCTGCCCTTGCGCACTACTGGAGCCTTCTGTGCAGGCGGGTTCAGGCAAGCCGATCTCACCGTCAAAAGCGGCTCGCCCGCCTGGTCCACAAATGTCGGCATGATTTTGTCGACAGGCCGTCCTGACGCGGCGCTCAACGCGCTCCAGAAGTCTTCCGCCGTGGCATTGCCATAGAGAAATCTGCGCAGATAAACGTTCACGCCGCGACGGAAAACATCTGGGCTCACATACGTTTCAATCATGCGCAGCACCGCTGAGGCTTTCTCATAGGAAATGGGATCGAACAACTCGTTAATTTCCTCTGGCGTTTCCGCTTTGGCGCGGATTGGATGTGTGTTTACCAGCGCATCCAGCGTAAGGGCCGTGTCTGTGGCCTGCACCGCATCCAGCATCGCGTTCCATTCCGGATGCAATGCCTGCGATGGCTTAAGCGCCATCCATGTGGCAAAACCTTCATTCAACCATATGTTGTCCCACCACTTCATCGTTACCAGATCGCCGAACCATTGGTGCGCCATCTCATGCGCCAGGACTTCAAACACGGCCTGGTGCGAATCCACGGAGGAATTTTTGTCGTCGATAAAAAGCAGCGACTCACGATAGAAAATTGCCGCCGTATTTTCCATGGCGCCCGCTTCAAAATCCGGCACGCCCAGGATGTCCAGCTTTCCAAACGGATATGGAATGCCGTAATACTGGTTGTAAAACTTCAGTATCTCCGTCGCATAGCGCAGGGCGGCTGCGCTCAAGGGCTTCTTGTCCGGCGTGCCACACACCCGAATGGGAGTGTTATCGGCCGAGCCTTCAATGCACTCAAAGTCGCCTACCGCCATGGCCACCAGATATGTGGACATTTTCGGCGTAGTGGCAAACTTAATCGTGTGTTTTTCCTCTCCAGGTCCGGGCGTGTCGGAAGCTATTACGCTGTTGGAAATCGCGGTATCACCTGTGTTCACAATCAACGTAATGTCGAATGTCGCTTTGTATGCCGGCTCGTCCAGAGACGGAAAAGCGCGGCGCGCGTCCGTGTTTTCAAATTGCGTGGTCGCATAATTCCGTTCTTTGGTGCGGGCCAGATAAAATCCGCGCAGCTTGTCATTCAAAACGCCTGTGTACTTGATATGGATAGTTGCTGGCCCCGGCTCCAGCGCATCAGCAACCGTGAGCGTAACCTGCTCTTTGTCCGCGGCAAAATTCCATTTCGCCACCTGCGTCTTGTTGTCCTGGGTGATGGTTGCTTCCTGGAATTCCAGTTCGGCAGAGTTCAGCGTGAGCTCGTTACCCGCCTTGTTCACTTCCACGTCGAGCGTCTCGTCACCGCTGAAAACGGCTTTCTGCAGGTCCGGCGTAAAGGTCAGAGCATAGTGCTTTGCGCTCAAGCCATAGGGCAGCCTTTGCGCGCCAGCCAGCAACGGCAGAAAAGCCAGGATCATCCAGACAGACTTTTTCACTAAAATCATTTTTTCCTCAAGAATCAGCATCCCGCCGGAATCTCGGCGCGGTTTCGCTCATTGCTAAAGCGCCTTGCATGGGTGCCGCGTAATCGATGGCACTTTCTTGCCTTTAATCACGGTCGCGCACAGGCTGGGCTTATAGGCCTTGCCGTCCCAGTCATAAACGGTGGTTTCCATCTTCAGTGAGCTGATTTCAAACTGCCCGGTCAGTGAAGGCATGCCTTGTTTGACGATCTTCATAGGATGAAGTGAGGCGTATTTTTCATGCAGCGCCAGCTTGTACCCTTCTGCGTTTTTGAGATAAACCAGCGCGTCGCAATTCGTGTTTTGGCAATGGCACGCGCCCTGCACCTCAATGATCGTCCCGACGTCACGGCCACCGGAATGAATCGGTAACGCTTCCAGTGTCGGATCGCCGGGGCTGGAATCAGCAACAGTCGTGCATGCAGCGTCTTTGAGCGCGACCGCCTTCAAGTCAGGCGATAAGCTGTCTTGCTGCGCAACACCAACCACCATCAATCCACCGATAAAGATAAAAGCAAATAAAGCAGTTAATTTCATGGTCCTGAGATATGTCCTTATATATATGTAGCTATTAAGGGAAGATACCACACGCAGCTGCGCCAAACCGTTGTTCAAGCAGGTCCGGGGCATCTGCACATGGCGGAATTTGCGTTCCTGGCAACCATAGCTCACCTTGCGGGCCCACCACGATTGCCGTCTGCGGAAAATCCGCATTGGAGAGCGCGCGCAGAACCGGCAATATTTTTTTGTCAGGATCCAATTTGGGTCCGCCCGGTTTCTCTTGCTTTACTGCGGAGGCTTGTCCGCGAAGAAATGTTCCATCGGAAGCCAAATGCGCTTCCAGCACCATTGTCAGGCCATTCTCCGCATTCAAATTAAACGGGCCATACGTAGCGAAGTTTCCCAGCGAGTAAGCGATCAGCTTCCCTTTGTATACTTCCATTGCGCGCACCACGTGCGGCCCCGACCCCAGCAGCAGATCGGCTCCGGCGTCAATGGCGGCATGAGTAAATCGCCGCAGATCGCCGCGATCTTCTCCCAGAAAAGTCTCGTCGCCTTCCAGGACATGCTGATGCGTTGCGCCTTCTGCACCGCCATGAAAGCCCACAATCACCAGATCGGACTCAGCCTTTGTTTCGCGAATGGTCTGGAGCGATGCATCAAGATCAAGAAAGTTAAAAGCTCCCTGATACGTTGCAAAGGCAATGATTGTAATTTTCCTGCCCTTCACAGTAAGCCGCGCGATGTCTCCTACTTCGCCGGTATGCGCAATCTGCAACGCATCCAGCACTTGCCGTGAACTGGCGCGCCCTTCCAGGCCAAAATCCATTGCATGATTGTTGGCCAGCCCCATCGCAGTGAATCCCGCATCTTTTAGATATTTGCCGTAACGCGTTGGAACGCGAAAGGCAAAGCACGTTCCTATCTTCTTTCCATGACACTTGGCTGAATCGCCGCCATCAACAATCGGCCCTTCCAGATTTCCGTACACCACGTCGCCGCGTTTGAGAAACGGCGCGACTTCGGTGAGCAGGTCAGCGCCATCATTCGGCGGCAGCGCTGAGTCGTCAGGAAAAGCTGTGCCGAGCATCACGTCGCCCACGGCTGTAACTACGATTTCATCAGCAGGGCTGGGCGGATGCACAGCATCAACTGCGATCATCTGCTGCGCTGAAGGTGATGGTGATGGCTGCGGCGCGGGTGTAGTCTGTGCAGGGATTGGCTGAAGGACAGGGGAACTCGGTGGCGCTGGCTGCCCTGCGATCGGCGGGGGAGTCGGCTGCACAAGAGGCGACTGCGTCTGCTGAGGGAGTTGAATCATCGCTCCACAGGGCTGGACTGCAGTCAAGGCAAGAAAGATCAGCCCCCATTGAATCGTCATCCCGAGAGCCGTAAGGCGAGCAAGCGTACTCTTAAGCTTGCGAGCAGGCTCGAGGGGCCTTTTGCTTTCAAGTAGTCCTTTGGGTAAGGAATAAGCGCGAGGTCCCTCGCTCCTATTCGGACGCTGAAGAAAACCCGCCCTCATGAACGGAGCTCGGGATGACGGCTTTTTTTGCTCACGCGCATCGTTCATCAATGCTTTATTGTCGAAAGCACTAGGCTCGCTTTTCCAACCCCACGACTCTTCCCGCTACCACCATTTCAACACATCGGTCCCAGGCAAACCAATAAGCTATTTCCCTGTGGTCCTTCACGTCAAAGACCGCCAAATCCGCATCTTTTCCTGCTTCCACGCTGCCTTTTCTGCCTTGCAGCCGCAGCGCGCAAGCGGCATTGACCGTCGATGCCGTGATGGCTTCTGCAGGGCTCATCTTCATATGCGTACAAGCCAGTGAGAGTATGAACGGCATGCTCGGCGTGGGCGAGGTGCCTGGATTGTAGTCGGTGGCCAGCGCCACCGGCACGCCAGCATCAATCAGCCGCCGCGCGTCAGGAAACTCTGTGTGGCCGAGAAAATAATTCGCCCCGGGCAGCAGCACAGCCACCGTCTCTCGCTGCGCCAGCAACGAAATATCTTCCGGCTGCACGCAATCCATGTGATCAAAAGATGCGGGATGATGCTGCAACAGCGGACCTAGCTTTGCCGCCGTAAACTGGCAGACATGAGCGCGCGTCCCCAGGCCATGTTTGCGCGCTGCTGCCAGGACCTTTTCCGATTGCTCCTGCGTGAATGCTCCGCGATCGCAAAACACGTCAACGTACTTCGCCAGCTTCCTTTTGGCGACCATCGGAATCATCTCATCGCAGACTTTCTGCACATACGCATCTGGTTTGCCTGCATATTCCTGCGGCACCACATGCGCCGCCAGCAGCGTTGGCACCACCTCGCCCGGCCATTGCCGTGCCGCATCGCGTATCGCCTCCAACGACTTGATCTCGTCCTCCAGCGTCAAGCCATAGCCGGACTTCGCTTCCACCACGCTGGTTCCCTGTTCCAGCATGGCGTTCAATGCCGTCAACACTTTGTTGCTCAGCTCGCCCCGGCTCGACCTTCGCACCGCCGCGACGCTCGATCGAATCCCGCCACCAGCCGCCGCAATCTCCTCATAACCAGCCCTGGCGATCCTCTTTTCAAAATCGAGCAATCTCGGCTCGGCAAACACTGGATGCGTGTGGCAATCGATCAATCCTGGAATTACCACTCGGCCTTGGCAGTCGAGTTCCTTAACTTTCTTTCGATTCGTCCTCAGCCACGGATCGCGCAGCAATTCTCGCTGCGGCCCGGCAGCCAGAATCTTTCCTCCGCAGCAAAGCACGGCAGCATCTTCTATTAAGCCGATTTCCTGAAGGTCGCGCCACCGTCTTGGCGCAGCTTCACCGCGCAGCGTGACCAACTGGCCAATATTGGCCAGAAGGAGGTAAGGCGATTGGTCCTTAACGGGCAAATTGTGCGTTTTTCTGCGACCGTGAAAGGGCGCGCTGAGTAAGTTTCAACAGCCGCTGTGCCTCTTCGATTGTGGCTTCAGCTTCCTGCTCCGAACGACAAACCAGCTCCAGGAAGAAAATGGCTCCGCGGAGATCTTTCCCGTTGGCAAGAAGCAGCTTTGCGATCTCAAGGTTGGCTCCCTCATCACCCATCTGCACGGCCCGACGAAACCACGACATGGCGCGCTCCGGCTTCTGTCTGTCTCGCCAGATCGTTCCTATATTGACCGCCGCACAATGATCACCCCGACGATATGCCCGCTTGTACCAGTAGAGGGCCTTGACCACATTCTGGCGCACGCCCTTCCCCGTATCGTAGCAATTCCCAACATTGAGCTGGGAGCCCAGGTCACCGGCCTTCGCCGCCGCGAGGAAAAGCCGGAACGCTGAGCGCCATTCGCCTCGCTCGGAGTGCTGATCGGCTCGCACGAATAACGCCTTATTGCGTGCTTTACGAGATTGTTTGATCAATCCTTGTGACTTCGCCATCGCTGTGGTCTTTTCGTCCTACTGTTTGGCGGTATCCGTTTCGTAGCGCTACTCCCAATTCCTTCGTGTTCCTTCGTGTCCTTTGTGGTTAAAGGGTTCCCTCGCTACCGCTCGGGATGTGAAGACCGCATCGGCACCTTGACTCCCGTTTTCTCCGCGAAGCGCTCCGCTTCTTCGTACCCTGCATCCACATGCCGTGCCACGCCGATTCCCGGATCGTTCGTCAGCACGCGCTCGATGCGTTTCGCCATCATCTCCGTGCCATCGGCGACGGTGACTTGCCCGGCGTGCAATGAATATCCGATACCCACGCCGCCGCCATTATGGATCGATACCCAGCTGGCTCCGCTGGCGGTATTGAGCAGCGCGTTGAGCAGAGGCCAGTCAGCCACGGCGTCACTGCCATCTTTCATGCTTTCGGTTTCGCGATACGGAGATGCCACCGATCCGCAGTCCAGATGGTCGCGTCCAATCACGATTGGCGCCTTGATCTTGCCTTTCTTTACCAGGTCATTCATCGCCAGCCCGAACTCTGCGCGTTCGCCATAGCCCAGCCAGCATATCCGCGCAGGCAATCCCTGGAACTTGATGCGCTTGCGCGCCAGTTCAATCCAGCGGCTCAGGATTCGATTTTTGGGGAACAGCTCCAAGACAAGATCATCGGTCACGGCAATATCTGCCGGATCGCCGGAGAGCGCCACCCAGCGGAACGGCCCGCGTCCTTCGCAGAACAGCGGACGAATATACGCCGGCACAAATCCTGGAAAATCGTACGCGTTCTTCACCCCCTGCTGGAAAGCAAATGTCCGGATGTTGTTGCCGTAATCAAAAGTCACGCTGCCCATCTTCTGCAAACGCAGCATGCCTTTCACGTGGCGCGCCATCGCGTTCATTGATTTTTCCAGATACGCCTTGGGATCGCTCTTGCGCAACTCCAGCGCCCGCTCAAGCGTCATGCCATTGGGCACGTAGCCGTTGAGCGGATCGTGGGCTGAAGTCTGGTCGGTAAGAATGTCCGGCAGCACGCCCCGCTCGGCCAGCTCAGGAATCACGTCGGCGCAGTTCCCCACCAGCCCCACGGAGATCGCCTCTTTCTTGCGAACCGCATTCTTCAGGATGCGCAGCGCTTCATCCAGGTTATTGACCATGAAGTCGCAATAGCCGGTCTTCAGGCGTTTCTTGATGCGCTCAGCATCCACGTCGATTCCCAGAAAACATGCGCCGGTCATGGTCGCAGCCAATGGCTGAGCGCCACCCATGCCTCCCATGCCGCCGCTTACGATCAGTTTGCCCGCCAGCTCGCCACCAAAATGTTTTTCCGCAGCGGCAGCAAATGTCTCAAACGTTCCCTGGATAATTCCCTGCGATCCGATATAAATCCACGAGCCCGCCGTCATCTGCCCATACATCATCAGCCCGGCGCGTTCCAGTTCGTTGAACTTTTCCCAGTTTGACCAGTGGCCCACAAGGTTGGAGTTGGCGATCAAAACGCGCGGCGCGTAGTCGTGCGTTTTAAAAATTCCCACGGGCTTGCCCGATTGCACCAGCAGCGTCTCGTCGCTTTCCAGCGACTTCAACGATCCCAGGATTGCTTCCAGGCATTGCTGGTTGCGCGCGGCTTTGCCAGTTCCGCCATAGACCACCAGATCGCGCGGACGCTCGCCCACCTCATCGTCCAGATTGTTCATCAGCATGCGCATGGCCGCTTCCTGCGGCCAGCCTTTGCACGTGAGATCTGTTCCGCGTGGAGCTTTCAACGGCGGGAGATGCGTAGCCTGAATTTCAGTATCAACCGGCATACAAAGATGGTAGCAAATATAGGTGTGGTTAAGCGTCGAATCGCCACTGCCGCAATCTGCCACACGCCTTGAGCTCTGCTTCCGGCATCCAACCCCTCAGACACCGGGAGGTGCGACTTGGACAGCAGAATTCGCGAAGACATCGTCGATCGCGGGATTGAGAGAGGTGAATGGGAGATGAGAAATCTAAGCAAGCAGCTTGGCCGTGAGGAGTCCGATCAGGAACCACATATAGGCGCGGTGGGCGCACACAATTCAGGCCAGATGTCAGCCGATGCTTCAGACCAGACCGGCACTACGCCCTTTTCCAAAGGGACAGGCGAAGACCTGCCTGAGCGCGCCGGCATCAGCCGTAAAGAGCAGCATGCACACGAGCGTCAGGTTGATCCGGAAGCGGTGCGCGAATCGGAGAAGGAAGCGGAGCTTGATCCAATTGCTGAAACCGAGCCGGAAGAAGGCGAGACGGCCGCGTAAATTCATCCCTGCATTGCGGCTAAGCCGACCCTGTATGCCACAGGTGCTTGAAAAATTTATTCGGGACGATGACCAGGAAACGGCTTGCAGCGAAGTAGCAAACGGGAGCTCACCAGGTGTTGTAAGCCGTGCCTTCAGAGCTGACCAGGCTTGATCCGCTTTTCACGTCGCTAATCCCGGGCTGCGTCTGGTCAATGCTGGTCAACACGTCTTCCTGCACGGTTTGCCATGAATCGGTGGCATGCGTAAAAGGATCTTTGGGAATTGCATGCAGATAGCCCGCTGAAACAATGTCATCTAAAGCTTGCGGCGCTTTGCCTTTGTCCTGGGTGTATTGATCAATGGCCTGGCGCATATTGTAAAGATCCTCTTTCAGGACCGCTTCATTTGCGTGCAGGATGTGGATTCGATAAATCGGCACCATGATTCCCAGCAGAATGGAGATCATGGCGCACACGATGATCATCTCAATCAGCGTGAAGCCGCGCTGCTGCCTCTTTACTCTGAATGGACCGATCATAAAGTTACCAATCCTTATATTTGGTGCCATCTAAGCCGACACCGGTGGACTTTGTGTACACATCAAACACGTTCTGTCCGCCCCAGGAATCTGACTGGGGATCGTCCTGCATGGAGCGCAGGCCCCAATCCGTGTTCCCGGTCATGGGATCGACCGGAATACGGCGCAGAAAGCGGAGCTTCTTACCGCCGGCAACTTCCACGCCGTTGACCAGCGTATCCATATCCGGCGGATATCCCTCAGAACCCAACTTCTGCTGAAAAGCGTTTTTGTCCGCAGCGTCCTTGTAGCGATCAATCGCGGCGCGCATTTCCCAAAGATCGCGTCGCAGTTCCACTTCCCGCTGGCGGCGCACGCTTACTTTCAGCACCGGAACCGCCGCCCCCATCAGGATCAGCAGGATTGTGATCACCACAATCATTTCCAGCAGGGTCACACCATTTTGCCGCCCTGCCAGCAAATGCCTGCTCACCAAGGCACGTTTCAAACGATCTATTTGTCTCTGCCTCATCACGGACCTTCTACTAGTTTACCGTGATTGTGCTTTGTGATCCCAGTACACTCATCGGCTGGTTCTTACTGTTGCGAGCTCCCGGCACAGCGATGGAAACCGCGCCTGTGCCTTTGGCTTTGGCCGTAAACGTCAGGTTAAATACCGTGCCGTCGCCAGTCATGCCTTGCGATCCCGGTGTGCGTTGCGCAGTAATCTGCAGTCTGCCGGTGGCTGGGTCATCGCGATACACCAGTGCGACGTTCTGCCCGTCTTTGGCCAGGAAATCACCATTCGTGACTTTCACGAACTGGAACAGCCTGGGATCGTAACTGAGCTGAATGGGAACGGACGCAATGTCCTCACCCTGCGACAACACGACGGTCATAAAGAAGGTGCTTCCCACTTGCTGTTGCAGTGCACCCGGCTCAAGTCGCAACCCAACCTGGCCCGGCTTTAGCGCTTGCTGCTGCGCAGGTGTTCCCTGCGGCGCTGCATTCTGCTGCTGCGGCGTCGGTTGCTGTCCAGGAACTGCAGCCGCGGGCTGGCGTGCTGGTGTAACCGGCGCTCCGCCAGCGGGTTGTTGTTGCGGCGGTGGCGTAGCTGCTGCGGGGGTCGCGTTGCTTGGAGGCATCTGCCTGCCCGCCATCCGCAGATCGATTCCGCTGCCTGTACCCACATCAAATGCGCGGCGGTTCAAGTCATTCAGTTCCTGGCTGCGCACAATGTGCGGCACCAGCACAAACACCAACTCATTTGTCGTGTGTTGCACTTGTGTAGATGAGAACAGGTACTTCAGCAGGGGAATCTGCCCCAGGAACGGAGTGCCGCCGGTGGTGCTGCTGTCCGATACTTCCAGGATTCCGCCCAGCAGGTTTGTTTCTCCATCCATTAAACGGATCGTGTGTTCAACTTTGCGGGTGCTGATAATTGGCTGCGTAATGCCGCCGATCGTCTGCGATCCGTTCAGATTTGAAATTTCCATTGACGTTTTCAGCGTGACCTGTCCGTCAGGATGCACGCGCGGAGTGATTTCCATCTTTACGCCGACGTCTGTATAGGTGAACTGTGTATTCACGCCCACTGAACCCACGCCGGTGCCGATGCCCAGCGGCGTACCGAACGAACCTGTCGCAATCGGAATCTTGTCGGCGATGGTAAGCGTCGCCTTTTCATTGTCCGTGGCGCGGAGCTTCGGGTTCTGCATGATCTTGGTATCGGCATCGGAAAACAGCGCGACAGCTTTCAGAGGATCAATCGACACTGAATAGTTCGTCGAATTCAAGTGCTGCAGATCGTTAAAGTTCAAGCCTCCGCCCGTGCTTGTTGTAGTGGTGCCTGTTCCAGTGCCGGTGCCAGTGGTATTGGTCCCTTGCAGCGCCACCGTCATATTTTGCGGCGGCGTAATGCCCAGGTTGCGCAATTTGTCGCGCCGTACCTGAGCCACCCACACATCCACAATCACTTCAGGCTTCGACTTATCAATGTCGTCAATCATCTTGGCGGCGAGCGCCAGTTGATCCGGAGTGCCTTTGATCACAATGGCGCTCTGCGAGGGAATCTGCTGAATGCGCTGCACTTCAAGCACGGTGCGGATGGCGTTGACAATGTCCTGGAGATCAGTGGGGCCGGAAACGTTGCCGAGATAAAAAGTCTTTACTACGTTTTGCTCCAGTTCGCGGCGCTTGGCCTGCGTATCCTGGGCAACAAAAATTGTGTTCGGCGTAACCGGGCGCCAGAAAGTGCGCGACTCCAGTGCAAGAATATCCAATCCTTCCTGTAAACTCACGCCTTTCAGCTTGATGCTGATGCGGCGGGAAGTGTAATCGGGATCAAAAAGCACGTTGATGCCGGCCAGCTTGCCGATAGTCTCATAAGCAACTTTGGAATCTTCCGTCATTTCCAGTGCGGTAATGGGCGAATCAGGAAACTGGGCCAGGGCCACCGGAGAGCTGGCGCCCTCTAAACGCTTGCGCAGAGGATCTTCCTCCTCCTGTCGACCCGGAGGCGCTGAAGTGGCTTGCCCCCCGCCCGAGCCGGCCTTTTGCATCATCAGCTCTGTGCGCCGGATTTCCTGTGCCGCCAGATCATTGCTGGGATCCACCTCTAGCGCCTGCTGGAAAACAGTCAACGCTTCCTGCAGATTGCCCTGGTCCCTTAGCTTTTGCCCCCGTTTGATCTTGCTGGAAGCAGAGAGCATGCGGGTCCGTTCAAACGGTACGCGGTATTTCAGGTTCTCTGGCTTCTGCTGGTAGGCGGCTTTATAGAATTCGAACGCGGCTTCGTAATCCTGCCGCGCCTCTGCTTTGGCCCCTTTTTGGAAGAGACTCTTGGCTGATTCCGCGGCGGACAAAAATGCCGCAAAAAGAAACAAAATGGTGAGGGTTGCTGTAACCTTCCTCATACGCTCCTGCTCATCTAGGCTTTTCCTAAGTCCTTCATTTTTCAGGGAAAAATAGTGCGGGAACTTCCCATGGTGTTACCCGGATTTTGACTTTTTCGGATGCCAGATTATACACCGGTTTTGGTGCCTTACCTAGAACGACTTTAGTAACCAATTTTGCGCTGTGGTAGCATAAAAAGTTTGCCGTAAGCCACCAAACCGTGCCATGGCCCGCCAGACCACACACCAAACCGAGCCTAACAAGCCCAAAAACGTCAAGCGTGATCCCATCGCTTCCGGCGAGCGCGATGCCACGTTTAACCGGGCCGCCAGCCACAATTACTTCCTTGAAGACAAGATGGAAGCTGGAATCGTGCTGACGGGATCTGAAGTCAAGTCCGTCCGCGCGGGCCGCGCGAACCTGAAAGATGGATATGCTCTGCTCAAAGATGGCGAATTATGGTTGCTCAATGCCCATATCGGAGCGTATGAAAATGCTGGCTATGCCGGACACACGCCGCTCCGCACTCGCAAGCTTCTCGTCCGGGCTGACGAGCTTCGCAAACTTCAGGCCAAAACCCAGCAAAAAGGCTACACCCTGGTGCCAACGCGCATGTACTTCAAAAACGGTAAGATCAAATGTGAGATCGCCCTGGCAAAGGGCAAACAAAGCTGGGACAAACGTGAAACCGAACGCCGCCGCACCGCCGACAAAGAAGCCCGCGATGCCATTGCCCGGTCGCGAAAACAGTAGTCTTACTTATTAATAGATGGGAGTTGAAACCGCACTTATGGACATCCGCCTGATCGCAGCCAATCCCGCTGAAGTCGAAACCGAATGCTTGGTGGTTTTTGCATTAGACCATGCCACGAAAGACGCTGCTAAAGACCCGGTAAAAAGCAATCAAGCCGGTAAAGAACAGCCCAGGCCTGAACCTCGGCTGGCAATCAAAGATAGCGTTTTGGAAAAAGCCGTGGCGGAACTGATCGCCAGCGGCGAAGTCACTGGCAAAGCCTTTGAAACCCCCCTGCTCCACCGTCCCCAGGGATTGAAAGCCAAAAGGCTGCTGGTAGTTGGCGCAGGCAAAGCCAAATCTTTCACCCACGC
>Ga0207667_10006606_pt1 | contig 14022 bp, 9 predicted proteins | sample KBSCornC52_FD_184301 | JGI IMG/M metagenome (GOLD analysis project Ga0207667, IMG submission 184301) | Corn rhizosphere microbial communities from Kellogg Biological Station, Michigan, USA - KBS Corn C5-2 (SPAdes) (version 2) | ecosystem: Host-associated > Plants > Roots > Rhizosphere > Soil ... | reverse complement strand
ACCGTTCACGCCCAACACGGCGGAGGTGCTCAAAATGAACATCAAGGTGAGCTTGGGAACTAACTTCATGTCGGCGCCGCCGACGGCTCGGGCCAAGCGTAGGACACAGCGCGCGAGCAGGCGAGCCCACAAGTCGGGTTCTGAACGCGGCCAGCACGCGTATCATTTGGACACGACGTGTCGAGATGACGCGGCGCCGCAGCGCGTTCAGCGTGCAGACTCAGCCTCTCTGTTCGATGCGCTACTGGCACGTCTTCTGCATTTCCGTCGCGATCGCCGCAATCGCCGCAATCGCCGCGATCGTCGCGATTCGGGTCGTGGCGTGTACGCGGCTCGATTGAACTACTGCTTCGCTGCAGCAGACGTACCACTCTTTCGGAAAGATCGACCGGAGCCATGCAAATTTGGATCTCGAACGGTCGTGGTTTGACGGCCTGGGATCGCCGACTCTTCACGCTGCTCCACGACAACCTGCGGCAGCACCGGGGAGTGTCGGTCGCCGAGCGTTTTCCGGCCCTATGCGCGCTGGCGGAGCTGCCCCGGCTCGATCAGCCCCACCCGCTCGAGCCCACGCCGCTGATCATGGAAATATTTGCTGCCTGGGACGAGCTCTGGACCACCGAGCTGCGACAGCTCGCTTGCCGCCCGCCGCCCAACTTCGACCCGCCTTGGCAGCACACGCGAGAGCACGGCGACGAGCTCCTCGGCCGTTATCTGGCCACACCACTGCACCTGCTCACCGCCTTCGTGGCTGCGACGCGCGACGGCCAATCAGTCCGCGCAGCGACGCACGAGCGGCTGCTCAAAGAGGAAGCCCATCTCCGCGCCTGGCGAGTCATTCAAGGCGGCCGCACAGCGCGCAGCCCGCTCAGCGCGGCCGATCCTCGAACCAAGCCTCTCTAATCGATCCGTCGCGGCCGAATCCGGAGCATGGGCAAACGACGCTGGACGCAGAGGCGGGCGCGCGAGCATTGAAAGCCGAGGGAACGTGAATTGCATGCTTCACCTCCGTTCACGGGCGAGCTGCGGCGGATCATGACTCGGGTCATCACGAACGGTGCGTCCTTTTTGAGCGCGGTCCTGGCGCTCGCGGCTCTGGTCCATGCGCGCCAGGCCACGCGCAGCAGCGCAAGCAGCGAGGTCTCGTCCGCCTCGCTCGCCCCCGCGTCCAGCGAGTCCGTCTCGGCGACCGCCGAGTCCGCCGTCGACCGAGCGATGCAGCGGCGCGTGCGCGAAGCACTCGCCAAAGACCCAATGACCGATTCGCGGGCGATCCAGTTGGCGGTCCAGGCCGGCCGCGTCGCGCTGAGTGGCACCGTCGACAGCTATCTCCAACGCGCGGCAGCCTATGACGACGTGAGCCGCATCGCCGGCACCCGGCGAATCGACGATCGCCTGCGAGTGCGGAGCATCAACGTCCGCCGCGCCTCCGCGCGCTCGATCGACCCACTGACGCCCGAGGCACAGACCGAGGTTTGGTACGTCACCGCGCCCAGGCCGACCGTCGCCGATAGCGATCTTGCCCGCCGCATTCAGCAAAACTTCGAATGGAGCCCGTTCGCATTGGCGCACACCGTCGCCGTTCGCGTCCAAGGCAGCAGGGTGACGCTCATCGGCACCGTACCGAGCTTTCGCGCCCGTCAAACCGCCGTCGACGATGCGCTCGAGGCCGGCGCCGTGATCGTGCGCGACGAGCTCCAGGTCGACTCCACGCCGGCCGCGCGTGATCCCGAGCCACCCCGCGCCGCGCTCGAGCCTGGGTTTTGATGGTCACGCGGCCGTCGAAAGCCGGCCCAGCCTTCGATAATTCGGGACTCAACGATGGCGCGCTCGAGGCGCAGCGAAAAGGAGGCAGCCATGCAGTATGTTGCAATGGGCTCAACGGAATCCCCAATTTGCGGGCGGCAATCTGACGGTCGGATCTCATTTGAAGGAAAAGTTCCTACGGCCAGTCTGAAGGCTCGTCTTCGAGAACAACCGAAGAGCCAGGTGATTGTCGAGACGTGTGCGGAGGCGTTTCGGGTCGCGCCATCTCATAGAATGTCAAGGTCGAACACCGGAACGGGCCGATGCGAGGCGCGGCTATTCACCGTCCGAGGCAACCACTTGGCCGCGGAGTCCACGGGAGACTTGGCTTTTCTCAGCCGCGCAGACGAGGCTAGTTGTATGCTGCGCCGGGCGTGGGATGAAGAAGCTTCAGCCAGAACCCGTGGGCGACGCGAGGCTGCGACGGCGTTTCGTGCTGATTGGATTGATCGGCGCGCTCCCGCTGTTCTTCGTCGCCTTGCTATTGATCAATGTGGCGTACAGCACGCCGATTGAGTTCGGCGTTCAGGAGCAGCGCGGGATTGTTTTTCAGCGACTCATCGAGGGCGTGCTGGAGGCGCTCCCTCGCTACGCCGCGCCGAGCCGCCGCCGCCGGCGGGCCGTCGAGCGACCTTTCTGCCGCGCAACACCAGGTGGAAGCGGCCCTGCGGAAGCTGAGTGCGGCCTATGACGGCGAGTTGGGGCGACAGCTCGACTTCACGGCACCAGTGCTGCGCTCGAAGGGACACGCTGACGCGGAGCTCGGAGCCCTGCAAAAGAGTTGGAGCGAACTAGTGCAGGCACCGGCGGGGGTTGCCGCCGCGCCGGAGAGCATCGGCCGAGTGGCAACCTGCCTGCGTGCGATGAGCACCTACTCGGGCGACAGTTCCAATCTGATTCTGGACCCCGATTTGGACAGTTTCGAGCTGTCCGACATGACGCTCACCTTACCGTACGCTCAGGCGCGGCTACTCGAGATCGCGGCGCGCGAGGGCGCGAGGCGCAGTCAGCCAGCGCTAGAGAACGGAAAGCAGCTCGCGATCCTGGCGGCGCTGGTGCGCGAGGCCGATCTGACGCGGCTCGAGACTGACGCTCGGGGCGCTCTGAGCGAAGACGCGCGCTTCAATGGGGTCAGCCCGTCGCTCCAGGCCAACTTACCCGCGGCGAGCGCCGACTATGCTGCGGCGACCGAGCGGTTGCTGCAGCTCTTGGAGCAGCTGAGCGGCGGGGCAACCGTAGCGAGTCAGGAGTTCGAGGCGGCAGAGGCAGGTGCGGAGCTGGCCAGCGAGCGGCTCTTTCGGACCAGCGTAGACGAGCTCGATCGACTGCTCGCGACGCGGCTGAGCGCGATTCGAGCCAAGCGAGCCAGCGCCAGTGCGATCATCTTGGCGACGCTGCTGGGCGCCGCGGCGGCAATGGCATTCTTGATCCGCGGCTTGCTCGCCGCGCGCTACGCCGAGATGCTCGCAGCGCAGGAAGAGCTACGCGCCAAGGAGGCACAGCTACGCGCCTTGGGCGACAATTTGCCGGGCGGCATGACTTACCAAGTACTGCGCGAGCTCGACGGCAGCATGCGCTTCTTGTACGTCAGCGCCGGCGTCGAGCGTCTTCATGGTGTGTCCGTGGACGACGTACTGGCAGACTCCTCCCAGCTTTACCGCTTGGTGGCGGACGAAGACCGGCCGGCGCTGGAAGCGGCCGAGCGTGAATCACTCGCCACCATGCAGCCGTTCCGAGCCCTGGTTCGCTCACGCCGAGCGAGTGATGGTGCGACGCGCTGGCTGGAGCTTGCCTCGGCTCCGCGCGCGCTCTCGGACGGGCGCGTCGTCTGGGATGGTATCCAGACGGACGTCACCGAACGCAAACTGGCCGAAGCCGCCACTCGACAATCACAGGAGCGCTTTACCCACATCTTCGACCACAGTCCAATCCCGATTACCTTGAACAGCTTCGAGGACGGCAAGTTCCTGGCCGCCAACGAGAGCTTCTTGAGATTTAGTGAGTTTTCACGGGACGAAGTGATTGGGAAGGACTCGGACGAGCTGGGCCTCTACCTGGACCCCGAGCTGCGCCAGCGAATTCGCAGCGAATTGCGTGCGCAGGGTCGCGTGCACGGCATCGAGATCCCGTTTCGGACGAAGTCGGGAGCAAGGCGTGCGAACGTGCTGTGGGTGGAGGTGATCACGATCGACGCGCAAAAGTACATCTTGGCGATGTCGCTCGACGTGACCGAACAGCAGGAGGCAACTCGGCAACAGCGCCAGCTCGAAGAGCAGCTGCGGCAGACTCAGAAGCTGGAAGCGCTCGGCACTTTGGCGGGCGGCATCGCTCACGACTTCAACAACATTTTAGGAGCGATCATCTCCTACACCGAGCTTTCGAAGCTCGAACACCCCGACAACGTTCCCTTGATCCAAAACCTGGACGAGGTCCTGCACGCGAGTCGGCGCGCGACGGCGTTGGTCCGGCAAATTCTGCTATTTAGCCGGCGGCAAAAAGACGAGCGGCGCAACATGCGACTCGCGCCGATCGTGAAGGAAGCGCTGTCGCTCCTGCGCGCGACGTTGCCCGCTACGATCGTCATCGAGCACGTGCTCGACCGCCCGGTGTCGCACGTGCTCGTCAATGCGACGCACGTCCACCAGATCGTGATGAATCTTTGCACCAACGCCGGCCACGCCATCCAGGGCAAAGGCAAGCTGAGCCTGGAGATCGATCAAGTGGAAGTGCAAGCTGGGCCGAACAAGCCTCACGTGGAGCTGAAAGAGGGCGAGTACGTGCGGCTCACGATCAGCGATACCGGACACGGCATGGACGCGGCGACGATGCAGCGGATTTTCGAACCGTTTTTCACCACCAAGGAGGCCGGAGAGGGCACTGGACTCGGACTGTCCGTGGTGCACGGCATCGTCCACGAATACGGGGGCGTCGTCACGGTCGACAGCGAGGTCGGGCGCGGCACGACCTTCGCCATCTATCTGCCAGCAAGCTCGCCCGCGCAAGGATTGCCCGGGCCGGAGAACCTGGAAGCTCCTCGCGGCAACGGCCAACGGGTGTTGTTCGTCGATGACGAGGCGGTGCTCGGCGACGCCGCCCACAAGATGTTGACGCGCTTGGGCTACTCGCCGGTGGTGTTCAGAAGCTCGGTTGAAGCGCTGTCGTCGCTGCGCAAAGATCCTGACAGCTATGCCGCGCTGGTCACCGACTTCACGATGCCGGAGCTGACCGGCTTGGAGCTGATCCGCGAGGCGCTGGCGATGCGCACGAATTTGCGGGTCATCCTGGCTTCGGGTTCGACCTCGCAGCTCAACAGCGAGCAGCTGCATCAGTTGGGCGTGCACGAGGTGCTGACCAAGCCGGTCAGCTACGTCGCGCTAGCACGCGCGTTGCACCGCCTGCTACCGGTCGAACCTTGTGCGTGAGCAGCGCGAGCAGGGCCAGCACACGCCAAGCCTCCGGCCGCGCCTGGCTGGTGAATCTCGCCCCGGCGTGGGGTGCCGGCTCGAGCGCGTAACGCGACGGCAACGCGTATTGGACGAACTATCAAGTGCGGAGCTGTCATGCCTTGCTACGGTCCGGGAGCAGGACAGTAGAGATGTCGTTGTCGGACAAGGCCCTGTGGATCATCGAGCGCAACACGACCCACGCGCTTACCCTCGATGGAATCGCGGCGGCTTGCGGAGTCTCTCGGTCGCAGCTGGCTCATGCCTTTGGCGCTGCAACCGGCATGTCGGTCATGCAGTACGTGCGCGCACGTCGCCTGAGCGCCGCCGCCCAGGCACTCGCGGCCGGCGCGCCCGATATCCTCTCCATCGCACTAGCGGCGGGCTATGGCTCGCACGAAGCCTTCACGCGCGCGTTCCGCGACCGCTTCCAGCAAACACCCGAGAGCGTGCGCGAGCGCCGCACGGTGGATGGCCTCGCGCTCCTGGCCCCGCTCGAGCTGCGACCTCACATCACCGTCCAGCTCGAGCCCCCTCGTCTCGTCGACCACCCGACCCTGCGCATCGTCGGCGTCGCCGAGCGCTGCTCCTTCGATACGGTCATCGAGATTCCGGCGCAGTGGCGGCGATTCATGGCGCGTTATCGGGCGATTCCCTACAAACGCGACGACATTCCCGTGGGGCTGAGCTACAGCCCGGACGAGGACGGTCAGTTCCAGTACGTCTGTGGCGTCGAGGTCTACCGATTCGAGGAGCATTCGCGCGAGCTCCTGCAGCTCGAGATCCAGCCCAGACAGTACGCGGTGTTCGAACACCGCGGCCACGTCTCCACGATTTACGAAACCTACCGCGGCATCTGGAACGAGGCGCTGCCCGCCATCGGCCGTACCGCGGCCGATGCTCCGATCATCGAGCGGCACAATCCAGCCTTTGACCCTCGTACTGGAGAGGGTGGGCTGACTCTATGGATCCCTTTGAACGACGGAGGCACAACATGAAAAGTGGCACCCCTTTGTACTACGAGAGCGTGGGCGAACTCAGCAGACGAATCCACGAACAAACCGTGTCACCCGTAGAGGTGGTCGAGGCCTGTCTGAAGCAGATTGAGCGGTTGAATCCGAGGCTCAATGCCTTCATTACCGTGCTGGCCGACGATGCGCGTGCCCAGGCAAGAGCGGCGGAGGCAGAAATCAAGGCCGGAAGGGCGCGAGGCCCACTGCACGGTTTGCCCGTCGCGGTGAAGGATTTCTATGACACGGCGGGCGTGAAAACGACAGCCGGCGCCGAGCAGTTCAAAAACCGTGTGCCAACTACCGACGCAGACGTCGTCAAAAAATTGCGCCACGCGGGCGCGATTGTCATGGGCAAGACCAACATGGATGCCTTGGGTATGGCGACGACGGGGCTGACCAGCTGCTTTGGAGCGGTGCAGAACCCGTGGAACCCCGAGTACGTCACTGGTGGCTCGTCAGCTGGTTCCGCCGCGGCGGTGGCCGCTGGGCTGTGCTTTGCGACGGTCGACACCGATGCCGTTGGGTCGGCGCGTCTGCCCGCTGCCTGTTGTGGCGTGGTGGGGTTCAAGGGCAGTTGGGACTTGATCAGCACCAAAGGCATCTTGGGGGATCAGCCGGTCGATGACTTCATCCGCTGGATGTCGCATGCCGCGGTGACGACGCGCACTGCCTCGGACGCGGCGCTCGTATTGAATGTGCTGGCCGATCACGCCGCTGATTTTGCCTCCGAAGTCGCTACGGTCGATAGCAAGCTGCGCATCGGCGTGGGCAACAACTTTAGCGCGGACGCCGAAGTCGAACGTGCTTTTGCAAGGGCGGTGAACGCGCTGCGTGACGCGGGCTACGCCATTGTGGCTGCTGCCGTGCCGTTTGGCACTTCGAAGCAGGGTGACATGGCCTCTATTGAAGCCGACCGTGCCGGGATTGCCGCTCGCGCGTTCGCGGACGTCGATGCAATTCTGCTCCCGACCTTGCGCTCGACTGTTCCGACCGCCGCCGCAGCGGCCAAGAACCCGGAGCAAGCGGTTTCTGCCGAATCCACCGCCTTTGCCAACTACTACAGCCTGCCGGCCGTGAGCGTGCCCTGCGGGTTCGACAGCCACGGCATGCCGATCGGCCTACAGATCGTCGGCAAACCCGGTGACGAACGTAGCGTGCTGAAAATCGCGCACCATTACGAGCTCATCGCTAAGGTGCATCCAAAGCATCCGATCGAGTAGCTCGGACGCCAAGGTGCGCCGAGCGTGGCGCCTCGTTGAAGGTGATGTACCCAGGGCGGCGCTTCGTCGCCTTACTCGAAGGAGTGAATCGATGGTCGCCGCTTTGGTCGAGAGTTGCACTCGTCAGCGCAAGATTTGCGAATTGATGACGGAGGCCGGCTGCTTGGCGATCACGTAGAAGCCGGGCAAATCAGCGGTCTCGAAGGTGCCGCGCGGGTTATTGCGCGTCAGTGAGTCGCGCAGGGTGAGCGAGCCAGTCTTGTTGTTGCTGACGAAGAAGACGGCACTGCCGCCTTCGTTAGCTTGATTGTTTTCCAGCAAGCTACTCGTGACATTGAGCACGATTTCATTGCCGTCGTTGTAAATCGCGCCGCCGTTGCCGCCATTGCCGGAATTGGCGCCGTGCCCCACTGCGCTATTTTCCGAGAGCAATGAGTTGATGATATTCCACGACACGCCAATACTGCTCAGGGCGCCACCGTTCGCGCATGAATTGCCAAAGCCGGCCTTGCCGCCGAACGTGCTGCCCACGACCCACACCGGCCTGCTCGGCCCGGCTCCCGCTGCCACGAGGTAGTCGAGCTTGCGAATCGCGCCCCCGCCCAGGTCCGATCCGAGGTCGTCGCACACATTGCGAAAGAAGCGGCTGTGCACGACCTTCAAGCTGCCACCCTGCGCGTAGATCGCGCCTCCGCCGCCGGCGTTGGTCGTGCCGTCGGCGATCCCTTTCGCGCTACCGTCGATGAATGTCAGGTTCTGCACCACGAGCTGTACGCCGGGGTTGGTGTTGCAGTCGCCGGGGCCCGGCGGATAAGTTTGCGCCTTGTCGCACGTGGCCATGTATAGAATGCGGATCTTGCCGCCGCCGCTCAGCGTGATCTTGTTACCACCGTCGATCACGAGCTTCGTGCCCTTGTCGTTGAACACCTTGGCGGTCGAAGTCAGCACGATCGTCAGCGGATCCGGGCCGCAATCGAAGGTGATGGTGCCGCCTTTGGCGACCGCGACCACGAACGCATCGCCGGTACAGCTCGCGGGCGTGCCCGTGCCGATGACGGTCGTGGGCGACGAGACGTCTTCGGCTTGCCCATCTGCGGGGATGGCCGCGTGGCCGTCCGCGTAACCCGCGGGCGGGCCGTCTTCTGGATTGGTGGCCGTTCCGCCTGCCGCGGACGTTCCGGCGCTGGCGCCCACGGACGAGCCCGCCGCGGACGAACCGCTGGCCGCGCCGGACGAGCTGCCGCCACTCGCGGACGCTCCGCCGCTTCCGCTCGAGCCCGCGGCCATGGCGCCCGAATCGGTCGAACCGCAAGCGGCCAGCAACGGAAGTGCGAGGGCCGCAGCGAACACGACGGAGCGCGAAGGCATGCTTCGACGCTAGCTTGCGCGCCGCCCGCGCAGCAACGGAGTGGATCGACTCCTGTGTACCGACAAGTCGTACAGTCCGCTCTCGCCGATGAAGCGCTGCAAAAGCGACGCCGTTGCACGCTCGATCCGCGCTACGAATCGAGCGTGTTTGGCCATCGACCCGGCGCGCCGGGCGCCTGCTGCGCGCTCAGCGGTGCATTTGGTGCGCTTCGGTATCGATCACGTGATCCTTGGTCTCGTGGATCATCAGCCCACCGACGACCAGCGTGACCAAGCACACCGCGATCGGATAGATGAGCCCGGTGTAGATCGCACCCGCGCCGAAGGTCTCTTTGGCCCAGGCCGACGCGGTGACCGCAGTGGCGATCAGCGGCAAAAACCCGCCGAACCAGCCGTTGCCCAAGTGATAAGGCACCGACATGGAAGTGTAGCGGATCTTGGTCGGGAAGAGCTCGACCAAGAAGGCGGCGATCGGACCGTAGACCATGCACACGTAAATCATTTGGATGAACAAGAGCAAGACCAGCATCGGCTGATTGATTTGCGCCGGATCTGCCTTGGGTAGACCATCCGGGTTCGCAAAGTGGACCATGCCCATGTAAATGGGCACGTACGTGAGCGCGCCGAGCGCGCAGCCCGCGAGCATGATCTTTTTGCGCCCGATGCGATCCGAAAGCCAGCCGAACACGATGAACAGCGGGGCCGCGAGCGCGAGGGCGATCGAGACCAGCAGGTAAGACGTTTGCCAGCTGACCTTGAGCGCGCTCTGCAAGAACGTGAGCGCGTAAAACTGACCCGTATACCAAACCACGCCCTGCCCCGCCGCCGCACCGAACAGCGCGATCAACACGTAGCGCCGATTCACCGGGTTGGCGAAGCTCTCTTTCAGCGGATTGACGCTCGTTTTGCCCTCGAGCTTCGCTTTCGCAAACAGCGGCGATTCGCGCATTTTGATGCGAATGTAGAGCGAGACCGCGAGCAGCACGAACGAGAGCAAGAACGGCACGCGCCAGCCGAAGCTCTTGAACTCTTCCGGGCTGTACGAGCTACGCGTGGTGGCGATCACGATCATGCTCAAAAAGAAGCCGAGCGTGGCCGTGGTCTGAATGAAGCTCGTGTAAAAACCGCGTTGCTTGTCGGGCACGTGCTCGGCAACGTACGTCGCGGCGCCGCCGTACTCACCGCCGAGCGCCAGGCCCTGCAGCAAGCGCAGCCCGACGAGCAGCGCGGTGGAGCCCAAGCCGAAGGTCGCGTACGTCGGCAGCACGCCGATCAACGCGGTGCTCAGGCCCATCGTCGCCATCGTGACCAGGAACGTGTATTTGCGGCCGATCAGATCGCCCAGGTGGCCGAACACGATCGCACCGAGCGGGCGCACGCCGAAGCCCGCGCCGAACGTGGCGAGGCTCGCCAAGAGCTGCGCGGTGTCGTTTCCCTTGGGAAAGAACAGGCCGCCGAAGAACACGGCCAAGCTGCCGTACAGGTAAAAATCATACCATTCGAACAGCGTGCCCACCGAGGCAGCGAGGATGACGCGCCGTAACGTGGCGGCGTCGGAGACGACATCGCCCGCTGCCGAGATTGCTCGATTTTCCATATCAGCTCGTGGGGTAAGAGAAATGGGACGGCTTAGCGACCTGCGCGCGCAGCGCTCAATACAGATAGACCTGCCACTGCAGATTGAACTGATTGTAACCGTTCAAGCCAGCCGGGTCCGAAGGCTTGATTCGCGTATAAAACGCCTTCAAATTCACGTTGTGCCCATAAGGCCAATACGCGAGCCCCGCGCCGAAGCGATCTTCAGTCGGCGCGCCGGCGCTGGGCGTGTTCACGTTGCGGTGCTCGAACCGTAAAATGGGGCTCAATTGCAGCGCGTCGAAGCGATAACCGGCTTCGGACATGATCGCGGTTTGTTTGGGCAACGCGGGCGGCGCGACGGGCGGCATGCCGACCGGCGCGCCGAGCAAGAAGTCATCGCCATCCCACTGCGCGACGTTGACTTGCGCGGTCAGGCCTCCCGGCCCGAGCGGCATGTCGAGAAAGCCGTCGACGGACCAGTGTTTGTAGCTGTCCTGCACGTCATACGACGCGCCGAAGGACAACACGTGCTTTGCGCCAAGGTAGGTACCGGCGTAGAAAAAGCCGGTCTCCGCGTCGAGCACGTTGACCTGAATGCGTGCGGCAAAGCGGAAGAAATTCCTCGAGCCGACCTTGGTCGCGGACGCTGCATCGCGCCTGCCCTGAAATAGCCCGGCGCGATATTCGAGGTGATTGTCCAGCACCAAGCCGCGTAGCTGGACGCCCGCATCGCGCCCGACATCACCCTCACTGCCGAAGGCGCTGGCGTGTCGGAACGAGTTCGCAAAGTAATCCCAACCGTACAGGGTACCCGCCCCCTGCACCGCGTTGTGCGCGAGCGGCGGCAGCATGTAACCTGCGTCGATCTTCAGCATGTCGTCGACCGCTTTGAAGGTGACGAAGGCATCCTGCACGTTCATGCCGAGGATGTTCTTCGCGCCCGTCGTCGCGTTGGCTTTGCCCAAATTCGGCGAATCCGTATCGAAGAAATATTCGAAGTTCTTAAACAGCGTGCCGCCGACGAGCAGACGAATTCGGCGCAAATAGAGGTTTTGGCTCGCGCCACTCAAAGCCGGGTTGGGCGTGCCGATCGCCTCGTATTGCGGCTGCGCCAAAAGTCCGAGCTTGACGGTCGCGTTCGGGGTTTCGATCTTCAGCGGCGCGAACGCGCTCGGAGCGGGAGCCGCGGGCGCGGCATCGACCGGCGCGGGCTCGACCGGGGGCGGTGTTGCCGGCGTCGCGGCAGCAGGAGCAGCCGTGTCGGGCGCAGCCGCGGGCGCGGGCGCAGCCGCCGGCGCGGTCGCGGGTGCCGGAGCCGGCGCTGATGGCGGCGCGGGTTCCGCAGCGGGGGGTGGTGCTGACTGAGCCCATGCGGCGCGCTCGCCGCCAATCAGCCCGATTGCGCAACTCAACGCCAAACCGCACAGCGGCTTTCCCATTCGTCGTGACATCGATTCAGCCTCCCGATTCCGATTTTTGGTCCTAGTGGGGCCCGTTACTGCTTAAGGGTTCACTGATCAGAATCTCGTGTCACAAAACGACGCTGGGGCGTAAATGCCAATCTCGACCGTCGTTGTGAAAGAACCCTGCCTTTGGGTTGATGGTCACGATCGTCGTCGTGCCGCGTCGCAGCCTTCGGCGGCGTGTTGCGTTTTTGCGCGCTCTACGGCGAGAGCGTGACGGAGCCTGCGTCGAGCGCGACTTCATAATAGCCGTGTGAGCTCCACGCGAGCGCGGCGCCGCCTTGGCTCAGCGTGCCCCCATCGACTTTGACGCGCAGATAGCGGCCGCCGGGGAAATGCGCCGGTAAGGTCCAGCTCCACGTTTTGCTCGTGCCAGACGTGCTCGGCGTGACCGAGGCGAGCAGCTTTTGCGCGCGCCAATACGCACCCACGTGCACCATGCTGTCGGCCCAGGTGTCGCCCGCGGTCTTCGCGTGATTGATGGCCGCGACCACGTCAGTGATCGATACCGGGTTATAGCCGCCGTCTCCGCCCAACGAGTGGATCAAGAAGATTTGCCACTTCCCGGCGCTACGCGCCGAATCAGTCGCGCTATTGAAGGTGCTCGCGACCTCGCCCTCAGCGGCGGTATGACAGGGCAGAGCGTACGGGCTCGTGTTGTCATTGGCGCCGACTTGCCCGCCGCCGACCCCGCGATTGAGCAAGAAGCGCGTGCTATCCGGGCTGGCGTAGCCGGTGTCTCCGTACGGCGAGGCCGCGGTCCACACGTCGCTCGCGCCGAAGGTTTGCGTCACGTGCGTCGTGCATTGGTCGAGCTCCGCGCCCAGACTGCCGGCGTACGTGCCCCACGCGCAGCCCGAGCCGTCATCGTGGCAGTGGTGCGCGGTGTGATTGCCGAGCTCATGGCCGTCCTTCTGCGCCTGGGTCCAGGTCGCGCTGGTGCCGTTGTTGTTGCTGACGAGGAAGAACGTGAGCTTGACGCCCGTGCCTTGAAGCGCGCTGTAATTGGAAATTTGAGAGGAGAGCGCGTCGTCGAAGGTGAACGAAACGGCGGCCTTGAAGCCAGCCCAATTGAGCACGGTGAGGTTGCCCGGGGTGCCGGTCGGCTTGGCCACGTTAGTGGTCATCGGAATGGGCATGCCCGAAGGCTCACTCGGCCCTACGGCGCCGGAACCGCCCGAGCCACCCTGCGCCGAGCCGCCACCGCTGCTGCCGCCAGCGGCGTTTCCGCCGCCGGTCGCGCTTTGGCCGCCAGTGCCGCCGGAAGGGTTGCCAAAGCCGCCTGCGTTTGCCGTGCCGGATGCACCGTTGCCCGCTGTGCCAGTGCCGCCCGTGGCCGCCCCGCCGCTCGGGCTCGCGGTCCCGCCGTGCCCGGCGGTGCTCGCGGCGGTGCCAGCGGTCCCTCCCGCAGGCACGCTGCTACTGCCCCCGCTGGTGTCGACCGGGCCGCCGGTGTTGCTTCCGCTCGAAGAACACGCGCTGGCGCAGGCGAGAGTGGCAACGGCAAAGGATGCGAACATGGAAGAGTGACGCATGCGGGTCAGTCTATTCCCGATACGGCTTCAGTTGATCGCAAGCGCGATCAGATCGCGTGTGGCCGCGCATTGCCGCGCGGCCGGGGGTTCCGACTGACTGCGACTTGCAACCGATTCCGAGCCGCAAAACCCGCGGCAGAATTCGACCGCTTGACCACTATGCTTCAGCGACCGCGTTGCAATCGCGATCGAACGCGGGCGTTGTGAGCTTTCTCTGGTGGACATTTTCGAACCCCTTGCTGAGTCACCGGAGCGACGATTCGCCGTTCAAATTTGGGTCATTGCATCAGCGCCGGAAACTTCGCCATAGGCTGCTCCTCGAGCTGCGCTCGCGCGAGCCACGGCTCGCAGCTACTTGCACGGCAGCACGCGCAGGATTTTGACCTTGCTCTTCGAGCTGCCGAGCCCCGGATAGGCGACGCTGCCGTCGGCATAGGGCTTCATTTCTTGATAGCGATTGTTCGTGACCGCGACCGGGATCGGCGCGCTGACGGCAGCGCCGGACGTGCTGTCCAGCACTTGCACGTAGAATTTGCGGTTGGGCGAAGTGGGCGTCAAATCCCCTTTCGCGCTCGATGTGTCCCACGCGGCGAGCA
>Ga0207667_10006605_pt1 | contig 14022 bp, 10 predicted proteins | sample KBSCornC52_FD_184301 | JGI IMG/M metagenome (GOLD analysis project Ga0207667, IMG submission 184301) | Corn rhizosphere microbial communities from Kellogg Biological Station, Michigan, USA - KBS Corn C5-2 (SPAdes) (version 2) | ecosystem: Host-associated > Plants > Roots > Rhizosphere > Soil ... | reverse complement strand
TACGCTCACGAAACACAGTTTTTCAACGGCCTGCTAACCCCTAACTCCTCCTCCCCCTTGCTTCCCCGTCCCCAGCGCCCTACTTTAGCCTCATGCCAACTCTTCCTCCCCTTTACGGCTTGGTTCTCGCGGGCGGCAATAGCACGCGCATGCAGCGAGACAAGGCTGCACTCGAATATCACGGCAAGCCGCAGTTGCAGTGGGCGTTCGAGCTGCTGAGCGAGGTTTGCGAACGTACTTACGTCTCGGTGCGTTCGGAACAGAGCCATGAGCCGCATCGAGCACATCTGCCGCAAATCATCGATGGCGATCGCGGGCGAGGGCCGATCGCAGGCATCATCGCCGCGCAAACTGCTCATCCCCAAGTTGCGTGGCTAGTCGTGGCGTGTGACTTACCTTTCCTTACCGTCGCAACCTTGCACGCGCTCATCGCGCAGCGTGATCCGACGCGCATTGCCACTGCGTACCGCAGCACGCTAGACGGCTTGCCTGAACCACTCTGCGCCATTTGGGAGCCCGCTAGCCGCGCACAAGTCGATGCGACCATCGCACAAGGTAAGGACTGTCCGCGCAAGCTCTTGATCAATTCCGATGCACACCTCATCGAGCAGCATGATCGCAAGTCACTCGACAACGTGAACACGCCGGAAGAATTCACCAGCGCGAATGCACGCGTGGTCGGCGCGCCGAAGCGGCTGCGCATCCAGTACTACGCATTGTTTCGCGAGCAAGCGGGAAGAAGCGAGGAAGAAATCGAAACGACTGCAGTCGACTCGGCTGAACTCTACGACGAATTGCGCACGCGGCACGGCTTCAAATTGATGCGCGAGCAATTGAAGGTCGCCGTCAACGCCGAATTCTGTCCCTGGAACACCTTGCTCAAGAACGGTGATTCGATTGTTTTCATTCCACCGGTGGCGGGCGGATGAAACTATTTCAATTCAATCACACCGTCATCGATGTCGCAGACGCGCGGGCTGCGCTCGGCGATCCCGCGGCCGGCGGCTACGCCTCGTTTGAAGGTTGGGTGAGAAATCACAACGAAGGGCTCGCCGTCACTCGGCTCGAATACGAAACTTTCGCAGAACTTGCCGTCAAGGAAGGCGAGCGCATCGTTGCCGCGGCGATCGAACGCTTCGGCGTCGAACATGCTGCATGCATTCACCGCGTCGGTTCGTTGGAGATCGGTGAGATGGCCGTATGGGTGGGCGTGAGCGCGAAACATCGCGCCGAAGCCTTCGCCGCCTGCCGCTTCATCATCGACGAAGTGAAGCATCGCGTTCCCATCTGGAAAAAAGAACACTACGTCAACGGCGACTCGGGCTGGGTGAACTGCGAACGCTGCGCGGCGCAGGCTCACGAATCTGAGAAACATGATCATCATGATCACGTTCACTTGTCTGCCACCGCTCAGGACCCATTGCCCCATGCCTCTCTTCCCGACTACTCGCGTCAAATCGCATTGCGCGAAGTGGGTTTGCAAGGACAGTCCAAACTCGCCGCAGCTCGCGTCCTCGCGATCGGCGCAGGGGGCCTCGGCGTTCCCGTTCTTAGTTATCTCGCCGGGGCCGGCATCGGCACATTGGGAATCGCAGATGGCGATGTGCTCGAAGCGAGCAACTTGCATCGCCAAACGGCTTACCGTCTGCAGGATGTGGGACTACCCAAGGCCGAACTGGCGGCGCGAAGCGTACGCGCTTTGAATCCTCAGGTGCAGGTTCGAGTTCATACGGAGCGCGTGACTTCTGCCAACGCACTGGAGCTCATGGCCCAATACGACGTCATCGTCGAATGCAGCGACAACTTCAGCACCAAGTTCACGGTGAACGATGCCGCAGTATTACTGGGCAAGCCCACCGTGTTTGCCAGTGTCTATCAATTCGAAGGACAACTGCAGCTCTATCGGCCTGATCGCGACAGCGCGTGCTTGCGATGCCTGTGGCCCGAAGCCACTCGGGACGGCCTCGTAGGCAATTGCGCGGAGGCAGGTGTGCTCGGTCCTGTGCCCGGAGTGCTGGGAAGCTTGCAAGCGCTCGAAACATTGAAGCTCGTGCTCGGCATCGAGGGGCACTTGCACAACCAAGTGTTGTTGTTCGATCTCGTCACACTGGAAACACGCAAATTACGCGCGCACCGTTGCGCCGAATGTCGTGGCGGACCGTGTCAGAGAATTCGCGCACTCGCACCGAGTCAGCTCGACAACGCAGTGGAAGTGCAATTTGCAACGCTCGACGATGCCATTGCGGCGGGCTATACATTGATCGACGTTCGCGACGAGACGGAAATCCGCGAAGCTCCGCTCGAACAAGTGCATTGGCACATCCCCGCTGCGTCGGTCTTGGCGCGAGCCGATGATTTCTCCCGCGACACTAAATCTCTATTGATCTGCGCTCGCGGCATTCGCAGCCGGGCTGCGGCTCAAGCGCTACGCGACCGCGGACTGAAAAACATCTACTCGCTGAGCGGTGGCATGATCGGCTTGAAGTCCCACGCGCCTTCTTAGATTAGATATGGAACGACGCATCGTCGGCTTCCATCAAGACGAAGAACATCACTGGGTCGCGGAACTAGAGTGCGGCCACAACCAACACGTACGCCACGCTCCGCCGTGGACACTGCGTCCTTGGGTCACTACACCGGAAGGGCGCGCTCGAGCGTTGGGCAGTATTCTCGTGTGTAAGAGATGTGATGAAGCCGCGCCGCTGCCCCCTCTGCCCCCACCCTAACCCTCCCCCGCTTCGCGGAGGAGGGGATCAGAGCTGCGCCTCTTTTCTGGCCGCAGACTGCGGACCGCAGACCGCCGACTTCCTCTACGGCATCCCCACTCTATTCGCATCCAAATGCAACACCAGATCGATGCGCCGATTGCGGCTGCGGCCTTCGGCAGTTTCGTTGGAAGCGACGGGGCGGCTCTCGCCGTAGCCGATCGAGCTCACTTTCTCCGGGTCCAGCCTCATGTTGGAGACCAGATATTGTTTCACGGCATCAGCGCGATCTTGCGAAAGAATGAGATTGGCCGAGTCGCTGCCGTCGGAATCCGTATGACCTTCCACGACGATGGCGGCATTCGGAAACAACTTGATGGCCTCCTGCACTTTCGCGAGCAACGAAAAACTGACGGGCTCGATCGTGCTCTTACCACTGCGAAAAGCGATGCCCAAGAGCGAAATGACGGCGTCGTCGCCTTGGCGATAGACACGCGCTTCGTTCGGCGTAAACGAGCTTTCCAGCTTGGCGATGTTTTCTCGCAATCGCTCCTGTGCATCGACCCGTTTTTGTAAGGCGATACGCTCTTGGGAGACGCCGCCGAGGCGGTCTTCCAACTTGGTCAGCTCCGTGTTGAGTGCGGCGATCTGCCCGTCGCGATCGGCAACGTCTTGCTTGAGTGAATGCAATTCCTGCTGACGCTTTTGCGCGCGCTCGATCAGATCCTGCACGGCCTGGGCATATCCCAGTTCGAAACGCGGCACCACGTCGAGCTCCGAGGCGAGCCGTTTGAGAGGCTCTTCGTACTGCAGCAGCAGTTCCTCGAGCGCATGCTCTTTCTTGCTCTTGTCTTGCAAAACCGCGATCTGTTGCGCGAGCACCGTCGCATGCTTCACTTCGTAGTTGGCTTGATCGAGCAAATGCGTCGGCAATGCAGTGTCGTAGCGATTGCGCCCGATCTCCTGTTCCGCTTCCGCGAGATAGCGCCGTGCCGCATCTAACGTACGCGGCGCGAAGTCTCCTACCTTCGCGGTATCGGCGTTCGCGATGGCCTGCCGCGCAGGCCCCAACAAGTTGTTCTTGATCGCCTGCAATTCGGCGTCTCGCAGCAACACTTCCGCTTCCGCACCTCGCTTGCGTCCGCCATCCAAATCATCGCGCTCGATACGGTCGGTCGCCTCGGTCAGGCGTTCGAGCCCCTTGCGCCAAGTCTCTTGAGCGAATTGATCGGCGTGCGCAGCTTGTGCGTCGTCGCGCGTTTTTAGGACGGTGACGAGTTCGCGTTGGGTGGTTGCCGTGATTTGTTTGGCGCGTGCAAGCAAGCTACGGCTTTCCGTGAGCAACTCACGCACACGCTCCGGCTTGCGTCCTTTGTCTAACGCAACTTCAGCGCTCTCGAGCGCCGCGACCGCTTGTGCATAGGTTTTCGGCGCCAGCACATCTGTCTGTTCGCTCTTGGCAGCTTCCAACGCGGTACGCTGCTCGCGCAGTTCGCCGGCGCCGACCTGCTGCGCTCCGACATGGGTAGCGAATAGCGCGAGCGCCATCGCCACCATGCCGTATGTCCATCGCATTCTTCGCATACATCTCCCCGAACGCACGTGCCGAGCGCGGCCCATGCGGCAAACGATTCGACTCGGAGTGTGACCCGTGGAATCGAGAAAGTTCGCGAGTCAAGTTACGGACGCAACTGACCTCGACCGCGAACCACATATTTGTAACTGGTCAGTTGCTCCACGCCCACCGGCCCGCGCGCATGAAATTTATCGGTCGAAATGCCGATCTCGGCGCCCATGCCGAATTCGCCGCCGTCGGCAAATTGCGTGGACGCATTGTGTAGCACGATGGCGCTGTCGACTCCGCTCAGAAAACGCTCGGCGGCCGCGGCGTTCTCGGTCACGATGGATTCGGTGTGCGCGGAGCCGTATCGATGGATGTGCTCGATCGCACCCTCGACGCCATCCACGACTTTCGCAGCAATGATGGAATCCAAATACTCGGTGTACCAATCGTTTTCGGTCGCCGTGTGCACCCGATTGTCTGCGTGCCGCACTCCTTCATCGCCGCGAACTTCGCAACCCGCATCCAAGAGCGCACGGACGACGGGCGCCACGTGCGTGCCTGCCGAAGCGCGATCGAACAAAACCGTCTCTGCCGCCCCGCAAATACCGGTGCGGCGCAATTTGGCGTTCTTCACGATTTCCACCGCCATGTTCACGTCGGCATCCTTATCGACATAGACGTGACAATTGCCTTCCAAGTGTCCGATCACCGGCACACGCGCCTCTTTTTGCACTCGCTCGATCAGACTCTTGCCGCCGCGAGGCACGATCACATCGATGTAGTCCGTCATGCCGGCCAACATGTATCCCACTGCGGCACGATCGATCGTAGGCACAAGTTGAATCGATGCCTCAGGCAACCCGGCCTTACGCAAACCTTCGACGAGACATTGATGAATCGCACTGCTCGAATGCCGGCTCTCGGAACCCGCGCGCAAGATCGCGGCATTGCCCGCCTTCAAACACAGCACACCGGCATCGGCCGTCACATTGGGACGGCTTTCGTAAATGATGCCTATGACACCCAGAGGCACGCGTACACGTTGGATGACGAGACCGTTCGGGCGCGTCCATTCGGCAATCACCGTGCCCACAGGATCGGCTAGCTCGATCACTTGCTCGACACCTTGCGCCATCGCAGCGATGCGTTTGTCATCGAGCGACAGGCGATCGAGCAATGCATGCGTCAACCCACGCGCCCGCGCTGCGCGCATGTCGAGCTCATTCGCCGCCAAGATTTCGCTTCGACGCGCTTTGATCGCTGCGCTCGCCGCACTCAAGGCGCGGTTCTTATCGTCCCTGCTCACGCCCGCAAGCACACGCGCCGCTGCCACCGCAGCACGGCCAATAGGCTCCATGACGGCGCCAATTTCAGCAACGGAAGCGGAGTGACCGGACATGAAGCGACCTCGTGGTTGGAGGGGGATTCTACCCCACCACCAAATCATCCCTATGGATCAACTCATCCCTGCCGCGATACCCGAGCAGCTCTTCGATTTCGCTCGATTTGCGGCCGCAAATACGGGCGGCGTCTTTGCTCGAATAAGCGCTCAAGCCCCGTGCGACTTCTTGGCCCTCGGGGCCTCGCACGACTACTGCGTCACCGCGTTCGAAGCTGCCGGAGACTCGTGTCACTCCTGCGGGCAGCAGGCTCTTGCCTTGTTTTAGCGCCTGCAACGCGCCTGCATCGATTTGTACTTCTCCCGCGGGTCGCAACGTTCCGGCAATCCACTGTTTGCGCACTGTGATCGGACTGGCGCTCGGATAAAACCAGCTGCAGCGTGCGCCTTGTTCCAACCGCTGGAGCGGATGGAGCTCTCGGCCGAGCGCAACACACATGTGACAGCCCGCGGCAACTGCGATCTTGGCGGCGGCGATCTTGGTCGCCATCCCGCCGGAACCCACGTTCGACGAGACGCCGCCGGCCATTGCTTCGATCTCGGGCGTAATGCTGCGCACTTCGGGAATGAACTTGGCCGCAGCATCGCGAGTAGGGTCCGCCGTGTACAAGCCATCGACATCCGATAGCAGTACCAGACAATCGGCGCTGATCATCTGGGCTACGCGCGCAGCCAAACGATCATTGTCGCCATAGCGAATTTCAGCCGTCGCTACCGTATCGTTTTCGTTGATCACCGGCACGGCGCCGAGCTTGAGGAGCGTGTCGAGCGTACTGCGCGCGTTCAAGTAGCGGCGACGCTCTTCGGTGTCCGCGAACGTCAGCAAAATTTGCGCAACGGCGATACTGTGATGCTCCAGGACTTCCTTCCACGCGTGCGCGAGCCGGATCTGTCCTACGGCCGCAGCGGCTTGGCTTTCCTCCAGCGCGAGTTTGCCGGGCGCGAGTCCAAGATGCCGGCGGCCCAGTGCAATCGCACCCGAAGAAACCAGCAACACCTCCTGGCCGCGCGCTTTGAGGCGAGCGACGTCTTGCGCCAACGTCTCGAGCCAGGCGCGATTCACCCGTCCCGTGCTTTGCTCGACGAGCAGCGCAGAACCCACCTTGATCACGACACGACGTGCTTGCAACAGCGGCTGTGCTGGCGATAGGTGGACTGAGGAAGACATAAGTCACTTCGTTAGGCGGCGTTTCGTGCGGCTGTGCATGCGACTTGCAAGCGCACACGCCGATGCATTCAGAGCGGCGGGAGTCTACCAGATGCCACCAAACAGCTTGGGACGTAGGAATGTTCGCACGCCGGAAATACAGCGTTCGTTCGGCTCGTGTGTGCTCGCGTGCTGGCTGTGAACAATACACCGTTGCCTGCCCCTCGGAGACCCCCTAATATTCCGCCCCGCCGACGCATGGGGTCGGCGCGCGATATTGAGGTGTCACGTGGGAAGAGATTACGACCCGGTTCCGGGGCAGTGGTACGAAGACTTGGAAGAGGAAGAAGTGTTCCAGGTTCTGTCCGTAGATCCGGATGAAGAGATCATCGAGATCCAATACGAGAACGGCGACATCGAGGAAATCGATCTCGACACGTGGCACGAACTCGATCTCGATAAATCCGAACAGCCCGAAGGCTGGTCGGGTTCCGAGGACGAGGATGAAGATGAAGAGGACCTCGACCTCGACGAAGAGGACGACGAAGACGACGACTGGGACGAGGACGATGATGAGGACGATGAGGATTGGGACGAGGACGAAGACGACGATTACAGCGATCGCGACGATGAGTGATCGAAAAGAAAACCGGCTTACGCCGGTTTTCTTTTGTGAGCACCCCACGAGCACTCTCGACAAATCTTTACCCCGGTTTGCCCCGGGCAATGCTGACATCTCCTTGAACCTTCCTGCCCCGGGCGCCATCTAAGCCCACGTTTGCAGCGTCGCAGGTCGCTGCATACCTGCCTGGCGCTTCGCGCCGCCGCTTCCGAGGACCTGCGAAACGGCTCTGGTATTGCTTATGAAGCGCATTCTTTTATTTTTGGCGACCAACCTCGCCGTCGTCTTCGTTCTCAACGTCACGCTGCGGCTGCTCGGCGTGGATCGCATTTTCGATGCGAGCGGCGGATTGAATCTCAACAGCCTGCTGGTGTTCGCCTTCGTCTTCGGCTTTGCGGGCTCGCTCATTTCGCTCGCCATCTCCAAGTGGACGGCGAAACGGCTCATGGGCGTACAGGTGATTACCGAGCCGCGGAATGCCAACGAAACATGGCTCGTGAACACAGTCCGCTCGCATGCGGATAGAGCGGGTATCGGCATGCCGGAAGTCGGCCTGTTCGACTCGCCCGAAATGAATGCATTCGCCACCGGTGCGCGACGGGACAATGCCCTCGTCGCCGTGAGCACCGGCCTGCTTCGCAATATGTCGCGCCAAGAAGCGGAAGCGGTGCTCGGACATGAAGTCAGTCACGTCGCGAATGGCGACATGGTGACGCTCGCGCTCATCCAAGGCGTAGTGAATACGTTCGTTATCTTCCTATCGCGTGTCGTCGGACACATCGTCGATCGCACGGTCTTCAAAACCGAGCGCGGCCAAGGGCCCGCGTTTTGGATCACGACCATCGTTGCCGAACTCGTGCTGGGCATTCTCGCCAGCATCATCGTCATGTGGTTTTCGCGGCAGCGTGAATTCCGAGCGGATGCAGGCGGCGCTCGCCTCAGCGGACGAGATGCCATGATCGGCGCACTCGAACGTCTGCGCGCCAATCGCGACGGGACGCTTCCCGATCAGCTTGCTGCCTTCGGCATCAGCGGCGGCAAAGGCTTTGCACGCCTGTTCATGAGTCACCCGCCGCTGGAAGAGCGGATAACCGCGCTGCGGGCTAGTAGTTAGTAGTAACTATTAACCAATGCCCACGCATCAGACCGCTCTCCTATGGTTTCGACGTGATCTGCGGTTGACCGACAATCCGGCGCTGACGCAAGCGCTGGCCGAAGCACACACTGTCATCCCGGTCTATCTACATGCACCTGAGGAAGAAGCGCCCTGGGCGCCGGGTGCTGCCAGTCGTTGGTGGCTCCACTTCAGCCTCAAGGCGCTCGAGCGCGATCTGAAGCGAATCGGCAGTCGCTTAGTCGCGCGGCGAGGTCCTTCGCTCGATGCGCTCAAAACGCTATTGCGCGAAACAGGCGCGACGCTCGTTGCATGGAATCGTTTATACGAACCGCCGCTGCGCGAGCGGGATCAGGCTGTCGAAGAGGCTCTGCAGGAAGAGAGCGTAGAAGTAACCACTCACAACGCTGCGCTCTTCGTCGAACCCTGGGAAATACAAACACAGCAGCACACGCCGTTCCGTGTGTTCACACCGTTTTGGCGAGCTTGCAGAACCAGACTCGGCGCGGAAGTGCCGAAAGCCGCGCCCGCTCACATGCCTAAAGTCGCGACGAAGATATCGTCACTCGATATCGACGATCTCGATTTGCTGCCTGCTGTCGATTGGGCGCACGGAATACGCAATGCATGGACACCCGGCGAGAAAGGTGCGCTCGAGAACTTGGCATCTTTCAGCGAACGCGTTGCCGACTATGCGACAGGACGCGATCGGCCCGCTGCGCCTTCAACCTCACGACTCTCGCCTCATCTGCATTTCGGCGAACTCAGTCCGCGCCAAATCTTGGCCACGCTGCACGAAACAGCAGGCGGCCGAGCGGAAGCCTTCGTGCGTGAACTCGGCTGGCGTGAGTTTGCACATCATTTGCTCTATCACTTTCCCCACACGGCGGATGAACCGCTCGATGAACGTTTTCGGTTTTATCCGTGGCAACATGCGACTAAGGATTTGCACGCGTGGCAACGCGGTCGCACCGGAATTCCTCTCGTAGACGCCGGCATGCGCGAACTCTGGCACACAGGATGGATGCACAACCGCGTGCGCATGGTCGTCGCATCGTTTCTCACCAAGAATCTGCGCATCGCATGGCAAGAAGGCACGCGCTGGTTCTGGGACACGTTGGTCGATGCGGATCTAGCGAACAACACCTTGGGCTGGCAATGGACCGCAGGCTGCGGTGCCGATGCCGCACCTTATTTCCGCGTCTTCAATCCCGTGCTCCAGGCTGAAAAATTCGATCCGCAAGGCGCCTATGTGCGTCACTGGGTCCCGGAACTCGCTCAACTCCCCGACAAATGGCTCAACGAACCTTGGCACGCACCTGCCGCGGTGCTCGATGAAGCAGGCGTTGAGTTGGGGCGTACTTATCCTCGGCCCATCGTCGATTTGAAGAGCAGTCGGGAGAATGCATTGGAAGGTTATAAAAGCTTGCAGTCGACAGTCCGCGGTCGGCATTAAGAATAAGTCGCCTCACATCTCCTTCTTCGCCTTATCCAACCAACTCTTCTGCGTCTTGCGATAGTGCGGCGTTGCAAGTTGCGCATCCTTGAGTAGCTGCTCGAAGAGTTCGCGCGCTCGTGGGGCTTGGCCGGTGCGTTTCAGGAACAGGCCATACCAATAACGCGCTTCAGCACCGGAGAAATATTTCACGACGGTTTCATATTCGTCAGCAGCTTTCTCGGCGTTGCCTTCACCTTCGAGCGCACGCGCATAGAGCAAGTGGCCGTCGGGCGATTTGAACTCGGGATTGTGTTCGATGAGATCGTCCAACGTGCGACGCGCCTCGGCTGCCTCACCTTTGTTGAAGAGCGCAGTTGCCAAACCGAGCAGCAACACCGGTTCGTGCGTGTAGATGCCCGTGAGTCCGGACCGATAGTGCTGGATCGCTTCATCGTACTGGCCGTGCGCCACCAGTTCGTCCGCCAAACGGCGCCGGCTCTCGATGCTATCTGTTGCCTCCAGGCGACGCTGTGCCTGGCGCAAATCGCGCTTCGGATCGACGGTCTTCTTGAAATTGGACGCAGCTTGCCGCGCCGCGCGGCTGCCGAAAATGCCGGGCAGAATTTCCACCGCGAAATAGGCAAGCGCCCCTACCAAGGGGACGAACACGATGAGCCAAATCCATAGAGTGTTGCGCCCCGTGCGAATGACGTGAACGACGAGTGCAACTTGCAACAGAATGGGCAGGAGCCAGTAGAGCATGCAATGGGAACCGTGGAGGAAGGAGGCGGAATTGTAAGGGGTCTTGTCTCAATCAGCGAACCAGCAAACCAGATAACCAGACAATCAGCCAGAATAGCTCTTTAGCGCTCTGGCTCATCTTGCTAGTTGGCTGGTTGGCTGATCCCACTTCGGACTACCCCACCGCCAACCGCCAACCGTAAACTACAAATATGCCCCCTTCTTCCTCCCTCCTCGACTCACTTCGCGCCGTCGTCGGCCCGCAGGGCTATTGGGACGAACCGAGCGACATCGCGCCGTTTACGGTGGACCACCGGAAACTTTATCGCGGCGCCACCCCTTTAGTGTTACGGCCGAATACAACCGCGCAGGTTGCGGAAATTCTCAAGCTGTGCAACGAGGCGGGCGTGGGTGTAGTACCAGTGGGCGGCAATACGAGTTACTGCGGCGGCGCGACGCCGAACGAAGACGGCTCGCAAGTGGTCGTGTCGCTCGGCAGGTTGAAACACATCCGCCGCGTCGACGCGCTCAACTACACCCTGACTGTGGAAGCAGGATGCGTGCTTGCTGAAGCGCAGGCTGCCGTCGAGAAGGAAGACCGGCTCTTGCCGTTGAGCTTGGGTTCCGAAGGGTCGTGTCAGATCGGCGGTAACTTGTCGACGAACGCGGGCGGTACTGCAGTGCTACGGTACGGCATGATGCGCGACCTGGTCCTCGGACTCGAAGTCGTTCTGCCGGACGGGCGCATCCTCGACACTTTGAACGGCTTGCGTAAGGACAACACAGGATACGATCTGCGTGATCTGTTCATCGGCGCTGAAGGCACGCTCGGCATCATCACTGCGGCAACCTGCAAACTCTTTCCCCGCCCACAAACTGTGGTGACGGCGCTCGTTGCAGTAGCAAATCCCGCCGCCGCTGTTTCGCTACTTGCACATCTACGCACTGCTTCGGGCGATGGGCTCGCAACATTCGAACTCATGCCGCGCATCGCTTTCGAACTCGTACTGGAACACATTCCCGGTACCAGCAATCCTTTTACTCAATCGCATCCCTGGTATTTATTGATCGAAGCAACCAGCTCTCGACAAGACGAGCAATTCAAAACAGCGATCGAGAATGCATTGCTGGCCGCGCACGAGCGCGATCTACTGCTCGATGCCGCAGTCGCGCAAAGCGAAGCGCAGCGTCAGATGTTCTGGCGCATTCGCGAAAGTATTCCCGAGGCGCAAACGAAAATCGGCGCGAGCATCAAACACGACGTTTCCGTGAACATCAGCAGCATGCCCGAGTTCATGAGCAAAGCGACTGCGGAGTGCGAACGCATCGTTCCCGGTGGCCGCGTCGTTTCTTACGGCCACTTGGGCGACGGCAGTTTACATTTCAACGTGAGTCAACCGGCGCAAGCGGATAAAGCCGAGTTTCTATCCAGAGCGCCCGCGCTCAATCGCGCCATCCATGATTTGGTTGCCCAATTCAACGGCAGCATCAGCGCCGAGCACGGCATCGGCAGACTCAAGCGCGACGAGCTTGCACGCTACAAGAATCCCGTAGCGCTCGAAGTGATGCGCTCCATCAAACGCGCGCTCGATCCGCGCGGCATCATGAACCCAGGAAAAGTGCTGGAGGCGTGATGGTCGAAAGCAACGAACGCATTCCCCGTGCACCGACATCCCATTTGCCCAAATGGAGCGCGCACACCGCCGGCTGGTCCAAACGACATTGGATCTTGCTCACATCCATCGCCGCATTGGTGATCGTCTATACGTTGGTGGGCTTTTTCCTAGTGCCGTATTTGGCGCGCCACGCCATCAAGAACTACGTGCACGAGGATATGCACCGACGTATCACCCTCGGTGAAATCAAGTTCAACCCGTTTACGTTGACTGCGCGTGTAAAGAGCATTGCGCTTGCGGAAGCGAACGGCGAACCCATCGCAAGCCTCGGTGCGCTGCTGGTGAATTTGCAGCTGAGTTCGATCATCCATCTCGCGCCGACGTTCAAAGAGATTCGTCTCGACGAGCCGCGCGTGCACCTGGTCATCCTTCCGGATCACTCGGTCAATCTGGCGAAATTAGCACCGCCGCCGAAATCTCCACCACCGGCAAAGCCCGAGCCGCTGCCCAGCATACGCATCGATCAATTCGCCGTGACTCGCGGCAGTTTGGCGTTCGAAGATCGCTCACGTCCCGAGCCCTTCGCGACGACACTCACGCCTATCGAATTCGAGCTGCATGATTTCCGCACTGAGCCGCGCTACGAAAACGCCTATCACTTCGCTGCGTCGACGCCGCAACACGAGGGCTTCGATTGGAGCGGTGAGTTTTCGCTGCAACCGGTCGGCTCGACCGGCCGTTTCAGTGTCACTCAACTGCAGGCGACGAAAATCGCTGCCTATCTACAAGACAGTTTGCCGTTCGCGCTACGTTCTGGAACCGTTGACTTGAGCGGCAGCTATGCGCTGACACTTCAAGGCGCCGTCAATCTCAACGTCAAACTGCCGGCCATCAAAGTCCAAGGTCTTGCCATCGCACCCCATGAAGAAGGTGCGCAGCCCTACATCAATGTCGCCAGCACGAACGTCGACGATGTCGCACTCACGCTGGCCGATCGTCATGTCACGGTCGGGCAAGTGGAAATCTCAGGGGCAAAAGTCGATGCATGGCGCGAAGCCGACGGGCAAGTGAATTTGCTGCGTCTTCTCAATAAAGCTCAGACAAGCGCGCCTGCAAACGCTCCAGCTGCACAACCTGCGCCCGCACAGCCGCCGTCACCCGCACCTTCACCTTGGCAGCTCAGTGTGAAAACGTTTGCGCTCAAAGACGCCAGCGTGACTGCGGAAGATCGGAGCATGCAGCCCGCAACGCGGTTGAGTCTGAGCCCTATCAACATCACCGTGAACGACTTCAGCACGGCGACCAATGCACCGATGAAGATCGAGACGGATATCGGTATCAACGACCGCGGCCGCTTGCATACGACGAGTGATGTGACTTTGCAGCCGCTGCTCGCGAACGCGGACGTAGAGCTTGCCGACTTGGATCTCACGCCGCTGCAGCCGTACATCGCCGTGCAATCGGACGTGATACTCGAGAGCGGACGCGTGGGCGCTAAAACACACGTGGCGTATGCAGCCGAACCGCAGAAAGGCCAGCCCCGACTGAAGCTCACGGGCGAAGCGAAGATTCTCGATCTGCTCACCAAAGACAAAGCGCTGGAACAGGATTTCGTGAAGTGGCGCGAGCTCGACCTGGAGGGTTTGGACTACACCTTCGCACCCGATTCGCTGTCG
>Ga0207667_10006594_pt1 | contig 14035 bp, 20 predicted proteins | sample KBSCornC52_FD_184301 | JGI IMG/M metagenome (GOLD analysis project Ga0207667, IMG submission 184301) | Corn rhizosphere microbial communities from Kellogg Biological Station, Michigan, USA - KBS Corn C5-2 (SPAdes) (version 2) | ecosystem: Host-associated > Plants > Roots > Rhizosphere > Soil ... | reverse complement strand
ACGGAGGCTTTCGAGTGAGCGTCCGCATCATGACCGCAGTCTGGGCAGTAACCCTTGCCGACAGTGAAAAGCTTGTACTTCTTGCGCTAGCAGACTGCGCGAATGATGAGGGCGATTGCTGGCCGTCGATGGCTACGCTGGTGAAGAAATGCAGCAAATCAGATCGCACTGTCCAAGCCTCGATAAAAGAGCTTGTCAGCAAGGGTCACCTGACCCGCAACGAGGTTCCCGGCAAGGGCTGTAGGTACATCGTCCACCCCCGAAGCGACAACACCCCCGAAGCGGCTTCACCCCCGAAGCCAGCGACAGGAACCCCCGAAGCCGCTTCGGACAAACCATCAAGAACCATCAAGATACCTTCAGAGGGTAAACCCTCTTCAGGTAAGCGCGCGAAGGTTGCCGCTCACCCATTGCCAGCCAATTGGGAACCTCAAGAGTTTAGCCAAGGAAGCCAATCTCGTCGCATCGTCGATGGATGGCCACCGGGTGAGCTTGAGTTTCAAGTTGAGCTGTTCCGCGCTCACCACACCAAGAAGGCGGACAAATTCAGCAGTTGGCAGGACGCCTGGAAAACTTGGGCCTTGAACAGCAGGAATTTCGGAAATGGCAGATCAGGATTTCAGCAAGATAGCGGGGGGGGCATTGGCCGCACTCGGGCCGCAGCAATCGAGGTCTTCGGTAGTCCCGACGACCCCGCGTACCAGGCAACTCGCGGCTATGCGTGACGCCACGGCGGAATCGCTCAAGCCGGCCGAGACGGATGATTTCCGCAATCACCTGACGGCCTGCCTGATCCTGACCGCTCCCTCCGGCATGTCGAAGGAGGATCGCAACGAATGGCTCCGCGCTGCATGGCTCACCATCGGGCATCTGCCGGCCGATCTGCTCAAGCGGGGGTGTGAGGTTGCGCGCCGCACCGCCGGTCACCCGTCGAAAATCGTCCCAGCTATCCTTGGCGATGCCGAGGCTGAAATCCGCCGCCGCAAGCGCACGATCAGCGAATGCTCAGGCGACATCGAATTGATCGAAACTCAGATCCGCGCCGAGCTTGAGCAACGGGCCGCCGATGAGCGCGGACGCCAGATCGCCATGGCAGCCCCGAAGTCGCTCGCACCCCCGCCGAACCACAGTGGGCGACCGGTCAATCCGACCCGCGCCGACTATATCGCGATGGGTGTTGATCCTGCTGTTATCGACCAGATCGAGGCTGAAAATGCCCAGAAATCAGCCGCCTAACCCGCAACCAAAGAGAGGGATGACGATGGACTACAAGTATGATTGGTCAGATTATTGTTTGGCGGGGATCAATATCCTTTTCGCCGCGCTGATAATCTATTTCACCCTGCCAGCCCTGCTCCGTTTTGCGGAGAGGTGTTCATGACCACCCACACAGAACCCACGATGGTTGAGCTACTTGGGTCGCCAGCCGTCTGCGAGGGCTTCTACGGCGACTTCGGCGGGTCCAGGTATCTCCCGGTCGCCAGCTTCCCATTTTCGCACTGTACGGGCGTCACAGCGCAAAAGTGCAGCAAGCCCGGACTGCGTGAGGCCGAGCTGCTGGCGGAATGCTTTAAGTTGGTTGGGGGCCATGTTCGTCCAGAAGCTCAATTTCGGTCAGTAGCGGGTGATTCGAAATATCGACCTGCATACTCTGCAGCGCTTCTGCCAGCAAATAGTAGGCTTGCTGGATGCGGCGGTCTTTCCAGCCACCGCTTGCGGGCTGTTGAGGTTCACCAAGCATTGCGAGCCTCCGCATGACTGTCGTGGCGAACGATCCCGCTGTGCGGCACGAAGCTGTAGAAGCGATTAGAGGCCGGAGCCCAAAGGACATACAGGTCCGGGCGATAGTCGCCGGGGGTAGCCACGCGCTCTTTAACAACCAGCCCCTTGATGAAACCGACGTTTACAATCTGGCCGATTTCCCACTTTTGAGCGCTCTTGGTAATCATTCTACATTCTCCCGTGTCCGGTGGGCTGAGCCCGTTGCTGATGAACATGAGATAGGCCCACTGGGCCTATACGTCAATAGGAAAATGCAGGCGAATGGAAATTATTTTTCCGCCATCCTGAGCGAAGGGGAGGGGTGAACATGGGAAAGAGGGCGGGGGCGATCGAGCAGATTGCCGAGACACTGACGGCACGAAAAAACCGGGAGAAGGCAGAGCGCGCATCCCGCCGGCCTGTTGTGCAGGACGTGGCTGTGCCGATCGACGAGTTTACCGCGAAGCATGGGGACTATGCTCGCGACGGCACGAAGCTACGCAATCGAACGGTTGACGCTGTTGAGGGCTGGAGGGCACGCAATCTCCTAAGTGATCAGCAATACCGCGCGATCGAGTTGTGCCAGCGCCTGTGGCTCGAGGCCCACACCGAGCCAAATCAGGTGATGGACTATCTCAAGATCCCCGGTATGCCAGGAGGCACGGGGCTATTGCAGCAATACGCCCTCGATGATCTGGCATGGCTGAAGCATCGCATCCCGCTGGCCTATTGGGATGTTTTTGAAAACATCTGCCGGTGGAACATGTTGGCGCACATCGCGGGAGTGAAATTGGCCGATGGCAACCGAAGACGCAATGACCGCGCATTGCTTGTCGTGCAGTTTGTTGCCGATCTTGTCGCCGCGTGGAAAAGGTTGTGATTCAAAACCATCTTGACATGTACACGGGAACGCGGGCAAATAGACATGCTATTCGAATTGCGTCCGCAGCCGAAAGGAGAGCGGGCGTTTCTGTATCCGCTCCGGCGGACCCGTCACAACAGCGCCGCTCTTTCACTCTCCCATCCCAAGGGCAGAGCGCGGATTGTGACGGGCATTTTTTATGGAGAACGAAATGCCAATCGAGCGCGCTCTCGTGATCTGCATTCTCGTCATCCTCACCGTATGGCTCGCAACGCGCCTCTTCTGATGCAGGAGATAATCTGATGGCTCTCGACATCACCTATTACGAGGGGGCCGATCGCCAGACCGGGCAGTGTTACGGCCGCCAGATTTCGCGCGCTATCGTCACACTGTCTGGATCAAGCACCTCGCTTGGCGCGGTTCCTGATGGGGCCAGTATCGCACGATTTACACCGGGTGAGGCGTGCGTCATCTCGAACAATAACACCGCTGCAAGCGACACGAACGGACAGCCTCTTGCGCAGGGCGTGATCATTGATCTGAACGTGCCGCCAAGCGGCAAGCCATTTCTCGGTAAGACGGCATGACGGACGCTTTCATAAGCGAAGAAAAGCGGGATGAGCATGGCCGCTTTATCGTACCGCCCATTAGCCCTGGGAGGCCAAAGGGCGCACGTAATAAGCTTGGCGAAGAGTTTCTTCAGGACATGCTTGCCGATTGGTCTGAGCATGGCGCTGAGGCCATTGCCAAGACGCGGTCAGAAAATCCGGCAACCTATGTGAAGGTTGTTGCGTCAATCCTGCCAAGAGAACTCAACCTCAGGGTGAGCGAATTTGACGACCTTACAGACGATCAGCTCGCCAGACAGCTCGCCGCCATCGCCGCGCAGCTTGCAAATGCAGGCGTTGAAATTGGCGCGGGAGTTGGAGCGCCGGAAGCGACGGAGTCGCCTGAAGGATTACCGACCCTACAGTAAACAGCTGGAGTTTCACGCTGCCGGGTTGATCCACCGTGAGCGGCTATTCATGGCGGGTAACCAGCTTGGCAAGACCGTGGCTGGATCTGCGGAGTGGGCGACCCATTTGACGGGGCGCTATCCCGAGTGGTGGCCAGGCAGGAGGTTCGAGCAGCCTGTCCGCATGTGGGCCGCTGGTGAGACGCGTGTTTCGACGCGCGACACGATCCAAAAGCTACTAGTTGGCGAGCCGGAGCGGGAGGAGGAGTGGGGCACGGGGATGATCCCCGGCGACGACATCGTCGATACCTACCGCGCAATGGGCGTGGCGAATGCCCTCGACAGTATCACGGTCAAGAACCAGTTCGGCGGCACTTCGACTTTGCTGTTCAAGGCATATGAGCAAGGTCGGGGTAAGTGGCAGGGTGATACGCTCCACGGGGTCTGGTTCGATGAGGAGCCACCGCTTGACATCTACACCGAGGGCATGACGCGCACGAACGCCACGGACGGATTGGTGATGCTCACTTTCACACCGCTGTTGGGGATGAGCGACGTGGTTCAGATGTATCTGTCCGACAGCGATCTTCAGGCGATGAAATGAGTCGTCACGTCACGCGCATGACGATCGATGACGCGGAGCATTATTCACCTGAGCGACGCGCGGAGATCATTGCAAGCTATCCGGCACATGAGCGTGAAGCGCGAGCAAAGGGCATCCCAGTTTTAGGCTCTGGTCGCGTGTTTCCGGTTCCTGAAGAAATGATCAAGGTCCCCGCTTTCGCGATACCTGATTACTGGTCACAGATCGGCGGACTAGACTTTGGGTGGGACCATCCCACAGCCGCTACGAAGCTGGCTTGGGATCGCGACAATGACGTGATTTATGTGACGAACAGCCATGGTGCCAAAGAGCAAACACCTATCTTCCATGCCGCTGCGGTGAAGCCATGGGGTGACTGGCTTCCGTGGGCATGGCCTCATGACGGATTGCAGCACGACAAGGGATCGGGCGCCGCACTCGCTGATCAATACAAGGCTCAGGGCCTCAATATGCTTCCCGAAAAGGCGACGTTTGAAGACGGCGGCAACGGCGTAGAGGCGGGTGTCACCGATATGCTTGACCGGATGCTGACCGGGCGCTGGAAGGTGTTCAGCCATCTTGAGGACTGGTTTTCCGAGTTCAGGATGTACCATCGCAAGGATGGCCAGATTGTAAAGCTGATGGACGATCGGATTTCATCGTCTCGTTACGCGCTGATGATGAAGCGGTTTTCGGACACCCCCCCGGCAACACGCGAAGTATTCCCTCCACATGCAACAGGAGCCGGCGGATGGATGGGCTAGCTCTTGGCTGATAACATTCTCAAGGAGGCGCGCGACGCCTTCAGGGAAATCGACGCAAAGGAAAAGACTAACCGGGCGGACGCGCTCGCCGACATCAAGTTCGCCCGCATGTCGGAGCAATGGCCTGAGAGCATCAGGAAGCAGCGCGAGACCGACCCTGCTGGTCCACGCCCCTGTCTCACGATCAACAAGCTGGCCCCGGTCATTCGCCAAGTCGTCAACGATGCGCGTCAGAACAGGCCGGCCATCTCGGTGCACCCAGCCGACGACAAGGCTGATCCTGAGACGGCGGAGGTTATCGGCGGGCTGATCCGCAACATCGAACAGTCGTCCAATGCTGACGTGGCTTACGACACTGGCGTCGAGCATGCGGTGTCTGGTGGATTCGGCTATTGGTCGATCAATCTCGATTACAGCATGGACATCAGTTCGGCTGACGATCTCTCGTCTTACGGGCCATCGGCCTTCGAGCAGGACATCCGGATCAACCGGGTCTCCAACCCGTTCTCGGTCTACGGCGATCCATGGTCCGCCCAGGCTGACAGCTCGGACTGGAACAGCGCATTCGTCGTCGAGAAGGTCAAGAAGTCCGTCTACAAGCGCAAATATCCAGGCGCGAAGCTGACCGACTTCAGCGAAGCGATGTGGACCGGACTGGAAACGCCGTGGTTCACCGAAGATACGGTGCTTGTAGCTGCCTACTGGAAACGGGAGGAGGTGATCAAACAAGCGGTGGCGGTCGAGGGTGGTGACGATCTCGTCATGCTGGTCGAAGACTTCGAGAAGCTGCTAGCCGAACTTGGGCCCGAGATGGTCAAGGCCACGACGCAGCCCCGCCCGATCAAGTGTCACAAGGTCACGCAGCACCTCGTTTCGGGCGTTGAAGAGCTTGAGAAGGTCGATTGGAAGGGGAAGTACATCCCGATCGTCCCGGTTTACGGGGATGAGGTTAACGTCGAGGGTGAGCGCTATTTCCGGTCGCTGATACGGGACGCCAAGGACTCCAACCGGATGTTCAACTACTGGCGCACGACCGCGACCGAGGTTGTCGCACTGGCGCCGCGCGCTCCGTTCGTCGGCCCCAAGGGTGCGTTCAAGAGCGATGCAGTGAAGTGGCGCACCGCGAACAGCCACAGCCACGCGTATATCGAATTTGACGGCAATGTAGCGCCGTCCCGCGAAGCATTCGCTGGCGTACCCGCCGGCATGATCCAAGAGGCCCTGAACGCCTCGGACGACATCAAGGCGGTAACAGGGATCTACGACGCCTCGCTCGGCCAGCGATCGAATGAGACCAGCGGCAAGGCGATCATGGCTCGCCAGCGCGAAGGCGACATCTCGACGTACCATTTCATCGACAATCTCAACCGGGCAATCCGCCACACCGGCAAGATACTGATCGACCTGATCCCCAAGGTCTATTCGACAGAGCGCATCATCCGCATTCTTGGCGAGGACGGCAAGGCCGACACCAAGCCGATCAACCAGCAATATGAAAAGAGCAAGGATCAGGAAGGCAACTCCCTGATGGCGATCCACGATCTTCGGGTCGGCCGCTACGATCTGACCGTCAAGGCAGGCCCATCGTTCACCTCGCGTCGAGAGGAAGCGGCAAGCCAGATGATCGAGTTGATCAGGGCATATCCTGATGCGGCTCCGGTCATTGGCGACCTGTTAGCAAGCAACCTTGACTGGCCTGGGGCCGACGAGATTGCCAAGCGGCTTGAAAAGATGCTGCCACCGCAGCTGCGTGATGAAGAGACCGGCAATATCCCGCCAGAGGTCCAGGGCCAGATGCAGCAGATGGGTGAGGCCATCCAGCAACTTGGCGAAATGCTTAAGGAGGCCAACGAGAAATACAAGCTTGAGCAGCAGAAGATCGACATCGACCGCGAGGATAAGGAAGGCCGTCGCGACATCGAATGGTTCAAAGCGCTGACCGAGGCTGCCGCGAAGGATCACGCAGCCGATCAGGCTGAGGCCAAGACCGGATTGGAGGCCGATCGCATCGGTCTCGAAGGCATGAAGACCGCGCACGCGGCGAACATGGCCGAGCAGCAAATGGAGCGCTCGGACATAGACGCCGAGCACTCACGCAACATGGATCAAGAGCGCTTCGGATTTGAGCGCGAACAGGCTGAACAGGCCGCACAAGCTTCCGACCCGGAAGGACCAACCGCTTAGGCGGAGTCGCCCCAACCCCTTGAGGTAATATGATTGAAGAACCGGCAGCCAATCCGGCGGCTGTTGCGGACGAAATCGTCACGCATACAGACCCGTTGGAAGCTCAAGCCCCCGCCGTGGGCGATACGACCACCGAAGCCGCTCCCGCGAAGGAAGCCGACGTTGACGAGCTGGACAAGCTCGCCGGCGTTGATCCGGCCAATCTGGAGCCGGAGCCTGTCGACGTGGAGTACGAAGGGAAGCAGTACAAGCTGCCGCCCGAACTGAAGGACGCCGTCCTCCGTCAAGCGGACTACACCCGCAAGACAACCGAGGTGGCGGAAGCGCGCCGCGCCGTTGAGGCGGAGCGTGAGCAGATCCAGGCTCTCGCCAACCGGTCTCAGGAGGAATTTCAGGCGCATGTGACCTTCACCCAGCTCGATGCTGCGGTGAAGCAATATGAGACGATCGACTGGGCGGCATGGATGCAGACCGACCCCAACGCGGCCAACGCGGCCCGGTGGGAGCGCGATGATCTTATCCGCCAACGAGACCAGATAGGCACCGCTCTTAACCAGCATCTTCAACAGAAGGCCCGGCAGCAAAGCGACGAGATCGCCAGTCAGCGCCGGCAAGCCATTGAGGTTGTTTCGAAGGAGCTACCGAACTTCAACGAAGTGCGCAGGCAGGAACTCGAAACCACGCTTGAAACGGACTTTGGAGCCCCGAAAGGGATAGGCTCCAAGATCACGGACGCGTGGGAATATCGCATCCTGCATTATGCGGACATCGGCAAGAAGTTCATCGAGCGCCAGCGTCAGGCCGCACAGGCGGCGCGGGCGCAGGCAGGCAAGCCCGCCGCGCAGGTAAACGGAAGCGCTGATGCCGGGAAAGCTCCCGAGCAGATGAGCATGGACGAATACAAGGCTTGGCGGGCGACCCAGTAGCCCAACCCCAACACCCACGCCGTGAGGCGTCGGTCTTCCCTCAGATGGAATTTTCAACATGAGCAATACAGTGCTGACGATCGACGTCATCGCCAAAGAGGCGCTGATGATCCTCGACAACGAACTTGGCGCCGCCAAGGCGGTTCACCGTGGGCTTGAATCCGAGTTTGGCGATGCCAAGAACGGCTTTGAGGCAGGCGATACCGTTTCGATGCGCCGTCCGACCGACTTCACCGTCCGCGACGGCCCCACCTCCACCAACCAGGATATCGTCGAGGGCAAGGTGTCCCTCACGGTCAACCAGCAGAAGGGCATTGATTTCGGCTTCACCTCGAAAGAGCTAACGCTGAACATCAAGGATCTGTCCGAACGGGTCATCAAGCCCGCGATGGTACAACTCGCCAACAAAATAGATTCCGACGTTCTGGCGCTCGCCTCGAAAACACCCAACTGGGTCGGAACGCTCGGCCAGACCATCAACAGCTTCGCCGACTTCTCGCTTGCGCCCCAGCGCCTCGACGAGCAATCGGTGATGTCCGAGGGTCGTTCGGCTTGGCTGTCGCCGGCGGACTTCTGGGGTCTCGTGAATACCCAGACTGGCCTGTATATGCAGGACGTCGCCAAGGGAGCTTACCGCGAAGGCGATCTCGGCAATCTTGGTGGTGTATCGACCAAGATGAGTCAAAACGTCCAGTCGATCACGACGGGAACGCGCGCGGGATCTATCCTGATCGACCTGAGCATCACAACCTCGACCACAACCTATGCGTCGGTCAAGGACACGATGGTCCAAACGATCCACATGGACGCGTTCACCAACGCGACGGATACGATCAAGGCCGGCGAAGTGTTCACGATCGCGGGCGTCTATGCCGTCAACCCCGTGACTAAGGCCACGCTGCCTTGGCTCAAGGAGTTCACGGTGGTTTCCGACGCGACGTGCGCGTCAAATGAGACCGACGTGATCATCTATCCGGCGATGATCTGGAGCGGTGCGTTCCAGAATGTGGCGGTGGTGGGGGTTTCTGACCTCAACAACCAGGCTGTCACCTTCAAGGGCTCGGCATCGACCACCTACCCCATGAACGTCGTGTTCCACAAGAATGCGTTCGCTCTGGCGATGGTGCCGATGATCTCGCCGCCGGGGGCGACGCAGGTCAGTCGCCAGTCCTACAAGGGGACGAGCGTCCGCCTCATCCCAACCTATGACGGCACCAACGACAGGTCGAATTTTCGCCTCGATGTCCTTTACGGTCTCAAGGCGATCGATCCGCGCTTGGCGACCCGCGTCAGCGGCTCCGCCTAACCCTCTCTCCTGAACTGGGGCAGGTTTCGGCTCGCCCCGTTTTTTTAAGGATATTCGATATGGCAATTCAGTCAAATCCCTATGGCGAGCTTCAGGTTGGCGACGCCACCACCGACACCCTCGGTTTCTACGGCGCGACTCCGATTGCCCAGCGCGCGGGCGCGGCGCAGGCCACCTCGCTCGTCGGCACTGCGTCCACCACGTCGCTTACCACGGACCACAAGGCGTATCTCATCGAGATTGGCAACACGCTGACGGCCCTTGGCCTCTGGAAAGGCGCCGCGTAACATGCGGGTCGCGTTCTGCGTTCCCTCACTGAATGGTCCCACCGCCCCGTTTGTTGCGGCATTGGAGCAATCCTTGCCGCTGATAACCGGGGCGGGCTGGGGCGATATCTGTGTAGAGGAGCGCGGAAACCCTTATATATCGGTCGCCCGCGCCACGATGCTCCGCAAGGCATTGGACGCGGGCGCTGATGTGATCGTGTTCATCGACTACGACCTATCGTGGGATGCTGGCGATCTGCTGAAGCTGATCGAGACACCCGGCGACGTTGTGGCGGGCACGTACCGCTACAAGAAGGACGAAGTCGAATATATGGGCGCGCTGTTCTGCCGTCCGGACGATCGGCCCGTCACCCGTCCTGATGGGTGCATCAAGGCGCAGCGTATTCCCGCCGGCTTCCTGAAGATCACCAAGGAAGGCGTGGACAGGTTCATGAAGGCCTATCCCGATCTGTGCTTTGGGCCGCGCTACAATCTTTCGGTCGATATTTTCAATCACGGCGCTCACGAAGGCATCTGGTTCGGTGAGGATTACGCCTTCTCCCGCAACTGGATCGGGGCGGGCGGCGACATCTGGATCGTTCCCGATCTCAACCTGACGCACCACAGCGCAACGCGGGCCTATCCCGGCAACTTCCATGAATTCATGCTGCGTCAGCCCGGCGGACTGAGGGAAGTGGCATGACCATATCGCTTCCGATCCCCGGTTCGGTCATCATCAGCACCTATGACGAGTTGACTTCGGCGCTATCGCGTTATCTCAACCGCTCCGATCTCGCATCGGAATATGCGGGCTTCATCACCAATTGCGAAGCGGCAATGAACCGCAGATTGGCACAGAATCCGGTTCTGCCGATGCATGTCGTGTCGGAGCTGACGCTTACCTCGGAATATGTCGATCTGCCTCTCCGGCTGCTCAAGATCGATGAAATCGACATTCCCGATTACTGGCCGGTTCTGTCGGTCGCGCCGCAAAACATCGCGTCCCTGAAGTCCGAGGGACGCACCGCAGAAGCTCCGCGCTATTACACCCAGATTGGGGGTAAGGTGCGCTTCTATCCGGCGCCTACGTCAAGTCTGACCGCAAACATCATCTATTACGAGCGCATCCCGCAGATCAACGAGACCAGCCAGACCAATTGGGTCATTCAGGATCACAGCGACGCCTACCTCTTCGGCGCGCTGTTCTATTCGCGCTTCTACGAGGATGATCCTGCAGCGCGCGACTTCTGCCTACAGGCGTTCGATACCGTGTTGGATCAAGTCCTGACCGCCTACCCAACCCAGACCGACAACGCCCCTCTGAGGGCAGACGTTGGCCTGCTGACCAGAACCTGTTTTGCCTAGTGTCCGCGCCCTGCTGGGCGAATGGAAACCTGATCTACCACCCTTCCTCTCCGACAGCCTGACCATTGCCCGCAACACCTACGCCTCGGCCAATGGCTACAAGCCGGTCAGCGCGCCGTCGCAGATCGCCTCGCCGCTGACAGGAGGGTTCAAGGGCGGCGGATCGTTCGTTGCCACTGACGGCACGGCTAGACTGATCGCTGGGGATACGACCGACCTGTACACGCTTACCGGAGGAGTTTGGACAAGCCTGCTCGGGTCGCTTTCGGTCCCGACCTTCTGGCAGTTCGCGCAGTTCGGGAATGACGTGATCGCGGTCAACGGGGGAGGCCCTGTTTCGGTCGATCTGAGCGCCAATACCGCAGCGGCGCTGGCCGGCAGCCCACCCACTGCCGATCTGGTCGCCATTACCGGCGATTTCGTCGTGCTGGGCCGCACGGACGGCAATGTGATCGAGGTTAGCTGGTCTGGGCAGGGCGACGCCGAGGAATGGGGTGGATCAGGTTTCTCAGGGTCTCAGCCGCTCTACACCGGCGGCAAGATCATGGGGCTGGCCGGTGGGGAAGCGGTCCTGATCCTCCAGCGGTTCGGCATGACGCGCATGACATTCAACGGGTCGCAGGATAATCCGTTTCAATTCGATACCATTTCAACGAACTATGGATGTGCTGCGGAGAAGTCTGTCGCCCAAGCCGGCGATCTCGTGTTTTGCTGGTCGGACAGGGGTTTCATCCAGATCCAGGCAGGTGGAATTACCCCGATCGGCAGCGAGAAGGTCGATCGCACGTTCCGCGAGACCTACTCGCTGCCCGACATGGCAAATATGTGGTCCTGCGTCGATCCTGAGCGGACATTGGTCCTCTGGGTCATGCCGGGCCGCGTGTGGTGCTATAATTGGGCGCTGGGCAAGTGGACCGATTGGGAAATCCCGGTCACGGCGGCCTTCGCCTCGTTCAGCGAGAGCGTAACACTTGAGGAATTGGGCGCGCTCTACGGCACGGTTGACGACGTACCGGGGATGACTGACGATCCGTTGTGGCAGGGTGGCGATCCCCGCCTGACGATCGTGGGCTATGACGGCGCATTTTCGGTGCTTGGCGGCGATAATCTTGAGGCGACGTTCGGTCTGCCCAATCTGGAGCCGGCACAGGGGCGGACGGCACGGGTCAGGACGGCACGGCCGCTTACGGATGCGATCGAAGGCATCACGCTCACGCTCTACTATTCGCAGCGGCTGGGTAATTTCCCGACCGGGGTCATCTACACCGAGCTGCGCGATAATGGCGACATGCCGGTGAGGGTGGCGGGGCGTTACATCCGGCCAGAGATCAAGCACGCGGCGGGGTCGGCATGGACCTATGGCCAAGGTTTGGAGCTTGAATTTGAGGGCGGGGGCAGACGGTGAAGATCCTCTCCGCAACCGCCAGCAATATCACGGCCTGGATCAGGGACGCGGCGTTCATCGTCAATCGGAAGGTGGATAAGGCGGGGGTCGATACCTACGCGGGCGATACCGCTGGCGCGTCGTACGACCAAACGAAGATGCAGGCGCTTATGGATGCGGTTGAGGCGCTTTCAGGTCGTTTGAAATAGCCGCATGGGTACGCGCGTGCCATTCTTGGATACGCTGAATTTTGTTTATGTCGTCCTGCGTCATCAATTTTTGCCTGGCGGTTTGGGCGGCAAGCCACTCGTCATCAGTCAAGCGCATCTCAACGATGACGACATCAAGTGATTTGCGGATGGCGTCCAACTCGGCTTCTGAAAACTTTAGCATGGTCAGGATAATATCACAGCCATGAGCAATTACCAGCACTGGCGCAACGCCTTCGCCGACATGTTGGATTGCCGCACGCATACCGGGGCCTGGCTGGATAGCGAAGTTGAGGCAGGCCGCATCAAGTGCTGGGCCACTGACGCGGCCGCAATCATCGCGGAGATCAAGACCTATCCCACCGGAGCGCGTGAACTGCACGGCCTCGCAGCCGTTGGCGACATGATGGTCATCGTGGGCGAGTTGATCCCGCAGGCCGAGAAATGGGGACGCAAGATGGAATGCGATTTCGCTTCCATTGCGAGCCGCGAGGGCTGGGCAAGGGTGCTGGCCCCGTTTGGATATCGTCTGCACCAGGTTGTTATTCGCAAGGATTTGTAATAGAAAAAAACGGGCCGAAACGGTGCTGGTAACACCGCTCGGCCCTGACCCTATGATGAGGTGACATCACATGGCTAAGTCTAAGCTGCCCGATATTAATGTGCTGCGCAATCTCTTGGACTACGATCCCCAAACAGGAATATTAACTTGGCGTGCTCGCGGACCAGAATGGTTTAAGGGGACCGATCCGCGCGGTGCACAATGGGCCGCAAATAATTGGAATGCCAAATTCGCGGGAAAGTCTGCCTTAAACTGTAGCCAGAGGTCTGGATATCGAACGGGAGCCGTCTTGGCTATTCCATTGGTGGCTCATCGCGTAGCCTACGCAATTCATACCGGCCTTACGGAATTCCCGGAACTAGATCACATAAATGGAGACAGGGCGGACAATCGCATCGTCAATCTTCGACCCGTTTCGCATTCGGAAAACGCTCAAAACACGGCGTTATATTCGTCTAATACTAGCGGCTACCACGGCGTTATGTGGGAAAAATCTCATAAGGCGTGGGCTGTTAAAATAAACATCGGAGGGCGCCAAAGGCGCATCGGTAGATTCAAGAATAAAGACGACGCAATCGCCGCCCGGAAACGCGCGGAGACGGCCCTTGGGTATCACCCAAATCACGGTCGCAAGCCTATAGGAGGCTAAAATCGGATTATCATCGAGCAAAACCACAAGCGGTCCCTCCGCTTTCGCGAAACCCTTTATTTCCCAAGGCGCGAACGCGATCACGGACGCTTACAACACGAACAAAGGCCCGACCGCAGAGATCGCTTCCAGCATCCAGGGTCTCGTTCCCGGCCTGCTTGAGAAATATAACGCTGGGAATCCCAGCGTGAACGCAGCCGAGGGCTACAATACCGATGTTCTCGGCGGGAAGTATCTCGATGGCAATCCATATCTTGAA
>Ga0207667_10006591_pt1 | contig 14036 bp, 5 predicted proteins | sample KBSCornC52_FD_184301 | JGI IMG/M metagenome (GOLD analysis project Ga0207667, IMG submission 184301) | Corn rhizosphere microbial communities from Kellogg Biological Station, Michigan, USA - KBS Corn C5-2 (SPAdes) (version 2) | ecosystem: Host-associated > Plants > Roots > Rhizosphere > Soil ... | reverse complement strand
CTGGGCGTTATAACCGCCCTCGACGGAAATAACGCCCAGAATTTCACGTGGTACGATGCCAATGGTAATTTTATTTATGATGGTTATTCCTACACCACACCTCCGCTCACATCCAATACAACTTATCAGGTGAAATGGCATAGCGATGATCTTGGCGGCGATAATACCTGTGTTAGCAATCCCGGGTATGTGACTGTGCACGTGAGTAACCCTCCACAGCCGCCCGTGTGCGATCTGGATATATATATTTATCAGTCTTCAGGCCCATCTGTTTTATGTTCACCGCAAACGGTAACGCTTACAGCTGAATTTGACGGTACCCTGAACAATGGCTGGATCTGGGGTACATTAAACTGGTATACTCAGGAAACCGGCGGCCAGCCCTTTCACTCGCAGGAATTTGCCACCAATCAAACCCATATTTCAGGAAGTGCAGACGTAAATGCCAATAACGGCGTCACTATCTGGGTATCGTTTTTAGACCACAATACGGGATGTGAGTCGCCCAGAATTCCGTATACTTTTTCTGTTACGCCACCGCCATCTTTAAATGGCGTTTATTCACATGCATGCGGTGATGTTGGTAAAGTACAATTGAGTAGTAACACACCAGGTGCTGGGTATTATCTGTACAAAGCAATTCCGGGTGGCGGTTATAACAATATCGCATGGAATACCACCGGTTATTTTGAAATTTCCGATTATGACCCCAACAGTATATATACAATAATGGCCTCTGCCGGCGGATGTAGCACACCTATGTATCAGTTATGGTTTGATGCATTTGATCCAACAGCGCCTTCTGTCACTGGAAATACAACCATTCCTGCGGGTACAACCACTACATTATCAGCCAGCGGTAATGAATACTTTTACAAATGGTACGATGGCAGCGGCAACTATATATCTGATGGGTATAGTTATACAACCCCTGTTCTTAAAGATAATGTGTACACTTATCAGGTACGCGCTGTTACTGAGGATGAAGTTTGCATAGGTTACCCTACTACTGTAACCATTACGGTTAATCTTCCAACTATTACCTATGGTTCGCCATACAATAGTGGCAACTTCACCAAAACCATCGATGTTTCCAAACCGGTGGGTGCTGTAAACGGCATGGCGGGAACAACACCTGCCGGTGGCGCTACTTATAGCATACCCATCTATACACCTCCCGGCACCAATGGATTAGTGCCATCGGTAAGCGTGGCTTATAACTCGCAAGCCGGCAATGGTCTGGTTGGATATGGATGGAATATCAGTGGCCTCTCTATCATTACCCGTAATGGAAAAGATATTTTTCACGACGGGGCTGTAACGCCTGTTTCCTACTCAGATCAGGATGTCTTTATGTTGAATGGCAACCGGTTGAATCCCGTAACGGGGGCCAATGGAGCAAACGGAACAATTTATGCCGGTGAGGAAGAAACCTTCTCGAAAATTATTTCAAACGGAAGTTCTTCCAGCAACCCCGACTGGTTCCAGGTAATTGCAAAAGATGGCACCGTTCTCGAATTTGGCAACAGTGCAGATTCGCGGCAGATGACAGATGACGGGGCCAATGTAATTATGTGGCGGTTGAACAAGGTTACAGACATTAATGGCAATTACATGGTGTTCAAATACGACAATGGCTACCGCGACAGCCGCATAGACGAAATCGACTATACAGGCAATGCCAATACCGGATTATTGCCCTATAATGTCATTAAATTTAATTACGACGTGCGTACAGATGTTGCGACCGCCTATATGGCAGGCGCTTCGCTTACATCAAAGCATATTTTAAATTCCGTTACAGTCAGCAGCGATGGCAACCTTGTAAAAACCTACCAGTTCAATTATGGGTTCGATAATTTATATTCTTTGCTGAAAGAAGTAACAGAAACCGGCAGCGACGGCACTTCATTGAACAGCACCATATTCTTATATGGCGATGCCCCGGCAAATCTTACCATAGAAAGTTCTTCAGTGGTGGCCGGTTCGGCAGTTGATATATATACCGGCGATTACAACGGCGACGGTATTTCAGATATAATGGCAGCCAACTACGCCTATACGAATTCCTCCTTTAAGTACAACACGGGTTATACCATATATTCACGCACTTCTCAAAATTCAGATTTCCAGCCCGTGTACACGGTTCCATTAGACAATACATTCCAGGTTGTTTTCTCCAAACAGGTGCCCAGTGGAAGAACCATTTTTACATCTGATTTTGACGGCGACGGACGAGACGATATATTACTGACCCAAACACATATACAAAATGGGAACGACGGTACCCGTCGCGTAGATGGGATACAGATCAACTATTCAAAAGATGCCAATTATAGTACAGGCGGATTTCCATTGCCCCAAACCTTTGACCTTAATGGATACGGCATCTGCAGTTTATTTGGATCAGCCGGTAATTATATCATACCCGGAGATTTCGACGGCGACGGAGCAACCGACCTCGTAATTATTTTGTCAAATGATATCGGGGCTTATCATGCATTCTATACTTCGCCACGGGCCGGAATAATAAACCAGGAAATTGCCATTAATGGCCTTTCCCCGGCACAGGTGTTCAACGCAAATAACATTCTGCCTGTTGATTTCAACGGTGATGGCAAAATGGAGTTGCTTGCAACCATAGGCTCGTATACCTATATGCTTTCGCTTTCGCCCAATACCGGTGATATCTGGAACCCATATAAAATGGATATCATTTACAAAACTTTTGGAATAAACAGCAATTGTAAAATTTATCCGGGCGACTTTAACGGCGACAGAAAAACCGACTTTCTGATGAAAGCTCCCAATGGGTGGAGCATCATGTATTCAGATGGGAAAGCAATGTTCTCAAAGGACTTCTCTTTTAATGAATATATAGATCTCACAAACGATAAGCTCATCATTGCTGACTTTAATGGAGATGGTAAATCAGATATTCTACATGGTTATGATTATTTTGTAGGAGGTGTTGCCAGCACTTCAAAACTTTCCACCTATTATTCAAAAGGCGACCCTTCTACAGGATTCTTATATGAACAAACAGATTATAATAAGGTGCTCGGCTTTACACCCCTGGTTGTAGCAGACCTGAATGGCGACGGAAGAAATGATTTTATCAGCACTAATTACTATGCCGATCCCTTTGATATTTTGTATTTAAAACAAAATGGAAAGGAAAGAATATTGTCGAAAGTAACGACCGGCCATAATGTAACTACTTCTTTCGGCTACAAAACCCTTACCGACAAAACGAGCACGCCTTACGTTCACAACCGTACTGTATCATTGGATAATGCACCCAATCCATATCCGATAAATTATGTACAACAGCCTCTGTATGTATTATCGTCTGTTACAGGCCCCGATGGGGCAGGAGGTAGCAACACAGTTACCTATAGTTATGAAAATGCAATGGTACACCGGGCGGGAAAAGGTTTTATTGGATTTGAAAAAACCATAGCGCAGGATGCTGCCAAAGGCATTACATCCATCACCCAAAATCAGGTAAATACAGATTTCGCAGTGGTTTATCCGGTAACACAATCTACACAGCTTACCACCACAGGTGAAGTATTATCGCAATCAACCATTAGTACATCATTCGTATCCTTGTCTACCGGTGCAACCGACCCGAAACGATTTGTTCAGCATACGGATGATGTAGTGTCTGTCAATAATCTCACAGGCGCGGCAACAGAAAACAGCAACAGTTATGATAATTATGGGAATATAACGACCAATACTGTAAAAACCGGCGCTTTATCGGGTAGTACGGTAACGGCAACCGAAACAATTACTACTACTACCGCGTTCGGAACTTATAATACGCCTGTTCCTGCAAGACCCGATAACATCACTGTTTCAAAGGTGAGAACCGGTCAGCCTGCACAAAATGGCACTACCACGTATTCGTACAACACGAATGGTACACTTGCTTCAGAAACTGCCTGGTCGGGCCTGCCGAAAGCCGTAACAACCAGTTATACTTATAATGGCTTTGGAAATGTAACGCAAACCACTATTGCAGCTAACGGATTAACAACCCGTGTTACCGGCGCCACTTATGATAGTTATGGCCGCTATCCCATAACAAAACAGGCGGGCAGTGGTACTACTGCACAAACAGAATCCTTTACTTACGATGGCAAATGGGGTAAACCGCTTTCTCATACATCTACCGATTGTTTAACCGGTACATTTGAATATGATGGATTTGGCAACCTGAAAAAAACAAATTTGCCTGAAGGATATTCCATCACTACTTCAAAGAACTGGGATGTTCAGGGAAACAATGTTTATTACGAGTACACCAATATTCCCGGCGGCAGCCCGAGCACAAAAGTTTGGTTTGATAAACTGGGGCGGCAAACGCAAAAGCAAACAGCAGGCTTCAATAACCAATGGCTTACACAGGCAACAACCTACGACGCCAGAGGTAATATAGCCACCACAACCAATCAATATTATTCATCCGAAACACCTGTAACAACCACCAGTACCTACGATTCGTATAACAGGTTGCAGACGGCATCGAATGTGTTGAATACGATAACCTATACCTATACCAACCTGGGTGGTGGAAAATTACAGGTAGCAACACAGGATGCAGCCGGCCAAACCGCTTCGAAAATTTATGATGCTACCGGAAAAGTGGTATCAGTTATTGACAAGGGCGGCCAGATTGATTTCACATACAGCAGCAGCGGTCATCAGAACCAGACAACGCATGGAGGCGTTATCCTTATCACAGCAGATTATGACAATTACGGCCGGCAAAAGACCCTTATTGATAAAAACAGTGGTACGATCAGTTATGAATACGATGCGTTCGGACAACTGAAACAGCAAACAGACAATAATGGAAATACGTACAATATGACGTATGATGACCTGGGACGGATCATTAACCGCCAGGGCCCCGAAGGCACTACTGTTTATGAATATTACAGGGATCTTAATACCGGCTGCAGCAATAACAAGCTGGCTAAAGTAACCGGTTTTAATGGCGTGATAAAACAATATGCATTTGATAACCTGAAGCGGGTGCAGTCTGAAACAGAAACGATCGATGGAACAAACTATGTAACACAATATGGTTATGATGCTTACAGTAACGTAAACAAAGTCACTTATCCCTCGGGTATAGAAGTGAATAATGTTTATGATAATAACGGGCAGCTTTACAAAGTAACTGCTGGCGATCCCGGTGCTCAAACCACCGTATTTAACGGATCGCAGGTAAACGGTTACGGTCAGTTTACTTCCTATACACTGGGTAACAACAGAACTGCGCAAGCCACTTATGTAAATGGTTTCCCTACGCATTATTACACGCAGGGCATACAGGACCTGAATTTAACCTGGGATTACACCAGAAGGGACCTGATGAGCCGACAGGAAATTCTAAAAGGTGTAACAGAAAGCTTTCAATATGATGATCTGAACAGGTTAACACAAACTATGGTAAACAATCAGGTGCAGATCAAAGTAGGGTATGATGGTTCGGTCGGCACTGTTACCATGGGCAATATCATGTCGAAAACAGATGCAGGAAGTTATGTTTATAAAAACGATAAGGTCCATGCCGTTGCTTATATCACCGACCCCAACGGAACTTCGGTGATTAATAAAAGCACTATAGGACAGGTAATAACTTATACACCGTTCCTGAAAGCAGCTACCATCAACCAAAGTCCTTACGAAATTGACCTTACCTATGGCCCCGATTATGAACGCGTAAAATCGGTGATGCAAACCAACAATACGATCACTGAAACCAGGCTTTATGTAGGACAGTATGAAAAGCAGACCGACAATACAGGTACAAAAGAGATCCATTACATAAAAGGACCCAATGGCTTATGCGCAATTATAGTAAGGCAAAACGGAACAAATAATATTTATGTTCCCTATACCGACCAGTTAGGTTCGATAGTTGCCGTTACCGACTTAAGCGGAAACATTGTTGCAGAACAGAATTTTGATGCCTGGGGCCGCAACAGGAATCCGCAAAACTGGACCTATAATTCAGTTCCGGCCGTTCCTGCGTGGTTATACAGAGGATACACAGGTCATGAGCATTTGCCACAGGTTGGGTTGATCAATATGAATGGTCGCCTGTACGATCCTGTTCAGGGCCGCATGCTTGGTCCCGATAATTATATATCGGATCCTTTCAACACACAGGCTTATAACAGGTACGCCTATGCAATGAATAACCCGCTAGTGTATACCGATCCTTCAGGCGATATTATTTTTACGATCCTGTTTGCGATCGTTAATCCGGCGCTTATTCCTCTTGGCGTTGCCATGGATGTAGCCAGTATTGTAAATGTTGTTGCCAATCTGGATCATATTCATAGTTTTGGAGACGGATTAAAATATTATACTGCAGGTGCGGCTGCGGGGGCCGCTACGTTTTATTTTAGTCCGGTAGTTGGTTTTGCCGCCGGAGCGGGGCTAAATATAGCAGCCGATGCAATGGTTAAAAACCCTGAAACAGGTGAGAATTATTTAAGCAGCAAAAGCGACTTTGGCGATTTCCTAAAATCAGGCATAACCGGTGGCTTAAGTGCATTGTCGGGCGAAGAAGCTTCTCTGGATTATACAGAGGCCGCGGGTACCACCGCTTCCGGATCAAAATCATTTTTCACATCATTCCTGAAAAATGATTTTAATAAACTGATTGAAGACGATGCTTATAAATATTGGAAGTATGCCTACACCGGACTAAAGGCTGTTGCAGGAGCTTATGCAAGCGGAAACTATGATGGCAAGAAATTTGGGAATATTCTTGGAAACGCCTTTGAAACTTTTGCAGGATCATATGCGGGAAGCATCATTACAGATAAATTGATCCCCGATTATAAAGGAAAAGGATTTCCGTTTATTACCAGCAAGTTCCTGAGTTCGGTGTTGGGTAATGGAATATCCAGTTTCGCAACGTCGGGTTATTTACCGTCTTTGTTCCCTGTTTACAGCGACCCAACAAACAATTACCGGTATAACTTTGGTAATTTGACGGGAACAGCAGGCGATCTTTTCAGTGGAATGACCTTATATTACAGAAGCTTATTACCAAATCCATGAAAGTTGTAATTACCATAGCTTTTTGTATTTCGTTTTTTGCCACGCAGGCACAAAACCCGCAGAAGCCATCATTAACTATCCTGCCTCCATTTGTATTAAGTGGAGGCATCTCAGATCATAATTTAATTATACATCTCAGAGACAGTTTATTTGATGCCACTATATCACCGGGTGAATATAAAAGATATACCGATTTTGAAAACCGGCTTCAGGCTTCTATCGTTTACGTGTATAATTATTATCTGAAAAAATACTATGATCTGAATTTTCTTAAAGTTTCAGCGGAAGACAGCACAGTAATGGCAAATGAGATCAAAAGCATGAAGGTTAAGAAAATTGATTCATCAGAAACAATTAAGATCCCTTCTGCAATGGACAAAATATTTTCAAAATATTCCACTTCGAGCTCAGCAATTCTGGTAACAACAGTTACTGATTACTATGAGTTGGGCGCCCTGGGCAGCCACAGAATGAAACCAACAGCCTTTACACTTTTGGAAATATTTGTTATTGACGGTCAAAAAAGGAATATCACATTTTATAACAGTAAACTAAATAAATGGCTTGGCGGAGCAGGGGGATTAGATTCTGATGATATCAAAAAGACACTTAAAGGATTTGTAAAGAAATAATAAGACCAATAAACCTGATTATGAAAAAGAAAGTTTTTTTATCTGTTTTCGCAATAGTTGCCTGTCTTATAGGATACGCCCAGCAACTTCCTGTAGGAAGCTGTGGCATCGTTTATACATACGACAACGCCGGCAACCGCTTAAAACAGGTTTATTTTTGCAATAACGGAATCGACCCTTATCCATCCCGGAAAGCAGTAGGCAATACAACGCAGGAAGTTCAATACGTAGATGCATTATATCCAAACCCAACTACAGGAAAGTTTTTTATCACCTTTAGCAAGGCGCTGAGTAATGCCACTGTTTCCATTCTTGATATTAACGGAAAAACCATTGCCCGGTTCAGGGCAAGCGGCAATACGGTAGAGTTTGATCTCTCTTCCTATGCCCAGGGCGTTTATTTTGTTAGAATAGATGATTCAGACAATACGATTCTGAAAAAAGTAGTCAAAGAATAATTTTCCCCGCAAAGACACTCAGTTTTCTTTGTATTCCTTTGCGGCCTGCCGCCTTTGCGGGAGATTTCTAAATTGTTTAGCTTCGCGGCCAAATGGAACAGGCCGCTAAAAATATATTTGAAGACGGGCAGGTATTGCTGATCAACAAACCGCTCGAATGGACATCATTTGACGTGGTTCGGAAGATCCGCTCGCTTATTAAAATAAAGAAGGTGGGGCATGCCGGCACCCTGGATCCCCTGGCCACCGGTTTACTGATCCTGTGCACCGGAAAATTCACCAAACGTATTAATGAATACATGGCCCAGGAAAAAGAGTATACAGGCACCTTTACCTTCGGGGCTACCACACCCACCTACGATCTGGAAAGTGAACCGCAGGACTTTAAGGATTATACTGCCGTAACGCCCGAAAAACTACAGGCAATCGCCCAACAGTTTACTGGCGAGCAGTTGCAGGTGCCACCCATGCATTCAGCCATTAAAAAAGACGGAAAACGGGTGTATGAACTGGCCCGTAAAGGTCAAACCATTGAACTGGAGCCGCGCAAAATAACCATAAAGGAATTTGAGTTTACTGCCATCGAATTACCCGTTGTACATTTCAGGGTGGTATGTACTACCGGGACCTATATTCGAAGCCTGGCAAACGATGTAGGCACAGCTGCCGGTTGCGGCGCCCATCTCAGCAGTCTTTGCCGTACACGCATTGGTGGCTTTACCTTAGATAAATCTATGACAATGGAAGAGGCCGAAAAATGGATTAAAGAAGTCAAAGGAAACTAAAAAGGATAGCCTATCCCCAGCTGAAACTGACCATTCAGTATTCTTATATCATGCAGCCAGCCGTCCTGCTGGTTGGCAAACAGCGGGTCTTTTATTTTATAGGCCCAGTCGAGCCTTATCATAAAAAAGTCGAAATCGAACCGTAAACTGGATCCGGCTCCAATGGCAAGATCTTTATACAGCCTGCTCAGTTTGAAAGAAGCTTCGGGCACTTTCGTATCGGTTCCTGAGTAAAATTCAGTACTCCATATATTACCCATATCTACAAAAAGGGCGCTGTTTACCTTAATGCCGGCAATCGTGGTAATATTGAACCGGAATTCTGAATTCAGCTCTATCTGCATATTCCCAAACCGGTCGGCAGTGGTATCGCCATGATCGTAGATATTGGAAGAACCCGGTCCCAGGCGACGAATTTGCCAGGCCCTCATACTATATGGACCGCCCGCATAAAAAGCTTTGAACCAGGGAAGATTGTATTCAGGAACTTCTTTCCCCGATGTGTCTGTTCTTCCATATACATATCCATATCCGGCATAGGCCCTAAAAGCCCAGGAAGACTTTTTGTAATTAATATAATGCTTAAACTCCCCGTCTATTTTAACAAACCGTGCCAGCGAGCCCAGTTCAAGCGGCCTTATCAAACCAAATAAAGCGCCGCTTTCTTCCACCTTGGCTCTTAAAAGGGTCAGGTTCGTCATGCTATGCCGGTTTGGCTTTTCAATACCCGTGGATAAACTTACAATCTGGCTGATGATAAGTCCATTATTAAAGGCAAACTTATACGAAGGAATCCGCTCTTCCAGATGGTTCAGACTATCGGTTTTTATTACGTCGGTAAATTCAAAATTCAAAGGAACGTATTGCCAGGTCTTGCGCCAGCGTTGACCGGGCTGGTCCTGATCTTCACGTCTTCTTCCACGTGTCCATTCATACCCCCATGATGTGTTGAACGAACGGGATTTAAACAGTTGCAATCTGTCGGTATAGGCTGCGTTGATATTAAACTGGGTGCGCGGGTTGATCAGGCTATCCGTATTTATATGAATAGGCGTCATAAATCTGGGGAAGTTAATCGAATGTGCCAGGCTTCCCTGCAGGGTTTGAATAAAATTTGATCCCAGTTCTATACCAAACCGGGCATTGGTTACAGTTTGAATGGCTTCGCGGTAAGCGTTCCTGTTCAGCAAACGGCCGTTTAACCCCAGTCCGAATAACTGCCCGGTGGTTAAGATATCGCTTACGTTACGGCTGGTTTCGAAAGAAAGGTTCAGGTTTTGTTTGGGCGCCGGGAACAATCTGATGATGGCATCAAGGGTAGGGCGGGAGCTATCCTTTTGTTCGTGCATTTCTATATCCACGTTTTGCCAGGCCCCCAGTGAGGTAAAATTGTTGATGGTACGATAATATCGCCGCTGCACATACAAAGACCCCGGCCGCAACCTGATATTGCTCGCAATAAAAGGTAATTTGAACTTACGGGTAGTGGTAATAAAAGTATAATTATCTATACGGGTGGTATCTTTTCCTCCCAGTGCCGAAGGATCTTCAAAACCGGCATAAGTAGCGTCGGGATAAACGGTCACCTGACCGATATAATATTTCTTCAGCGTGCTGCTGTCTTTAACCGGCTGTTGTTTTATAACAACGTTGATGGTTGGATTTTCCCGTTTCTTTTTCAGTGAATCGAGCAGTTTTATCTGTTCAAACGGGTCCAGGCTAGGGCTGATCAGGGCGGCTACCACAGTATCTACTTCTGCATACAGATCTTCCTTACTTATTTTATAGTAACCGCTGTTGCGAAAAATGGTCAGCAATCTTTCCAGTTCATCCGATACTTTCTGCATCGAGTAGGGCTCTGTCTTTTTTAAAACCGATTTATCGGCATTCAGCATGGCCAGTTTTTGCAGTTCGGGGTTGGTAAGGGCAAAACCAATAGAATCCAGCCGCAATACTTTACCCGGAATAACCGTAAAATTGATATGTACCCGTTTTTGATCACCTACTTTTTCAATATGAAAAGTATCGCGTATAACAGGGTGAAAGTAACCAAGCGAATACAACAGGCTGTTCATAAACAGGCGGGACCGGCTTATATTGGTGGTGTCGAACACAGGAGGTTTCAGCAATACGCGGTATACGCCCGCATAGGAAATAAGACGGACTTTTAAGCTGTCGTCGAGCTGGTTCAGCAACCGCTCCTGCAAAACCTGTTTATCGGGCACATTGCCCGATATATTAATGGTGGTTTTATAAACAAAGGGCTTTCCTGCCTGATATTTTCTGGGTGCCGTACATGAAGTAATCAACGCCACAACGAATGCGCAATACGTCATCCAACGAAAAAGTCTAAATAAAGTAACTTGCCGGTCTAAAAACATATTTAGTTTAAACGAAATGCAATGTTGATTAAATCGCAGGTCAAATATATTCAAAGTTTAAGCCACAAAAAATTGAGAGATAGTGAAGAAGTGTTTGTAGCTGAAGGACCTAAGCTAATTAACGAATTATTAAGTGCTGCCGGGATGCAGGTACAACAGCTGTTTGCCCTGAAGGAATGGATTGAAGAGCAAACCGCGGAAATAAAAAAAATCGCCACCGAAATAAGTGCGTCTGAACTGGAGCGGATCTCGTTTTTGCAAACCCCCAACCTCGTGCTGGGCATTTTTAAAAAACCGGTATTTGCAGCGGACAGGCCATTCCGAAATACTGTATCCCTCATGCTCGATACCATTCAGGACCCCGGTAATCTGGGCACCATTATACGATGTGCCGACTGGTTTGGCATATCTCAGATCATTTGCAGTACCGATTGTGCAGACGCTTTTAACCCTAAAGTGGTGCAATCTTCCATGGGAAGTATCGCCCGGGTTCAGGTTTTATACGAATCGCTGCCTGAATTTCTGGCAAAAGAACCCGGTATTCCAACCTATGCAGCGGTGCTTCACGGTACCGACTTGCGGCAATTGCCACCGGTAAAAGAGGGGATTATTATAATAGGTAATGAATCCAAAGGCATCAGCGATGGCGTATTGTCGCTCAGCAGCCATCGCATTACCATTCCCCGAAAAGGACATGCCGAGTCGTTAAATGCGGCGGTTGCTACGGGGATTATTTTATCGCACCTGGTATAGTTGGCAGTGAAAGGTTCATAAGTTAGCCCATGAACCTTTCAACCTATTAACTTGTCAACCGATCAACTACTCTTTCTTCACCACGATCCGTTGGGTGTCGTCCATCAACACCGCATCAAAAAATTTCTTTACATCGGCATAGGCAGCCGCGGGAATTTTATGGGTTTTTAATACAAGCGAGGCCGTGGAGTAGATCGCCTTTTCCGTTTCGTTATACCAGTATTTGGTAGTATACGTGGCATAGGCGCAACTCAGATCGGCTGATTTAGGCAGGGCTTCTACCGAAGCGCCGGCAGGCAGCTTAAAAATGGTGGTGTCGGTTTTGGTAAGCGGAAAATCGAAATAAAAGTCCTGCTTACGATTGCTGTATTCAGCCATTTTGTGCTGCCATAGCCTGTATAAGCGTGAATTTAAAAACATTTTACTGCCGGCTGTAAATTCAGGAACTTTTTCGAATGTCATTTCCAGGGAAGAAACCCGGTACGAATCGTCTTTTTTAGTGAGATTGAAATCATCCGGTTGCTTAAAGCCCCACTCATGCACAATGGCTTCTTTTTGATCATCGGTTTTTGCATTCAGCAGTTCCCGCATAAGATCGTCGTATACGCCGGTGGCAGTTATAGTAGTCATTGATTTGCCTTCACCGGTTTCCTGCAGGTCAATGGCAGTGCGCACTGAAAAAGTATTTTCATCCGCATGACTGGCTGGAGTGGTAACCAGCACGCCGCCATCTTCAGTCATCACAAGGGCATACCGGTTTTCGGTAGAAATATCAAGCTTGCCAAAATCAAGGGTATTGCTGGTGCATTCCAGCCAAACCGTATCGCTTTTCAGCGGCGTCATTATAATAACGTGATTGAACTCGTTACACGGAAAAGCCGGATCAACGGGTACGCCATTCGACTCCCGGTTGATCAGTGCCAGATAACTTTTAATACCTACCGCGTCAAGGGCCGCATGAATATAATTGCTCAGGCCTTTACAGTCACCATACTTTTTGTCGTCAGTAAATGCAGCGGGAAAAGGTTTATATCCACCGATACCCAGCTGAATGCTTACGTAACGGAAATTTTTTTGAAGGTACTGATAGATGATCCTTACTTTTTCACGGTCATCTGAGGCGTTGGCTACCAGTTTACGGAAAAAATCTTTTTTTGCGTCGGGAAAAACATCAATGCCTTTGATCAGGGTGTTATACCACATGCCAAAATTTTTCCATGAACTCATATCACCCTGGTAATCGTCCATCTGAAATTTGTTGGGCGCCAGTCTGATGCAGGGATAACGATCGTCGTAAGAGGCAGCTGCCCTGTCTTCATATTTTATAGGCATCAGGTTCTTTACAGACCATTTGTAAAACTTGTATTTATCATCCTGCGTGATCTCAGGTTTTGTGACGATGTTCTTTTCCTTATAACGAATATCAAGGTCTTTGGGAATTTTTGCAGTAAAGCTCGAGCTTTGAACTCCGCGCCCGGGAAATTGTATCCAGTAGGTGGGATAATTCAATGTTCCTTTATAATTAAGCTCATATTCAAACTCGACTGTACAGGGGTACGAACCAGCCGGTACATACAAATACCAGGTTTTGCCATCATCCACGAGCCCATCACCCAATCCAATAGAAGCAAGATCCTTTCTTTTATATTTTAAGATCTGTCTGCCGAAAGCGTCGTATAATTTTATCTCTACATCCCCCAGCGTAGTAAACTTACTTGTATGTTGCTGAAAATGAAGTACACCTTTTCCGTCTTCATTTAACACGGTATAGATCTCATGCACTTTCATATTGGCTCTGTCTATATCGGTTACCTCAAATACAAAATCCTCGAGGCGGGTAATAACGTTGGCATCTTTTTTTACAGCCTCAGGCACCGTCGACAAATCGTATGAAGCCAGCTGCGCATATGCGCCTAACCTCAGTAACACGGCTAT
>Ga0207667_10006588_pt1 | contig 14045 bp, 6 predicted proteins | sample KBSCornC52_FD_184301 | JGI IMG/M metagenome (GOLD analysis project Ga0207667, IMG submission 184301) | Corn rhizosphere microbial communities from Kellogg Biological Station, Michigan, USA - KBS Corn C5-2 (SPAdes) (version 2) | ecosystem: Host-associated > Plants > Roots > Rhizosphere > Soil ... | reverse complement strand
GCCGCTAAAAGAACCAATAACAAAAGCATTGAAGCTGATGGTAGGTGAATATTTAAAATCTTCAATGGGCAAGCGGCTATATATACGCGCCATGTAGGCAGTAATACCGGCTTCGTTGGTGAAGATGTCTTTATCCTGTACTATGTTCGGGGGTGGTACATCCAGCTTTTCACAGGCTGTAAGCCCCAGGAAAAAAACAGCTGCTATAATATATATGTACTTCTTCATGACTAATTATAATTGAATATTTAAGCCGAAAGTGAGTTTAATATCCAGTGGGTAGAGATAACCAAACTGCGAAGACGGATGTTCAGGATCGAGATAACGGAGTTTGGTAATCGTTATAGGATTATAGCCGTTGGCATATACCCGTACTCCTTTTAAACCAATGGGATCCAGCAAACGATTAGGTATTCTGTAACCTATTTCAACTGTTTTTAATCTCAGGTAGGCTGCACTGGAAGCATTGGCCAATGTATTGGTATATGGTACGGTACCGGTATAGGCAAAGTGACCGGATGTCCATTGCGTATTGGGATTATATGGATCTGCTGTTGGATCGACGGGATGCCATCTGTCCATAAACTGCTGCAGCGCGCCACCACCTGCCCAAAGAGGCGTATTCAATTGTTCAAAATAAGAAACGTATACTTTACCGGCGCCATTCCAGGTCATGCTCAGATCGAATCCTTTGTAAGAAGCACCTATCGTAAATCCATATGTGATACAAGGCGCTCCCGACATAGTAATCGGATGATTGTCCTGTGTGCTGATCTGTCCATCGCCATTCCAGTCTTCATACTTATAGTCGCCAGGAAGCGTAGTTCTTGAAACGTAGAAGGGATTGTTCACGATATCCTGGTACGATTGGAACTGACCATCTGAACCATAACCCCAATAGATATTGTTCCAGCGGTTGGCCGTATTGGTACTGTTATTCCAGTTCAGGTACGAGTTACCGGCTCTGGCCTGCACGCGGGTAGTGTTCATGGTCCTTGTATAACCAAAGGTTCCTTTTACCATGTAATTGAACTGACCAATATGATTTTCATGGCTAAGTTCAAAGTCGAAACCTTCGGTGCGATCACCATTCAGATTTTCCTGTGGTAAGCTTACGCCCACTACATCAGGCAATGTTGTTGCCTGGGTGCCCAATAAACCGCTACGATCGCGACGGAAGAAATCGAACGTAGCGCCCAATAATCCTCTCCATGCCTGTGCATCTACACCAACGTTCAGCATTTTTGAGGTAGTCCATAAAAGAAACGGATTCGCGAGGCCTTTACTTTGTACAGCACTTACGAAAGTACCGTTAAACACAGCGCCACCCGGCGTACCGGTGCTACTGCCGCTGGCGGGATAATTGTAACCGGTGATGAAATTATAGTTGGATGCAGATTCATCCCCTGTTTTGCCATAGGAAGCCCTCAGCTTGAAGTTATTGATGAAATTCAGCGCAGAAATATTTTTGAAGAATTGTTCTTCTGAAATACGCCAGCCTATAAAGCCGGCAGGGAAGAAATCGTATTGATGGTTCACAGCAAATTTTGATAAGCCGTCTTCCCTGAAAGTAAATTCTGCAAAATATTTACCTGCATAGTCATACGATAAGCGGCCAACATAAGACGCGCGGATAATCCTGTATAAATTACCGGAACTCATATTGCCCTGCTGATTGGTGCTATTACCCGAGAGCAACTGATCTACGGGCAATGCCAGTTCACGTTGAGCATAAAAGTTGTCGGCGCTGGTGATATTTCTTTCATACAATAACAGGGCTGTGATATTATGTGCACCAAACAGGTGATTATAATTTATAGAACCCTGTAACAGGCTCGAAGGAAACTCGGCATAATCTCTTCTGATGGTAGCAGGCGTTTGCTGTGGTACGGGCGTATAAGTATCTGTACTTGCGTTGTAGTTGTACAGGTTGTACGACTTCATGTACGTTTTGTTATCGTTTTCAGTGAAGTCATAACTGTACAGCGCTTTCAACGATAATCCCTGTACATGAGGTATTTCATATGTTAAAGCAGCCGAGGACTGAAAGAATCTGTTTTTTTGTTGGATATAGCCATTGACATCTGAACGGGAATGCGCCACCCCATTTAAGTTGCTGGGTACGTTATTGAAGTAAGCAGGATTGTTATTCGCATAAATGTTTTGTGTGGGCGGCTGGTACCAAAGGCTGCGAAATACATACCAGGGAGAAATATAAGGCTGATTTTTTTGATCGAGAATACCGGCCATATTTAAGTCAAAGGTTAGTCCCTTTGATATTTTCATGCTCAGATTCGAGCGAAGGTTATATCGCTTATAGTTTACATCATCGCTTTTAAAAATGGCGTCCTGGGATAAATATCCAAGGCTTACAAAATAAGTGCTCTTATCTGTACCCCCTGAGGCGCTGAGGTCGTGTTGGGTGAATGGAGCCGAACTGCGAATAATAGCGTCCTGCCAGTCGGCAGCTACTTTTGTTCCATTTCTATATGCATCAAAATCGGCCTGCGTATACAGCGGTGTACCGCCGTTGATATTGTGCATACGCTGTTCGTTCACCAGTGTCATATAATCAAAAATACCCACCGGCTTGGGTAAACGCGATGGGAATTGCAAACCATAAACACCATTATAGTCGAGGCTCAGCCTGCCTTTTTTACCTTTTTTAGTAGTAATTAAAACAACACCATTGGCCGCGCGAACCCCATAAATGGCTGCAGCAGCATCTTTCAATACCGAAATACTTTCAATTTCGGCGGGATTAAGCCGGGCGATATTATTTCTGGGAACACCATCAATTACAATAAGTGGAGTACCCAATCCTCTTATATCAAAAGTGTTATCGAAACTGCCGGGTTCACTACTGTTTTGTATAACGCGCAAACCGGCCACCTTACCGGTAAGCATGTTTTGAACGTTTTCGTTTTTTGTAGTAACCATCTCTTTGCTTGTGACGGAAGCGACAGAGCCGACCAGGGTAGCTTTTTTACGTGTACCATAACCAATTACCACTACATCGTCGAGAGAACTCGCGCTTGGAGATAATGTGATGTTAACAGGGCCTTCATTATGTATTACCCATTCCTTCACGGCATAGCCGGTCATGGAGAAAACGAGCGATTGCCCTTTTTTGGCGGGGATTGTAAACCGTCCCAATGAATCAGTAACAGCGCCCTCGTTTGTTTCCTTTACCGTAACCGTCACCTGCTCCAGGGGAGCACCCGATTCATTTAAGACGACACCCTGAATTTTGTTGCCGGTCTGTGCCGAAGCTGTTTGCAGACCACTTATTAAAGACAATCCCAGAACCTGTAGCAGTAAATAAAAGAGAGCATTAAACCGGTGCGATTTTCTTGCCCGTACAGGCTGCCCATTGTTGATTTGGGGGAGATCAAACAAAAAGGCTTCTTTTTTCATATGGCAGTTGTTTTGTTTGAAAGAATAATTACTCAACAAATATATGTACATACATATAAACATAAGCACTTTTACACCAGTTTTTTTTTATTTTTGTTTCTGACTGCAGCACTAAACAAATCAGCATGAAGCTTCGCATAGATCACAAAAGCCACATTCCCCTTCATTTACAGGCCGAAGAGTTGTTAAGGACCCTGATCCGCGATCAGCAGTATGCTGATGGCAAATTTTTGCCTAATGAGGTAGACCTGGCCAGGGAACTCGCTATTTCGAGAACCACATTGCGACAGGCATTGAACAAATTGGTGTACGAAGGTTTATTGATCCGTAAAAAGGGGATCGGTACCAAAGTGGCTGAGTCGTCGGTCAGTTCCAAATCGAAGAACTGGTTGAGTTTTTCGCAGGAAATGCAGGCCCGTGGCTTTCGAACTACATGTTACATGGGTATATCCCGATGAAACGGTGGCCAATTTCTTCGAGATCACTACAGATAAAAAGGTGCTGAAGCTTGAAAGGCTGCGTGGCCGTCCCGAAGGGCCTTTTGTGTACTTTGTCTCTTATTTTCATCCACGGGTAGGCTTAAGTGGTGAGGAAGATTTCAAGCGGCCTTTATATGAGATCCTGGAGAAAGACTATCTGGTAGTAGCTAATTTGTCGAAAGAGGAGATCAGCGCAAAAGCAGCCGGAAAGTTTATTGCCGGCAAGCTGGAAATAGAACCCGGCAGTCCTATCCTGTTCAGAAAACGGTTTGTATATGACCAGGGCGATCGGCCCATTGAATACAACCTGGGTTATTACAAGGCTGATAGCTTTGTATATACAATTGAAAGCAGAAGGGAGTAGTTGATAAGTTGATTGGTTAATAAGTTAATAAGTTAACAAGTTCTCAGGTTTGAGTTCTTAGTATTAAGTGCAGACGGAATTGGTGACAAATCCGTTTTTCATAATAGCGCCTTCCCGGGCAATCCTGTCAATATTGGGTGTTTGTATAAGCGTTGAACCAAAAGTAAGGGACTTTGTACATACATAGAAACAAATAATTTTAGGATTGATAAAGGGCTATGGCTGATTGGCGCCTTAATGCAACCTCTATGGTACCTCTTTGGGTCCTCGGCGCCCGAGGACCCAAAGAGGAGAATCCGAGGACCCAAAGAGGACCCAAAGAGGAGAATCCGAGGAGAATTAGGCCAATTCCGAGGACCCAAAGAGGAGAAAATTTGAAAATTTCTCATTCGTCACAGGTTTTGACGCATTCGTCACACCGTTTTCTATACCTCGTCCCTAAAAACAGGGCATTTTCGAGGAAAAGCCGCGATTCGTCCCACCACTTCCCTTAGTTCGTCACACCAAAAAGGCAACCCCGTCACATTTTTGAAATAAGCAGTAGGCGGAAAATGTAGCTTTGCTGTATCAGTCACTGCCGATGGAGTTTTCGCCCAGGGCTAACGGGAAGAGCGAACCCGCCGCCCTCTCCGCCCGCAGCGACCGGTTAAGGAAACAGAATTATTGATTCATAAAACAAAGTATTTATCTAAAAGATAAATGAACTATTCAACCAACTGTGAGAAAAATATTTGTTACCCTGTTAGTCATTCCCCGTTTTGTTTTCGGTCAGTATCTGATAACGGATTCATTAAATTTGTTTATTGCCAAACAAGTAAAGGATTACAAAATTCCGGGACTTGCTATCGGTATCATTCAAAATGATTCGGTAATTTTTAAACACGGTTATGGCATTACAAGTACCGCAGCTGGATTACCTGTTACTACGCAAACCATTTTCCCCATATCATCCTGTACAAAAGCTTTTACAGCAACAGCAATAGGCATATTGGTGGATGAAGGGAAATTAAATTGGGACGATAAGGTTATAAAATACCTGCCCGATTTTAAAATGAGTAACCCCTGGATCACAAAAGAATTAACCATCAGCGATATATTGAGCCACCGGTCGGGGTTGGCTTCTTATGTTGGAGATTTGCTATGGTATGGAACCGACTATACAAGGGATCAGATAATAAAGAAGATTCAATATCTGCCTGTCAGCAATAATTTTCGGGTGGACTTTGGTTATTCAAACCTGATGTACCTGGTAGCAGGTAAAATAATTGAAAGAGTTTCCGGGGAGACGTGGGGGCAATTTATAAAAGAAAAGCTGCTTACTCCTTTATCCATGCTAAATACTTCTATGAGTGCAACACAAATGGAAAAGAGTGGTAATTATGCTCTGCCTCATTTACAAAATGAGCCTATCCAACCGGTAAACATGGATAACATCGCACCAGCAGGCGGCATAAATTCCAATATTGACGACCTGATGAAATGGGTAAAAATGTGGATTGGTGAGGGGAGAATCGATAGCAGCATTATTATCAATACGAATCCTATAGAAACCATCACCAGCATTAAAACGCTGATATCTGCGTCGTCTGATAATGGTTATGGCTTTGGATGGTTTATCAAATACCAGGATGGACAGAAAATAATTTATCATGACGGAGGAATGCCAGGTTACAAATCGAATGTTATTATCTTTCCGAAAAGCAGGGATGCTATTGTCATCCTGGTGAACAAAATATCTCCTCTCAACGACCAGTTAATAAATATGATTTCAAATTACCTCACGGATCCAAAAAAAATAAATTGGGCAGAGGCAGACAAAAACATGTCTCTTCAAGATAAAGTTTACCGATGGGACAAGAAACGAGACGATGAAACTAAACTTAAATCATTTATTCCCGGCATCGTGGATTACACAGGAGTTTATGAAGACGCTGTGTATGGCAAGGCTATTATTAAACAGGAGAAAAACAAAGCAACGCTGACGTTACAGCCGACGAAGAAGTTGTTCACGGGGATTTTGTACTACCTGGCTCCGGGTAAACTGGAGGTTATTTTTAAAGATGCCTTTATCCCTCCCGGTGAAATTATTTTTAATAAAAAAAATAGTCGGGTCAACGGATTTAAAATGAATATTCCAACCGGAGATTTCCATTTTGAAAACCTGTATTTTAAGAAAGAGTGATGATGGGAGGCGATCTGATTTCAGGGAAAATGCGCCATCGGGATAAACTTTTCAGGCGAGAAACGAAAATATTTTGTTATCGGGGATTAAAGTGCTATATAGCGCATTCAAATAACAGTTAGAACTGGTATGTACCGCTGACAAGATGATACACGCTTTGATTTATTGGGTTATCAAGTTGCTGATCCCTCAATGTATATCTATCCATTTCCCTATCTGTAGTCGGGTCTTTAACTATAATATTGTATCGAACCGAAGTAGGAACATACCTTTCGTTCTCTACAATTTCCACCAGTGCTAACTTATCCGATGCTGTAAGTTGAGAAGGAGGGTTGCCTGATATTGATACCGGGCCTACAGGAACGTTATTGATAAGAGTTATTAACGCCCCGTTTACAGATCTTCCGTATACAGGAATTACATTATACAGGAACAACATACCGGTATCTCTTCTTTCTGCATCCCTGCTTGGTTCGGTAGTAATAGAAAGCCTGTCTTTTACATATCTTTCAGCGGTTCTTGCAAACTCACCATTGGCATCTTGTGTCAGCGGAGTCAGATTCTGAAAATTAGTACCTGGCCCACCCAGTTTATGATTTAACAGATGTCCCTGCACATACAGAGTATTCGACGAAGGGCCGGCATTCTTTCTCTTCTTTAATGCCTGCCAGCTTGTGTGGCCCGCCGCGTCTCCGGGTTGTGATCCACCGGGCGGCTCAGTATTGATAATTTGAACGCGCATACCCCTGCCCCAGCCCATAGAAGGTCCTATTGTTCCATCATAGGAAGGCGCCGTGGTTCTTGCAGTGACGTTGTCCGAAGCGGCAACCATTAACTCAGCAAGGTCATTGGTGATCTCCTGGGCAAGATCGTCCACCTGCAACCGGTATATTTCTTTTTGTTGATCAGTGGCAGTTGCTGCAGGCACAGCTGCTAAAAGCGTATCCATCCGAACTAATTTGGTTTGAATACTTTGCCGGGCTCGTCGTTGTTCAGCTCCTTCAACAGTAAGAGATGCCAGGAAATTCCTTACAGGTCTGGGTGTTCCGCTTGCTACCATTAATTCCATCCTTCCTCCGCTATCCCTGGTGGATAATGTGTGATCTTCTCCGTTTCTTGCTCTAAAATTTTTGTTCAGACCGAGGAATCCCCGTACTGCGCCTATCGCGCTTCTTCCTAAACTCATCAATCTGTCAAAGATTGCAAAGCCAGTATCTACGGCGCGGTTGACCAGCCAGGTGAGTGCGCGGTCTACCATTTGCCGGGCAGCGGTAACCATTTCTCCGATCCTTCTGCCAATACCGCTTAAGCCTACCTGATTGGCAAGGAAGCCGATTACTATTGGCATAGCGCGATCCATGGTCCTTTCGAGATAATTGGCCGCAGTAGTTACATTTCCTTCGGCTATATCGGCTACGCCATTTACAAACGAATTCACTACTTCAAGCATTTGCCGCAGGTATCTGATGAAGCTTTGCACAGCGCGGTAGATAGCAATGGCGCTGTTGATAACAGCCATGATACCCGTTGGGTCGAGCATGCTAAGTAATCTGGCTGTCACCTGATTAACGATGCGTTCCATGATCCAGTTCTTAACCGCATCTATAACCGTATTCCACAAATTGCTGAGTTGTTGCTGGATTCTATCCCATATTGCGGCCATGCCACGCTGCCGTATATCCTGTATAAAGGTCCAGATGCCTTCGAGCCGGTCGATCATACCACGAATGCGCGCTACGCGTTCAGGACCAATTCTTGGATGCGCTGCCAGTTTTTCCCAGATGGCTTCCATGCTGATGCCGAGCACCTGCAATATCCATGTTATGACACCGCGTAGTGAAAAGTCCTGCAATACCGGAACATTCGCATCCCGCAGTTCGCTCATGAGCCACCCAACTACCCCGTTGAGTAAATGAGTTCCAATATTACCGAAGAATTGTATGAAGCCCTGCTTGATGGCTCGCAGCAAATTCTTCAGAAAGCCTATGGGGTCGCGCTTAATCCTTTCAAAAGCCGCCATGGCACGAGTAATAATATTATTAATGATATCGAACGGGAAGTTCATGAGCTCAAGGATAACATGTATCACAATCTTCACGATCTCGATGATAAAGGCGATCAGTCTGGCGATCGGTACGCCGAAACGTGCCAGTATACGCTGGAATGCCGTGATCGGATGGGCAAGGTCGTTAAAGCTGAATGAATTCCACAGATCGATAAATAATTGTACAATGGCGGCGGGCGTCATATTCAATCTCGCGACAGCGGCATTGATCTGCTGTGTTGTTCGTGCAATAGCACCGCTTTCTTCCATTTGACGGTATTGTTCTTCACCGCCTTCCATGAGGCTCATAAAGCCACGGATGATATTTGGAATGGTCCTTGGTACTACCTGATTGGTAAATGGATCTTTATTGATGATCACAGTTATCAGCGAATAGCCTCTTACCGTTCTTGCCCATGCTGATAACCGCTGCATTAATACTTCTTTTATTAAACCAAGGATGGCACGCAATGCATCTTCAACAAACCGCAATACATTTCGAACCGGTTCAGCAAACGTATTATAGATACGGTTGAATGTGTCGATTGGGTGCATAAGGCTTTCAATGGAAACGACGCTCCATATTAATCCGAAGTTGTTACGGATTGTATCATACAGGTTGCCAAACACGGTTATACCGCGATCTATCCAGTCGGCGGCCTTTTGGAACGTGCCTGTATCCTGCATTTGCCGGCGTTGCTCTCTTCCCTGTTCACCACCGAGTTCAAGCAAAGCATTGAGAATGGTTGTTCCATTCTTTGCCACCCGTTCTTCGGTAACGGGATCGTGGCCGATAATTACTTTCAGCAGCTCATACGCATTGGTATGGTTCTTTATGAAGTCAACAATCTGTGTTAAGAGGAATTGCTTTACAATAGCAAGGAGTTCAGAAGCGGCTCTTTCGGCAAAGCTGACGAGGCTATTGATGCCTCTGTCTAAAATGTTACCGAAATTTCGCAATATGTTTAGTGGTCCGTCTAAAATGGAGGTAAGCCCCAAAGCATTCCATGCCTGGGTAAATTCATCGCGAATGGCGCCGACAATTCCGGATAGTCTTTCCAACTGAGTATCTATCCATGCAGCGGCGCGATCGATGGCGCCTAATTCTTCGAGTTTTTGTTTGAGTAGACTGCCGCCGGGAATAATATCCAGAGCGGCTGTTATAAAATTCCTGCCGTTTCTGTCTACATGTTCGCCCGTTATAGGGTTATGCTGAAGCACTACACACAGGGCTGAATAACCGGGAATAAAAGAAGCAAACCGCCCCAGTTTTGTGGTGAGCCATCTTTTGGCGCCTTCCAGGCCGTCGGTAATAGAGGGAAGATCGTGTAGTAACTCGCCGACCCTTGCAATGGCATCGTCGACCCGTGAACATTGTACCACAGCGGGTGGTCCCCTGTCGGGTGTATGCTCGGCGTGGCTAAATGAAATATTATTAATGCTCCGTTGAATGCCGGAGGAAGTTGTAGGAGAAGATGCAGCAGAAGAACTGGCGCCCTGCTGAATTGTATGCGTCAACTCATGGGCTAACAGATGCTGGCCCGATCTGGTATTCGGGTTGAACTGCCCATGCGCAAAATGAATATGTCCGCCATGCGTAAATGCCCTGGCCCCAATAGAAGCATTGGCCTCATGGCTTTCCTGGCCGGTATGAATACGCACGCCGCTGAAGTCAGCGCCCATGCGGCTTTCCATATGTGCACGTGTTTGTACCGGCAGTGGACTACCCCTTGAACTCTGGTTGCTCAGTACCGAGTGTAAGGGATGTGTGGTATGAGATATAGATGTGGTGGGTGAACTTTTTCGTTGTGCTCCGGTACTTACCGGGCTGATCCGTTCAGAGGAAGTTAACGGCTGGTTGCTTACTACTTTATCAGCTACCTTATCGGCTTCCTTTTCAAAATGATCATTAGCCGGATGAATTTTTACTTTGGGCTGTACAAGCGGACGGCTATTTACCGGTTTCAGTGTTTGCCGGTGCACCCAGCTTCCCGGTTGTTCTTTGCGCTGAACAGAGGACGGTAAAACCTGCAGACCGGGTAAAACGCGACGTTGCACACTTCTGGCGTTTCCGGTTTTTGCCGGCGGACTGGCCTGTACGGCCCTTTGTTTTATGGCAACTGATTTAACAGCCAAAGTGCTTACGAAGGTTATTGATGATTACTAAAGTAGTAAAAAATTATTGTATTGGTCAATACCACTTTGTGGTAAGATGGAAAAACACTGCCACTGAGTATATTGCTAAAAGCAATAGAATAAGGCTGCGGAGCTGCAAGCTCCGCAGAGCAACCAATGGGTTACACAGTCTTTCCCTCTTTCAAAAATTCTTTTCTAACCCCTTCCAGTATGTCTTCATTATATATAAGTCTGCCGGTCCTTTTCATGGCGAGCAAAGAGCAGTAACGCACTACATTGGCAATACTGCCGCCGCTGAGTTCAAAATCAGCACTGATCTTTGTAAGGTCTACATCATCTGCAAAACTTGTTTTCTTCGAAAAGGTATTTTGCCAGATGAGCAATCTTTCTTTCGATTTGGGCATATGAAAATCGATCAGGCTTTGAAAACGCCTGGCGAATGCTTCATCAATATTCGATCGCAGGTTGGTAGCGAGGATTATCAGTCCGTTGTAATCTTCCACCCGCTGCAACAAAAACGACACTTCCTGGTTGGCATATCGGTCGTGTGCATCTTTTACCTGTGTTCGTTTTCCGAATAATGCGTCGGCTTCATCAAAAAATAAGATCCATTTTTTATGTTCGGCCCGGTCGAATATGCGGGTTAAATTTTTTTCTGTTTCGCCAATGAATTTGCTGACGATGAGTGACAGATCAATGCGATACACATCGTACCCGGTGTGTTTTCCCAGTAAGGCGGCCGTAAACGTTTTACCAGTGCCGGGCGGACCAAAGAACAAGCTGCGGTAACCGGGTTTTATTTTTTGACGCAGGTCCAGTTCATCGAGCATGTCGTTTCCTAATTCAATCCACGTTTTAATTTCCTCTATTTGTTTTAAGGTTTGTTCTTCCAGCACCAGATCGTCCCAGCTTTGACCGGTGGTAAGATGCCTTGCAGGAAATGTATGGGAAAATTCCGGAGCATATTCTTTTCCACGCAGGATCAATTCAATCAAATCGTTGGACGCTACAATAACTGAAGCAGTAAATGGTTCCGATGCAGCAGCCGGCGCTTCGAGTTGAATTAAATTCGAAGCAAACAAAAAATGATTTCGGCTAAAATGGTTAAGATAAAAGATCCTTTCCTGTGTATCGTCACCGCATAAGATAAACAGCAGGGTGTCGAGCGTTGGCAACAGTCCGTTCAGCTGCACGGCCCTGAATGCGCCAAATTCTGAAAAACGGTTATCAATATCCTGGTTCTTTACATAAAAGCAATCGAGCAACTGCGGTTTCATAACCGGCGCTACGCTTAGCCACAACAATACTTTATCGGCAAAAGAAAAATCGCGTTGCCGGAACATTTGAGTATACCAAACGCTATCGCTTGGTGAATGTTCTTCAACCGCTGCATAATTACTTTCATGGCCAAAATATAATTTCAAACGGGTATCAATGATACCGGTTAGCCACTCAAGCTGCTGTTCAATAAACGCGGCTTCCGGCGCACGGGTATCAGCCGACCCATTCTGTATGGATAATATATGCATTCCAGGGAAGTTTTATGGTTTGTATTCCAAAAGGCAGGCTTTCGAGCAGGATATCGATGGTATTCTTTTCAATCTGCAATAAAAAATTCTTTCCGGTTTTTTGTATTATACCCGGCCGGTCGATAAAACTTTTTACAAGACCATGTGCCGACGTATTTTTTAAAACGTTCCAGTGTTCTTTTAAAGCATCGATCAGATCCTGTACCGCCAGCTTTTCTTTTTTTGAAAAATTGCATCGGGTAGTCAACGGTTTATTAACCGGCCATCCGCACAGGATCTTATTGAAGACCAGGGAATGTTCGGGGTGCCGGCTTTTACCATTTATTACATGTTGCAGCCACAGTATGGCTTTCTGTTGCGCTTTTTTATTTACAAACTGGTGTTTGCTGTTGAGCCATTCGAGATCGCTGAATACATAGCGCAGGTAAGGATGAAACAATACGAGTCCGGCATTGGTGATCTGTACTTTTTCATTTTCACCGTCTGTAAAATATGGTATGGGATCATTGCTTTTATCATCGGCAATTATTACTTCACTCCTCATGCGGGTAAACAGGTTTTCCAAAATCGGCAGCAGCCGGCGCAATACGGAAAAGTCATTTGCCTGTTGGAGCATCGTCTGCAGTTTCTTAACCATCGCTTTCACATCAGCCGATGGCGTTATGGCAACCTGTTCCTGTATCATTTGCGAAAGAAGGTGCATTAGCTCTTTTTGAGATTGCAGGGGTGATGGCAGCAATAGCAACTTTTTAAAAAAGGCTGAATAAAAGTTGTGTTCTTTAAACACTTGCCTTTCAAAGTGCTTATCAAAATATAATAATGCCGGTTCAAGCGCGGTGTGATATTGCTTTATTGCATTGATAAGCAGTCTTTGCCATGCAACATGCGTAGCTATAAAGCGAATAAGTCGTTCCGCAACAACAGGTCCTTCACTTTTTATCAGTACCAATAATTGCAAAAGCTGTTGCTGGTCACTGAAAAAGATGCCAGCAGCCAGCATCAATTCTTTTTCCGTTTTCATCTGCCAGTTCCAGGGCCAGTATCCCCGTTGCAGAAAATAAGCAACCTGTGCCACAGAAAGGGCTGATTTATTCTTGTCAGTTGCTTTTGTGCCGGTGGTATATATAATATGGTCCGGCTGCTGCTTCACATGGTCCTGCCATGACTGTGAAAAGGCTTTGATGAATTGTGTACTGAAATCATTCGGGGTCGTGCAACCTATGTCAATCACCAATTTATCAATGTATACATCGCCATTGATATGGTCAAAGTTGCTGTTAAGTACAGGTAGTATATTATTATAAAAGAAGTCGCGCGTGGTTGACAATGCAGTCGTTCTTTCTTTGTCGTTAAAAGAAAACTCAAGCGTAACGCGGTTTATAGCATGATCAGTCAATGATATAAATTGTATAAAGCAAGTTAGAAGATTACATGTCAAAAAAAAATACCACGAAAAGGGCATTGGTTTACTTTACAGGTCATCGTACTTTTAATTTACCATTACCATCGAATCACTAACCTGTATGATTGACATCGCTCTCAAGTTTTTAAGGGACTTTCTCACCCAGGAAATTGGCAACCCCCAAACAACACTGGGCAATATCACTAAGGATGATGATATTGAACCTGGTAAGATCCATCTGTCACTGGTACATGTAGAAGAAGAAAAAATTCTGAAAGAAGTTATTCATCAAAGACGGCTAAAGCCAACTGATAATTTTTATACCACTATTAATCCTGAGATCCATCTTAATTTGTATATACTGGTTACCTATCAGTATTCGGGAAAGAATTATGTAGAAGCGTTGAAGCAATTGGGTAACGTAGCAACCGTATTGCAGGGCAAATGTGTTTTTACCAAACCCGATTTTATGCTGCCGGCCTATGAATCGCT
>Ga0207667_10006587_pt1 | contig 14046 bp, 14 predicted proteins | sample KBSCornC52_FD_184301 | JGI IMG/M metagenome (GOLD analysis project Ga0207667, IMG submission 184301) | Corn rhizosphere microbial communities from Kellogg Biological Station, Michigan, USA - KBS Corn C5-2 (SPAdes) (version 2) | ecosystem: Host-associated > Plants > Roots > Rhizosphere > Soil ... | reverse complement strand
CGGACGGCATCACGAAGATCGAGCCCACAATTTGGCCGCGCTGTTCTGCGACCCAGAGGTCCTTGGCTGGAGTCGTGGTCGCGGCGTGATACTGGCTGTAGATGCCGGCGATCAGCGCTTCGAAGTCGCCGTTCCAACCGAACTGCTGATTGTAGAGGATGCCCTGGCGGTGAACCATCCAGCCGATGTCGCCGATCCGCTGCGGCCTGAGGAGTAGCGGCGCGGCGGGGACCGGCTCGCCGAGGATGGCCCGCAGCCTTGCCATGGCCTCCCCCAGTTCGCGGCGCCTGCCCGCATCGATGGGCGCCAAGAGCTCGGCGAACAGAACGTTGGTGGCCTGGTCGAGCGTCGCGAAGGCGGCGCGACCCGCTTCGGTCAGGCTCAGGGTGGTCGACCGCTTGTCGGCCTTTCCACGCGTTGCAGAGACAAGGCCGGCCTCGCTCAGCTTGCCGACAAGCCGGGTGATGTAACCCGAGTCGAGCTTGAGTTCCGCCGCCAGTTCACCGGGCGTGACCGAACTGCGCGTGGCGAGCTCGTAGATCACCCGTGCCTCAGTGAGACTGTATGGGGTCTCCAGGTGCCCCGCATCGAGGGCACCGACCAGGCGGGTATAGAACCGGTTGAAGGCCCGGACTTCCGGGATAAGAAGGCTGTCATCCATGATGGATGACATGTAGCAGGCAATTGCTTGCTTTTGTCAACTATATCGTTGCTTGAGGACGCGATAGACCGAGCGGATGCCCTGGTCGGTACCGCCGAACGGTCGCCCCGGCCGAGCTTCCGGCGCCCAGCCGAAGATATCGAGATGCACCCAGGCCTTGGCGTTCCTGACGAAGCGCTTGAGGAACATCGCCGCGGTGATCGACCCGGCAAACGGCGTGCTGCCGGCGTTGTTCACGTCGGCGATCTTGGACTCCATCATCTTGTCATAGGGCGCCCAGAGCGGCATGCGCCACAGCGGATCGTCGCTCGCGAGCCCCTCGTGCAGCAGCGCGTCGGCCAGCGCATCGTCGGTGGAAAAGAGCGGCGGCAGGTCGGGCCCGAGCGCCGTACGTGCCGCGCCGGTCAGGGTCGCCATGTCGAGCATCAGTTCCGGCGCCTCCTCGTCGCCAAGCGTCAGTGCATCGCCGAGGATCAGCCGGCCCTCGGCGTCGGTGTTACCGATCTCGACCGTCTGACCGGAGCGCGACGGCAGGATATCGCCCGGCCGAAAGGCGGCGCCGGCGATGGCATTCTCGACGACGGCAATGAGCACCCGCAGCCGGACCTTGAGGCCCGCATCCACGATCGCATGCGCGAGGCCAAGCACATTGGCCGCGCCGCCCATGTCCTTCTTCATCAGCAGCATGCCGGGGGCCGGCTTGATGTCGAGGCCGCCGGTATCGAAGGTCACGCCCTTGCCGACCAGCGTGATCTTGGGATCGGAAGCCCTGCCCCACATGAGGTCGAGCAATCGCGGCGCCTGTGCCGAGGCGCGGCCGACCGCATGGATCATCGGGAAATTCTGCTTCAGCAAATCGGCGCCGACGATCGCCTTCACCTTCATCCTGTGGCGCTGGGCAAAGGCGCGAATCTCGCGCTCGAACGCCTCCGGCCCGAGGTCGTTGGGCGGGGTGTTGATCAGGTCGCGGGCAAGGAACGCCGCGTCGGTCAGCCGCCCCACTTCGGCCGCATCGGCCCCCTTGGGCAGCACCAGATCGGGCGCGGCGCGACCCGATTTGTAGCGATCGAAGCGGTAGCTGCCGAGCCGGAAGCCGAGCGCCGCGTAAGTGGGATCGCCGAGGGCACCTTCGAGTCGGTATTTGCCGGGGTCGAGCATCGCCGCGGCGATGCCGGTCGCGAGCACCGGGCCTCCGGTCTTCGCACCGAGACCAAACACGTAGCCGCTCAGATTGCCGGCGGCATCGGGCAGCGGCAGCAGCTTGCCGAGTTTGCCCGTAAAGCCGTTCGCCGCTGCCCATTTGCGCTGGTGCGAATCGAGGCCTGCCGCACCCAGCCCGCCCTCCTCGACAAGGATGAGGGGCAGCGTCTTGGCCTGGGGCATCGGAGTCACCAAAAAACGAGAGAGTGCGGCAGCTTTACGCTCCGGCCTGCGGGGCGGCAACGGCCCCTTAACGGTGCATTAGGGTTAATCAATTATTGCTCGGAGAAGAGGCGCGATCATGCGCCGACCTCGATTCAAAGCCGCTGCCGTGACGCTTCGCCTCGCCTCCTCGCACTCGCTTCGCATGCTGCTGCTGGCCGGCGTTGCCGCGGTCGCGGTCAGTGGCTGTGCCAGCAACCGCGTCGCGATGGTCTCGCCAGATTTTTCGAGCCAGACCCCGACACAGCAGGCAACGCTGGTCAGTCAACTGGCGCAAAAGTACAAGGCCAATCCGCGCGACAAGACCACGCTCGTCTACTACTCGGCCGCGCTGCGTTCCGCCGGCCAGGCAAACCAGGCGGCGAGTGTGCTCGAAGACGGAATCGCGCTCTATCCCGACGATGTCGATATCAAGGTTGCATACGCCAAGGCGCTGGCGGCCTCAGGTCGCTTCGAACAGGCGCTGAACGTGGTCGAGGATGCCATCGATCCGGCTGCGCCTGACTGGAACGCCCTTCTCGTCAAGGGTGCCATCCTCGATCAGAGCGGGCGGAACGACGAGGCCCGCGCAACCTACGAACAGGCGCTTCTGACGGCACCCAACCAGCCGGCGCTCGAGGCCAACCTCGGTCTCAGCTATGCCATGACCAACGATCTGCAGCAGGCCGAGGCGCATCTGCGCAAGGCCAGCAAGATGCCCGGCGCGACCAGCCAGATCCGGCAAAACCTCGCGTTGGTGATCGGGCTGCAGGGCCGCTTCGACGAGGCCAAGGCGATCCTTGCGGCCGATCTGCCGCCGGATCAGGTCGAGGCGAACCTGGCCTATATCCGCTCGATGATCACGCAGCAGAACCGCTGGGATATGATCAAGCGGACCGGCTGATCGCCGGCCGCCTACTTACCCAGGAAGCTGAAGCCGCCAGTCTGGCCGATCTTGATGATCGCCGGCGCGATGATGACGATGAACAGCACCGGCAGGAAGAACACGATCAGCGGCACCGTGAGTTTCGGCGGCAGGGCGGCGGCCTTCTTTTCGGCTTCCATCATGCGCGTCTCGCGGCCCTCTTCGGCCATGACGCGCAGCGACGTGCCGACACTGGTGCCATAGCGGTCCGCCTGGATGAGAGCGGTCATCACGGACTTCACCACGTCGAGGCCCGTGCGCTTGCCCAGGTTGTCGTAGGCGCGGGTGCGATCCTCGAGGAAGCTCAGTTCCGCCGTGGTCAACGTGATCTCCTCGGCGAGTTCGGCGCTTTGCATGCCGATCTCCTTGGAGACGCGCTTGAAGGCGTGCTCGACCGACATGCCGGCCTCGACGCACAGCAGCATCAGGTCGAGTGCATCCGGCCAGGCGCGCTTGATCGACTGCTGGCGCTTGATCGTGCGGTTCTTGAGCAGCAGCGTCGGCAGATAGGCGCCGATGAGGCCGATGAACAGCGCGTAGATGGCGTTGAGATAGAGCGGCTTGTCGGCAAAGATCGTGAGGCTCAGATAGGCGAACGACACGATGAACAGCCCAAAGGGCGTCACGAAGCGCGCGAACACATAAGTGTTGAGCGGACCCTGCCCGCGATAGCCGGCACGCGCCAGCGCCTCGACGGTCTTTTCATCGGCGAACATCTTCTGCAGCGAGAAGCGGTTCACCACGTTGGTCACATATTCGCGTCCGGCGACGTGGCGGATCGAACCGCGCGCAGTGTCCTGCTGTCCACCGCCGCGCAGGCGCGCCATCTCCTCGGCACGCATCTTTTCACGTTCGAGCGCGACGCGCTTGATGCGCTGCTTCATCGAGATGCCGCCGCGGCCGAGCAGCGAGAAGCCGAGCGTGAAGACCACCGCGGCTGCGGCGATCGCCGCGAGCGCGGCTATCATGAAATCGCGGGTGAAAATATGGTCCATCGCGCCCGCCTCAGAAATCGAACTGGATCATGCGGTTCATCATGAAGCCGCCGATCCCCATCAGCAGCGCGGCGATGCCGAGCCAGATGAGGCCGATCGTGGTCGAAAACAGCGGCACCATGTAGCTGGGCGTGGTGAGCGTCACGAGAATGGCGACGATGAAGGGCAGCGAGCCGATGATGCCGGCCGAAGCCTTGGCTTCCGACGACATCGCCTTGATCTTCTGCTTCATCTTCTTACGGTTGCGCAGCACGCGGCTCAAATTGCCGAGCGCTTCGCTGAGGTTGCCGCCGGCCTGTTGCTGCACCGTGATGACGACGACGAAGAAGTTGACCTCCGGCAGGGGCATGCGCTCGAACAGCATCTGCACCGCCTCGGTGGTCGACTTGCCGAGAGCCTGCTGGTCGATGACGCGGGCGAATTCGGACTTGATCGGCTCCTTGGCTTCCTTGGCAACGAGCCGCATCGAATCGTTGAGAGGCAGGCCGGACTTCACGCCGCGCACGATGGCTTCCACGGCATTGGGCAGCTCATCGAGATAGGCGTTCTGATACTTCTTGCGGCGATGGCCCAGCCACAACTTCGGCAGAAGGTATCCGGCGGCCAGACCGAACACCGGGCAGAACAGCATCGGCACCTGCAGGAAGAAGCAGAGCACCGCGATAACGGCACCGATGATGATCCCATTGCGGATCCAGGCGGATGCCTTGATCTTCATGCCCGCCTGGTAGATCTGGTCCTGCAGCGAGACCTTGCGCTTGGCCTTGCCGAGCGCGTCGTTCTGCTGCCGCAGCGTCTGCTGGATCTGCTTGCGGCGCTCGTCGCGGCTGCGAGCGGCATTATTCTCGCGCCGGTTGGCCTGGATATCGCCCTGCAGCGCCTTCATGCGCTTGTCGGCGCGGCTCGAACCCATGAGCTGCGGAACGAACGCGAACGCCGCGGCGCCCAACGCCACGGCAGCCAGCAGGACATAAACCAAGGGATTCATCGGCTACTCAACCCTGCAGAATGGTGTGGTGCTCGACGTTGGATTTCTCCAGCGCTTCGACGAGGTTGGCTTCCTCGTTGAAATAGCGGGCGCGTTCGGTGAATTGCGGCTTGGTGATACCGGTCGAGCGGTGACGTCCAACCAGATTGCCGTTCGAGTCCTCACCCATGATGTCGTAGAGGAAGATGTCCTGGGTCACGATCACGTCGCCTTCCATGCCCAGCACTTCGGAGATGTGGGTGATGCGGCGCGAACCGTCACGCAGGCGTGCGGCCTGCACGATGACGTCGATCGAGGAGGTGATCATCTCGCGGATGGTGCGGCTCGGCAGCGAATAGCCGCCCATGGTGATCATCGATTCGAGACGTGAAAGAGCCTCGCGCGGAGAGTTGGCGTGCAGCGTTCCCATCGAGCCATCGTGGCCGGTGTTCATCGCCTGCAGCAGGTCGAAGGCTTCCGGGCCGCGGACTTCGCCGACGATGATCCGCTCTGGGCGCATACGCAGGCAGTTCTTGACGAGGTCACGCATGGTGATCTCCCCCTCGCCCTCGAGGTTGGGCGGCCGGGTTTCGAGACGAACCACGTGCGGCTGCTGCAACTGCAGTTCGGCGGAGTCTTCGCAGGTGATGACGCGCTCGTCCTTCTCGATGAACGCGGTGAGGCAGTTGAGCAGCGTGGTCTTGCCGGAACCCGTGCCGCCCGAGATCAGCACATTGGCGCGCACCCGGCCGAGAATGCGCAGCACCTCGGCGCCCTCGGGAGAGATCGAGTTGTACTTGACGAGCTGCTGGAGGGTCAGCTTGTCCTTCTTGAACTTACGGATGGTGAGTGCGGCGCCGTCGATGGCCAAGGGCGGAGCGATGACGTTGACGCGGCTGCCGTCGGGAAGGCGGGCGTCGCAGATGGGCGAGCTCTCGTCGACGCGGCGACCGACCTGCGACACGATGCGCTGGCAGACGTTCATCAGGTGGCTGTCGTCGCGGAAGCGGACGTTGGTCAGCTTCACCTTGCCGCCGACTTCAATGTAGCACTTCTGGCTGCCGTTCACCATGATGTCGGCGATGTCGTCGCGCGCCAACAGCGGTTCCAGCGGACCGTAACCGAGAACGTCGTTACAGATGTCCTCGAGCAGATCTTCCTGCTCGGAGATCGACATCACGATCGACTTCAGCGCGATGATTTCGGCGACGATGTCGCGGATTTCTTCGCGCGCCGCTTCCTGCTCCATGGTGGCGAGCTGGCTCAGATCGATGGAGTCGATCAGGGCGTTGAAGATCGCCGACTTGGTCTGGAAATATTCCTTGTCGCGCTGGATCGCCTCGGCCGACCGGACGTCGACGATGTCCTCGTTGCGGAGCCGATTGACGGCGGCATCGACCACCGGCTTCGGCGGCTCGGCGCGCACTGCCGGCACCGGCGCGGCCGGAGCGGCGGACGGGCCACTTGGCTGTGGGCGCGGCGCCTCGGCAGCGCCGGGCGTATTGCCGCCGAAACTCTGTCGCTTGCCGAACATTACGAGGCCTTCTTGAGCTTCAACAGTGACGACAGCTTGAGGCTGCCGCTCTTGCTCGACGGCTCTGGGATCGAGCGGCCGGTCACGTGCATGCCGATGGCGCGGAAGACGTCGTTGATCCGGTTGTTGGCAGCGACCTCGGCCAGCATCTGGCCGTTGTTGGCGGCAGTTCCGAAGGTCTGCGGATCAAACTGCACCTGGCTCAGCAGCTTGCACTCGACAGAGGTCGCAAATTCCTTGGGCGCGATCTCGGGCCGCTTGGGCACGCCGATCTGGTTGATCACCAGCAGGGGCTCGGATTCGTTGGGCCGGAGCGCCTTGATGGCGTCGCTGAGATTCTTGGCGTTGCGCAGGTTGGCCAGATCCGGCTCGGCGACGATGACGATCTCGTCGATGGTCGCCAGGGTATGGCGGACCCAGGCGGTCCAGGCGTGCGGAATGTCGAGGATGACCACCGGAGTGGTCTTCTGCGCCAGCTCCAGGACCTGCTCGAAGTCGCGTTCGCCATAGTCGAAGGTCTTGTCGAGCATGGCCGGCGCGGTCAGCAGGTTGATGTGATTGGCAGCCTTGCTCATCAGCCGGTCGAGCATGGTGGGATCGACCTTGCCCGAAGCGCTCAACGCATCGGCGATGCCGTGCGGCGGGTCCTGGTTGAAGTTGAGACCCGCGGTGCCGAACGGCAAATCCATATCGAGGATCAGCACGTCCTGGCGCAGGTGCTGGCTGATGGCCCAGGCGACGTTGTGCGCGATGGTCGAAGCGCCCGCGCCCCCCTTGGCAGCGATGAACCCGATGGTGCGGCCGATCGGCGCGGCGCCTTCCGCCGCAAACAGGTCGGAGATGGCGTTGACGATCGACTGGGCGCTGGTGGGGAGCACCAGATATTCGGAGACACCCGAGCGGATCAGCTCGCGATACAGCAGCACGTCGTTGACGTGGCCGAGCACGATCAGCCGGGTCGAGGCGTCGCAGACTTCAGCCAGGCGGTCGAGCGCGGTCGGGATCTCGTTGGTCGGCAGCGACGTCTCGACGATGATCAGATTCGGCGTCGGATTCGACTTGTAGCTCTCGATCGCGCCTTCCAGCCCGCCATTGTGCGTGGTGAGCGCAACCTTGCTCATGCGGCGGTCATGCACGGCCGACTCCACCAGCTCGGCGGTCTGCGAATGCTCGCAGAACGCCTGGATGGTGATGCGCGGCAGCAGGCGGGCGCCGGTTGCGACTTCGGCGGCCGGCTCCTCGACGGACGGGACGTCCTTGTTCGGCGTCAGGAAACTCATGATCTAACTCTCCATCGCAACGGTTACCGACGCGTCATCAGTCGAGAACAAATCCCACGGACCCTTTGTAACCGCCACGCATGCCGTCGGCGCCCACGCCATACTGCTTCTCCAGATGGCCCAGGAAGATCGCCTCGGCGTCGCCGGCAATGTGGTAGTCGTCCGTCGGCAGGTCGGGACGGCCAAGCTGAGCCATCACCGGCGTCACCATGAGCACCAGCTCTGTCTGCTGGTGGATATAGTCGCGCGACCGGAACAGCGCGCCGAGGATCGGGATGTTACCCAGGCCAGGCATCTGCGCGAGCTGCTGCTTCTCGTTGTCCTGCAGCAGACCGCCGATCGCGAGCGTGCAGCCGGCGGGAATTTCCACCGTGGTCTTGGCGCTGCGCTCGGTGATGCCGCCACCGGTGGCAGGCTCGGACACGCTCGTATCGACGAGCAGCGACACCTTGCCGTTGGACTTTACCGTGGGTGTGAAATTGAGCTTCACGCCATAGTCCTTGAAGGCCTGTACCACGTGACCATTGCCGTCCGAGGTATTGTAGGGGAACTCGCCGCCCACCAGGAATTCGGCTGGCTGCCCGGACATCGCCGTCAGCGTCGGTTCAGCCAGCGTGCGCAAGGCATTTCTCTGCTCGAGAGCCTTGAGCGTGGCACTGAGCGAAATCGGTCCGAGATTGGCCGAGGCGCTTATCGTCGTGAGTGGAGAACCGCCAGAGACGCCCGTCGCCAGAGCGGCGTTGGGGGTATTGACGAGCCCTGTGATCAATCCTCCGGACGAGACCGTCAGATCGAGGCCGAGCTGCTTGATGACAGTGCGGTCCACCTCTGCCACGGTGACCCTGAGCATGACCTGCTGGTTGCCGTTGATGGTGATGATGTTGGCGACGTTGTCGCTACCTCCGGCAAACTGCGTCGCAATGGTCATGGCACGAGCAGCATCGTCCTGCGACAACGTAGTGCCGCTGAGCACCACACGGGTGGTGGTGCCGCCCAGAAGGATCGACTCGACGCGCACATGCGAGCCCGGAACGTTGCGGGCGATGGCCGCTTCGATAGCCGTGCCCACATCCGATTGCGGCTGCTGCACGGTGACATCGAGCACCGAGATGTTGTTACCGGCCGGATCGATGAAGAAGACGTTGGTATCGCCCGCGGCAACACCTTCGATGATGGCGCGCGTCTTGGTTCGCATGACAACCGCCGCGATCGCGGGCTGCGTGGCGATGACCTCGCCGACATTCGTCGGCAAGTCCACGATCACCGACTTGTTCACATCGATCGTCACGGCCTGCTTGCCGCCCATGGCCTGGTTGGCGATCTGCAGATAGGCCGGGCCTGCCGCGAGCGCGGCTGGCGTGGCCAGGCCGAGAGCAGCGGCGGCAAGGAGTATGACCAATCTCTGGAACATTGTTGTTCTCACGGGCGACGAGATGAAGGACAAGGTCGGCATCGGCGACATCATTGCGGTACGGCGTCGGCAGTCGGCGCGGTCGTGACCGACACGCCGGGCGCCTCGAACGCAGCAGGGTCGACGGATGTGCTGCCGCTGCCGGGCGTTGCCTGGCCGGCGATGACGCTGGCCTCCTGGCCGTAGCGGATCAGGCGGATCGCCTGGTTGTGCTTGGTGGCCTCCTGGTCGCCCGGGCTCGGCGTAAAGTCGACGATTGACCTCAGGGCCAGCGACAGCTTGCCTTGTTGCCCGCCGTTGATGAGGGTCTGGGCCTGGTCGGGATCGAGCTCCAGCGTCGCGATGGCGCCGCCGCCGAACACCTGCGATTTGGGGTCGGTCTGGTCGCCGTTGCCGCTGCCGCTGCCATCATCGGCGGCGCCGGTCTTGCCGGTTTCGCCGAGACGGGTGTTGATCGCCAGCACCCGCACGTTGCTGAGCAGGGTCTCGGAGATCTGCTGGCCGCCACTGCCGGCATGCGTCAGGATGACATCGACGTGGTCGTTGGGGACGATGAAGCCGCCCGAGGCGGAATCGGCGCTCACCGAGATCGAGACGCCTCGCATGCCCTTGTCCAGCACCGCGCTCAGATAGCCCTGGTCCGACTTGACGAGCTTGGCCTGCTGGATGGGTTCGCCTGGGAAGATTTCGAACCGCGCCACGGAGCCCTTCATCTTGTCGATGGCGTCGGGCGTACCCTGCGAGGTGATATATTCGGAACGCACGGCGCCTTGCGGCCAGTCCTGCCATTGCACGTTGTCGGCAGACAGACGCTCGCCAAGGCCAATGTCCGTCTTGGCCACGAGCACCTGGGCCCGGGCCTCCTGCACCACCTGCGCGGGCGCCTGCTGCTGGGGCTGGTTGCCACCGCTGCCAAGCGCAAGGAATGCCGCGAGACCGGCTGCCACAACCGCCACCAGCACCAGCACAATTCGCGAGAGTCTCATCGGCGTAACTCCAACTCAAACCGATTGCGACCAGAGATCGTCACCGGGATAGTGCGCGGGAAACGGTCAAAGTTTGGTTAACCGATGCTTTGCATTTACGGTTAACCGAACCTTGTTCCACTCGCCGGCGGTATCAGCCGGTGAAATGCAGGAAGATCGTGGTCTCGGGATAGACCAGCAATGCGGCGATCGCGAGGGTAATGCCGTAGGGCACGCCAACCTTGGGATCGTGCAGGCGATCGAGCCAGCGCTGGCGCTGCAGTACGGCAGGCAGCGGATAGCGGCGTATCGCCAGGATCATCAGTGTCAGCCCGCCGCCGAGAAGCGCGGCATAGATCAGATATGGCAGCATGAGGCCGAAACCGATCCACAGCGTCGTCGCCGAAACCAGCTTGGCGTCGCCGCCGCCGATCCAGCCGAAGGCGAAGAACGCGAAGGCGACCGCGAAGACGATCGCCGCTGCCGCGCAACTCATGCCGATCTCGGTCCAGCTCATCTGGGCCAGCATCGCCAAGGCAAAATAGCCGACGGTGAGAACCAGTACGAGCCAGTTGGCGATCTTCATCGTCAGCAGATCCGACGATGCCGCATAGGCCATCAGGATTGGAAAGATGAAGAGAGCAACAAGGGAGAGCATGGCGTGCGAACCGGCCGAGCCGCCCGGGGAGCCGATGCGGTAGTCCGATTGTCTAACGCACATGGTTAAGAAACCGGAAAAACAAAGGGGGCCGAAGCCCCCTTTGCCCATAGCGAAAAATTCGAGATCAGGTCGCAGTGTTCAGCTTGGTGCTGATGCGGCCGAACAGCGAGGACAGGCTGCCCCCGAGAGTGGTCGCAGCGGCGATGATGCCAACGGCGATGAGCGCGGCAATCAGGCCATACTCAATCGCGGTAGCACCGGATTCATCGTTCGCGAAACGAGCGATAGTGTTCATTCCAGGCTCCTTGCACACGTCATCTTGCTTTTGCAGCATCATTCGAGGCCGTTGGCATCGAACATGTCCAGCAAAGTACAAAGGACGCATTGAAGGAGAGTTAATTCCGGGCCAGCAATGCGGGTATCGCCCGTGGGCCGGGGCTTCGACAGTGTTTCCTCCTCAATGAGAAGATAATTCTAAGGCGCGATTAGGGCCTGTGCATTCGCCAATTATTCACCATTCGGGCCGAAACTGCTTGGCGCGTATCAAGTCAACCGGTGCAGCCATGCCGCTCCTGCGTACCCTCATCGTCATCGCGCTCGCCGCGTCCGTTGCGCTGCCTTCGGCTGTTATGGCAGCCAGCACCGATCCGATCACCGTCAAGGCGAATATGGCGCGCATCCTGAGGATCAGCGCTCCCGCGGCGACCGTGATCATCGGCAATCCCGGGGTCGCGGACGTCACCATCCAGGACCCGCAGACCCTGGTGCTCACGGGCAAGAGCTACGGCGAAACCAATCTCATCGTCCTCGACAGCGCCGGCAATCCCGTGGCCGATACCATGGTCTCGGTGGTGCAGGCGCCCTCCGACATGGTGACGGTCTATGCCGGCACGGCCCGTAATACCCTGTCCTGCCAGCCGGTCTGCCAGCAGACGGTCACCCTCGGCGACGATCAGGCGTTCAGCGCCGCAGCCGCCGGATCGGCGGCCCTGTTGCAAAGCACGGCGAAGTAGGCGCCCGGTCGGCAGTTAACTCCGTCGAAACCACGGCAAAATCTTGCGGGCGTCCCTAACGTCCGATTAGCAAACGTCGTCCTAGCATGGCCGGGTGAGATATCCAGGCCGATCCATGAGCATGGCGGAATTTCGGGCGCGACAGTTCGTGGCGACCGTGCGCTCGCGCGGCCGGGCGCTGCTGCGCGACGAGGCTGGCGTCACGGCCATCGAGTTCGGCATTCTGGCTCTGCCCTTCTTCACGATCATTCTGGCGATCATCCAGACCGCGATCATGTTCCTTGCGACGCAGGTCCTGGACAGTGCCCTCGAAGATGCATCGCGCAAGGTGCGCACCGGCGAAGCCTCAGGTTACAGTCTCTCCGATTTCCGCACCCTGATGTGCGGCTATACCTTCAACCTGCTTGACTGCAACCAGATCCAATTGCGGTCCGAGGTGCTCTCGAGCTTCTCGAACGTCGCCATCAATCAGACCGTACAAAGCTGCGATGTCACCACCTGCACCTGGACGTCGAACTGGCAGCAGTTCGCCCCGGGCACCGGCAAGAGCGTCATGCAGATATCCGCCTATTATCGCTATCCGCTGATCGTGGTGCTTCCGTATTTCAACCTCAAGAACCAGCCCGACAATTACCGGCTGTTGAGCGCCATCACCGTGTTCCGCAACGAGCCGTACTCATGAGCCGGCTCCGCAGACTCATCGCAGGTTTTGCCAGGAACGAAGGCGGCACGGCGGCAGTCGAGTTTGCCCTCATCATGCCGTTCCTGCTGGCGCTGTATTTCGGCTCGATGGAAGCGAGTGCCCTGTTCACGGCCGACAAGCGGGTCAATTCCATTTCCTCCACCGTCGGCGACTTGACGGCACAATGGGATCCCAACGACGGCTCCCTGCCGCAGGCGACGCTGACCGGCTATTTCGCGGCCGCGACCGGCATTATCACCCCCTACTCCTCCGCCGGCGTCAAGCAGGTGGTCTCGTTGGTTTACGTCAAGTCGGACGGGACGACAAAAGTGCTCTGGAGCGTCGCCAATGGCACCGGCGCTACGGCCAGGACCGTCGGCTCGAGCTTTACGCCGCTGTCGACGACGTCGGAGACCGACAAGATCGCTCAGGGCGGCTGCCTCGTCGCCGCCGAAACGAGCTATTCGTACAAGCCGCTCCTCGGCCAGATCTTCACGAGCGCGCTGAACCTGTCGCACATCAACTACTTCATTTCGCGCTATGGCGCGACGTCGGTGCTCCAGCTCTGGAACACGAGCCTCACCAGCACGGCTTGCACCACCGGAAGCTAGTCCCTATAGCCAGCGCGCTCACCAGCGAGATGGCGATGACCGACCCCCTCATTCCTGTATTCGATCTCGGCGGCGTGTTCGTCGAATGGAACCCGATGTGGCTCTTCCGCAAGCTCTTCGCGACCGAAGAGGAAGCGCAGTGGTTCCACGACAGCATCTGCACCAAGGAGTGGAATCTCGAGTTCGACGCCGGAGACATCTTCGCCGAGGGCGTCGCGCGGCTGATCACCCGTTTTCCGAAGTACTGGCGGGAAATCCAAGCCTTCGACCTGCGCTGGCGCGAGACGATCGGTCCCTTTATCAACGGCACGATCGCCATCCATGACGAACTGATCGCAGCCGAGATTCCGACCTTTGCGATCACCAACTTCTCCTGGGAAAAATGGATGAGCTGCCTCGGTGACTGGCCGTTCCTCGAAAAGTTCGACGGCGTTGTCGTCAGCGGCCTCGAGCATTTGGTGAAGCCGGACCCGCGCCTCTATCGCGTTTTCTGCGAGCGCTACGGCCTCGCGCCGCAGTCCTGCGTCTTCATCGACGACAGCGAGCCCAATGTCGTGTCGGCCCGCAAGATCGGCATGACCGCGATCCACTTCACCGATGCCAAGAGCCTCAGAAAAGAGCTGATCGCGCTAGGGCTGCCGCTGGAGGCGAGGTAGGCTCTTTTCCCCTCTGTCCGGGCGATCTCGAGAGGACCCGCTCAACCGCGACTATTTCGTTCCATACATGCGGTCGCCGGCGTCGCCAAGACCGGGGACGATGTAACCCTTCTCGTTGAGATGGCTGTCGATCGCGGCGGTGAAGATCGGCACATCGGGGTGGACATCGCTGAAATGCTTGATGCCTTCCGGCGCGGCCAGCAGACAGAGGAAGCGCAGATTGTTGGCGCCGCGTTCCTTGAGCTTGGTGACCGCCGCAACGGATGAATTGGCGGTCGCCAGCA
>Ga0207667_10006585_pt1 | contig 14046 bp, 10 predicted proteins | sample KBSCornC52_FD_184301 | JGI IMG/M metagenome (GOLD analysis project Ga0207667, IMG submission 184301) | Corn rhizosphere microbial communities from Kellogg Biological Station, Michigan, USA - KBS Corn C5-2 (SPAdes) (version 2) | ecosystem: Host-associated > Plants > Roots > Rhizosphere > Soil ... | reverse complement strand
GTGATTAGTGTTGGCGCGGCCGCCTTGATCTTGTCGACCGGCAGGCGGATGCCGATCCCGCCCGTCGAGGCGGTCAGCACGTCGATGGTCGAGACCCCGAGGGCCTCCGCGACGGCGGCTGCCATCGCGCGCTCGTCCGCGATGCCCGCGGCGCCCGTCATGGCGTTGGCGTTGCCGCTGTTGGCCACGATGGCGCGCGCCGAGTCGGAGGGCAGCGCGCTCATGCCGTGGCGGACCGGGGCCGCGCACAGGCGGTTGACGGTGAACACGCCGGCCGTCACCGCCGGCACCTCGGAGACCAGCAGCGCCAGATCCGGACGTCCCGGCTTGATGCCCGCCGCCACGCCCGCGTACTTGAAGCCAATCGGTAGTTTCATGTGGTCGTTCTTTCCTCGCGAGCCCTCAGGGCATACAGCCACCCAGGCCGTCGAGGCCGGCACCCTCGTCGAGCCCGAACATCAGGTTGGCGTTCTGCGCCGCCTGTCCCGCGGCGCCCTTCACCAGGTTGTCGATGGCGCAAAAGCCGATGGCCACGCCACGCTCCGGATCGGCGTCGGCGCCGATCAGCGCGCGGTTGGTCCCCACCACCGGGTGCAGGCGCACGGCCTCCGGGGCGGCCGCGCGCAGGAACGCGCTCCCTCCGACGAAGGCGCGGACCGCGGCCGCCGCGTCGGCGCCGGTCTTGCCGGGGCGAAGGCGCCCGTAGCTCGTGGCCAGGATGCCTCGGCGCGTGGGCAACAGGTGCGCCGTGAACGTCACCGGTCCGGGCCCGCGCCCGCCGCCGACCCCGGCCATCCCCAGGACGCGCTCGATCTCGGGCGTGTGCTGGTGCTTGAGAATCCGGTAGGCGCGGAAGTCGCCCTCCACCTCGGAGAACGACATCTCCTCGCTGGCCTTGCGCCCCGCGCCCGTCGTTCCGCTCTTGGCGTCGATGACGAGGCCGCCCTCCTCGATCACCCCGGCTCGCAGCAGGGGCAGCAGCGACAGCACGCTGGCGGTCGCGTAGCAGCCCGGGTTCGACACCAGGGCCGCGCCGGCCACCTGCGTGCGGTTGTCGGTCGCCTCGGGCATCGAGTAGACGGCCCGCTCCAGCAGGTCCGGGCGCGGGTGGGTGAACCCGTACCAGCGCGGGTACTGCGCGGCCGGCAGCCGGAATCCCCCCGAAAGGTCGACGACCCGCCGCCCAGCGTCCAGCGCGGCCGCCGCCAGCGCGATCGAAACCTCGGCCGGCGTGCAGAGGAAGACCAGATCGACGGAGGTGAAGGTGGCCGCCGCCTCGGCCTGCGGTGTACACCGGACCGCGGCCGCCGCTCCGCCGAGCGGCAAGCTGTCCCCCAGGGCCCGGCCCGCCCATTTGTCGCTGACCGCGGCGGCCAGTCGAAGGTGCGGGTGGCGCCCCACGATGCGCGCCAGCTCCATGCCGGAGTACCCGGAGACGCCGACGATCGCGACCGCGACTTCGTTATTCATCGCGTGAATACTTATTCAGACGGGCTCTCCCGGTCAAGTGCCGTCTCGGTGTCGGGCGTCGCCCGAGAGCGCAGGGTTAGCAGCCCGTGGGTCCCGGCGCCCTCAGGCGCCCTTTTTCTTCGGCCGATCGGCCGGCTCGAGCTGGTGCCCTTCCCAGTGCCACGGGAGCCAGCCGAAGACGCCCCTCCAGCCGAGGAGCGGCTTGGCGTCTGCGGGGACATGCGGCTCGTCGAGAGGCGGGTGTCCAGCCCACGCCGCCAGCGCCAGCGGCGCCAGGATGAGGAGGTAGGCGACCAGCATGATCGCGCTCTGGGCCGTGGCGGAGACGTCGGATTCGCCGGCCCACGCGTCGAGCGTGAAGTACTGCAAGACGCCCATGGCCATGATGATCGACGAGACCAGGGCGAACCAGGTGCGGCCCTCCGGCTCGAACCACCGCTTGGTGGTCGCTCCCGCCGCCAGCAGCGGCAACAGGAAGACGTGATGGCAGTAGTAGTTGGCCGGATAGAAGAAGACCGGGATCATCATGAGCCCCAGGATCGCGGCCTGCTCGATGCGAAGCCGGCGGCACGCCACCACCGCGAGGCCCAGGTAGAGCAGCACCGCGAGGTAGAAGAGGGGCTTCCGCCGCGCGAAGGTCTCGCGCTGCAGGTCCTGCCACGCGCTCCACGGCTCGATGCGGTGCTCGTCGGCCACCTTGGGGCCCTCGAGCGAGGGCGCGTATGACACCACGTTTCGGATGCCGACGTGGTTCGAGTTCGGCTGCTCGGCGTGGATGGCGATCTTCTTGGACCAGGTCCCCCACGAGCCGGAGAAGCCGAAAAGGGCGGACGACGCCGCGACCAGCACGAGGACGGTCGCCACCACGCCGCCGATCGCGAGCAAGGCCGGCTTGTTGGCGTCCCGGAATTCCTTCGACGAGGGCCACTTCTTCGACGCGCGGAACCGATCGATCAACCACCAGAGAGGCGGGAACGCCAGGAAGATCGACGCGAACGCCGGGAACGCCCGGATGAGACCCCCGTAGGCGAGCAGGCCACCGCCCAGCACGAAGCGCCGCTTGCGCAGCGCGCAGGCGCCCAGCCCCAGTGCCACCATCCAGTCCGCGCGCAAGGTCGCGCCCATCAGGTTCGTACCGAACCGGGAGAAGTCGGTGGTGCCCCAGACCGCCAGGCAGACCAGCATGACCCGCACGCCGAAGGTCCGCGCCAGCACCACGAACAGCAGGATCCACAGGAGCGGATCGATGAGGCCCGTCAGCGTCAATGTCAGCTCGTTGGCGGGCGCGTTGTGCCACAGCAAGTACGCGCCGAGGAGCCAGACCGGCGTCGCGTTGCCTCCGTGGTCCTGCATGCTGCCCAGGTAGGCCCCCGGCCCCATCACGTCCTCGAAGTACTTCATGTCCTTCTTGAAGGACTCCCACCGCTCGGGGGTGAAGCGCTTACGGACGTCCTGGATCTGGTCCATCACCTGCCCGGCCAGGCGCATCTCGTTGTCGGTCAGGTCGCGCATGTGCGCGTTGGCCACCGACTGGGGCGACATCCCCGGGTGGTTGTCCAGGTGGGCGGCCACGCTCGCCAGGTAGAGCCCGTCGAAGCGCAGCTCGCGGAAGTACTTCGCGACCGGAAAGTACACCCGCATGTCCCACGGGTGAACGAAGGTTTGCCGTCCCTTGGATTCGTCGCGGAACTGCGGCCAGCCGAAGTGGTAGTAGCTGGCCGCCCCCACGAAGGCGAGGAACGCGAGGCCCGCCATGCTGGCGCGCGCCGAGACCGGATAGAGGCGCGGCCACACGTACTCGCGGAAGATGAGGATGGTCACCAGCCCGGCCACCACGGCGCGGATGGTGGTCTGCACCGGCTCCTCGAAGGGCCACATCGCGCGCAGATCGAGGAACACCGACAGACCGATGCCCACCGGCGCCACGATGGTCAGCCGCACCCAGTCCTTGCCCCCCTTGCGATTGATGAGCAGGAAGACGGCCGTGACGATCCCGAAGATCATCAGCTTGAACTTCACGTTGTCGTCGTCGGACGTCCCCTCGCGCGGGACGAAGCGCGGCGGCCAGTCGGCGGCGGCGCAGCTGCTGAAGAGAGCGAGCTCCCCGACGCTGTAGAAGGTGTCGCCGCCGCGGGCCGTCAGCCGGACGTAGCGGGCGCGCTTGTCCACGTGCTGCTCGTGGCGCGGTTGCATGCCCGGCTTCGACACCGGGGTCGCGGACCAGAGCGGCGTGAAGGAAGCGCCGTCCTCCGAGCCCTGCAGGTCGTACGTGTCGTTGTTGTCGCCTTGTAGATAGGCACAGGCGATGGTCTCGACCTGACCGAGGTCCCACAGGACATACGAGCCCGACGGCATCACCGCCGTCATGTCGGTGCGCCAGAAGCCGCCGTCGTTGGCCACGAACCCGTCCGTCATGCGCGAGACGTGGTGGGCCCCCCGGCTCGAGGAGGGCGAGCGGCCCGCCAGGAGGTCACCTTTGGCCCCGGGGAGATCCTCGACGTCCCCTCCGCAGGCGGCGGCGACCAGGGACAGCAACAGGAGGCCGCGGACAGTCTGACGGGCAGTTCCGTGACCACGGGCGGCGGGGGCGTACGACCGGCTCATGAAGGCGAACCTTCGCATCGCCGAGCGCTGCTCGCAACGGTCAGCGCGAACCCGTATGCCCGAAGCCCCCGGCCCCCCGCGTGGTTCCCGACAGCTCCTCCGTCGTCTCGACCAGCGCCGCCCGCGTGACCGGCGCGATCACGAGCTGGGCGATTCGGTCGCCCGGTCGCACCACGTGCGCCTCCCGCCCCAGGTTCACCAGCAGCACCAGCACCTCGCCCCGGTAGTCGCTGTCGATGGTCCCCGGGCTGTTCGTCAGCGTGACCCCATGCTTGCGCGCCAACCCCGACCGCGGCCGCACCTGCCCCTCGTACCCGTCGGGAATCTCCAGCACCAACCCCGTCGGCACCGCCACCCGGTCCCCAGGCTGGATGGAGATCGCCTCCTCCGCCCCCGAAGACAGGTCCATCCCCGCCGCCCCCGCCGTCATGTAGGCGGGCGCGACGGCCGCAGCGCGAACCTTCCGAAACCGAACCGTCACATCATCCATCGCCGCGCATGATGGCACACTCTGCCCCCCGGGCGTCCCCTCTCCCGCCCGCTGCGCGGGCGACCTCTCCCCACTTTCGTGGGGCGAGGTGACGGACCGCGACTCTCAACCCTCCCCGCTGGCCATCCTTTTGGCGGCAACATCGGAGCGGCGTCAGCCGCGGGTCCAAGCACCCGGGAGGCGCGGCTTCGCCGCGCCGGCCTACATCAGCAAGATCTTGGGGGTCACGTAGGGGGGCTTGCCCCCCTACGTCTGCACGGCCCGGAAGTTGTGGATGACGTCCGGGGTCTTGCCGATCGTCTCTCGCCGCGAGAGGCGGATCTTGCCGGTGGCGCGGTCGATGCCGATGACCTTCACCAGCATCTCGTCGCCTTCCTTGCAGATGTCCTGCACGGCGCGCACGCGCTTCTCGTCGAGCTCGCTGATGTGCACCAGCCCGTCGGTGCCGGGGAGGATCTCGACGAAGGCGCCGAACTCGGCCAGGCGCTTCACGACGCCCATGTAGTACTCGCCGACCTCGGGCTCGGTGGTCAGGCCCTTGATGATGTCGATGGCCTTCTTGACCGCGATCCCGTCGGGCGACGCGATGTGCACCGTGCCGTCGTCCTCGACCTCGATGGCGACGCCGGTCTGCGCCGTGATCCCGCGGATGGTCTTGCCGCCTGGGCCGATGATCTCGCGGATCTGGTCGGGCTTCACTTGCAGCGTCGTGATGCGCGGCGCGTGCAGCGACAGCTCGGGGCGCGGGGTCGCCAGAGCCTCGGCCATCTTGCCGAGGATGTAGAGCCGGGCGTCGCGCGCCTGGGAGAGCGCGGTCTCCAGGATCTCGCGGGTCAGACCCTGGATCTTGATGTCCATCTGCACCGCCGTCACGCCGGCGCGCGACCCGCAGATCTTGAAGTCCATGTCGCCCAGGTGGTCCTCGTCGCCGAGGATGTCCGAGAGCACCGCCACGCGCTCACCTTCCTTGATGAGGCCCATGGCGATGCCGGCCACCGGCGTCTTGATCGGAACGCCGGCGTCCATCAGAGACAGGGTCCCGCCGCACACCGAGGCCATCGACGAGCTGCCGTTCGACTCGAGGATCTCGGAGACGATGCGGATGACGTACGGGAACTCTTTCTCCGTCGGAAGGATCCGGGCGATGGCCCGCTCGGCCAGGTGGCCGTGGCCGGTCTCGCGGCGGCTCGCCCCGCGCAGCGGCTTGGTCTCGCCCGTCGAGAACGGCGGGAAGTTGTAGTGGAGCATGAAGCGCTTGTCGATGTCGCCGGTGAGCGCCTCGATGTGCTGCACGTCCTGCTTGGTGCCGAGGGTGGTCGTCACCAGGGCTTGCGTCTCGCCGCGCGTGAACAGCGCCGAGCCGTGGGTCCGCGGCAGCACGCCCGCCTCGGACGTGATCTGTCGGATGTCGGTGGTGGCGCGGCCGTCGATGCGGCGGCCGGTCGACAGCACCAGCTCGCGCAGGTGCTTCTTCTTCATCGACTCGAACACCTCGCCGATCTCGGCCCCGCGCTCGGGAAACTCGGTGGCCAGCGCGGTCTTCACCTCGCCGCCGCAAGCGTCGAGCGCCGCGTAGCGCTCCTGCTTCTCCCGGATCGCCATCGCCGACTGAATCTTCTCGGTCGCCAGCGCAGCGACCCGGTCGACGATGGCGGGATCCTTCGCCGGCGGAACGAACTCGCGCTTCGGCTTGCCAACCGCGGCGCGCAGCTTCTCCTGCAGGTCGAGCAGCGGCTGCGCCTCTTTGTGCGCGAACATGAGCGCGTCGACGATGACGTTCTCGGACACCTCGGCCAGACCGCCTTCGACCATCACGATGGCGTCACGGCTGCACGCCACGACCAGGTCCACGTCGGACGACTGGCGCTCGGTGAACGTCGGGTTCACCACGAACTGCCCGTTGATGCGGCCCACGCGGACGCCCGCATACGGCCCCGCCCACGGGATGTCGCTGATCATCAGCGCGCAGGACGCCCCCGTCATCGCCAGCACGTCCGAGGCGTACTCGCGGTCGGTCGAGACGACCATGGCGATGACCTGCGTGTCGAAGCGCCAGCCCTTCGGGAACAGCGGGCGCGACGGCCGATCGATGAGGCGCGAGGTCAGCACCTCGACCTCGGTCATGCGCCCTTCGCGCTTGAAATAGCCGCCCGGGATCTTCCCGGCCGCCGACGTCTTCTCGAGATAGTCGACGGTGAGCGGCATGAAGTCGATGCCGGGGCGAACCCCGGCCGAGGCGACCGCGGTCACGAGGACCATGGTGTCGCCCTGCCGGATCACGACCGAGCCGTCGGCCTGTTTGGCCATGCGGCCGGTTTCGATGGTCAGCTCACGACCTGCGAGACTCACTCCTTCACGAACGAACATGGGGCACTCCTAGCAGCAATGGAGACGGCGCCATTCGTCCCTCGTCTCGCTGGCCCAGCACCCCTAGGCTCGGTCTGCGGGAGAAAGGATGAATGCCAGCACCGCCGCCGGGTTGTGACCGGTCCGCCGCCGGTCGAGGACCGGCCGGCGACCGCATCACGGGATGGGGTTCGGTGGGCTATCGGGCCGCCGCCGATCGCGATGAGCGGATCGGCGGCAGCGTGCGACGTCTACTTGCGGATGCCGAGCGTCTCGATGACGCTGCGGTAGCGGCCGATGTTCTTGGCCTTGAGGTAGTCCAGCAGGCGCCGCCGCTGGCCGACCATCATGAGGAGACCGCGGCGCGAGTGATGATCCTTCAAGTGAACCTTGAAGTGCTCGGTCAGGTACGAGATTCGCTCGGAGAGAAGCGCGATCTGCACCTCCGGAGAACCGGTGTCGCCGGGCTGGCGCGAAAACTTTTTGACGACCTCTGCTTTGCGTTCCGCTGCGAGAGCCATGATTCAGATTCTTCCTGTTCGTTTCCTGATGGTTGCCTGGAATTTTGAGGTGCGTGAATTTCCCAGAAAATGCCGCGGGAGTCAAACTTCCCGGGCGGAAACACGCCGGATACTTGGAGCGCCGGTCGGCGCCGAGCGCTCCAGAGATTCCCGATGAAAGACGCGCAGCGTCCGCACCGGGTCCTCGGCCGGCGCGCGAGGCGCCACGGCGATCAGCTCGCCTTCGGCGTCCAGGAGCCTCACCGGCCCCTCGCCCGGTCCGGGGGGCCCGATCTCGCTCCAGGTCACCCGCTTCCCTTGCGCGATGGCGAGCGCCAGCGCGGGTGGTAGCGTCACCCCTGCCAGCGCCTCCAGCGCGCGCGCCGGGGAGATCAAGTGGGCGGCGGCTGAGGCGAGATCCGCGGGCGGGATGGCCTGAGCCAGCCGGAACGGCCCCGATCGGGTGCGCCGCAGCGCCTCGAGGTGGGCGCCCGTCCCCAGCGCCGCCCCCAGGTCGTGCGCCAGCGACCGGATATAGGTTCCTTTCGAGCAGGCGATCCGCGCCGTCACGGCGGGATGCGCGGGCGGGCTCGCGTCCGCTCCCGGCCCTGCGCCGGTCCCCGGAGGTTCATGGGGAGCTTCCGGCACCACGAAGTCCAAAATCTCGAAGGCGTCGATGCGGACCTGCCGCGCCGCGACCTCGACCGTCTCTCCGGCCCGGGCCAGCTCGTAGAGGGGGCGGCCGCCGCGTTTCAACGCCGAGTAGGCCGGGGGGTGCTGGTCGATCCAGCCGAGGAAACGCGTCGCCGCGCGCGCGACCTCGTCTCGGGTCAGGTGCCCGGCCGACGAGCGTCCCGTGACCGTCCCGGCCGCGTCATAGGTGTCCGTGACGACGCCGAACCGAATCGTCGCGTCGTATTCCTTGTCGGCGTCGAGCAGGAACTGGGCGATCTTGGTGGCCTCGCCGAAGCAGATCGGCAGCACGCCCGACGCCGCCGGATCGAGGGTGCCCCCATGCCCGACCTTGCGCGCGCCCGTCAGGGAGCGCGCCCGCCGGACCACGTCGAAGGACGAGGGCCCGACCGGCTTGTCGACGACGACGACGCCGTCCAGCGCGCCCGTCATGTCTTCAATCCTTCTCCCTCTTTCCGGTCCTGGCCGCCGTCCTCGTCCTCGTCCGCCTTCGCCTCCGCGCCCTCCGCCTCCTTCTGGCGCAGCTCCGCGCTGACCGTGCGCAGGATCGAATCGACCTTCAACGCTTCGTCCAGCGCGCGATCGATCTCGAACGTCAAGGTCGGGGTGTTCCGCGTGCGCAGGTGGTGTCCGATCTCCCGCTGCAAGTGCGAGGCGGCCGACTGCAACCCGGCGCGCGCCCGCTCGAGCACGAAGTCCACCGCGCCGAACACCGCGAACGCCACCCGCGCCTCCCGCAGATCTCCCGTCACCTGCACGCGTGTGATGGTGACCAGCCCCGCCTCGCGCACCCGCGGGTCCTTGATGTCACCGCGCGCCAGAGCCTCCCCCAGGATGCCCTGAATCTCGCGCGCCAGCCGCTCGGTCCGTTGCTTCATGCCGTTGCGTTTACCAGAAGGAGCCGGGATTCACCCGAGATCTTCCGCCAGGCGCGCCTCGACCATCGCGAGCATCGAGGGCGTGGCGCGCTGACGGGCACCGCCGTCGAACAAGCGGCGACGAAGACCGTCATCGGTCGTCCCATTGGCACGCGCAGGGTTGGCTCACCAAGAACTTCCCGAGGGTGGTGAGCTTGCCGCCTTCGAGCGTCGAGAGAGAGAGGACCTGGCTGTCGCAGGGGCAGTCTCCCCCTCCGCCGTGGAAGTCCGTGACCGCGAGCGCGGGGCGGCCGTCGGCGAGGGTCGCGAAGGCGACCGTCGTTCCGACGGAGCCTTCGACCCCGGGGAAGCTGCCGTCGACGCCGAGTGACACGACCGCCCGCCAGTCCGATCCTCTCCGCGAGGCGAGGAAGATCAGATCCAGGCTCTCGGGCTCGTCGGCGGGGCTCGCCCAGGACTCGCGGTCGAAGGGACGGGTCAAGGTCACCACGGCTTCACGCGCCCCATCGCCGTCGAGATCCGGGGCACACATCACCGCCGATACCCGCGCCTTGCGGACCAGCCCCTGCTTGGACCAGGCCTCACCGTAGTTTTCGAGCTGCGGCCAGGGCAGCCCGGCGCCGGCACGGACCAGCCGCTGCGCCTCCCGCCTGTCCCGTAGCCGGTTGTGCGCGTCGGTGCCGCAATCGACGCTGGCCGGCGCCCGCGGGGGCGCATGAGCGTCGAACCCCGGCGCCAGGCGATGAAGGCGCTCGACGTCGTTGGCCACCGTCTCGTAGCCGCGAATGGCGACCAGGTTCTTCCGATCCACCTCGCCCCACTCGCTGCCCTCGCCCCTTCCCGGGCCTCTCCCTGGGCTCATCCCGTCCTGCCCGCCCTTCCCGGGCCCTGCGCTCGATCCCGGTCGTGGCCGGTACCATGGTTGCCGCTGAAAATATTCGCGAAGCTGCGGGTCCTCGAACACGTGGCCCTTCCGGGCGAACAGAGTGTTGCGCATCAGGCGCAGCTCGGCCGCGCTGCGCCCCTCGAGATCGTCTTCGGTCACCGTCTTCTCGAAGTACAGCGGTCGCCCGGACAGGTGGACGGGCACCGCTGCGGCAGGGGGAACGGGCTTCGCGGTCTCGGTTCGTCCGATGCCCTCCAAGGAAGGGAACGCTCCCAGCGCGAGGATGAAGGCGAAGGTGCAAAGTCCCCCGATTCTGCGGCCGACGCCCGAGACGGAGACGATCTCCGTCGGCATCCGAAGGGGACGCGTGTCCATGACTGAAAGCTACGGCTTTCTTCGCCAGTTCTCGAAGCCGGCGCCGACCGGGAAGTCGTCATTGAACGTTTGCAGCTCCCGGTCGACGTGCGTCACGTCGGCGTGGTCGCGCACGAAGCGAATGACCTCGTCGAGGGACGCCTCGGTGTGCGCCTTCTCGTTCCCCACGACGGCCACGCCCACGGCGGCCCGTTGCCACAGGTCGTTGTCGCCCACCTCGGCCACCGCGGCGTTGAACTTCTCGCGCACGTGCGTCTTCAACCGCCGCAACACCATCCGCTTCTCCTTCAACGAATGGCTCGCCGAAACAAACAAAGTCAACCGAGCAATCCCCACCGTCATCCCCACATCTTACCCGGCCCCACCTACGAGGCCGGTGCGGTTCCCAAGCCCGTATTCCCTAGCGGATCGGAGGCGGGCTCTGCCCGCCGGAGAAAATGCTCTTCGACGGATCCGGGCCCGCCTCTAGTCGGGGGAGGGCCCGCGGGAGGGGCGCCAGCCCCTTCCGCGCTTACCTTCCGCGTCCCGGCGCCCCGCCCGGGCTCTCCAGCGTCGCCGCGATGCTCTCGATCTCGAAGGCCTCGACGATGTCGCCCTCGCGCAGGTCGTTGTAGCCCTCGATGGTGAGGCCGCACTCGTACCCGGCGGCCACCTCGCTGGCGTCGTCCTTGAACCGCCGCAGCGATCCGACCTTGCCCGTGTAGAGGACCACCGAGTCGCGCACCAATCGCAGCTGCGACTTGCGCGAGATCTTTCCCTCGGTGACGAACGAGCCCGCGATGTTGCCGGCCTTCGGGATGTTGAAGATCTTGCGGATCTCGGCCTTGCCCACGACCTTCTCGCGCAAGACCGGCGCCAGCATGCCGACCATCGCCTTCTTCACGTCGTCGATGGCCTCGTAGATCACCTGGTACAGCTTGATGTCGACGCCTTCCTGCTCGGCCATCGGCTGTGCCTTGCCCGCCGGGCGCACGTTGAAGCCGATCACGATGGCCGATGACGCCTTGGCCAGCGAGACGTCCGACTCCGTGATGCCGCCGACCCCCGACGAGATCACGTTGACCCGCACCTCTGAGGTCGACAGGTTCGACAGCGCCGCCGACACCGCCTCGGACGAGCCCTGCACGTCGGCCTTGAGGACGATCTTGACCTCTTTGACCTCCCCGACCCTGATCTTGTCGAGGATGTTCTCCAGCGAGACCCGCGCGGGGCCGGTGTTCTCTTTCCTCTTGCGGGCATCCCGGCGGTGCTCGGCCAGCGTCTTGGCGTCCTTATCGTCGGTGACGACGTTGAACATCTCGCCGGCGTCCGGCACCCCGTCGAGGCCCAGCACCTCGACCGGCGTCGACGGCGGCGCCTCCGTGATGTTCTGGCCCTTGTCGTTCAGCATCGCGCGGACCTTGCCGGACATCTCGCCGGCCACCGCGATGTCTCCGACGCGCAAGGTGCCTTCCTCGATCAGCAACGTCGAGATGGGGCCGCGCGAGCGGTCGAGGCGCGCCTCGACCACGTAGCCCTTGGCGGCGCGCTTGGGGTTGGCCTTCAGCTCGAGGACCTCGGCCTGCAGCGCCAGCATCTCGAGCAGCTTGTCGACGCCCTGCTTGGTCTTGGCCGACACGTTCACGTAGATCGTGTCGCCGCCCCACTCCTCGGGCACCAGCTGCTGCTCCGACAGCTTGTTGCGGATCAGGTCGGGGTTCGCCCCCGGCTTGTCGATCTTGTTGACCGCCACGAGGATGGGGACCTTCGCCTCCTTCGCGTGGTTGATGGCCTCGATGGTTTGAGGCATCGGGCCGTCGTCGGCCGCCACGACCAGGACGACGATGTCGGTCATCTGGGCGCCGCGGGCGCGCATGGCGGTGAAGGCCTCGTGGCCCGGCGTATCGAGGAAGACGACGTCGCCGCGGTCCGAGTGGACCTTGTAGGCGCCGATGTGCTGCGTGATGCCGCCAGCCTCACCCGCCGCCACGTTGGCCTTGCGGATCGCGTCGAGAAGCGACGTCTTTCCGTGGTCGACGTGGCCCATGATCGTGACCACCGGCGCGCGTGGGACCAGATCCTCGGGCGCATCTTCGGTCTCGGACTCGGTGCCCAGCACCTGGTCCTCGCGGAAGGCGGTCGATTCGATCTGATAACCGAACTCGTTCGCGATCAGCGTCGCCGTGTCGTGATCGATGTCGTGATTGATGTTCACGCCCATCATGCCCAGCGCCCACAGCCGCTTGATGATCTCCTTGCCCTTGATGCCCATCTTCTGGGCAAAGTCGGAGACCTGGATGGTGTCGCCCATCCGCACGACGCGCTTGTGCTCGGCCGGCGTCGTGATCTCCGTCTTCTTGGACTTCTTGCCGGCCGCGGCCACCCGCTTCTTGGGAGCCCAGGGGCCCGGCTGACCCGGGCGGCTACCCGGCGGTCCGCCGCCCACCAGCGGCCGACCAAAGCGATCGCGCCCGACCGGAGGCCGGCCCATCCGGCGCAGCTCCTCGTCGCGATCCTTGATCTCGATCTTGGGCACGCCGGGAGGCGTGCGGCCCGGGAGCTGGATGAACTGACCGGTGGCCGCCGAGCCGGTGACGACCGGCTGGATGATCTGCCGCAGAGGTGGCAACGGCGGGGTGGTCGGCCCGGAAGCCGACGGCGTGGGACCCGCGGCGGCGCCGGGCCGGGCCGCGAGCGGCGGGGCCGACGTCGAGGGGGCGAATCGAGGAGGCGTCGCCGACGGGGCGACCGGCGGAGCGGCGGCCGGAGCCGGCGAAGCGGCGGCCGGAGCCGGCGTGACGGACTCCGACACAGCCTTCGCCGTGGCGGGCTCCGGAGCCCGCGGCTCGCCTGACGGGGCTGGAGTCGGGGCCTCGGCCGTGGTCTTGTCAGGCGCTGCCGCAGTTGCCGCGGCGGCCAGTGCAGGAGCTGCGGCCGGAGCCGGAGCTTCGACGGCGACCTCGACCCGGGACGGGGGAGGCGTCACGTCCACAACCACCACCCGGCGGCCTTCGGCGGCCGCCGGCGCGGGCACCGCGGCGGCCGGAGGCGGCGCGGCGGGCGACGTCCTTCTGACGGATGGTTCGGCCGGGGCCGGCGAGGCGGCGGGGCGCGCGACCGGCGCGCCGCTCGGCGCAGCACCCGTCACCTTGGAGCGACGGCGAATGACGGTGTCGCTCAGCCGCTCTTCGACCAGGCTCTCGTGGCGCTCGCGCGTGAGGGAGCGACGCACGCGATCGACGTCGGCCGACTCCAGATGGGACATGTGGTTCGCGACCTCGAGCCCCAGAGCTCGGATTCGTTCCAAAAGGTCCTTGTTGGAGACTCCGAGCTCCTTGGCCAGCTCGTACACACGCACGCGCGGCCCGGCGACCGACTGAGAGTCGGCTCCGCCAGAAGATTCCGACCTGCGCTCAAATCCGCTTCCAATCATGGCGTTCCACTCATCGCTGGGGGGGAAGGGAGACGGGTGAAGAGACGGCGACGTCCCGGTCGACTCGCGAAGGTTGCAAGACGGCCAGCACCTCGGCCACCGACCAGGGTCGGCCGTCCAATGAGGGCCTCCTGCCGCGGAAGGCTCGGGCGAACGCATCGGCGGCCAGGGCCGCTCGCACACAGCTGTCGGCGGGATGCAGCGACGCGCCCCGCCCCGGAGATCGGCCGCGCCGTGGCCCGGCGAGGAGCTGACCGTCCGCCGCTAGCACAAGCCGCACCAGGTCCGCGGCCTCTGCCTTGCGGCGACACCCGATACACGTGCGAACGATCGAACCTCGTGAACCTCGCGAAGCCCGTGAAGCTGGGGGAACCTGAGAAGCCACGGCTCAT
>Ga0207667_10006584_pt1 | contig 14047 bp, 13 predicted proteins | sample KBSCornC52_FD_184301 | JGI IMG/M metagenome (GOLD analysis project Ga0207667, IMG submission 184301) | Corn rhizosphere microbial communities from Kellogg Biological Station, Michigan, USA - KBS Corn C5-2 (SPAdes) (version 2) | ecosystem: Host-associated > Plants > Roots > Rhizosphere > Soil ... | reverse complement strand
GCGGTTGCGCGTAAACTGCATAAACCTTTGATGCTCGATTTTACCGGCATTAATTGTGTGAACTGCCGCAAGATGGAAGGTTCTGTATGGAGTGATCCGGAAATAATGAAAAGACTGAAAGATGATTTTGTAATTGTATCGCTTTATGTCGATGTGCATAATGTGCACCTTCAGCCAAATGAACAATATTTTTCTGAATCTCTCGGCAAGAAAGTAACTACGCTCGGCGATAAAAATGCTGACTTTCAGATCACAAAGTATAATGCCAACACGCAACCTTTTTATTTCTTTTTAGATGCGCATGAAAACCGTCTGGAACCCGAAGGTTATGGCTATGATTCTAATGTGAAGAAATTCAAAAACATGCTGGATGATGTAGTTGCAAAGTATAAGAAAAGTAGTGAGTAGAGTAGCAACTAGCAGCCGCAAGAAGTCAGCAAACGAAGAAGTATGTTCTTTTTTCCTTTTAATAAATAAGTTTATCCGTGACCGTTAGATGAAACTTTTAAATCTGCTGTGAAAGAAATGCAGGTGTAAAGACAAAAAAGCTATTCCAAAAACGTTATTCTTTGGTAACAAAAAATGGAGAGAAAAATAAACGTTTACAGCTAACCGTTATACCCAACTTACAATCCTTCCATTTTCTTCAAAGCTGCTTGCATATTGATTCCTTTGCCCAAAACCGGTTTGAAAATATCTCCTTCTGCACGCATTCTATCTATAGCATTTTTAATGGTAAAATCGGTTATTTTTAATCCTTTTTTTACTTCATCCCAATGCAAAGGCATCGAAACAGTCGCTCCGGGTTTTGGCCTTACAGAATAGGGCGCCGCCAAAGTAGCCTGGGGGCGGTTTTGTAAAAAATCCACATACATTTTTCCATTACGGTTGCTCACTATTCTTTCAATGCTGGTAACTTCAGGAAGTTCGTTATTCACTTTTGTCGCAATGATCCTTGCAAATTCTTTCGATTCTTCATAAGTGTATTTTGCGCCTAACGGAAAATAAATATGCATACCTGTAGAACCGGACGTTTTGCAATAGCTATTGATGCCAGCGGCTTCCAGAATTTTTTTGGTAACCTGAGCTGTCTCAATTACCTGCTCAAAAGTGTTTTTTTTATCAGGGTCCAGGTCGATGATGCACCAATCGGGATTATCCGGTTTTTCAACCGTACTGCTCCATGGATTCACTTCAATGCATCCCAGCGAAACGACGTATAATAAACTCGCTTCATTCGAAACAACCAGGAAATTTTTATCACCATCGACGCTGCTGTGGTATGGAAATGTTTCTATCCAACCCGGCACTTTTCCGGTAACATTTTTTTGATAAAAGCTTTCGCCGTTTATGCCATTTGGAAAGCGGTTTAAAGATTGGGGACGGTTTTTTAAATAAGGTAAAATAAAGGGCGCAGCCTGGTAATAATAATTGATCAGATCTCTTTTCGTGATTTTTTCTTTGGGCCAGTAAACCTTACTGAGGTTCGTAAATTTCAGCTCTTCTCCATTCACTTTCTTTACCTGTGTTTCTTCTTTTGGATTTAATAAAGTTTTCCTGGAACCCTTTGGCGCTGCTGGAATAATTGCTTCTTTTGCCAGGCTTGATTTTTCTTTTACTACATTTTCTACAGGTGTTTCTTTTTCCAAAACAACTTGATCCGGTTTTTTATCCTCGCGTAAACCACGAAAAGATGGATGCCGCATCACGCCATCATTGGTCATCTCACGGTAACTCACTTCGCAAATCAGTTCCGGCTTAAGCCACACTGCTGTTGCTTTTGGCGGATTGGGACGAAAACGCGAAGGTTGATTTACATCAGGCTCATTTGCAAAAGGTGAATGAGGAATAATCAGTGGTTCGAATTTTTCCATCAATTCCTTTTGCAATTTTACGGTGAAGCCAGTTCCGATTTTTCCGGTGAAGACGAGTTTATTATTTTTAAAAACTCCCACCAGCAGCGAACTGAATTTCTTGGATGTCCCTTCGTTTTTTGTAAATCCTCCAATCACAACTTCCTGGCGTTGCTCGGTTTTTATTTTCAACCATTCTTTCGACCGTATACCTTGCGTATAAAGGCTATCAGATTTTTTTGCCATAATGCCTTCCAGCGACATTTCTTCAGCAAGTTTGAAAAATTCGAGGCCACTTGTTTCAAAACTTTCGCTAAATTTTATATTCGGTGATTCTGGTAAAATGTTTTTTAGAAGCTCTTTGCGTTCAATTAAAGGCAATTGTGTTGTATCTTTTCCATCATACCATAAAATATCAAAAACATAATAGATTAAAGTGCCGTCTGCCTCACTTCTCCAGTTTTGTAAACTGCTAAAATCTGCCATTCCTTTGTCATTGACGCTCACAATTTCTCCATCAAGTACCGCTTCTTTTTTCCAGGTTTTTAATTCATTGTAAATCGGATAAAACTTATCGTTAAACGATTTTGAATTGCGGGAAGACAATTCCGGTTCCCCTTTTTTTATTAACGCAATCGCCCGAAAGCCATCCCATTTTACTTCATACAGCCATCCCGGTTTATCAAATGGTTCATCAACCAATGTTGCCAGCATCGGTTCCACTATTTTTGGAAATTTTGTTTTTTTCTGAGAAGCTAATAATTTTTCAACCGGATTTTGCTGATTCATTGAATTCATATTTGATGACAATTATGAACTATAAAATGTATGCCAATAAAAAATGATTCATTTTATCAATACAGCAAAGCGAAAAATAAGAATTGTCCATTTTTGTTTGTTTACTCCAAACTGATTTACGTGGTATTTTCAATATTGGTATTAGCTCAATAAAAATTAATTGGTGTTCATTCGTGTAATTCGTGACGTAAAAACTTCATTTTTATTTAATCAAAATCACTTTTTTAAAATTGGCTGATTGATTAAATTGCATTATAATTTATCGGAAAAAACAGTAGATTTAAATAATGGAAAAAGATAAAAAAACAAAGGGGAAAAGTTGTGCTGGATTTTATTTTCTGGCAGTTGCGCTTGTTACTACGGCTGCTGTCATCATAACCATCAAAGAAGGCCGGCGTATCAAAGTTGAGAACGAATTACTTTCTTACGAGGTTTGGTAGAAAGTGAAACTATAGTTCATTACATGGATGCAAATCACGCTCAGGAATAATTATTATGCCTTTCCTTTTTTCATACGGAACGCTTCAAAAGCAGCAAGTGCAAATGGAAACCTTTGGCAGAATTCTGCAAGGAGAAAAAGATTGTCTTCCAGGCTACGAAGTGTCTATGCTTGAAATTACCCATGTAGAAGTGTTAAGAAAAAGTAACCAGAAATATCATCCGATTCTTCATTTTTCAGGAAATGAAAACAGCGTGGTTGAAGGAATGTTATATGAAGTGAGCAATGATGAAATTTCCAGGGCGGACGAGTACGAAGTGGATGATTATAAAAGGGTAGAAGCGGTTTTTACATCCGGGAAAACAGGTTTTATTTATGTAAAGAAATAAATTTCAAAAACTTCTTTCGAAACAGATATTCTTTTCAAAATCCTCTAGACGTTTTCAAAAATCATAGCTGCACCTTGTCCGACACCTACGCACATGGTTGCAAGCCCGTAGTGTGATCTTCTTCTTTGCATTTCATGCAATAATGTTGTGGCAATTCTGGCGCCGCTGCAACCTAATGGATGACCGAGAGCGATCGAGCCGCCATTCACATTTACTTTATTAATATCCAAATTTAATTCCTGAATACAAGCAATGGATTGCGAAGCAAAAGCTTCATTCAATTCGATCAGATCCAAATCTGAAATGCTCAAGCCCGCTCGTGACAATGCTTTCCTGGTGGCAGCAACCGGCCCGATTCCCATGATTGCCGGATCCACACCTGCAACTGCCATACTTACCACTTTCGCCATTGGTTTCAGATCATACTTTTTTAATGTCGTTTCATTAACCAAAATCAGCATAGCAGTGCCGTCATTAATTCCTGAAGAATTTCCTGCCGTAACCGTTCCATCTTTTACAAATGCCGGCCGCAGTTGTGATAATTTTTCTATTGAGCTTTTTCTTGGATGTTCATCAATTTCAAAAATGATCTTGTCGGTTTTGTTTGGCGTTATTTCTACAGGAATAATTTCATCTTTCCATTTGCCGGCGGCGAGTGCATCAAAATATTTTTGCTGACTTTCAAATGCAAATTCATCCTGTGCCTCACGTGATATCTTCCATTGCTTTGCTACATTTTCAGCGGTTTCTCCCATTGAATAGGGATGATATTTTTCAGTTAACTTTTTATTGGGAAAACGCCAACCAATTGTCGAATCATACACCTCTGTTTTCCTGCTGAAAGGGCCATCCGATTTGGCCATCACAAAAGGTGCGCGCGTCATACTCTCTACACCACCGGCAAGAAAAATATTTCCGTCACCAACCATGATCGCTCTCGATGCATCCATGATTGCCTGAAGTCCGCTGGCGCACAAACGATTCACAGTATTTGCTGCAACAGAAACGGGCAAACCTGCGAGCAAAGCCGCCATACGCGCCACATTGCGGTTGTCTTCACCTGCCTGGTTCGCATCGCCGGCAATCACGTCTTCAATTTCATTGACATCAATTTTTTCATTTCTTCTGATCAATGCTTTAATTATATCAGCCAAAAGATCATCAGGACGAATTGTGCTCAAAGCGCCGCCATATCTGCCAATTGCGGTTCTTACCGCATCTACAACATAAACCGTTTCCATTCAATTTTTAATTAAGAAAGTGCAAGATAAAGTGTTTTTAAAAGTTGCGTTTAAAAGAAAGATTGGGAGCCTTTATCCAATTTAACAATAAAACGATTTAACAATAAAACAATTGATTGATCTTTGCAAAATGAAGGCTGAAAAAAATATCAGGACGCTGACGTTGGATGAATTGACCGAATATTTTTTGTCGATCGGTGATAAAAAATTCCGCGCCAAACAAGTGTGGGAATGGATTTGGAAGAAACACGCTCGTAGTTTTGAGGACATGACCAATCTGAGCAAAGAATTGCGTGAGAATCTTTCGAGTAATTTTTCTTTACCAGCGTTAAAACATGATTTATCCCAATACAGCAGCGATGGAACTATAAAGAGCCGCTTCAAAACTGTTGATGGAAACCTGGTAGAAGGCGTTTTAATTCCTGTAGAAGACCGGCAGACCGCGTGTGTTTCTTCACAAGTTGGATGCAGCCTTGCGTGCAAATTTTGTGCAACAGGTTTTATGGAAAGAAAGCGTAACCTGACTTTCGATGAAATTTATGACGAAGCCGCTTTGCTGAATGAAATGGCTGAAAAAACGTATGGAAAAAAGTTGAGCAACATCGTTTTTATGGGTATGGGCGAGCCGCTGTTGAATTATAAAAATGTTTTGAAAGCGATTGAAAGAATTACTGCGCCTGATGGTCTTGGAATGGGAGCAAGAAGAATTACCGTTTCCACCTCCGGTATCTCAAAAATGATCCGTCAACTCGGCGATGACGGTGTCAAATTTAATCTTGCTTTATCGCTTCACGCAGCCAATGATAAAAAGCGCAGTGAATTGATGCCCATCAATGAAACAAACAACCTCGAGTCTTTGATAGAAGCGCTGAATTATTTTTATAACAAAACCAAAAATGACATCACGTTTGAATACATTTTATTTAAGAATGAAAATGATTCCTTAAAGGACGCTGATGATCTGATAAAAATTTATCGCAAGGTTCCGTGTCACCTCATTAATGTGATCGAATATAATCCGATTGAAAACGCAGATTATCAAAAGCCTGAGAAAGAAGCCACGCAAAGATTTATGGATTATCTCGCTGCACACCGCGTGAATGTTCGCCTGCGTGTGAGCCGTGGAAAAGATATTGATGCTGCTTGCGGGCAATTGGCAAATAAGGATTTGAAGAAGGTTTTGGAGGTGTGACTGAACTCGAAACTTATGATTGGCCAAAACTTATAGATTTTTAAATTACAGCTGTGGAATGCAAGGATTGATTGAATTTATTTTGCTTTATTATCATATTCGCAGAAGAGAAAACTTGTGACATATGAAATTGGGCAAATAAAGGTTTACTATAACGTTTTGGATATTTATAAGATATGCAAACAAATTTCATGAAACAAATTCTGCTCATTCTTTCATTTTTCTTCACCACTGCACTTTATGCACAAAATGGAAAAGTATCGGATTCTTTTATTGAAAATTTCAACGATCCGGTTTTGCATCACTTCCGATACGGGTCTACTGGAATTAAGGATGCTTTCAAATGGCAAGCAGGTGTTGCTTCTAAAAGCGACGACGCGTTAAAAGTGCTGCTGTTAAAAATCGATCCTATGGACAGCGCCGGTGCTGGACGTGGCCCGGAAATTATCTCGAACGGATTTACTTCTTTTGGAAGTTATTCCGCGCGATTGAAAGTTCCGGATGTAAAAAACGTGCAACCAAACACCGGAGCAGTGGTTGGTTATTTTACTTACTATATGGACAGCGTTTATGGCCTTAGCGAAATTGACTTTGAATGGCTGGTGGCCGATCCTTCCATTATTTACATTGGGACATGGACGGGCAGCAGGGGCAAACTTCACCGCATTGGACGAACCATCAATTTGGCCAAAGGAATTATTTACAACACGATTTATAAAGAAGGTTATAAAGGAACACCAACCTCCTTCACTGGTGCTCAAAACCAACCGGAAACAATTGATGCGATTGATGGTTACAATGCTTCATCACAGTTTTATACTTACGGGTTTGACTGGTATCCTGATCACATTACCTGGTGGATGATCCATCCTAAAACAGGCCAAAAAATCATCTTGTGGGATTACCGTGGTTCTGAAAGAGGTATACCACAGCATTTTTCATATTACAGGATGAACTTTTGGCATACCAATGATTGGGCAGTTGAAACCAATCCTGCCGCGGTTGAGAAACCATTGCATCCATATCCATTGGAGGTAGATTGGATGAGGTATGAGGCTGTAAAGTATTAATATGAAGTGTGGGAAGGAGAATACATCGAAATATTTTTCTCCATCACTCATGAATCGCCTTGTATGGTAACCTTTGCTTTTGCAACAGGATTTGTAAAAAATACCCAACCAAAAAAAATGGCAAAAATCACGTACAAAATCGCCAGAATAGAAAGGAAATTAAAGGGCTGAAGGAACATTAATTTGATCAAAGCAAGCGCTCCTATCATAAAATGCGCAAAATTTCCAATACCTACCGGGCGGCTGTAAATGCCTCCAATTAAATTGCCTTTAGCTGTCCAGTTAAGCAATGCGAATGCGAAATAAAGAGCGCCGAGTAACTGAAACAGAATTGGTGAGCCAATCAGCAATAACAACTGCGAAACCTCTTGCGGCATAAAAGTCAATATGATTCCGATGAATCCTAAAAAAATGGCGCTTGCCGACATTAATAACTTTGTGTTCATATGTTTGTGTTTGTTCTCTTTTTTTTTGTTTCGCTTTTTTTTGGTACAAATAGGCGGTTAAATGTAAACCGAAAAAACTGAGTTTATCGAAACCTTTGCTACTTTTTCGGCGTTGTTTCTGAAAGCATTAAAATCATTAACGTCTAAGTACGAATTCCTATTATTAATTGATTCACTGGAAATGGTTGCCAACAAAGAGAAGCAGTGCAACAAAAACTTTATATTTTTGAAATTAAAATTACAAGCTTTAATTTTTTTTGTTTTAAATTTCCCCAAAATAATGGACACAATTATTAAAAGAAATAATGTAAAGATAAAGGGGAAAGGAAGCCAACCCATGATGTTTGCCCACGGCTTCGGTTGCGATCAGCATTCCTGGCAATTCATTGTCGATGCTTTTGCCGAAGATTACAAGATCATTTTATTTGATTATGTAGGAGCCGGCCAATCAGACCATTCTGCTTTTGACCCCGAAAAATACAGTACGCTGGAAGGATATTGTGAGGACGTTTTGAATATTTGTGAAGCACTCGATCTTCGGAATGTTATTTTTGTAGGTCATTCAGTAAGCAGTATGATTGGCATTCTGGCGACGAATAAGAAACCGGAATATTTTGACAAACTGATCCTTATCGGCCCTTCTCCACGATACCTGAACGATGTAGGATATTATGGCGGTTTTGAAAGGAAAGATCTTGAAAATCTTTTTGAATTTATGGACAGCAATTACCTTGGTTGGTCCAGCACGATGGCGCCAGCGATTATGGGAAATGCCACTCGCCCTGAATTAGGTGAATTTCTTACGAGCAGTTTTTGCACAACAGATCCTGAAATAGCACGCAGCTTTGCCAAAACCACTTTTTATTCTGATAACCGTGAAGATCTAAAAGCGGTGAAAATTCCAAGCCTTACGCTTCAATGTAGGGAAGATATTATTGCGCCCGAACAGGTAGGAGAATTTATGAAGAAAAATACACCGCAAAATACTTTGTATCTTATGCAGGCAACCGGTCATTGCCCGCATATCAGTGAGCCGGAGGAAACGATCAGCGCCATTAAAAATTTTTTAAAGTAATTTTAAGCCTGTGGCACAGTTACCAGATCAGGACTTATTAGCTTCCCTCGTAGATACGGAATTTATTTATCAGAATTCCCCAAGTGGTTATTTATCTATTTTGCCGGACGGAACTATTATCAGGCTTAACCACACTTTATTAAACTGGCTGGGATATGGGGAAGCGGAAATCTTATATCAGAAGAAATTTGTGGATATACTTTCCAAAGGAGGCGGCATTCATTATGAAATGTTCTTCCGTCCGATGATTACGGTTAACGGTAACATCCGCGAATTGAATTATGAAATTTTAAGAAAGGATCACAGCAGTTTTCCTGCGTTAATTAGCGGGCAGGGGATTTATGACAAGAGCGGAAAGCTGCAGGCTGTAACGCTGGCAATTACCGATATTACCCAACGGAATCTTTATGAAAAGGAATTGTTGAAGGCAAAAGAACAGGCAAAAAGTGAAAAAGAGCGTTTTGAGAATCTGGCAGAAATGTCGCCCGAAATGATCTGGACGATTAATGGAGAAGGGCAATTAACGTATTATAATCAAGAGACAGTAAAATATTTCCGGGTTTCAAAGAAAGCGTTATCAACACATGAAATTTTTAGCAGGATCTATCCATCCGATAAAATAAAACTTTTGCGAAAATGGCTGGTTGATGACTATGTGCACGCACATTTTACTATTGTACTTCGTATATTGAACACATCGTTAACTTATGAGTGGTTTAAAGTAAACGTAATTGTTCCTGAAAAATATACAAACGATATAAAGTGGTTTGGCACCTGCAGTAGCATAAACGAACATATCAAAGCGATGAAGCGAAAAGACGACTTCATAAATATGGCCAGTCATGAATTAAAAACGCCGGTTACAGTTTTGCAAAGCTATCTTCAATTAATGCAACTATATCCTGTTCCTGATCCGGTCAAAGAATTTTTAGATAAAAGTTTGTACACGCTCAAAAAGTTCCAATTTTTGATTTCAAGTTTGCTGAATGTGACGGTGATCAACACCGGGGAATTGACCTTAAATCTTTCTGTTTTTTCTTTGAATAATTTGTTGGAATTCACGATCGACCAGTTAAGACATACCACCAGTACCCATCAACTGATCCTCACCATGGAAGAGAAACAAATTTTGGTAAAGGCAGATATGGAAAGGATATCCCAGGTAGTCACCAATATTGTAGGTAATGCGATAAAATATTCTCCTGCAGCTTCCTCTGTGGAAATCAAATTAAATTATAATACCGCCACCTGCAGAGCACACATACAGATCATCGATTTTGGCGTTGGTATTGCACCGGCAGATATCAATAAAATATTTGAACGGTATTACAGGGCTGAGGTTGAAAAAAGTAAACCTGGTCTTGGCTTAGGCCTTTATATTTCCCAAAATATACTGCTTCAACATGCAAGCCGCTTAACAGTCGAAAGTGAGATTGGAAAAGGGACTACTTTTTCTTTTTCGTTGCCTGAATATCGGCAATAGCGAATCTGTGACGCCTGTGTCAAGATTAATGCTTTACATTTCCGGAAAATATAAATCGCAATTATTTCCTGCTTTACTGAAAATCGGCTGTATTGAATACAACCAATAAACTTACATGACGTGTATTCTCTGCGCACCCGCATTTAATTCGCTGTTTTAATATTTTTATTTTTCAGTCAAATAACAATTGAATATTTTAGCTGCTTTTACACATGACGCCATACCTGCAAAAAGACAATTTACAGAAGAAAGAAACTCAGCTTATAAAGATTCGACCTCATTTCCAGGTTTTAGATGGATTGAGAGGAATAGCTGCCCTTGCGGTGGTGGTGTTTCATTTTATCGAATGGATCTATACTGATGCCGGTAAAAACTTTATCGGCCACGGATTTCTTGCAGTAGATTTCTTTTTTTGTCTCTCAGGATTTGTTATAGGATATGCCTATGACGAGCGCTTTAAGAATATCGGTATCAAACAATTTTTTAAAAGAAGGCTTATTCGTTTGCAGCCAATGGTGATATTTGGAAGTGTGATTGGGTTGCTTGCTTTTTTATTCAATCCTTTTTCGGATTATCAACATCAATATTCCACGGTCAAAATTCTTCTCATTTTTTTATGCTCTGTATTGATGATCCCTCTTCCAGTTATGGGCGAAAGGTCGTTTAATAATTTTGGGTTGAATGCTCCTTCCTGGTCTCTTTTCTGGGAATATGTAGCCAACATTTTTTATGCTTTGTTCCTGGTGAGGTTGCGGAAGCTAATTCTGTTAATATTATTCATTGCAGCAGCTTGTTTTCTTTTCAATACCGCGTATCAAAAAGGCAATTTGCTTGGTGGATGGGCAGGAGAAAATTTTTGGGATGGTGGGGTAAGGATTTGGTATTCATTTCTCGCCGGCTTGATTATTTTTCGTTTCAATCTGATCATTAAAAATAACGCAGGATTTATAGGTTGTTCTGTCTTATTAAGCCTCGCTTTTCTAATGCCTCATTTCAGTTTCAACTGGCTGGCAGAATTTTTCGTTGTTTCGCTCTACTTTCCTTTTATCGTTTCATTAGGCGCCGGTTGCGCTTTTCCACGAAGCACACTTGCTGTTTGTCAATTCTCGGGAAACATTTCCTATCCACTTTATATGACGCATTATGCCGGCATCTGGATATTTGGAAATTACCTCACTACTCGTCATCCCGAAGGCATTACTTTAACGATGATTGTAATTTGCGGAGCTATATTTTTTATTGCGTTCGCATGGCTCGTCATGAAGTATTATGATACTCCTGTAAGAAAATGGCTTTCAAGGAAATAGATTGGCAGCAAACAAAGAAATAACCTGTTTTTAATTTTGATTTATGGTTTTTTGATCACTGATTTGCACAACTTTATTCATTACCAATGACCACAGTCCAGGAGCGCACATGCCATTCAACCACCAATCCGTTTTTTACATAAGGATCGTTTTTGGCAAACTCTTCTGCAACCGACTGATCGGCTCCTTTAAAAATCAATACTGCACCATCAACCGGGTCTGCATATGCGCCTCCAAGGATTAAAGTTCCTTTCTTAAACGCATTTTGCGCGGATTCTAAATGCGCCTGCCGGTATGCTTTACGCTGTTCAACATAATCGTTGGTTGTCTTATAAAACAGAATATAGTAGTTGTTGTTCATTATTTGGGGTTTGACCGAAAGAGCTATAGATGCAAAATAAGTGATATTTTGCTACTGCGTTTACTTTTACGTTGGCATATGTTCATCACATAAAAATCGGCATAAAACAAAAAAACCGTCCCAACTCGTGAGACGGTTAAAGAGATCAGCTGAAAAGACAGCTTAGTTACAATTCCAATATAACCTATCTAGATATCCCGCTTGAGTAGCAGACATATCGTCCGGTGAAACTCCAATAGGCACGCCAGCACTATTTTTGAGAGACCATGCACCAGATAACGGACTGCCACAAGCAACCCCCCAAACTGAATAATAAACAGAGAAAGTTTGCGAAGTTCCTGCAGGTAAATTAAAAGTCCATGTCATTACGTTGCTTGCTGCGGTTGTACTGAGTTTGTACTTGATATTTGTTGCGCCTCCTCCATTTGCATCGGTAGTCCCACTTACTGGAGAAGGGGTACCAATAATAGTGGATTTATTTATTAACCCTCCTTGCAATTTTAAATTAGTCAGATCTGCTGCGCCGCAATTTGTTACGATGTAATTTGTTTGAAGGCTTGTAACAATTCCGTTGTCAGCAGTTTCAACATTTGAAAGAGATCTTGTTAAAGTCACTCCGTCCACAGTACATACAGTAACCTGGCAATTAGCGGCGGCTTGAATAGTTAAAGTAAATGTAAGTGGCACATTTACTGGTTGAGCATTGTCGCTACCGGCATGTCTGAAATATACAAGAACCGTATATTCACCAGGAAGCAGATTTGAAAAGCAAAAGTGTCCTGAAGTAGCATTTACTACCTGGGCATCACCAATTTGTGTTCCAGCTTGTGAAATGGTTACAGTGATAGAATTCTTACCTCCCGGGTCCTGTAGGCCCTTAGTAGTAAATGAGGCATCAAAACAATATTGGTTGCCGTTGACAGGTGTTTCGCAAGCTACACCGAAAGTAGGAAGATTAAAAACAAAAGCGGGCGGAGGTGCAGATCCTCCTCCACCTTTAGCATCGCTTGTTAAAGTTGGAGATTTCAAATCTTTTTTACACCCGATAAAGGCGATTGTTAAAAGGCCTGCTGTCATCAGGGCAATTAACGGAAGTTTAAATTTTTTCATTTTTTTGTTGTTTTAAATTAATAAAGAAAAACCTATATACAGTTATTGTATAAAAACTTTAAAATAAAAATCAGGGGGATTTTAAAAAGAATAGGATTTCTTAAGCTATTGGATTGTCACAACTTTTACCGACACTTCTGCCTGCGCAAAACGTAGTTTTGTGAATGATCGGATAAATGATTGTATAGGATAATTAAAACAGCTAATTTCTTTCAAATAATATTGGACTATCTTACTCGAATAAATTCGACTATATTAATGGAATAAAAGGTAACTTAAGCAGTATTTTAAAGGAGATTTGACTTCAGGACAAATAGAATACTATTTTTTCAATTAACCTAATTTTTTTAATATTTTTTTAATACTCAACAACCAAACTCGAAATAGTGTAGAAAGCGATTCGTCATTTGGTTTAACATCAAAAAAATGGGTCTTGATTAAGTAACTTCTGCTGCTCTATCTTCTTAAATAAACCATTATTGAAGAGCTGAAAAGGAAAGAAAATCAATTCAAACACCCAACTGAAAAATAATGTTTTTTTTAATTTTAATTCTTTTATAAAATTTTATAAAAAGAATTCAATCATTTTCCACCGTTTGCTTTTAAATCAGCTTCACAGTCAGCATCTAAAATTGGAATAGCAGAAAGATTTGATCCAATCGCTGACGTTTCTACATTATAATACATCAGGCAAAGAGGATTAATACAATGCGCACCATTAGCAGGATCTATGTGATCTGTCTGCATCGGAGAGCCCTGGTTTACAAGTCCCATTAGATGCCCGAACTCATGTTCAAGAAGTGTACTTAACAATTGTGTCAAGGTAGTAAAACCCCAAATTCCTGTTTCATCATTTACCGTTTTTCCAAAAACACAAAACGAGGTGTTCCAATAAGAAGTAGCGAGAACATTTGCTTTATTATAACTGCCATCAGTAATCAATATATACACGGCCACCGTGTTATTTTGAGTAAATATTCTGCGATTCTTTTTTTCAATGCTCACTATTTCATCAATCGATAAAATCGGTTTTCCACTTGCACCAATTGCCCGTTGAGACACTTGTATTCCATTTGGCTTATTGGTGTATTTTTTTAAAAAATTAACAAGATTATTGATGCTGGCGCTATCCGGCGGATAGCCAACCATGTACTGGATCTCTATGCTTAAAGCTGAGTATGGAGAAGCTGAAAGAATATTATGAGCAGCAGTTCCCAATGTTTTATAATCATTTGCCCCAGCAACATCTTCTTTTTTACAGGAAGTAAAACCTAACGAAAGAA
>Ga0207667_10006577_pt1 | contig 14063 bp, 12 predicted proteins | sample KBSCornC52_FD_184301 | JGI IMG/M metagenome (GOLD analysis project Ga0207667, IMG submission 184301) | Corn rhizosphere microbial communities from Kellogg Biological Station, Michigan, USA - KBS Corn C5-2 (SPAdes) (version 2) | ecosystem: Host-associated > Plants > Roots > Rhizosphere > Soil ... | reverse complement strand
TTTATTGATTTCCAAAAAAATCTTTTTTCTCTGGCATAATATTTTAATATATTGAAAATCAACAAAGTCAATAAATTATCTGTTTATCTTTTAAAAATTTTCATCGTGAATCAGAACCATCAAACACCTGCAGAAAAGGCAGGAAAGAATACCAGGAAAAATAAACTTTCTCAATTCTTCAATCGTTTTTCGGCGGTTATAACCAAAGCGACCGGTGGCGTTTACGCGTTTATCGTTGCAATTGCCATTGTGATTATTTGGGCGGTCACTGGCCCGTTTTTTAAATTTTCGGATACCTGGCAGCTGGTCATTAATACAGGAACTACCATTGTCACCTTTCTAATGGTTTTTGTAATTCAGCATTCTCAAAATAAAGACACGATTGCCCTGCAGCTCAAACTAAACGAATTGATCGCTGCCAGCCAGGCCAGCAATAAATTGATAAGCGTTGAAGAGCTGACAGATGAAGAATTGGAAGTGATGCAAAAGTTCTATGCGCATCTATCAAGCATTACCAAAAAAGAAAAAGAAAATCAGATCCATTCTTTAGAAGAAGAAAAAGACTTACTTGAAAAGGAACAAGACAACATACAGGAAAATATTGACGAGGTGAAAAAAACATTACGGAATAAATAAAAAATGTAAAAATAAAACGGGTCGTGTCACCAATTAATACCTACACAATTAAGAGCTTTTTAAACTATGGTATACAAAATCTATTTTTTCACAAAAAACAATTATTTTAAAAATTAACCGGGAAAATCAGATTTTTCATTCGTTAGATACTTTTCTGGCATTATATTTTGGTACCGCATTCGTGAGGTTTTGTTTTAAAATTTTAAGCAAGTGAAAAGTGAAAATATAAAATCGAAAGTGAAACCCGGAAAAAACAAAAAAAGCAAATTTTCTAAATTCTTCAATAATTTTTCAGAAGGAGTTACGAAAGTAACAGGAGGAGTGGTTGCTTTTATTACTGCCATTACTATTGTCATTCTGTGGGCAGTTACCGGGCCGGTTTTTAAGTTTTCGGATACGTGGCAGCTGGTAATGAATACCACAAGCAGCATCATTACTTTTTTAATGGTTTTTGTAATCCAGCATACCGAAAATAAAGACATGACCGCCTTGCAGGTCAAACTGGACGCATTGATAGAAAAGAGCGATGTGAGTGACAAAATGATCAATGTGGAGGAGCTATCTGATGAACAACTGGAAGAGATAAAAAACTTTTATAACGCAAAAAAAGAAAAGCAAACGACAAATCAGGATATCAATAACTCAGAAGAAAAAATATAATTTATAAACATAAAATCCCGTTATGAACAGAAATAAGCTAATAAAGCTCCTTCCTTTTTTCCTCCTCGTCCTGCTATTAAGCAGTTGCAGTGTTATAGGCGGCATTTTTAAAGCAGGTGTTTGGGTTGGTGTTATTGGAATTGTTATCGTACTGATAATAATTATCTGGCTCGTCAGCAAAGCAACCAGGAAATAATTTTAAGAGATGTATTTTGTGTAATTTCCATGATGGTAAAAAATATTTTTGATAAAATAGCCACCCGCACAAGGATTGGTTTTCTTGCCGCATTCTTCCTGTTGTTTCTTTCTTATGTGCTCACATTTATTTCTACCAGAAAAGTTGTTAGCCAGGATTATTGGATGAATCATACGAATGAAGTAATTCACAATCTTGATAATATTGTTGCTTTTATTGCAAAAGGTGAATCTGCATTTAGGGGATATCTTATTAGCCAGGATAAAAGTTTACTTGCAGATTATGACGAAAGCATCCGCAATACCGACAGCACTTTCGTAAAATTAAAAATACTGACAAAAGATAACCGTGGTCAACAAAAGAACCTGGATACACTTCACAACCTGATCGATGAAAAATATTTATTGATTCAAAATGTTCTCTACAATTTTTTTTCAGCCGGTAAAATAACTCCTGACATTTTGAAAGGTGAAAAGCAGGGAGCGTTGAAAACTAAAGTGATTCAGGAAGAAATCACTAAAATGAAAAATGATGAAAGTAACCTCTGGAATGAAAGATCGGAAAAAGTCACTGAATATTCCGGCTTGATACAGGCGCTCAATATTCTTTCACTGATTGTTGCTGTTTTACTGACCATTTATTCATTGGTGGTTTATAATAAAGAAAACAAAGAGAAGCAACTTGCTTCTAAAAAAGCAGAAGAATATGAGCGCGAGCTACAGGAAAGGGTTAAACAACTTTCTAAGCTGAACACAGAATTAATTGAGCTGAGAAGACTGGAAAAATATGTAGTAACCGGAAGAATTGCGCGCGTTATTGCTCATGAGGTAAGAAATCCATTAACGAATATAAACCTCGCAACGGAACAATTAAGATCTGAATTGGAAGATAATGACAGCACAGGCATGCTTTTCTCCATGATCAGCAGAAACTCTGAAAGAATCAATCAACTGGTGAGTGATCTATTGAACTCAACGCGTGTAACTGAACTTACTTTTGTTGATGCTTCTATCAATCAAATACTGGATGCAGCAATTGAACTGGCACACGACAGAATTGAACTGAACCATATAAAAGTGATCAAAAAGTATGATACGAATCTTTGTCCTGTTTCAGTCGATATCGAAAAGATCAAAATTGCATTTTTGAATATTATCGTGAATGCCGTAGAGGCGATGAACGAAGATGGAGTTTTAAAAATTAGTAGTGAAAACCACGATGGACATTGCATGGTAAGAATTTCAGACAATGGCAAAGGAATGACGAAATCGGAATTAGACCGTTTATTTGAACCCTATTTTACCACAAAACAAAAAGGAAACGGCCTTGGACTTGCCAATTCACAAAATATTATTTTAGGACATAAAGGAAATATCACCGCTGAAAGCGAATTTGGGAAAGGCACCACTTTTACGATCACTTTTTAAAAAATGATGTTCCACTCAATCTGTTTTTTGCGCCGATCTTAATTTTGAAAGTTGATGTAATTTTTTATAAATCCGGTTCTGTTGGAAGCCGGAAGTATCAGCACCCATCAGCATTCCCCATGGTTTCAAACTATCGATCTGATCACAAAGTATTTTGATGAATGCAATGGCTGGCACAGATAAAAATAATCCTGAAATGCCCGTAAGCGCTCCTCCGATCACAACGCCCAACACAGAAATTAACACATTTATCCGAAGCCTGGAAGAAACAATGTTGGGCATCAGAATATTTACATCAATCATATGAATTCCATAAAAAATTACCACTATCCAAATGACATCGCTGGTATGTGCAGAAGTAGTTAAGGTAACGACAACGGTAAAAAGAGTAGCGGTAAACATTCCCAGGTAAGGGATAATATTCAACACTGCTGATAACACACCAAAGAAAATCGCGTATTTTATTCCTAATATTAGAAGTCCGACAGAATTCGCAAGAGCTACAATGGACATTTCAATTACGATGCCGACCATGTAATTCCGGATCATCACCCTTGATTTGATAATTACATTTTGAACATCTTCTTTTAATTCTTTTTTGAAAATTGCAAATAAAAAATTGCGGATATGAATTCGGTAATACAATAGCAGGAACGAATAAATAGGCATCAGTATCAAAAGCATTAATGCTTCTGATATAGAAAAAAATGTGCTGCGGATATAGCCTGTTCCTGTAGCTTTTAATTTATCTGCCTGTTGAGCGAGATATTGGTTCTGCTCGCTCACTGAAATATGCAATCGATCTTTAATCCAATTTTGAACGGCAATAAAATGCTCATTCAAATGTTGCTTGATTGAAGGCACGTCGTTGACAAAAACTGAAATCTGGTTGCTAAGCAAATAAATAATAAAGGCAACAAAACCTGTAGCACATAACAAGGCAATCGCAATGGAAAAAACCCTTCCGGTCTTTTTTGATTCTAAGAAAACAACAATCGGCAAAAGAAGCATGGACAGCAAAACTGCAAATGCGAAAGGTATCAGAATATTTTGGGAAACATAAATGAAATAGCAAATAAAAAAAATGACCAGGAACTGAAATCCCAATTTCACATAAAGTGGCCAGCGGTCATAGAGTTTCATTTATGATGTTAATTACTGATAAAAAACCTCATACAAAAATGAATGAGGTTTTAGTTTGAAGTTATAAATTAGAATAAATCAAAGACTTTGAATCCAGCTAATGACCTGATCTTTTGTTTTTCCTAGTTTTTGTTGCAAACGGCCTACTAATTCATCATCTTTTCCTTCTTCGTGTTTTAAATCGTCATCTGTAAGGTCACCATAAGCCTGTTTCATTTTTCCTTTGACTTCATTCCAGTTTCCGTTTAATTTTAATTTCCAGTCTTCCATAATAAAAAGTTTTTGTTTTAAATATTAAGCAGCACCCCTGATGATTCTTAATAAAACCAGGATTACTGCGATTACCAATAAAATATAAATGAGACCGCCTGCATTCCATACAAACAGTCCGAGCAGCCAACCTATAACCAGGATCACTGCGATAACATACAATAGATTTCCCATTTTGTTTTATGATTTAAGATTAAAAAATAATGTGAGATATTTCACTGACAGTAAATCAACAAATATTGGGGATTTCTGTTTTTAATCCTCATGCTCTTCGAATGACACCTAAGATAATTGCGATAACAGCAATTACCAACAGAATATGGATCAGACCACCGGATACATGATAAACTAAAAAGGAAATCACCCAGATAATTATCAGAATTACCGCGATGATGTATAAGAGACTTCTCATTTTTTAAAGGTTTTAAATTTGAAAAATATGATTACTGTATTTGTATCATTCAAAACTTTGCCAAATTATTTTTTTACGAAAAAAGTGTACAAATCGTATAAGATACTATATAATGAATGATTTATAAATAGTATTACTCAATATGCTTGGGGAAATCCCTCTACGAAATGAGCATTAATTTAACATTTTAGCATCATTTCTTTTAAAAATAATTTATTAAAGATGTCGAAAAATGAGGTTGTTAAAAAAATATTTTTTCGAAACTGTTCTCTAGGTATTCTCTTAATTTTACTTGAATAAAATTCCTAAAAGTTCAGAAAAAGGCATTTAAAATTCTTTTCCATTAACTTCGTTTGAATGTATTTTAAAAAAAAATTTTCAAAAATATCTTTAATAATTAAAGACGTATTTAAAGAATTTTCGGCTGATAACATTGTAAAGTACAGCGCTTCTCTTGCTTATTATACTGTTTTTTCAATCGCTCCGCTGCTAGTTGTTGTTACCACAATATTTGGTTTTCTTTTTGGCCATGAAGCGATGCAAGGACGTGTATATGAACAATTGAACAAACTGGTGGGAAGCAGCGCTGCTATACAAATACAAGACATTATTAAAAATATTCACCTCAGTGGAAATAACTTTTTTGCCACCGTTATCAGCATTGTTATTTTGTTTATCGGCGCTACCAGCATTTTTGGAGAAATACAGGATTCGATCAATAAAATCTGGGGACTGCGCATCAAACGTCATAAAGTATGGTGGAAGTTGATTCTTACACGTTTGATCTCATTTTCGTTGATTGTGAGCATTGGCATCATTATGATCGTATCTCTTTTATTGAACGCTGTAGTTTCTGCTTTTGGAAAATTTATCGCCAGATTTATTGCCAATTACAGTTTGTATTTTATCAAGATTTCAGATGCAATTCTTTCTTTTATCGTTGCTGCTTTTTTCTTCAGTTTGATCTTTAAAATATTGCCTGACGCGAAGATCCGTTGGAGAGACGTATTATTCGGTGGCTTTTTTACAGCGGTTTTTTTTACGTTGGGCAAGTTGGGAATCAGCTTTTATTTAAGCAAAAGCAATCTCTTGTCGGTATATGGGGCAGCAGCTTCGATAATTATTTTAATGGTTTGGGTTTATTATAGTTCAATTATTTTATACCTTGGTGCTGAATTTACAAAAGTTTATGCTAAATTGTATGGCGAAAATATATTACCAAATGAATATGCTGAATGGGTAAGGACGGAAAAAAAAACTGTTGGTGCTCCCGAGTTAAAAAACAAAGATTTAAGTTAACTTTGGACGCTTTTAATTTCTTTCTAACATATGAATAAAAAAATACTAATTATTGATGATGATTTCGATATGTGCGCTTTACTCAGCCGCTTCTTAAATAAAAAAGGCTATGAGACTGAAGTTGCACATAACGGAGCAAAAGGACTTGCAAAATTTAATGAATTTCATTTCGACATTGTATTGTGCGATTACCGGCTCGGCGATAAAGATGGAAAAGATGTATTGATGAAAATCAAAGAAGCAAAGCCCAAGACTATCGTCATTATAATTACCGGCTATTCCGACATCAAAACTGCTGTGGATGTCATCAAAATGGGCGCATTCGATTACATTACCAAACCACTGATTCCCGATGAAGTGATTAATGTAATAGAAAAAGCTGTCGCCAATCCTGTGGCTGAAACAGCAGCACCTGCAGTGAAACCGGCACCCGCTACACAGAAAAAAAGAATTTATGAATTATCGTTGAATAACGAATACCTGATTGGCCAGGATGGTGAAACTGCAAAAATATACCGTCAGATAGAGATTGTCGCGCCTACGAATTATAGTGTCATTCTATATGGTGAAAGTGGTACAGGAAAGGAAGTGATTGCAAAAACAATTCATGAGGCAAGTAACCGTAAAGGCCGCCCTTTCGTTGCTATGGATTGTGGTACACTTTCAAAAGAACTGTCAGGCAGTGAACTATTTGGCCATGTAAAAGGCGCTTTTACGGGCGCCGTAACCGATAAAGAAGGACATTTTGAAATGGCAAATGGCGGCACTTTATTTCTGGATGAGGTTTCTAATTTGCCGAAAGATGTACAGGCTTCTTTGCTCCGCGTGATCCAGGAAAGAAAATATAAAAGAGTAGGTGGTACCAAAGAAATGGACGTAGATGTAAGGATCATTGTGGCTTCCAATGAAAACCTCCAGGAAGCGTATCAACGTGGAAAATTCCGTGAAGACCTTTATCACCGGTTCAATGAATTTTCGATCAATCTTCCCGCACTAAGGGACCGTAAAGGCGATATACCCCTTTTCGCACAATTTTTTCTCGATAGAACAAACGCAGAATTGCAGAAGAATATAGAAGGATACGATGAAGATGTATTGGAAATGTTTTTGAATTACTCATGGCCGGGGAATTTGAGAGAATTCAGGAATGTAGTACGGCGTGCTGTCTTGCTGACTCCTGACGGAAAAATAAATTCTAAAGTATTGCCATGGGAAATTACTCAATCACTCATTTTGCATGAAGTGCATACAAACGGAAACGCAAGTATGCAATCAATGCCGGCCAATGCGCAACATAAAGATGTAGACCTGAAAGATGCTGCCGCAAAAGCAGAATACGAAACGATTATGAGTGTTTTAAAAGAAGTAAATTTTAATAAAACCAAAGCAGCAGAAATCTTGAAAATTGACCGTAAGACTTTGTATAATAAGATTAAAATTTATGAATCGCTGTAAATAATATTTCCACTTTTTTCATAAAACCGGTTTAAAGATTTTAAATTTTAAACCGGTTTTTTTTCGCTAACAATTTTAAAGTTGGCGACAGGAATCATCCGCGTTCACTCGCTGATGCACAGTTTTTGTCCGATTATCAAAATAAAAAAAAAGAATCATCCTTATTTATTGCCTTACTGGCACTCATAACTGAACAACAACTTCTTTTTGTTTGTAACCTCACTTTGCGTATATTACACGTATGCAGCCAAAGCTTACAAAAATATCCGCAAATCAACTGTTTGTAAAACGGTTTTTGGTCTTTGTAGCAGCCATACTACTGCTTCCTTCTTTTTCATTTGCTCAAAAAGTAATTTCTATAAATGTGAATGAAGGAATTAACCCTTCTACAGCAGAATTTATTCAGCTTGGAATCGAAAAAGCCCAAAAAGAAAATGCAGAATGCCTTGTTATTAATTTGAATACTCCCGGTGGCTTATTAACTTCTACCCGCGACATTGTTACGAATATCATGCAATCGTCGGTGCCGGTCATTGTTTACGTCTCCCCTACCGGCGCACATGCAGGCTCTGCAGGCGTGTTTATTACGCTTTCTGCAAATATTGCCGCCATGGCTCCGGGAACCAATATTGGCGCTGCTCATCCGGTAGATATGCAGGGCAAATCAGACGCAGTACTAAATGAAAAAATAGTAAATGATGCCGCAGCTTTTATCAGAACAATAGCCGAAAAAAGAAGCCGCAATGTGCAATGGGCAGAAGATGCAGTGAGAACCAGTGTAGCCATTACAGAGCAGGAGGCTTTGGAAAAAAATGTGATCAATTTAATCGCTGTTACGGAAAAAGATCTATTGACCCAGGTGGATGGTAAACAGATTCAATTAGAAAATGGTTCAAAAATATTACATACCAAAAATGCGACTGTTGAAACGCTGGAAATGGGATTTTTTCAAAAAGTTTTGAGCAGGATCAGTGATCCCAATATTGCTTACATCATCATGATGCTTGGATTTTATGGGCTTCTTTTTGAGTTATTTAGTCCTGGTGCTATTTTCCCGGGAATCATTGGCGTCATTTGCCTGATCCTTGCTTTTTATTCCATGAGTTCAATGCCGGTAAACTATGCCGGCTTAGCGCTGATCATTTTTGGAATTATTCTTTTTTTACTGGAAATAAAGGTCATCAGTCATGGCATGTTGGCCATTGGTGGAACGCTTTCTGTTTTGCTTGGTTCCATGATCTTATTCCGAACCAGTCCTGTTGAAAATTTCGTTTCTTTATCGTGGTCTGTAATTTTTTCTGTAACTGCTTTTTCTGTTTTGTTTTTTCTTTTTATCATAACCATGGGATTGAGAGCACAAAGGGCAAAACCGGTATCCGGAGAAAATGCCATGATCGGGCAAACAGCTCTAACGCTTACACCGCTTGATCCACGCGGCCAGGTTACTTTAATGGGTGAAATCTGGAGCGCTGCTTCCCTTTCGGAAAAAATAAATACAAATCAAAAAGTGATTATAAAAGAAGTAAAGGAACTTACTTTATACGTTCAGCCTGCTGATGAAAACATAAACATTTAACCAACCAATTAATCAATTTAAAAAAAACTAAAACATGCAACAATTTCCTATTGGACTTCCGATTATCATTATTATCATATTTGTACTGTATATTCTTGCCAGTTCTATCCGCATTCTCCGCGAATATGAAAGAGGCGTTATTTTTCGCTTGGGAAGAGTGCTGGATGGCGGCGTGAAAGGGCCGGGACTGATTCTTCTGATTCCAATCATCGATAAAATGGTAAAAGTAAGTTTGCGTACGGTCGTAATGGACGTTCCACCGCAGGATGTAATTACTCAAGACAACGTTTCTATAAAAGTAAATGCTGTTATTTATTTTCGTGTTATTGATCCGCAAAAAGCAATCATAGAAATTGAAAATTACCTGGTAGGTACTTCCCAACTTTCACAAACCACTTTAAGAAGTGTTTTAGGACAATCAGAACTGGATGAGCTCCTTTCTCAAAGAGAAAAGATCAATATAAAATTGCAACAGATCATCGATTTACAAACAGAACCGTGGGGTGTAAAAGTGACGCATGTAGAAGTAAAACAAATTGATCTGCCACAGGAAATGCAGCGCGCAATGGCCAAACAAGCAGAAGCAGAAAGAGAAAGAAGAGCGAAAGTGATTTCTGCAGAAGGTGAATTCCAGGCGTCACAAAGGCTGAGTGATGCGGCAAAAATATTAAGCGAACAACCAAGCGCATTGACTTTGCGGTATCTGCAAACCCTCCGTGAAATTGCTACTGAAAATAACTCAACTACCATTTTCCCGATTCCTATCGACTTCTTAAAACCTTTTATGAAAACGCTTGCCGATAACGAGGAAAACAAAAGCGGTTCACCTGTGGTGATTACCAATCCGGAGAATCAATAATTGAATTTAAGCTAAAAGCTGCGTTGTTTGTAAAATTTATTTTTGGCATTAATTATGAACAAAATCTTATGGTTTCAAGGTTACCGGCTTTAAAGCTGGTAACCTTGAAACCTTTTAAATATTTAGCATGAAACAAATCGAAATAGGAATATTAAAATATGAAGATTTCCAGGAATTGCTGGTAGCGATGAAAGCCGCATATCCGCGCTGGAATGGCAACTACTGGAGTTTGGAGACGATAAAAAAACTGATAGATAAATTCCCGGAAGGACAGATTGTGATCAAAGTGGATGGCATTGTTGTCGGCTGTGCGCTTTCTATTATTGTAAATTATAACCGGTTTGGTGACACGCATACTTACAAACAAATTACCGGCAATTATACCTTCAGTACTCACGATCCTGAAAACGGAGATGTGCTTTATGGAATTGAAATTTTTATTCATCCGGACTACCGTGGATTGCGGCTGGGAAGGCGTTTGTATGATGCACGAAAAGACTTGTGTGAACATCTGAATTTACGGGCAATTATTTTTGGCGGCCGTATTCCTGAGTATCATAAATATGCTGACACACTTTCGCCGAAAGAATTTATTCAAAAAGTAAAGCGCAAAGAAATTTATGATCCGGTACTTTCGTTTCAACTCGCCAACGATTTTCATGTAAAAAAAGTGTTGAAAAATTACATGCCTGAAGACGCGCAAAGCAAAGAATTTGCGACGTTGTTGCAATGGGATAATGTATATTATACCAGCGAAGCGAAAGGATTATTCAACGCAAAAACGTACGTGCGTTTGGGATTAATTCAATGGCAAATGCGGCCTTATAGAAACATGGATGAAATGTTTACACAGGTAGAATTTTTTATAGATTCTATTTCTGCTTATAAAAGTGATTTCGCTTTATTGCCTGAACTTTTTAATGGCCCTTTGCTCGCAGAATTTAATGAAATGTCTGAAGCGGAAGCGATGCGTTCGCTGGCAAAATATACCCCTGATTTCAGAAAACGTTTTAGGGAGCTTGCCATCAAATACAATGTAAATATTATCACCGGAAGTGTGCCAAGCATTGAAGGAAACGTGTTGAAAAATGTGGGTTATTTGTGCCATCGTAATGGAAATATTGATCAATATGAGAAGATCCATATTACGCCTGATGAATCAAAATTTTGGGGAATTCGTGGTGGTGAAACTTTGAAGGTTTATGAAACTGATGCCGGCAAAATAGGGATCCTCATTTGTTATGATGTGGAGTTTCCGGAATTGCCAAGATTGCTTGCAGACCAGGGAATGCAAATTCTCTTTGTTCCATTTTTAACCGACACACAAAATGCCTATAACCGTGTCCGTTATTGTGCGCAGGCGCGTGCAATAGAAAATGAATGTTTTGTCGCAATTACCGGTTGCATTGGCAATCTTCCGAAAGTAGAAAATATGGATATTCAATATTCACAATCGGCTGTTTTCACTCCGTGTGATTTTGCTTTTCCATCCAACGGAATAAAAAGTGAAGCGACTGCAAACACTGAAATGGTCTTGATTGCCGACGTTGATCTTTCTCTTTTGCATGAATTACACACCTATGGTAGTGTAAGAAATTTAAAAGACAGACGAACCGACTTTTATGAATTGATTTTGAAAGGTCAGTCATCCATATAGTTGAGTACAATAAAAACGTTTCACTTCTTTGGCTTTATTCTTGTAATTTTTCCATAACACCTGTCAAAAATTTATGGAAGTCAATCAAAATCAAAAGGACGAGATAGACAAAAAGGCTGATAAAATAGAAAAGAAATCTTCTTTTATCTGGCTCGGGAGTTATATTACTGTTGCATTAATTTCCCTGACAGCGTTCATCCTATTTCGCCTTCATGTTTTTGATCTTTTAGGCACATACAGGGTAACACTTCAAAAACTTTCTCTTGCTATATTTTTTGCCGTCGTTATTTTATCTGCTACCAAGCTCATTGAACTGGAGATCCAAAAAAGATCAAAGGGCAAATACAATCGGTATAATTTAATTCAACTAACCAACTTGCTAAGTATTATCGCCGTAGCTATTCTTATTGTTTCATTTTTATTTGCAAACTGGTATGCTGCTGCACTCTCGTTAGGACTGATTTCACTGATTTTAGGGTTCGCACTACAAACTCCAATCTCCTCATTTATCGGATGGATTTATATCATTATCCGAACACCTTACCGCATCGGCGACCGGATAGAAATTAATAGTTTCAAAGGCGATGTGATTGAAATTGGATATGTGGATACAACACTTTGGGAATTTGCTGGTGATTATCTCACCAACGATTTACCCAGCGGAAGACTGATTCGTTTTCCCAACAGCCTGGTACTTCAATCAGCAGTTTTTAATTATTCATGGGAGGATTTTAAATTTATCTGGAATGAAATTCCTTTTCATGTGGCTTACGAAAGTGATTTGGATTTTGTTGAAAAAACGATCAAAAAGGTAACGTCTGCAGAATTAGGGCCGGAAATGGCTGACAGAATTATGGAATTAAGGGAACTGGTAAAAGATTCGCCAATAGATGAAATGGAGATAAAACAGTATCCTTACGTCAGTTTTAGAATCAATGATAATACCTGGGTAGAAGTAACGGTAACGTATCTTGTGCAACCGCGAAAAGCAGCTACAATCCGCACCGAAATTATCCGAAACATTCTTGCTGAATTCAATAAGGCACCGGATAAAGTGTTGTTTCCAAATGGCAATTCGAGGTAGCCGCTTAATAGTTAAATTGTTGGATGTTCCGTTTCGGAATATAACAGCTTTTCTGATCCCGTTTTAATCTTAAAAAAGAAAACACCATTCTTTCTTATTTCTTTTTTTACCGGCAGCTTTTCAAAAGAGATACACCATTTATCGGTGGAAATCTGTAAATCCTTGCATAAATAATTCGTGTACATTCGTGAAATTTGATGATAAAAAAACATGGAAACAATTCGTTGGGGAATCATCGGCTGCGGCGATGTTACAGAAATAAAAAGCGGCCCTGCATTTAATAAAGTAAGTAATTCTTCGCTCGTTGCAGTGATGCGTCGAGATGCAGAAAAAGCAAAGGATTATGCGATAAGACACAACGTTCCCAAATGGTATAATAATGCAATCGAATTAATCAATGATGAGGAAGTAAATGCAATTTACATTGCCACTCCTCCTGCCTATCATGAAGAATATGCAATCGCGGCAATCAATGCGGGAAAGCCGGTTTATATTGAAAAACCAATGGCTTTAAATTTTGAATCTGCAAACATGATTGCAAAAGTTGCAGCAGAAAAAAATATCAAAGTTTCTGTTGCCCATTATCGCCGTGGTCAACCACTTTTTAATAAAGTAAAACAATTAATTAATGAAGAAACCATCGGGGAAATTCGTTTTGCGCGTTTACAATTTTATAAAAAGCAACTTCCCCTGGAAGCGCTTGATGTTCCTAAAGTTGCATGGCGTATAAATCCAGCAATCGCCGGAGGTGGCCTATTTCACGACATTGCTCCTCATCCGCTTGATCTGATGTATTGGTTTTTTGGTGACATCAAAAAAGCTTCTGGTTATTCTGCAAATCAATCAAAGTTCTACAATGCGGACGATATTGTAAGTGGCAATATTTTATTTAAATCCGGTGTTATTTTTAATGGTTTATGGTGTTTTAATGTAGCGGATGAAAATGTAAAAGATCTTTGTGAAATTCAAGGTTCGCAAGGAAAAATTCGCTTTCCGATTTTTGAACATAAAAAAATTGAGATAATTAGAAATGGAAAAACAGAAGAAATTTTGTTTGAACCATTGGAGCATGTGCAACAACCATTGATACAGAAAATTGTAGATTATTTTTTGAACAAAGGGCCAAATCCAACAAGCCCGGAAGTCGGCGCAAAAGTAATGTGGTTATTGGATGAATTTACTAAGAAATAAATTTGTGAAATACAGTAAACGAAGGAATAAGCGCGACTTGATTTTTATTGTTCGCATTTTTGCACTATCAGTTTGTTTTTGTTATACCAAGAATTCTTTTAAAATTAATTTCAATGAATAAGTATTTAAATGTTTGTGTGATTATTTTATTTTTATTTAGTTGTAAAAAAGAGCATACCAGTGCACCGAATGATCGGG
>Ga0207667_10006573_pt1 | contig 14066 bp, 12 predicted proteins | sample KBSCornC52_FD_184301 | JGI IMG/M metagenome (GOLD analysis project Ga0207667, IMG submission 184301) | Corn rhizosphere microbial communities from Kellogg Biological Station, Michigan, USA - KBS Corn C5-2 (SPAdes) (version 2) | ecosystem: Host-associated > Plants > Roots > Rhizosphere > Soil ... | reverse complement strand
CCACTGACCCACCGGGTGGGTCTGAATGCAAAATAACTCTTGCAGGCGCGACTTACTTAGAAGCCACTGACCCACCGGGTGGGTCTGAATGCAAAATAACTCTTGCAGGCGCGACTTACTTAGAAGACGCGAAGAACGCGAAGAACGGCAAACGCGGGATTCTTACCGCGGAAGACGCGGAAAGACGCGAAAAGGATTCACATCCGCCATTTTTCGCATCCTTCCGCGCATTCCGCGGTTGAGTTGCTCCTGACGTTCTTCGCGTTCTTTGCGTCTTCGCGGTTCAATCCGCCGTTTTTGGTTAGGTGTTGCGGAGGATTTCGGCTTTCTCTTCGGCGAGGGTGTCGTTGATGAAGGCGCCCGCGCCTGCCTCCGAGCCTGCAAGGTACTTGAGCTTGTCAGGAGTGCGGTAGGGCGGATAGAATTCGATGTGATAGTGGTAATGCGGGTAGGCTTCGCTGCCGGCATCGGTCGGACGCTGGTGAGTGACCATGATGTAGGGCAGCGACGGGTGTTCGGGCCAGAGGTGGTTGTACTTCACGATTACCGTCTGGAGAATCTCGGCGAGGCGGCGCTTCTCGTCCGCGTCGAAGTCCGTGATGGCCGGCCGGTGCGCGAGCGGATGGATGTGCACCTCGTAGGGGTAGCGCGCGAAGAAGGGGATGAAGGCGACGAAGCTCTCGTTCGTCGCGACGATTCGGCGGCCGTCCTCCCGCTCTTCCCGCACGAGTTGGCAGAGCAGGCAGCCGCCGCGCGCGTCGAAATGTCGCTTGCAGCCGCGCAGCTCACGCTCAAGGACCGGCGGAATGAAGGGATAGGCGTAGATCTGGCCGTGGGGGTGCGCGAGCGTGACGCCGATCTCGCGGCCCTTGTTCTCGAAGAGAAAGACGAACTCGACCTCCGGCCGATTCCCCAGCTCCTCGAAGCGGTCCGCCCAGACATAGACGAGCTTGTGAATCTTCTCGAAGGGCATGGTCGCCAGCTCGCCGTTATGGTCGCTGCTGTAGACCACCACTTCGCAGACTCCCGCCGCGGGCCGCACCGGACAGAGGTCGGTGCCCTCGACGGCCGGCTCCGGCGGGTCGGGGCGGAGGCTTGGGAACTTGTTTTCGAAGACGACGATGTCGTAATCCGGCGCGGGAATCTCGGTCGGGAAGGCGCCCGGCTTCGTGGGACAGAGCGGGCAGTATTCGGGCGGCGGAAAGAAGGTGCGATCCTGCCGCTGGGTCGCGGTAATGATCCACTCTTCGAGGACGGGATTCCATCGCAGCTCGGACAAGTCTATCGCTCCTGCTCGGTTGGCGCTTTATCTTTCGGCTCGATCACGAATGTGTAGTAGATGAGCTGCCGCCCATCGTCTTTCCGCGTCGGCTCCTTCTTCATCACCATCACTTCACCTCAAGGGAGTATTTGAACCACGGGGAGCACGGGGAAGGGCAACGGCTCATTTGCCCGCGAAAGACGCGAAACGACGCGAAAAGGCCCCTGAATCTTCCTGCCTCCCCCGTGCTCCCTGTGTTCCCCGTGGTTTAGCTTCCCGCCGTTAGCCCCACTGTGAGTGGAAGCTGCCGGGTTTGTCTACGCGCTCGTAGGTGTGGGCGCCAAAGAGGTCGCGCTGCGCCTGAATCAGGTTGGCCGGCAGGCGCTCTCGGCGGTAGCCGTCATAGTAGGCGAGCGACGAGGCGAACGCCGGAATCGGGATTCCGAGGCGGACGGCTTCGGTTACCACGCGCCGCCAGCCGGGCTGCGCCTTCGCGACGGCATCCGTGAAGTAGGGCGCGAGCAGCAGATTTGCGAGATCCGGCTGCGCGTCGCAGGCCTCCTTGATTCGGTTCAGGAAGCGGGCGCGGATGATGCAGCCGCCGCGCCAGATGGTCGCGATCTCGCCGGGGTGCAGGTTCCAGCCGTACTCCTTCGCCGCGGCGTCCATCTGCTCGAAGCCCTGTGCGTAGGCGACCACCTTCGAGGCGTAGAGCGCGTCGCGGACATCGTTGATGAACCCGCGGCGGTCGCCGGTGAACCGCTCATTCGGACCTGATAGTATTCTGCTTGCGGCGACTCTCTGGTCCTTCAGCGCGGAGAGGCAGCGGGCAAAGACGGCCTCGGTGATTCCGGTGACCGGGATGCCGAGGTCGAGCGCGTTCTGCGACGTCCACTTCCCGGTGCCCTTCTGGGCCGCGCGGTCGAGCACGCTGTCGACGAGCCAGCCGCCTGTTTCGGGATCGCGGGTGCGGAAGATCTGCGCCGTAATCTCGATAAGAAACGAATCGAGGTCGCCGCGGTTCCATTCGGCGTAGACCTCCGCCAGCTCGTCGTTATTGAGGCCGGCCGCGTTCTTCAGAAGGTCGTAGGACTCGGCGATGAGCTGCATGTCGGCGTATTCGATGCCGTTGTGGACCATCTTGACGTAGTGGCCAGCCCCGCCCTCGCCGATATAGGAGCAGCAGGGCGTGCCGTCCACCTGCGCGGCGATCTTCGTGAGGACGTCTTTGACGCGGTCGTAGCCCTCGCGAGAGCCACCCGGCATGATGGAGGGGCCATTCAGCGCCCCCTCCTCGCCTCCCGAGACGCCGGTCCCGAGGAACAGGAAGCCTTCGGCCGTCAGCTCCTTCAATCTGCGCTCGGTGTCGGTGAAGAGCGAGTTGCCCGCGTCGATGAGCAGGTCGCCCTTGTCAAGGTACGGCTTGAGGCCCTGAATCACCTGATCGACCGGCGCGCCGGCCTTCACCATGATGATGATGGCGCGAGGCGGCGCGATGGCCTTCACGAACTCCTCGTCGCTCGTCGAGCCGGTGAACGCGCCCTCGGAGCCGTGGGCCTGGAGGAACTCGTCGGTCTTCGACGCGGTGCGGTTGTGGACCGCGATTGGGAAACCCTTGTGCGCGATGTTGCGGGCCAGGTTCTGGCCCATCACGGCGAGGCCGGTCAATCCAATCCGCGGCTTGTCCACGACATTATCCTTTCGGGCAGAGACTCGACAGCAGTGACGCTGTGAGTTTACCCCGTAAGCAGCGCCGAAGGGGACGGGGTTCCGCGTTCCTGATAACCCGCAAGGATTCAGCCGCCTTTCGGAGGAATGAGAGCGTATTGATCGATGTGTCTCCGTTCTCCCGTCTGGAGCGCCGAATGGTCTTTAAAACGTATTATCTGGGCTGTCTCGCCCACGCGTCCTATCTGATTGGCGGCTCCAACGGCGAAGCGGCCGTCATCGACCCGCGGCGGGACGTGGAGGAGTATGTCTCCGACGCGGAGACGGCCGGCCTGCGAATCCGGCACGTCATCGAGACCCATCTGCACGCGGATTTCGTCTCCGGCCACGTCGAGCTGGCGCGCAGGACCGGGGCGACAATCTGCATGGGGCCGGACTCCGGGGCGAAGTTTGGACACCGGGCGATGCGCGACGGCGACTGCATTTCGCTCGGGGATGTCACCCTGCGGTTCCTGGAGACGCCGGGCCACACCCCTGAATCGATCACAGTGGTCGTCGAGCCCTCCGACCAGTCTGAAGCAGGTGAGCCGATCCGCCTGCTGACCGGCGACACGCTCTTCATCGGCGACGTGGGGCGCCCCGACCTCGCGGGCGGGCGCGGGTATACGCCGGTGGAGATGGCCCGCCAGCTCTACCATTCGCTGAGCGCGAAGATCCTTCGTCTCCCCGAATCTGCGGAGGTGTGGCCGGCGCACGGGGCGGGGTCATCGTGCGGCAAGGCTCTCTCGGACGAGCGCTCGACCACGCTCGCCCGCCAGAAGGCCGAGAACCCCGCGCTTCAGCTCGTGCTGAGAGGCGACGAGGAGGGGTTCGTCCGGTACGCGACCGACGGGCTGGGCATGGCGCCGACGTACTTTTCCTTTGATGCGCGAAAGAATCAGGAGGGCGCGGCATCCATTGAGGAGATTCTCGCCGCCGCGAAGCCGCTCAAACCCGCCGAGGTCGAGGAGATGGCGGAGGAGGGCGTGGTCGTTCTGGACACGCGCTCGGTCGCCGATTTCGGCGCCGGCCACATTCCGGGAGCGATTCACATCCAGCTCGACGGGAAGTTCGCGCCCTGGGTGGGGACACTCATGTCGCCGGACGAGCCGCTGATGGTGGTAGCTTACGACCACAAGCAGAAGGAGGCCGTGACGCGGCTTGCGCGCATCGGGTACGAGCGCATTGCGGGATGGCTGGAGGGGGGAATGGGGGCGTGGCGCGCGGCGGGCGGCGAGATGGCCGTGACGCCGCAGGTTGACCCGGCATCGGTACGAAACGCATTGGCCGAATCCGGTCCGCCCACGATTTTGGATGTGCGGACGCCAGGCGAGTGGGAGGCGGGCCACATCGATGGGGCCGTGAACATCCCTCTGAATCAGCTCCCGGATCGGCTCGACGAGGTTCCCGGCGGCCCGCTCGTCGTGCTCTGCGGCTCCGGATATCGCTCGTCCATCGCCTGCTCGCTCCTCCAGCGCGTTGGCCGTCGCGAGGTTTCGAATATCAAAGGCGGATGGGAGGCGCTGGGGTAGAGGCTGGCCCTCATCCCCCGGCCCCCTTCTCCCAAAAACGGGAGAAGGGGGAGCTAAACTGGCGGGCTCGTGCGATTCAATGCCTCGGCCGTGAGGCCGATTGGCTGAAGGCCATCCAGCGAGGCGCGTTCGTCGTCCTCGCGTCCGTCGGCGATCGAGCGAGGCAGGTACGGGCGAATAAATCGCCATCGGAACTGTGTGCGGAGGTTGGAAGTGACGTTGGCGATTTATTCGCCCCTACTCCCGCCATCCGAACTGTGTGCGAAGGTTGGAAGTGACGTTGGCTCGTACACGTAGGGGCGAATAAATCGCCATCGATACTATGTGCGGAGGTTGGAAGTGACGTTGGCGATTTATTCGCCCCTACTCCCGCCAACGGTACTGCGTGCGGAGGTTGGAAGTGACGTTGGCGATTTATTCGCCCCTACTCCCGCGATCGGAACTGTGTGCGGAGCTTGGAAGTGACGTTGGCGATTTATTCGCCCCTACGCGCGCCCGCGGCAATTGGTCCCTCCTTATTGTGGCTGAGGGGCCAGATCCTCGCTTCACCCCGGTAATTTGCTATCCTATATTGGGCTTGTCTTCAATTCTGATCGAAGGATGATGCGCGTTGGATCGTAAGAAGGCTCTGGTTCGTGGTTTTGGGCGCGTTGTGCTGCGCGTGGTGATATTCGTGGTGCGGATTCTGCCGCTGCCGGCGGGGCTCGCGCTGGGGCGGGCGCTCGGCACTCTGATGCGGGTTATGTCGAAGAAGCGATGGCGGGTCGCGCTGAAGAACCTGCGAATCGCGTACGGGGATTCGCTGACGGAGGCCGAGCGGGAGCGAATCGCGCGGGAATCATTCCGGAATGCCGGGATGTTCGCCGTCGAGGGGATCAAGTTCGCGTTCATTCCGCAGGACGAGGTGGAGCGGCGGATTCGCGTCGAGGGTTACGAGCAGTTCGAGCCGATCATGGCGCAGAAGCGGGGATGCCTCTTCATCAGCGCGCACGTGGGCAACTTCGAGGTTATGGGGCGCTGGTTCAGCCCCCGCGGATACGAGTTGATGGCGCTTGCGCGGGGGGCGCGGGACCGCGGGACCACCGACATCATGCTGAAGCTGCGCGAGCGGATGGGAATCAAGGTTTTCACCCTGGACAAGTCGCTGAAGCCGGTCTTCGCGGGACTGAAGCGGAACGCATGCGTGGCGATCATCTGCGACCAGAACGCCACGGACATCTTCGTGCCGTTCTTCGCCCATCCGACCGGAACGGTGGATGGGCCGGCGCGAATCGCGCTCCGGTTGCGGACGCCGATGCTCTTCCCCTACTGCATTCGGGACGGGCGCGGCGGCTACGTGGTCCGGGCCGAGGGAGCGCTCTTCGACCCCGAATCGACCGGCGACGAGAAGGCGGATGTGGAGCGCGCCATGACCGAGGTGAATCGGCGACTGGAGGCGATCATCCGGCGGCATCCCGAACAGTGGTTCTGGTTCCACGATCGGTGGCGCTCATCGCCGGAAGTGGTGGACCCCGCGGCGCAGCCCCGCGCCGCCGAGCAGACTGTGACAACGCCCTCGTGAACGTGCAGGGTCCCTCGATCTCGTTGCCGGCCGGGCCGGACATGCGGACGGTGAAGCGGGTGCTCATCGTCAAGCTGAGCTCCATCGGGGACGTGGTGCACGCCCTGCCGGTCTCCGCCGCGCTTGGCGATGCGTTCCCGCACATCGAGATTAGCTGGGTGGTGGAGCAGATGTCGGCGCCGATGGTGGAGGGGAACCCCTACGTCAAGGAGGTGATTGTGCTGCCGCCGGAGTGGCGGAAGAATCGACTCTCCACCGGCTCCTTTCGCGTGTTCGGGCGTCTGCGACAGGAGCTGCGGGCGCGCGAGTTCGACGTCGCCATCGACCTCCAGGGGCTGAGCAAGAGCGCGATCGTCGCGTGGGCCTCGGGAGCGCGCTACCGTTACGGGTACGACTGGCTGCGGGAGCTCGCGCCCTATCTTGAGGCGCGCGTGCCGCGGCGGCGTGAGTCGGTGCACGTGGTCGAGCAGTTTCTCGACGTGGCGCGATTCCTCGGCGCGCCGGTCGAGCAGGTGAAGTTTCCCCTCGCGATCCCGGCGGAGGCCGCCGAATCAGCGCGCGCGAAGCTCTGCGAGGCAGGGATCGCGCCGGAGCGGCCGTTTCTCGTCCTGAATCCCTCGTCGGGTGGGGGCGGCAACAAGGGATGGGGCGCGGAGCGGTTCGCGGCGCTTCTCAGTGAGATTCAGTCGGATCCCGGCCTGCCGGCGGTAATGATCGGTGGAAAGGGCGACATGGAGGTCGCTGCCGAGATTCAGCGGCTGGCGAAACGCGCGCCGGTGAGCATTGTTGGGCAGACGAATCTGAAGGAGCTGGCGGCCGTGCTGCGGGACTGCGCGGTTCACCTCTGCGGGGACACGGGGTCCGCCCACATCGCCGCTGCGCTTGGAACCCGCGTGGTGTCCATATTCGGGAGGTCGAACCCGGCGCGGCTCGCACCGTACGGGCAGGAGGATCTCGCGATTCACCATCGTGAGAGATGTGCCCTGCCCTGTCTCCGATTCCACGAGACCGCCCCCGTCAACAGCAAGCAGAAGTGCCTCGCGCCGCCTCCGCGGTGTCTTGCGGCCGTGACCGTCGAGGAGGTCGCGGCGGCGGTCCGGCGGGCGGCTGCCGGGGTCTGCGCGGCGTGAGCGAGGAGTTGGCGGCAGCGCGTCGCATTCTGGTCATCACCAAGTTCCGGTATCTGGGCGATACCATTGTTGCAACTCCCTTCCTGCGCCGCCTCAAGGAGGCGTTGCCGCAGGCCGAGATATCTCTGCTGTCGGGGCCGGCGATGCCGACGCTGCTGCGGGGCTGCCCCTGGCTCGAAGAGATCATCCCGTTCGACCCGAAGGGACCGCGCCGTCTGCCGCGCAATCTGCAACTGATACGCGCGCTGAAGGCGCGGCAATTCGACGTCGTGTTCCTCCTGAACAGGTCACTCCACTCGTCTCTGATCGCGCGCGCCGCGGGGATTCCCGTGCGAATTGGATTCGACACGGAGCACCGGGGACCACTCCTTACTACCCGCGTTCGGTATGATTGGGAACGGCCGGATCGGGACTGTGCGCTCGACCTGCTCCGGGCGGCCGGGCGGCCGGCGGAGCCTGCGCTTCCGGAGCTCTGGGTCGATTCCGAGGAGCGTGAGGAGGCCGACGCAATGCTTCGGCAGCGCGGAATCGAGCCTGACCGGTTTCTCATTGGTATGCAGCCAGGCGCGCACGACCCTGAAGTGCGCGAGTGGGGCGCGTCGCGGTTTGCTGAGGCGGCGGACCGGCTGATGGCGGAGCGGGGAGCGGCGGTCGCGCTGCTCGGCAGCGCGGAGGAGCGGGCTGTAGCGGAGCGGGTCGCGGCGGAGATGCGGACGAAGCCGGTTGTGTTTGCCGGGGAGACTTCGCTGCGGCAGGCGATGGCGGTCATCTCGCGGTGCGGTCTCTGGATCGGGAATGACGGCGGCCTTCTGCACGCGGCGGTGGCGCTCTGTCCGGCGACGGTCGGAATCTTCGGTCCCACGAAGGCGAAGCGGTGGGGTTGTGACACGCCGCATCACCGGACGGTCGCCCACTTTCCGGAACATGGCGAGGCCGACGCGGCCGCAATCCGCCGCTGCCTGGATTCGATTGAGCCGGATGAAGTGGTGGCTGCGGCGAGCGGTGCGATTGCAAGCTTGAGGACGGAAGGCGAGTGCGAGGTGGAGGCATGAAGGTAGTCGGGGTGATTCCCGCGCGGCTGGCGGCGACTCGTTTGCCGAACAAGCCGCTCGTCGACATTGGTGGCAAGCCGATGATTCAGCGGGTCTGGGAGCGCGCGCGGCAGGCGGCGCTGCTCGACCGGGTGATCGTCGCCACGCCGGACCGGGCGATTATCGATGTGGTGGAATCGTTCGGCGGCGAGGCGGCGCTCACTTCCGACAGGCACCGATCGGGAACGGATCGCGTCGCCGAGGTGGCCGAGCGCACCGACGCCGATATCTTCGTCAACATCCAGGGGGATGAGCCTCTGATTGACCCGCGCTCCATCGAGAAGTCTGTCGAGCCGCTGCTGGCCGACGCGGCGGTCCAAATGACGTCGCTGATGTGCGCGTGCCCGGCGGAGGACCTGGACAACGCCGCGTGCGTCAAAGTCGTCGTCGACCTTCACGGCAACGCCCTCTACTTCTCGCGGGCGCGGATTCCGCGCCAGCGGCAGCCGGGAGCAGGCCGGCCGGTCATGCAGCACGTGGGTCTTTACGCCTACCGCCGAGAGTTCCTGTTGACCTTCGCCAGGCTGGAGCCGACGCCGCTGGAGGCGACCGAAGCGCTCGAGCAGCTTCGCGCGCTGGAGCACGGGTTCGCGATTCGCATGGTCGAGATCGATTCCGCGCCGCTATCCGTCGACACCGAAGAAGACCTGCAAAGAATACGGGTTTTTACCGATAATTGAACCGTTGAAGCGGAGTAAGTGCTTGTCCGAGAGCCGTAACGGAGCTTGCGCACGCTCGATTCCGAGTAAGACGCCGCGCACGAGACTATGTTCGCTGAATTCGATCTATTTTTCCTGTCGGTATTGACAGGCCCGCTGCTGGCGATTATCATAGGCTGTTCGTGGCTGAAACGACCGACGTTTTCGCCAGCCCCAACAAGCCGGCCACGATGCCCGGCGTAAACACAACCGGGGAATGCGCCTCTCGTCCCGCATCCAGGGATTACCGGCAGCCGGGCAGAAGATCGCTCCGACTGGACCGCCAGGCGTAGTTCCACGCTGAACACCCCCAAAACCACGTACCACAGGGTCCTTAGTCCCTCAGCAATACACGGGTGTGGTTCTCGGACCGCCGCTGTAGAAGTGAGGGGGTGCGGACAGCAGAGATCTCCACTTCTCGCGCAGCGCGACAAGCCGGCATCGTGTCAGACCGGCCGCACGAGCAAGTGACGCGACCGTCATCCGCAACCGGCCTCGAAGCACCTGTTTGGCCGATTGGCGCGCCCGGTTGTCGTACCGCGCATTCGCAGAATTCAACCGAACAGAGTCGTCGATAAGAACGACCACCCTCAATCACTAACCGTGAGGAGAAAACCATGTTCCGATCCATGACCTCGAAAGTGTGCCTCCTATTTACTCTGGTCGCGCTGGCCGCCCTGCCGTCCGTGAGCCGCGCCAGCGGGACCGGCGGCGTGACCGCCGCGGGCTATACCAATTACGGAACTTCTGCGCAAACCTACGTCAATATCGGCGTCACGGACTACGGCGCTCTGTCTTCTCCTCGCTTTGCGGGCCAGATCAGGGTTTACGGTCCTGCCGGATACCTTCAGGCCCGGCCGATGGCGATAACCTACTCAGGCAGCGATACGGCCACCATCAGCTATGCCGGACTTCTGAACGGGTTATTTCTCCAGTTTGGCCAGATCACGGTGCACCTTTCCAACCCGACGGGCTACCAGGGAACGCTCGGTCTCAATGCTCTGCCAACGGTGTTTACCGGCAGCGTCTGGGTCGTGACCCTGTAAAACCGCGGACGCGTGGACGCTTGATCGATTGAGTGAGTTCAAGCTCGTAATCGGCCTGACCCTCCGCCGCGCCAGCGCTGATGCAAGCGCTGGCGCGGCGTTACGTCGTTCCTGGCGTCGTCCGGCATAGTTCGCCATCGTTCGGCGAGGTTCGGCGAGGTTCGAAGCGAAATACTTGAAGATTATTGTGCGCCCGGCCGAATCTGGCACGGTTATTGCACTCGTCCTAATACGGAGGCGGGCCGTTCGCGCCAATAATTCTGCCGCTGAAAAAAATCTGTCGGCGACAAGCGGATTTGGCACGCATCTTGCAGTTGAGTATCGTTGAGTTGTAAACCAACTCCGGCGCATACAAGAATCGAGGAAGTCGATCGATACCAGGCCGAAGCGCCATGAAGACATTTTTTGGAAGGAGCGGTGCATGAAGAAAGTATTGTCAGCCCTGATCGTCGCCGGCGCGCTTTTTGGAGCAGTCCAGGCGTCCAATGCAGTGACGTTCGCGTCATTCGATCTCGACACGACCTTGCCGGGAGTGACGCCCAACCCGTCGTTTCACTTCAACAATGGGACAGGAGTCCTGAACCTCATCACGAGCCCGTCGCCGTTTACGTTCAGCTTTGCCACGGCCGCGACAGCCTTCGGGCTGCCCGCTTCCGAGGTGGGTCTCTACAGCAACGTCAACCTCGTGTTTTCGACCACGACCAACGGACCGGGGACCGACTTCGGCAATGTTAACCAGCCGATGACGAATCTCACGTTTTCGTTTGTCACCACTCAGACGGAACATGGCGTGGCCGCGGGTACGGTTCTCCTGTCGGGAACAGCCAATGCGGCAGTGCCCGGCAGCCAGGGAGTTGTTTTGCAGGGCGCCGACAGTGGGCCGCTTCCCGGTACGGCCTCACTGCTTGCGCAGGAGAATCCGGTCCTGCTGTCTACCGTCACGTTCAACTCCGGCATCGGCTCGCTGAATGCTGGCCTGACGACGGCGTTCAACCGTCAGATTGCCGTATCCTACACGAGCGTCAGCCCGCACTTCTCAATTCCGGGTATCTTCGGTTCACCGGATTCGTTCACCGCACAGGGGAACGGAACCTTCGCGGCAGAATCCGCCGCCGTGCCGGAACCCGGCGCTCTGACCGCCCTTCTGGGTATCGCCGTCAGCGTTACGGCGCTGTTCGTTCGGAAGCGGATGGCGTAAGTATCGCCAAACGCAGGTGCCGTTGCAGCGCCGCCCCGTAACCACTGAATACAGAATGATTGGCCGCTTCGGGAGATCTCCCGAAGCGGCCTTTTCTCTGTTAGGTCGCTCCTCACTTGGATCTCCGTCTGGTCCGATTCTCAGGAAATAATACGAGGATCGGAATACCGCGCCAGGTGGCATAAGAAGGGTGTTAGGCTCCCTGAACTCCTGGAGCCGATGAGAGCTACTCAGAATGTGCACAACCGCGTACGGCGCGGTCCAAGTAAGGAGAAGTAAAGATGATGCGCAAAGTTCTTTCGGTCCTGATGGCCGCCGCGGCTATCGCGACCCTCGGCGTTTCGAGCCCGGCCAAAGCCGTGACGCCCATTGGCGGCGGACTCGCCGTTGGATATACCCACCTCTCGAACGGCGCCCTGGCCTACGTGAACCTCGGCGTCACCGATTACGGCACCAGCCTCGCAGGCTCCATTCGCATGGTCGCAGGGACCAGCTATATGCAGGCGAGACCGACGTCCATCAAGTACGACGCGGCCAACAAGGCGCACATGACGGTCAGCTTCATCGGACTGTGGAACAACTCCAAGCTCGTCGCCGGCTCGATCGACGTCTACCTGGACAATTCGACATCGAAGACCGGACGATTCGGGTTCACGATGTTCCAGGTATCCAGCACCATTGGCGTCTCTTCGGCAATGGTCGCCGAGGCATCCATCCAGGCCCTGCAGGGCAACACCTGGGTTGTCTCTCCGTAAGTGACGATTGGGTGACCTGCCGGAGCGGGAGGATGGCCGCCCGGTGGGCGACAAACTCCCGCAACTGCAAACAACGTGAAGTGCTCCCTTACAGAGGTTCTTGACCTCTGTAGAGGAGCGCTTCTCGTTGTCCCAGCCGGTCACGGCGTTCGTTGGATCAGATGGTCGACCTCCGCTACGGCAGAACGGTTCGAGGCTGTACTACGGGTTGTCCGAACGCTCCCGGGCGCCCGGCGGTGGCACAAACTTGAATTCCTCGGGCGCGGGCTTTGGATTTACTGTGACCGGGCCGAAGGTCTCGACAGCAGCCAACCTCGGCGCGACAATGGCTGGTTTGCCTCCACGAGCTTTGCCGACCGTTCCTCGCCAGGACATGTTCACCGATGACTTGCGAAGAAAGTGGGTCGCGGGATCGATCCATACTTCGAACGATCCGTCGACCGGTGAGAAGCGCTTGAGCGATAGCCGCGTGGCGAGATCACGGAGGTATGTCCGGGAGAAGGCTCCCCTGATTATCTGAACGGTCTTTCCGCCCATGGTTGCAACCCCGGAAAGAGACGCGCTCTCGATGCCTGCCGGCGCTCCGTCACTCATCAGGAACTGGAGTGGAGAGAGGACTTGCGGAGTTGTCGAATCGATCTTCCGAGCCAGGCCGGCCAGATCCCATGTACCCCTGAACCTTCCGTACAGGTTTGCGACACCATAATAATGTGTCAGCGCGGCTCCATCGTAGTACAGCTTCTGCGTTCCGGAAACGGGGTCCTCGATCGTGAGCGCTATGCGCGCGGGATCGCGCTGAAAGACCAGCAGCGTCGTCTGTACCGCGCGAATGGATTGGCCGATGACAATCGTCTGTATCGCGGTCGAGGGTATCCTTGCGCAGTCCAGCCGCTTGTAGGCAGACACCATCTCCTTAAGCTGACGCATCGCTTCGGTTGATGGTGCCGGGGGTGCATTGCCGGCTCGGACCTGGTTTGGCTTCTTCCCGGGCTTTCCGGGAGAGGCGGCTGCGCCCTGTTCAATGTTAGCCATTGGGCAGAACAGAAGTGTCGGCAGAAGCGCGACCGCGGTGCGGCGCACGTTACCGCGCAGAGAAAAGCCGGTATTCATTATGATGATGGTCCTTTGCGAATGTCCCTGACGCGCAGCTTTGTACGGCAGCCGATGACGTCGTATAGTTCGCTGTCGTCGCGCCTGACTCCTGGGTCGCTGAACTCCATCGCTGAACTCCATCCTGGCGAATGTGCGCGAATATGGAACGGGCCCGGCAGGACCCGGGCCGTGGACCAGCGAATTGAACGCAGTACGCGCTCCCCACAACAACAGTGAGCAGCGATTAGCGACCTGAGCCGACTTTCGGAGTTTCCCTCGCGAGGCTTCCGGAACAAACGAGAAGAAGGTGGGGGTGGATGCGCCGACGTTTTGCTGAACCAATGTGCGTGGAAGCGCGGGCTGGCTGCATCCTCGCAGCTATGCTTACCTCAATGTGGTTTTTTGTCCCGGAACCTGCGCTTGCCGGCGGAGACACTGTCTCCGATTTCACCGGCGCGGTTGTCGTCACGCACGGCAAGCTGACGGGGCCAGAAGAGCGCGCCGTCGCGATGCTGATCGAGGAGGCGGACAAGCGGACCGGCGTGCGCTGGGAGCGGTCTGGCCGCTGGCCGGGTGACGGAACGCCCGTCATTGCCGTTGGGACCGTTCGGCAAACTTCCGCGCCCGGCGCACGATTCCAGACGGCGTTTCGAAACGCGAAGGACCGGAAGCCGGAAGCGTACCACATACGGACCCTTATCGACGGCCGTTCGCCGACAATCCTCATCGAGGGCGACGATTCGCGCGGACTGCTGTTCGGGATCGGCAGGCTGCTGCGGACGATGGATCTCTCGAAAGGGGCGGCCATCCTGCGCGAGCCTCTCAACGTCGACTCCGCGCCGAAGTACGCGCTTCGCGGCCACCAACTCGGCTATCGGCCGAAAACGAACACCTACGACGCGTGGGACCTGCCGCAGTGGGAGCAGTACATCCGCGATCTGGCCGTATTCGGGACCAACGCCGTGGAGCTGATCCCGCCTCGTTCAGACGACGCC
>Ga0207667_10006567_pt1 | contig 14072 bp, 14 predicted proteins | sample KBSCornC52_FD_184301 | JGI IMG/M metagenome (GOLD analysis project Ga0207667, IMG submission 184301) | Corn rhizosphere microbial communities from Kellogg Biological Station, Michigan, USA - KBS Corn C5-2 (SPAdes) (version 2) | ecosystem: Host-associated > Plants > Roots > Rhizosphere > Soil ... | reverse complement strand
CAATTTGGTCTGATATACTTAAATCCGGATGTTGAAGCTGACCAAAAAGGCGGACTACGGGCTGATTGCGCTGCGTCATCTGGCAGTAGCGCGGCCGCGTGCGAGTGCGTCAGCAAAAGACATCGCCGATTCGTACGGGATCCCGCTGCCGCTGTTATCGAAAGTCCTGCAAAAATTGGCTCGCGGCGGACTGTTGATTTCGGAACAAGGCACGAATGGCGGCTATCGGCTGGCTCGCGCGGCGCGGGATATTTCGGCTCTGGAAGCCATACGGGTCATCGACGGGCCCATTATCCTGACGAAGTGCTTCACGGAACATGCGGGCTGCGATCAGACCGCGTTGTGCCCGGTGCGCGAGCCGCTGCGCAAAGTGCATGAGGGCATCCTGAGTTTACTGGCTAACATTTCTCTTTCGGATTTGGCGAGCGAAGAGATGCAGATTCCTAGCGTCCGCCCGCCGCTGCAGAACATCCAACTAACGAGGCTTTCTGGGACTACCTAACGGCAATAGCATGAAACTACCCATATACATGGACAACCACGCCACCACGCCGGTCGATCCGCGCGTGTTTGAGGCAATGCGGCCGTACTTGACGAACATCTTTGGCAACTCGGCCAGTCGCAATCACAGCTTCGGCTGGGAGGCGGAAGAGGCGACGGAGAAGGCGCGCAAGCAGGTCGCCAGCCTGATCGGCGCGACCGCGAAAGAAATCGTCTTCACCAGCGGCGCGACCGAGTCGGATAATCTGGCGCTGAAGGGCGTTGCCGAGATGTATGCCGAGAAAGGCAATCACATCATTACCGCCGCCACCGAGCATAAGGCGATTCTGGATACTTGCAAGCGTCTCGAAAAGCACGGTACGCGGGTGACTTATCTGCCGGTGCAGCAGAACGGCCTGGTGGATCTGGATCAGTTGAAAGCGGCCATCACAGACAAGACGGTTCTGATCAGCATCATGCATGCCAACAACGAAATCGGCGTGCTGCAGCCGATTCGCGAGATCGGCAGGATCGCCAGAGAACACGGCGTGCTGCTGCATACCGACGGGACGCAAGCGGCAGGCAAAGTTCCGGTGAACGTGCTCGACGACAACATCGACTTAATGTCGATCAGCGCGCATAAAATGTATGGACCGAAAGGCGTGGGCGCTCTCTACGTTCGACGCCGCAATCCACGCGTGCAACTGACGGCGCAGATGGATGGCGGCGGACATGAGCGCGGCATGCGGTCGGGCACGCTGAATGTGCCGGGGATCGTTGGCTTGGGCGAAGCGTGCGCGCTGGCGCAAGCGGAGATGCCGGTGGAGTCGAAACGGCTGGCGTTTTTGCGCGACAAGCTGAAGGATCGGTTGATGAACTCGCTCGACGAAGTTTATATCAACGGCACCTTGGAGCACCGGCTTCCGAACAACCTCAACATCAGCTTTGCGTACGTCGAAGGCGAGAGCCTGCTGATGGGCATCAATGAAATCGCGGTATCGAGCGGATCGGCCTGCACGTCGGCCACGCTTGAGCCCAGCTACGTACTGAAGGCGTTGGGCGCGGGCGACGACCTGGCGCATTCGTCGATTCGATTTGGTCTCGGCCGATTCAACACCGAAGAAGAAGTGGATTACGTCGCAGGCAAAGTGATTGAAGTGGTGAAGAAGCTGCGCGAGCTTTCGCCGCTCTACGAGATGTTCAAGGAAGGGATTGATTTGACCAAGGTGCAGTGGACGGCGCACTAGACAGGTTAAAGGAAAAGGCGTTAAAGGAAAAGGCTATGGCATATTCAAACAAAGTCGTTGACCATTACAATAATCCGCGGAACGTGGGTTCGCTCGACAAGAGCGATCCCAATGTCGGCACGGGCATGGTGGGCGCACCCGAATGCGGCGACGTGATGAAGCTGCAAGTGAAGGTGAACCCGGAGACCGGGGTCATCGAAGACGCCAAATTCAAGACCTTCGGTTGCGGCAGCGCGATCGCCAGTTCATCGCTGGCTACGGAATGGCTGCGCGGCAAAACCGTGGACGAAGCTCTGGCAATCAAGAACACCGACATCGTTACGGAGCTGAGCCTGCCGCCGGTGAAGATTCACTGCTCGGTGCTGGCGGAAGACGCCATCAAGGCGGCCATCACGGACTATAAGAAGAAGGCCAATCCGGTTCCGGCCGAGGCGGCGAGGGTTTAAGGCTGGTTCGACATGGTCACGGTCACCCCGAAAGCAGTCGGTAAAATTCGCGAGGCATTCCAGCGCGAGGGCGTGAACGGAGGCCTGCGTCTGGGTGTCCTGGGCGGCGGGTGCTCGGGCCTGAGCTATCAATTCAAGTTCGACGTGAAGCCGCGGCCGACGGATCAAATCCTCAATTTTGACGATGTGAAGGTCTTCATCGATCCCAAGAGCTTGGTCTTTCTGGATGGGATGACGCTCGATTGGAAGGATTCGCTGATCCAGTCGGGCTTCGTTTTTGAAAATCCGAATGCCAAGAAAAGCTGCGGCTGCGGGACGTCTTTCTCTGCCTGATGAAGTTCTACGATGCGCTCGGGCTGGAGCCTAAGCTCGCGCTCGATTCACAACAACTTAAGAAGCATTTCTACGAACGCAGCCGCCAGTGGCATCCGGATCGCTTTAGCCGGGCGAGCGCGGCGGAACAGCAGAAGTCGCTTGAGATGACTTCCGTAATCAATGACGCTTTTCGTACGTTGCGCGATCCCGTGGCGCGGGCCGAATATTTTTTAGAGCAAAAAGCCATTGTGCCATCGAAGCACGTTCCTCCGGAGTTGCTCGAAGAAGTTTTCGAGATGAACATCGCGCTCGAAGAGGTTCGGGCGGGCGATGAATCGGCGCGGCCTCAACTGGCAGAAGCGCGCGAGCGTTTCCAACACATGCAGGATGAGATTGATCACGGACTTTCAGTGCTTTTCATCCGTTATGACGAGGCCCAGGATGCCTCGCATTTACTGGCGATTCGCAGCGTCCTCGACCGGCGGCAGTATGTGGTCAACCTGATCCGCGACGTCGAAAAGGAATTGAATGTCCACGTTTCAAATTGATTTTGGAAACCCACAGTCGCTAATCGTTGGCATCGATTTGGGCACCACCAATAGTCTGATCGCGGTCCTGGAACCTACGGGCCCGCGCATCCTGAGCGGGATCGTGCCTAGCGTGGTGTCGGTGACGCCATCGGGCGAAGTCATCGTCGGCGCCGAGGCGCGCGAGATGTTGATCACGCATCCGGAGCGATCGGTGTATTCGGTAAAGCGGCTGATGGGGCGCGACGCGTCGGATGTCCAGGAAGAGCTGAAGCTGTTCCCTTTCCGATTGGCGGAGCCGAGCGGCTCCGTTTTGAAGTTGCAATTGGGCGACAAGGTGATGACGCCGCCGGAGGTGTCGGCTTACATCTTGCGCAAACTCAAGATGGATGCTGAGACGGTACTAGGCACGCCGATCACGCAAGCTGTAATTACGGTGCCGGCGTATTTTAACGACGCGCAACGGCAGGCTACCAAAGACGCGGGGCGGATCGCTGGACTGGACGTGCTGCGGTTAGTAAATGAACCGACTGCGGCGGCTCTGGCTTACGGGCTGGACAAGCGCAAGGAAGGGATCGTCGCGGTTTACGATTTTGGCGGCGGCACCTTCGACATCTCGATTTTGCGTTTGCATGAGGGCATATTTGAGGTGCTGGCGACCAACGGTGATACGCACCTGGGTGGCGACGATATCGATAATTTGCTGATGCAGGTCGCGTTCGAAGATATTCAGGCGGAGTGGGGCGAGGATGTTTCGGCGAAGAGTGACGCAGTACAACTGTTGCGCCGTGCAGTGATTCATGCGAAGGAACAGTTGTCGTTCGTTCCCTCTTCCGTGATCGAATTCGAATACGGTGGAAAGCACTATCAACGCGAGATCAGCGTTGACGTTTTCGACCGGTTGATTCAGCCTATTGTCGAACGGACGCTGGCGCCCTGCCGCGCCTGTATCGCGGATGCGGGCGTGAACGTTGAAGACATCAATGAAGTCGTGATGGTGGGCGGATCGACGCGGATCCCGCTCGTGCGCGCGGAAGTCGAGAAGCTATTCCGGGCGCGGCCGCATACGGAGCTGAATCCCGATGAGGTGGTGGCGCTGGGCGCGGCTGTACAGGCCGGCATTCTTTCGGGAGACGTCCAGGACCAATTACTGCTGGACGTGACGCCACTTTCGCTGGGTATCGAGACCATGGGCGGGCTGGTTTCGAAACTGATTCATCGCAATTCGACGATTCCGGCCTCGGCTACCGAGCAATTCACTACCGCGGTCGATGGGCAGAAGAATGTCCTTATCCATGTGGTCCAGGGTGAACGGGAGCTGGTAAAGGACTGCCGGAGTCTGGCCCGCTTCGATCTGAAAGACTTGCCACCGATGCCGGCAGGTCTGGCAAGAATCGAGGTCAGGTTCCTGATCGACGCCAACGGGATCTTGAACGTGACCGCGAAAGATACCCGTACCGGTAAAGAACAGAGCATGGACGTGAAGCCCTCTTATGGACTGTCGGACCAGCAAGTGGAAGCGATGATTCTCGAATCCTTCGAGAAGGCGCAGGACGATTTCAAGGAACGGCAGGTGCGCGAGGCTCGCGTAGAAGCGGACAGTATTCTGGCGGCAGTCAAGAAGGCTCGTAACGACGACGCGTTCCGCTTGCTTCCGACGGAAGTGCGCGCGAAGATCGACTGGGATGTCCAAGTGTTGCTGAGGGTCTATAACGAGAGCAATTATCTCCTGATCCGTGAGAAGATCGAGCAGTTGAACCAGTCGACGCACGCTCTGGCGGAGAACATGATGAACACTGCCGTACGCGGCGCTCTGAAGGGAACTAAGATCTGAGGAGGATACATGCCGAAGCTTAATTGGACCGACATCGAAGACATCGCGCTGGCGCTGCGCGATAAGTATCCCGATCAGGACCCGTCGTTCATCCGCTTCACGGACCTGCATAAGTGGATCACGGAGTTGGACGGGTTTGATGACGATCCGAAGAAATCGAACGAGTCCAAACTCGAAGCGATTCAGACTGCATGGCTCGAAGAATTCAACGATGAGTAGAGGGGCACTGCGTGCCGCCGTTTTGATGACGGCGCTCACCGCAGTGATGTCGGCGCAGGCCCCGCGGCGTCCGGTTCGTACCCATTCAGGCGCCGCTGCTGAACCGGCAGGCCTCACTCCCGAGATGCGCATTGTCGTGGGTCACATAACGGCGAACTCGCTGCGCGGCGACGTATCGTTTCTGGCTTCCGACTTGCTCGAGGGACGCGATACTCCGTCGCGAGGGTTGGATATCGCGGGAGAATACATCGCAGCGCAATTCCGCCGCCTGGGCTTGGAACCGGTCGGCGATGACGGATATTTTCAAAGTGTGGTGCTTCGGCCGGAAGACCCGGACTCGCCGAAGTCTCGCAACGTGGCCGCGATTCTGCGCGGATCGGATCCCCAACTTAAAGATACCTACGTGATGCTCAGCGCGCACTACGATCATGTAGGGCTGGCGCAGACCGGCGAGGATCGAATCTTCAATGGGGCGAACGACGATGCTAGCGGGACGGCTTCGGTGCTGGAAGTAGCCAACGCCTTGGCGGCGCTGCATCCGCGTCCGAAGCGCAGCGTTTTGTTCATTTTGTTTTCCGGCGAGGAGAAGGGGCTGCTCGGATCACGTTATTACGTGGACCATCCTCTGGTTCCACTGGATAAGACAGTCGCGGATCTGAATTTGGAGCAACTGGGACGCACGGATGCACCGGATGGACCGCATCTTCGTGTCGCGAACGTCACGGGATTCGATTTCTCGGACATGACGCCGGTCCTGGTGGACGCAGGGAAGCGGGTTGGAGTTGCGGTATCGAAGGACGCCAAGGCGAGCGACAACTACTTTGAACTCAGCGATAATGAGCCGCTTGCGAAGGCGGGCATTCCAGCGCATACACTAAGCGTTACTTACGAGTTTCCGGATGAGCACGCCGTAGGCGATGAATGGCAGAAGATCGATTACGACAATATGGCTAAGGTGGACCAAGCCGTCGGTATCGCGACTCTGCGGCTGGCGCAGGCATTGACGCCTCCGCATTGGAACGAAGCTTATCCGGCCGCGAAGCCCTACGCCGATGCGGCGAAGAAGCTGCACGAGTAGCCGCTATTATTTGTTTGCGGCCAGCGCCTTCACGATCTCGCCGAGGAATCCTTTGGCGTCACCGAATAGCATGAGCGTCTTGTCCATGTAGTAGAGCTCGTTGTCGATGCCGGCGAATCCGGGATTCATGCTGCGCTTAATCACCATGACGGTATGGGCTTTGTCGACATCCAGGATCGGCATGCCATAGATCGGGCTGGTCTTGTCGTGGCGCGCCGCAGGATTCACCACGTCGTTGGCGCCGATCACTAGCGCGACATCCGCCTCCGCAAAATCCGGGTTGATATCTTCCATCTCATGCAGCTTATCGTAGGGGATGTCGGCTTCAGCGAGTAGTACGTTCATGTGTCCGGGCATGCGGCCGGCGACGGGATGAATCGCGAAGTCGACTTGCACACCGCGTTTGTTGAGGATATCGGTGAGCTCGCGCAGTTTGTGCTGCGCCTGTGCGACGGCCATTCCGTATCCAGGGACCACGATCACGCGACGGGCGCTTTCCAGTATCGACGCGGCATCTTCGGGCGTTGCAGAGCGCACCGGCTTGGCGGAAGTTTGCGCCGTACTAGTGGCCGTCGCCGCCCCAAATGCGCCGAACAATACGTTGGTGAACGAGCGGTTCATGGCTTTGCACATGATCACCGAAAGAATAAAACCAGACGACGCGTTCAGGGCGCCGGCGATGATCAGCAGACGATTTTCCAAAGCGAAACCCATTGCGGCGCAAGCGGCACCCGCGTATGAGTTCAGCAATGCGATGACCGTGGGCATGTCCCCGCCGCCAATGGGCATGATCAAAAGGACTCCAAAGATAAGCGATAACCCGATAAACGACGGAAAGACCCAGGCGGGCGCGGGCGTGACGATCATCCAGACACCCAACACCGCGGCAAACGCGAATAACAGCAGGTTGACTACGTTTTGCCCTTTGTACGTCATGGGGCGCGTAGGGACGAGTTCTTGCAATTTCCCGAACGCCATTATGCTGGCGGTGGTGGTGAGATAACCCAACAGGCTCTCGATTACGATGGCAACCATCTTGAAGCCAGTGGTGGGATCGCCGGCAGCAACGTCCTTGTAAAACTCGGCCGAGCCAACCAGCGCAGCCGCCAAAGCACCGAACGCGTGCGATAAAGCCGTCAACTGCGGCACCGAAGTCATCGGCATCAAATATGCCAGCGGCACTCCGACAGCGGCGCCTGCCACAAATGCGATGGCGATCCACTCGAAACTGACTACTTCGTGACGGAGCAGCGTCCCTACAACTGCCAGCAGCATTCCAAACTCGCCCACGCGGACGCCACGGCGCGCGGTCACTGGCGAGCTCAACCACTTAATCGAAAAGACGACGCAAAGTGCAGCAATGATGTACGCCGCCTGCCAGAAGGAGTCGTTCATTTACCGGGCGTCTCCTTCTTCTTAAACATCTTGAGCATCCGGTCAGTAATCAGAAATCCGGCGACGATGTTGATGGTGGCAAACATCACAGCAATGGTGGCGAGCACTTTGCTCAACATTGGCGATCCGCCGTTGCCCGAGACAAGGATAGCGCCGACCACTGAGATCGCGGAGATGGCATTGGTCAATGACATCAACGGGGTGTGCAACAGCGGCGACACGCGGCGCACCAATTCAAGGCCCAACGGAACCGCCAGCACCAGTACGTATAGACTAATCTCAATCTCGTTGCTCATAGGGATCTCCCAAAGTTTCGATTGTCGATCGGGTTTCAAGAAGCGGCCGGCGTGGTGGCGCCCAACAGTTCCTGAACTCGGGCGTTTACGATCTCACCGTCGCGGACCACCAGGCTGTCGCGGGTGATTTCATCGTTAAGGTCGATATTCAGGGCGCCCTCTTTGGTCATCATATTCTTGAGAAACGTAACGATGTTGCGGCCGTACATCTGGCTGGAGTGATTGGGAACAGTGGCGGGCAGATTGATCGGCCCGATGACGGTGACGCCGTTTTCGACGATGGTCTCGCCAGGCTTGGTGACTTCGACGTTACCGCCGCGTTCCGCTGCCAGATCGACGATTACCGAACCGCGGCTCATGACGTGCACCATCTCACGCGTCACCAGGATGGGAGCTTTTCTTCCCGGAACCGCAGCGGTTGTGATCACCACATCCTGTTCCTTGAGGACCGCGGCCATCTGTTCACGCTGACTGCGAATTTCTTCATCGGTCAAAGCGCGGGCGTAACCACCCTGCCCTTCTCCGCTCGCGCCAATCGTTATGCTCACGAACTTCGCGCCCAGACTCTGGATCTGCTCTTTCACGGCGGCACGGACGTCGTATCCGCTTACCACTGCGCCCAGGCGTCGCGCCGTTGCGATAGCCTGCAATCCTGCCACTCCGGCGCCGATTATTAACACGCGCGCGGGGGGAACCGTCCCGGCTGCGGTCGACATCATTGGGAACAGGCGCGGTAATGCGCTGGCCGCGAGGAGAACCGCTTTGTAGCCTGCAATTGAAGCCATGGACGACAGCACGTCCATACTTTGCGCGCGCGTAATTCGCGGAACGAGTTCCAGAGAAAACAACGTCGCTCCGGCTTGGGCATATTGCGCCGCCAACTGGGGATCGCTAAGGGGATCTGCAAGTCCGATGACGATTTGACCCTTCTTCACCAAACCGGCAGGTTCAGGAACGCGCACGGTCAGCAGAATTTGGGCTGCATCGGCAACGGCGGCAGCACTGGATGCTATCTTGGCGCCTTTGGCGGTGTAATCTTTGTCGGGGAAGCCAGAGTCCAGGCCCGCTCCGGTTTCGATCAGTACTTCCGCTCCAGCTTTGGTCAAAACATCGATCACTTTAGGAGTGATCGCCACGCGCCGCTCGCCCGGCAAGGTTTCCTTGAGAACACCAATCGAGAGGCCCAAGAGTCCACTATCCTCCTATCGAAAATCTTCCTGAAGTTCCTGAAGCGCGGCTGCGCCAGGGCATAGTTTCTCCTGAGGCAACCTCGACAGCGGCGTGGCTGGGGTGCGCTTCCTTTCGTGCATGTCCGCAACGGACTCATCAACGTAGAGAAGTCCAGTCGCAATGGCGTCGCGGTTTTCCTGCAAATAGGTGAGTACCTGTTGCCGGTTGGTGGGATCGTAATGCTCAGGCACCGCAGTGAAACGCACCACGCTGCCGTCATGCATGGTTACGGTGGTGGTCCCGCTCTGGCCGATGGTCGCTAAAATCTCGGATGCCGGCGGAACAAAATCCGACTCCGTGGTTTTATGCATGTGCTTTCGAGTATACAGGTAGCTCTTGGTGGAACCGTTATGGTCGTTAAAAGTGACGCAGGGAGAAATCACGTCCACAAGTGCGAACCCACGATGAGCGACAGCCGCCTTGAGGATCGGGATAAGCTGCTCCTTGTCGCCGGAAAAACTGCGGGCAACGAAGGTGGCTCCAATGCTGAGAGCAAGCATCGCCGGATCGATGGGCGCCAAGCGGTTGGCCTCGCCACGCTTGCTCTTCGAGCCTACATCGGCCGACGCCGAGAATTGCCCCTTGGTCAAGCCGTAGACGCCGTTATTTTCGATGACATATAGCATGTTCACATTGCGGCGGATGGCATGGCACAGGTGGCCCAGGCCGATGGAAAGCGAGTCGCCATCGCCGGAAATACCGACGTATGTAAGCTCACGGTTGGCGGCGTTGGCCCCGGTAGCGATCGCCGCCATGCGTCCGTGAGCCGAGTTGAAGCCGTGGGCGCCGCTGACGAAATAAGTCGGCGTCTTCGAAGAACAACCGATGCCGCTCATCTTCGCGATCATGTGAGGCTCAATGGATAGTTCCCACAAAGCGCGGGTGATGGCAGCGGTAATGGAATCGTGTCCGCATCCAGCGCAAAGGGTAGACATCGCGCCTTCGTAGTCGCGCAGGTTTAAGCCGATAGCGTTGCGGTGCAGGCTTGGGTGAACGGCGACAGGTTTCGCAATCGACGGCATGGTGGATTACTCCCAGGTGTCGGACACGATGGTCCGTACATTCGAATCTTTGGTAGTAGGAACGCTTTGCAATTCCGGCGGCACCTGACTGACGATAGGCTCCACTACGTGCCGCGCACTGAGTGGGAACCCGCCGTAATTGAGGATAGAGCGCAGCCGGTCTTTGGTCACCGATGTTTCCAGCACCAACAGGGAACGTAGTTGGGCGTCGCGGTTCTGCTCGACGACAAAACAGAAGTTGTGGTGTTGGATGAACTCTTCCACGCTCTCGTTAAAAGGGAAGCCGCGGATTCGCATGTAGTCAGCCGGGATGCCGCGCGCCGCCAACAAGTCCACCGCTTCACGCACGGCAGGATCGCAACCGCCGATGGTAATGATCCCGACGCGGGCATTCGGCCGGCGCACAATGATCGGTGCCGGTACAAATTTCGCAGCGGCCTTGTGCTTCTGGAGCAGGCGGTCGACAACTTCCTGATACTCAGAGGGCGTTTCGGTGTAGCCGCCATATTTGTTATGGCCCGAACCGCGTGTGAAGAACGCGCCTTTGGAGTGAACGCCGGGCAGCGTGCGCGCCGCTACGAAGTTCTCATCTTCGGGATAATAACGTTGGAACTTCGCCATCTGGCTGACTTGCTCGGCGTTCAACACTCGACCACGATCCGGCGTATAGCTGCCGTCCCAGATGAGGCGCGGCACCACCCAATCGTTCATGCCGATATCGAGATCCGTCATCAGGAACACGGGAGTCTGAAATCGCTCCGCGAGATCGAACGCTTTAGGAGCGAACTCGAAGCATTCAGCCGGGTTGGATGGAAATAGCAGAATATGTTTGGTGTCGCCATGGGAGGCGTAGGCCGCTTCCATCAGATCGCCCTGCTGCGTCCGCGTGGGCATTCCGGTGGAGGGACCGACGCGCTGTACGTCTACGATGACCGCTGGAATCTCGGCGTAGTACGCTAGCCCCAAAAGCTCGTTCATGAGCGAGATACCCGGCCCGGAGGTGGATGTGAAGGCGCGCGCTCCGTTCCAGGATGCTCCGATCACCATGCCGATGGCGCCCAGTTCGTCTTCGGCCTGCAGGATGCAAAAGTTGTTCTCTCCGGTCTCCGGGTCCTTACGATATCGCTCGCAGAATTCCTTGAAAGCATCCATGCAGGAGGTGGACGGGGTGATGGGATACCAGGCCGCGACGGTGGCTCCGGCATACACGCAGCCCAGTGCGGCCGCCGTGTTGCCGTCGATCAGAATCTTATCGTCATTGGCGTTCATCTTCTCCAGCTGAAACGGCAAGGGACAAAGCAGATGCGTCTTCGCGTAGTCGTAGCCGAGACGAAGCGCTTTGGAGTTGGATTCGCGCATCGCTTTCTTGGCGGAGTATTTTTCATCCAGGAGCTGCTCCACCACCGCCATATCAACGTCGAGAAGCGCCACCAGCGTGCCAGCGTACGCGATGTTTTTCATCAGAATCCGCTCGCGTGCTTCCTTGAACGTTTCGTTACACATCTTCGAAAACGGCACAGCCAGATAATTCAAGTCTTCTCGAATGAGATGGGGGTCGAGCGGCCAGGTGGAGTCGTACAGCAAATAACCGCCCTCCCGCACCTCGGCCACGTCCTGGGCGTAGGTCTGCGAATTCATGGCGACCATCAAGTCGTAATCCAGGGCGCGAGCCGTGTAGCCGTCCTTATTGACGCGAATCTCGTACCAGGTGGGAAGGCCTTGAATGTTCGAAGGAAAAAGATTCTTGCCAGAGACTGGAATTCCCATGCGGAAAATTGCCTGCATCAGCAGGCTGTTGGCGCTGGCAGATCCAGTTCCGTTGACGTTCGCAAGCTTCAGGGCAAAGTCATTCACGCGTGTGCGTAGCAGTTGGTGCACGTTACTTTCCTTGTTTCTCTCTTTAATTATCACGCGTGCGACAAAGCGGGTTCCGCCACCGCACTCCCTGCGTAGGATATCTGGAGTTCGAACTTTTGCATGTCCCAGGCCGCGGTGGGACAGCGTTCGGCACACAGTCCGCAGTGAACACAGAGGTCTTCGTCCTTGAGCATCAAGCGACCCGTTTGTGGGAGGGGCTCCGAAGCGTAAAGCGCCTGGTCGGGATTGATGGCGGGAGCCGAGAGCCGCTGCCTGACTTCGGCTTCGTCGCCATCGCGCGTAATCGTGAGACAGAGCAACGGACAGATGTCTACGCAGGCGTCGCACTCGATGCATTTGGCAGGTGTGAATACGGTTTCCACATCGCAGTTGAGGCAGCGCTGAACCTCCCGCGCGGTTTGTTCCGCGTTGAAGCCGAGTTCTACCTCCACATTTAATTGCTCGAAGCGATGCACCAGATCGACGTGCTTCATCTTCTGGCGCGCCGCTGGATTGTAGTCGTTGTGATAGCTCCACTCGCTGATCCCCATCTTTTGGCTGATGAGGTTCATGCCATCCGGCGGCCGCTCGGTGACCGTGCTGCCCTGACAATGGGCGTGCATCGAGATCGCGGCTTCGTGCCCGTGGGCCACGGCCCAGATGATGTTCTTGGGTCCCCAGGCTGCATCGCCGCCGAAGAAAACGCCCGGGCGGGAGCACTGCATGGTCTTCTCGTCGACCACCGGCATTTCCCACTTATCGAACTCGATGCCGAGATCGCGCTCGATCCACGGAAATGCGTTCTCTTGCCCGATGGCCAGGATCACGTCATCGGCGGGAAGAAAAATGGTTTCGACTACTTTGGATTTCGCAGCTTTCTCGTCCCACTCCAGGCGATCGAATTCCATTCCTTTGAGGACGCCATTTTCAAGGACAAAGCGCTTGGGCGCGTGATTGATGATGATCTCGATGCCCTCTTCCTCGGCATCTTCGAGTTCCCAGGGCGACGCTTTGAAGTACCCACGAGGGCGGCGCGCCATCACCTTGATGTCCTTACCCCCCAGCCTGCGCGAGGAGCGGCAGCAATCCATGGCGGTATTGCCGACGCCGATGATCAGAACCTTCTCGCCGATCGAATCGGTGTGCCCGAACGTGATGGACTCAAGCCAATCGATTCCGATGTGGATGCGATCAGTGTCGTGGCGGCCGGGAATTTCCAGATCCTTGCCGCGCGGCGCTCCGCTTCCCACAAAAACGGCATTGAAGCCTTGCCCCAGCAGTTCCCTCATGCTGTTGACCGGCGAATTGTAACGGATGTCGACACCCATATCGAGAATGGCGTCAGTCTCGAATCTCAGGACGCTTTCCGGGAGTCGAAACGAAGGAATGTTGGTGCGCATCAGTCCGCCGGGCTGGCCATACTTCTCGAAAATCGTGACTTCGTAGCCCAGGGGCATCAGGTCGTTGGCGACGGTGAGCGAAGCGGGACCGGCTCCCACGCAAGCCACGCGCTTGCCGTTCTTGCGTTCCGGCGCCCGCGGCAGTAGGTGCTCGATATCGCCCTTCTGATCGGCAGCCACGCGCTTCAGGCGGCAGATTGCTACTGGCTTGCCATCCAGCCGTGTGCGGCGGCACGCCGGCTCACAAGGACGATCGCAAGTGCGGCCAAGAATACCAGGGAATACGTTCGACTCCCGGTTCAGCATGTAGGCGTCGGTGTAGCGCCCCTGCGCGATCATCCGGATGTATTCAGGAACGTTCGTGTGCGCGGGGCACGCCCACTGGCAATCGACGACCTTGTGGTAATAACTGGGGTCGTCTGTCTTAGTAGGTCTCACTCATCCTCCGGTACAGCAAAGTACGGCCGGTACAGCAAAGTACAGCGCAACTAGGTGCAAACTCAACATTATACAATGGATGCCGAAGTGAAGCGAAATTCATGCATGCATTCAACCTTTGAAACGTTGTAGATCGCTTTTCATGCCTCTTAACCATTATCCCTCGCTGAGGAGCAGTAGCCTGCGCGCCGCGATAAGATGATGGACACGCGCGGGCGTATCGGGGCCAGCGACTAAGGAGCACTTACCATGTCTGTCGAAGAAGAACTGCAGGAACAAGCCGAGCAC